>JACCDG010696828.1_pt1 | contig 11191 bp, 17 predicted proteins | sample 7442471 | NCBI WGS metagenome assembly JACCDG01 (sample SAMN15323444, study PRJNA562643) | freshwater metagenome | isolation source: river surface water | place: USA:Blue River Watershed | collected 2017-08-17
CTTTGCAAAGAACGATAGATGAGCTTGAGGGGCGCACAGAGACATTATCAGATAAGCAAAAGCTTCGTGAGGCTAAAGAGTTTCTGTTGAAAGGTAAAAGGGATCGTGAAGCTGCCAGTCAGGAGATTGAAAATCTAAAGACTGAGATTGAGTCTTTAAAAGAGACGCTTTCCCAAGCAACTAAAGAACGATCAAGACTATCATCCCGAATTAATCGTCAAGGTGGTGCTGGAGAGCCTGCCGAACAACCTGCTGGGATGACCCCTGAAGAGTTGCGCAGAGAGATTCGCAAAGACGATAAAGAGATACTATCTGATGTCCTTTCGCAGATTCACGGCGCTCCGACTGTCACCAAGACAGAGCAGGCGACTTACCATGAGCAGCGCCCCCTGAGCAGGTTGATGCCTGGGCGCAAGATTGATGGTGATGGTGGGTGGAGCGTTTTCCATGTAGAGCCTGCTGCAAAAGCCGACTCAGGCACAAAGATGCTTGCCCACGGAGGCGACGGGCTGACGGGAGGGAACAAGCCCGCAGAGTATGTCCCATACCGAGAGAACTCTGTGAACGTCAGGATTCGCCGCCCTGGGCAGCACGATCTTGTAGTGCTTGGCGCGGGAGTAGATGCAAACGGTGACATCGTGCTGCATGATGGGAGCAAGCTCATCGTTGAGAAACCACAGACCGCAGAAAGCATTGCAAAGAAAAACAAGCAAGTCGCCGAGGGTGGTCCAAGCAAGGGGTGTTAGCACATGGCAGGTGAGAATTGTGTCAGCGCAGCAGCGCAGAAGAACGGGAGTGCAACAGATGAGGACATCCGATCTCTTCGCATGAGCGCCCCATCCCTCGTCTCTGAGATGGTCGCTTCTGGGAAAGATATGACGCTCTCTGAGTTTCGCAAGGTCGTTACTTCCCATGGGGGAGATCACTACGACCCACGCACTGAAGAGTTTCTTTCTCAGATTTGGTTCGAGGGAATCGACGGGTACAACAAGAACCGCCCCAAAGACGCCCCTGAGATCACCCCTAAGCTCACCGACCATCTCCCTGACTTCTCTTCCTTCAGAGAAGTCAAGCCTGGTGATGAAGTGGGCATGGACGCCGCCGTTGCAAAGTCTATCAACGAAGGGCTGAGGCGTGCTGCTGCTTCTGGAATCCTTTCCCAAGCAAGAGGCGTCAGCGGTGGTGATAAGTCCGTCCCCAACTCAGAAGAGCAAGCGGCTGCAATTAGGTTGCTTTCTACAGAGCTTCAACGAACCAGCGGTCCTGCGCTGACGGCTGATGAGTTTCGCCGCCGAACCGGTGCCACCCCCACTCAGGCTGTCTACTACCTGCGTGCTCTTCGTGAGAACGTCGCCTCTGCAATCTCTGACATGGGGGTTGACTTACTCAAGGCGCAGCATGAGCTTGAAGTTCTAACGTTAGAAAACAAGAGCGCCCCTGCGATTGAAGCGGCTGATGGAAGAGCGGCATCACTCGAAGTGCAGCAGATGCAGATGTTCAATATGCTCTCCTATCTCGACGCACAGCAGGCAGGGAACGCATCGCACATAGGTCGTGCACTTCAGGCGTTGCGTGACACTTCTCGCCTGCTTCGTACAGGGAGTGCAAAGGCAAACCTCTACAATGTCATGTTCCCTGACGGGAAGGTGACGGGGCTGACAAATCCGCACATGGATGCGATCAAGGCGATTTCACAGGCCAAAGACGCTGCCATAGGTATTCCTACCCCCGAGCAGGCAAAGCCCCTCCCTGAGTCTCCTACGAAGGCTACGGGGCTAAACAAAGATACGGCCTTCACTACCGCTGAGGGAATTGATGGTGTCGCCAAACGCTTTGCCGAAGGATATGACACGGCGCGTGGGTTGACAGCGCAAGAGCAGAATATGCTCCTTGAGATCGGGATGCACAGCTATGCCCTCTACCCTGACGCAGACTTCAAGGCGTGGAGTCAGCACATTCAGCAAATCACGGGAAGGAAACTCCCTCCTGATAAGCTGGTGGAAATCTATCAGGCGATGCGCAAGACGTTCTTCAAGACCCTGCGTGATGACAAGGGGCTGATGCGCAAGAGCGTTGCTATGGCGAAAAACACAATCTTCGGCGAGGCGCAGGCAAAGGCAATCGCAGAGCTTCGCAAACTTCGGTGGGACAACAACAACCCCGCTGAGAAAGAAGCAACTCGCAAGCAGATGGAGGAGATTCTGCGCAAGTATCAGAGGGGCACCCCGATGCTCTGGCCTGCCGAGCTTGCGAACTTGAAGCGCGCTGTCAGAACCGCCTTCGACCAGTCCGCCCCCATGCGTCAGGCCGCTTTTGTAACGTTAGGATGGGGGTTGAACCCTACTTCGTTCGCGTCTCCTGAGTGGTTTGCCGGAGATGCAAAAATGCAGAAGACCATCATCGACGCACAGCAGCGCCGCAAGATTGTTGGTCATGCGCTACTTGACATGGCGATGAGCAAGAACGATAAGTTCTTCCAATTTGGGAAGAGGCTTAGAGACACGAAGGCTATGTCTTCTGATGAGTTCGCAGCAAACGTCATGGAAGAGATCATGTCTCGTCCTGACTCTGATCTTTATGCAGAGCATGGTCTTGCGCTTACAAAGATCGGGGATATGCTCGACCTCACCGGGAGAGAAGAAGCGTTTCAGTCGATCATTGCAGAGAGAATGCGCGAGTCCCCCAACCCGGTCATGCGCTACATGGGGGAAGGGATTCACTCTTCAGAGCGCGCCTACGCGGTCTACCTGAATCGAATTAGGGCAGACGCCTTCGACCACATCACAAGCGTCTACAAGTCAGATGGGTACACGCCTTTCAATTCGCCTGATCTTTACACAGACACCGCGAAGATGATAAACGACCTGACCGGTCGCTCTGACCTGCCGATGGGCAATGGGAGTGCACGCCTGCTTTCGACCGCCTACTTCTCAGCGCGCTTTCAGACATCTATCGCCAAGCGTCTCCTCATGCCGATCAGAGCAGGAGCATCTTTTGCCAGGCAGAAAGCAGCAAAGGACTTCAACCTACCTATCAGCGAACTGGAACAACAGACAACACAGAACTTCATGCACATCACGGATATGCACCCCAAGCTGCAAGCTGAAGTCATGGGGAACACAGCGCGCATGATGTCTGCCTATGCCGTTCTTGCGGGGCTGGCGCTTCTCTTCAAAGGCACCGTGGACTCAGACCCGCGAAGCTCCGACTTCCTGAAACTAAAGTTCGGGAACACTCGCCTCGATGTCTTAGGTGGTGCGGCAAACTGGATTCGCTTTCTGGCAAAAATGAAGACGGGCGAGAGTGTGAATCCTGTGACGCGATCTATCTCTCGTGCTGGTGGGAACATGGGGAGGAGAGCGGCGTTTCATCAGTTCTGGGATGCCAAGGCTGCGCCCCTCCCCGCAGATGCAGAGGCATTCATCTTTGGGAGCGATGCAGTTGGGCATGAGGTTGTCCCTTCCCTGGATAGGCCGATCACTTCCACGGAAGTCTGGAAGAACAAGAAGCTGCGTGACAGAATGCTCTCCGATTTTGTCTTCAACAATTCGCCTATGCACATCAGGGAAATAGCAGATGGTGCAACTCAAGGAGGTGCATTAGGTGGCGCTCTTTCTCTACTTGCCTACTTTGGAGTTGGCGTGAACACTTATGACTCCAGAAAAAAGCCTGAGAGGCTTCCTTCTATCAAACCGCCTCGCGGTAAGGGGTTGCCTGTCATTGGTGATCCCTCTAACGTTAGAAAATAAAATCTGCACTGCTTATGTTGTCTCTTATTGTCTTATACTGATAGTAGTGTAGTTTTTTCTAACAGTTAGAAAGATTTCTCCAGGTTTTTAGAAAATTTCTAACGTTAGAAAAAACTACATAGACTACACAGACTGTGCGAAAAATAGACAGAGAGATGAAAGAGGTGTAACATGTCAAGGCCGATTGGTGTTATGGCACCTACTGATAGCTTCGCATATCCTGTGATGGATATTGACATTCCTTTACTGCTACTGCTCTCCGAAAGAACAGTGCAGCCGGGGGATCAGTACAAGCTCGGAGGGAAGGCTCCGAGTCTCAAGGCGGATAGTGCGATCATCCGTTCCCTTAAGCTCGACTGCTCTGGGTATGTGCGCTGGATTCTGCATCGAGCGACAGACGATCAGGTTGTCATGCCTGATGGGAGCGACAATCAGGCAGAGTGGTTAGACCTCCATGGGTTTAAGCGATCCACTGTGGATGCCTGCTTTCGCAAGGATGATGTGGTGCGCATCGTGCACTATAACCCCATTGGGAAGGTTGGGCATATCGCTCTCGTCCTGAATGGAGAAACCATCGAGTCTCATGGGAAAGCTGGACCAAATAGGCGAGAGTGGACAGGAGAAGGGTGGCAGGGTGCGTGCTCTGTGTGGTGCTTGACAGCCCCCTCTTCTTGAGGTACAATGTGAGTGCTGATCTTCGCCAGTGATGCACCTTCCCTTCCCTTTCCAAGCGAGTGATGTCTTCCGCAGGTACGGGCAAAGCCCTCCGGTCAATGACCGGAGGGCTTTGTCTTTCTAACGTTAGATCGAGAAAGCCTACCCTCTCCTGGTAGGAGTTAGGCTACCTTTATTCTCAGGAGAAAACAGGCTCTCCAGGTATTTCTTTACCAAAGGTGCATGGCTTTCCTCACAGACAGACAGATCATCAATGTGTTCGCATTGAGAGTATGTCACGACTTGCTCTACTTCATCGTCGGCATCCCATTTGAAGTGGTACTCGACAGTTCTGTTCTCTCTGTCTATCGTCACTCCAAGACCGTACTCTTTCATATACCAAGCTCCTTTCGCTTTGCTTCCCACGCCTCATCTGTAGGTGCTGAGATCACTCCGAGTCGGTACATCATCTCGTTCTGATAGTTCCTTGCGCCACGACAGATGTGTGTGTCTTTTCTTGGTGGTGTTCTCGCAACCCCTGTTGAGTGACAGGTCTGCGATACTTCGAGCAGTCGGGCTTCTACGGTTTTTCGCAACTCTTTGCACCCATCATCATTGAATGGGCAGGTCTTGCACTTCTTTGGCATGATCAGTAGTTTTCTGACATCTCTCATTCTTCTTGTTGGCATTGCTCCCTCTCCTTCGCCGCCTTGAGCGCGTCTCGGGTCGCACGTGCGGCGGCGTGACGGATGTCATTGCCCGTGCGCTCGATGTGCCAGAACGGGCGGTATCCTGGCGCGGAGCAGATGAACACGGCGGGCGTGGCTCCGAATTCGTCGTGTCGCCCGAGCAAGGATACCTGGTAGTTCCAGCCCTGCCGCTCCCACTCCTCGACCAACAGGCCGAAACCCTCCCAGGTAGAGGAGAAGTGTGGGCATTGTTCTCTCCACGCGGCGTCTTCAGAGTCGGCAGGCATAACACAATCCACGCCATATCCATCGCGCTTCAAGTACCAAAACTTGAACCCCGTCGGCGTTGCTGCTCTGTAGCCCAGCAACTCGGCAATCTCTTTGTCCAACTGCCGCAGGTCGTCGTCTGTCTTTTTCTCACTCATCACGCACCCCTTTCTAACGTTAGAGAAGTTCCTCTGATTCGTATTTGCCTCTCCATGCCGCGCACTCTTCTCTCAGCATGAGGTTCTCAGATTGAATGTCATTCTTCTCTGTCTCTACGAGCTTGATGTACTCCAGGCTTGCTTCGATGTCATCCAGTAGGCTGATCTGTATGGAACTCTGTTGTTTGTTCAGTAGGTTCAGGCATCCGCACACCGCTCTGAATGCTGCTCTGCGTTCCGGTGTTGTCTTGAGCTTTAGCCGCCTCCCCAGGTACGTCATCTTCTTCTCCGTACACTTTCATTTTGCTCATGTCGCAGGACTTCAGCAGTTTAATGAGACCGACTATAGGCCCGCGAATGTGGTACTTCCACTCCCATTCACGAGTCATTTCCCATCGTTCCATGATCGCGGCTTTGATCTTTGGGTCTTCTTCAAGCATAGAGAGTACCGCTGATAACCCGACAGCCTCCCATATTGCCGTATCCCCACGGATGAACACTCCAGGCCAGTCATCACCAAACTGTGTTGGTCCTGTCTCGACGCGCGTCTCAACCGCTGGTAGCTCTCTTATCTCCATTGCCTTGCCTTCGTGCTTACCGCCTGTGTCACCAAATACGCGACTGCTCTCCGAATCTCTCCTGTGTTGTCCTTGTGCACCGTGAACCCAACCTCTTCCGTTGTAGACATTCTGAGGATGATGCTGTAGTAGTCGTGGAATGTCTCGCTTTGTTTCACGACTATGTTCCACCCCCATCGAAGCTCTATGGCCCCGCCTTCATAGAGTGTGTCGTTTATGTGCGACGGCACGAGTTGTATTGCGCAGTGTTCGCAGCAATCTACAACAAAGGGGAGAATGTCCATAACGGTCATTTGACAGTCCTTACCACGGGTGTTTCCCTTTTTGCACACTGCGTCCACCAAACTCCGTACACCGTCAGCCCCACCATCGCAGTCACAACGAACGCCTTCATGAAAGACGACTTCTTAGGTGATTCCATAGCTGCCTCCAGCACCGTCAGTATGTAGATGACGGACACGAAAAACGCAAACGCGACGAGTTCAACCCACTCTTCCCACTTTGACGGCACGGGTTGTTTCTTTCCGTCAGGGTCTATCTTCATAGCTCTGCATCTTTTCCTAACGTTAGAATCTCTCGGCAGTGCTCCGGAGAATCATCTATCCAGACATCGACGGCGTATCCGTGACGTGCACAGACTTTAGCCTTGGGGATTTCCCTATTGCAGTAGACGACCGGAACTGCGTCAGTGAGGCTGTGAACGTACAAAAAGTCCACTACCTCCTTTCTCTCGTGCACCCCTCTGAGAGTGCAGATGATGACGGTGTGCCCCATCTTCAGGGCAAGTTTCATCATCCCGCCAAAGAATGCGTATGCGAGAGTGATTGTGTTGTCAAAGTCAAAGGCTATCGTCACGCTCTTCCTCACTTTCTGACGGTGTGAACAGCGCCATGACATCTGCGACAGACGCTTTTAGGCGCTTGATTTCTGCAAGACGCCTATCATTTTCTTCCCTGGGGCCATTCCACCATTCGATAGCTGCTTCCGATGTGTCTTTGTACGGCCCCATCGCGTTGCATTTTTTGCAGTGACAGGTGTACTGGTACTTCGCACTGCGAGAAAGTATTGCTGGATGTGCAATGTCGTACCTTTCACAGTCTACGTATTCACTTCCGCAGAACGGGCATGGAGAGATGGGGGTGTAATAGATTTCTGCTTGCGCTGGTGCCTCATTTGCGCTTGTATTTGAAGCATTAAAAGGCTGAAGTTGGAGTGTCTCCCGCCCCGCTCTGAGTTCTTCACTTAACTTCAGTAAGTCTTCAACGCTGAATTTGTCAGTTGTTTCCATCTTCTTCCTCTGGCACTCTCCCGCAGCGACACCCTGCGGTGCACTCCTGCCAGTCGTCTACTGCCATAGACTCTGATAGGTACTTCCCACCAACACCGTCGCACTCAGGACAGTCTTCCCCGCGCATACCATCCCCCAAGCACCGAGGGCATATAGGCGCTCCTATGTAGTCTTCGCCATGACACCAGGGGCATAGAAGCTTTGCCTCTCTTTCTTTCCACGCCTTCGCATATCTCTCGAAATCTTCTAACGTTAGATTGTTCATGGCGACTCTCATTCTCTCAAGGTACTCAGGCGTGTTTTCTGGTACGTCACTGCTCATCTTTGACCTCTACTTTCTTTGCGATGGTTTGCCAGTACGCAATGCGGTTGCGCAGGATCGGCGCACCCCTGACGATCCTTCCGTTCTCAACGATGAAGGCGGCGCACAGATACTTTGTCGTCACCTGGTACAGCCCGTCAGGAAGTGTCGTCTCATAGGGAGTCTGACTCACTCGGGAACCACAGGCGCGGTGGCGGCAAGGGCGGCGTCTCGCAGGCGTTCGGCGTAGTCTGCCTGCAACATGGCGTGAGCGTGGCCCCCCGGCGTTGTGGCGCTTCGGCGCGTCCTGTCGGCATCTCGCTGCGCCTCCAACGCCTGCCGCAGCACGCGTACGTTTTCATCCTTGCGTGCGATCACATCGCGCAAGCGATCTATCTCTCTATTGAGTCTTTTGACTTCTGCTTTGTACTTCACAAGCACCACCCCTTTCTCAAAAAGCCCCTCCGCTCTAACGTTAGAGCGGAGGGGCTGTGCGTTTACTTCTTCAGGTTGCCTTCAGCGTAAGAGTCCGCCGTTCTTGCCATTTGCACGATGGGTCGAACCTTGCCCCTGCGAATTGTCGAGCGAACTGTCACGATAACTGGGATCATCTTCTCATCACCGTCATCGTCTGGGGTGTACGCCCCAAAAATGTCGCCTTCAAGGTGAATCGCCCCGTTGTCGTCGATGCGTAGATGTGTGAAGTCTTCCCACTCTGCTTTGACGCGAACGTAGTTCCCTGTATATATCGCTATCGGCTTGCGCGTCTCGGCGTGGATTAACTCCCCTGCCTTCCTCTTGCGTATCTTATTTCTACCAGAACCTTCAAACCCATAGTCCCCCAAGACGCTCTGCGATTGAATACTGACCCCCATCGCATCTCCGATCTCGTCATAATACTTCCCGATCCTCTCTCCTTTCGTGTTGTAGAAGGTGAAGTAACGAGAAGTGTTGTTTGTGTCAACATCGGCGAGTTCGATATTCAGCCGCGAGAGAACCGTAGAGAGAGTCTCATTCTCTCCCTTGTGCTGCATCTCAGCGGCGATACCCATAGCTGCGTCAAGAGGAAGGTCTGTCGTGTGTGCGAAGAAGTTCAACGCCGTGCGCTGCTTCTGCGTGAGGAACATATCCTCAAGCATCTCTGTTACCGCCGCCTCTTCGTACCCTCCATACCGGAAGTGGTAGTAGAACCGAGAGGGGCGGTTGAAGAACCACTGTGGTAGCTTGTTCGGCTCGTTGCAGGTTGCCACTACCAGTCTATGCCCAGGGATGACTCCATCGAGTAGTGTGAGAAGCGACTCTGCCTCTTCTGTTTTGCTGTAGTTCTTCTCGATCTCCTCAAAGATCACCACCATGGGCTGTTCGACTTGCCCAAGCGCCTTCGATAGTTCCTGGCCGGGGATGAAGCTGTCTACGATGATGACCGGATACCCACGCGCCTCCATCAACTGATTCGCAATCAGCTTTGCGGCGAGTGTCTTCCCGCTTCCGCTCACCCCCGATAGGAGAACCCCTGTGGACTTGCCCCTGAAGTCGAACGCCTTGATCGAATCATGCGCCGCCTGCTCCGCCACGTTCCCGTAGATTTTCTTAGGGACATCCATGCTCCCGTACGGAATGAACCAGAAGTACCCGGAGTCGTCTTTCCCGATCCGATAGACTCCCTTGGGGAGCTTGTCTTTCACTGAATCGAAGTCTCCGCCCGCACGGAAAGCGCCACTCTTGCTGTAAAACGTCGGATTCATTTGTCTTCGCCTGTGTCTTTCTTCTTCTCTAACGTTAGATCAAAGCTTCCCAAGAAGCTCTGCCTGCTGATCGACGACCTTCTGAAGTAGCTTCTCGATGGAGAGGAGCGTGTCGTTAATGGTGTCGAGTTTCGTGTTCCCTGCCGTAGAGCGTTCCGTCAACGCCTCCAGCTTCGCCGCAAGTTGCGTCGCCCATCCTGGGGCCGCAGCATAAGGCGAGGGAGCCGCGATGACAGGTGGTGGTGGCGGCGGTGGCTCTTTCTTCATAGCAACAGCATCGTCTTTGTCGATCTCTTCCTCAATGGTTTCGATGAGGTCGAGAATCATACGCAGGTCATCTTTCCTCGGCAACCGATACTTGTCGGAGGTGAGGGAGATAGGAGTTACCTTCCGCATATACGGACGCTGCTTTTCCGACGACTCGATGTGGTACCCACTTGCAAAGGGTATTCTCACCGTGTCGTAGGCCGCGTATCTTGCGTTCCACTCAATAACGCGCAGTGTCCTCCGGGAGCCGGAGTACCCTGGCCCTTGGTTTAGAAGCAGAACCATAGACTTACGAGACATTGCAATCTCCGCATTGACCCTTTCCGATCTCTCCCAAATCTCATCGAAGACCTTCTCGGCGCGAGCGATCTGCTCCTTGCTCCATCCCTGTTTCATGTCACTTACTCACTTCCCAAATCTTGTTTTTCTTCTGGCACCATAGAAACGTGAAGTCTTTGAACTGTTCTTGCGCTGCTTTGAACTTCACCCTTGCATCTTCGTAGGCATACCCTCCCTTGACTTCATGGAAGACCATCTCCCCGTCCTTCTCGATCACGCAGAAGTCAGGGGTGTACCGGCAGTTGTCTCCTAACGTTAGAGTGAAACGCTCGAAGTAGATTGCCACGATCTCCCCTGAGAGTAGTCGCGGCTGTAAGAACCGCTCCCGGTACTCTCTCTCCGTGGCGTTCATCTCCCCCCAGGTATGCCGGTTGCGGTTAGTCGCCCTGGCCTTCGGCGAGGGCTTTACGGATGGACTTTTCGGTTGCGACACGAGCCGCCTCTTCTTTCTTCTTGCGCGCGACAGCGTAGCTGTTGATCTCCATGGTAACGAACTGCATCTCAAGAACCTTGTCGATGCTCCCGCCTCTCTCACTTCCGAGTGGATGCCACGGCGGGGAGAGCGTTCTCAGAAATGGGCGGTATCTGAAGATCGTCAGCGGGTTCTCCTCGCGCATCTTGAAGAACCACGGGAACTGTAGCTTCGACACCATGGGGAAGTCATTGAGCGCCCCGCGTGACTGAGAGCTATACCCAGGGTAAGCTTGAAGGACGCTCACCTTTGCGTAGGTCGGTGAAATCTTCACCTTGCGCCGATCACCTAACCACGGCACCCAACGTGCTATGCGAATGCACAGAGACTCAACGCCTTTCGCATCTGTTTCCATCTCCCTCCAGAGAGAGACATAGACATTGCCTTTGTCGTCCGGTGCCACCCCTACTTTCGCCAGGAACTCATAGGGGAGCTTGAGATTCCCGTCTGAGTCCATGACGACGCCGTAGTTCTTGTGGATCGCATACCTTCCGTTGGCCCTGACGTTGATTTTCCCCCTCTGTGTGTCGTCGAATAACTCGACCGTTTCATCCTCCATTGTCTGGGCCTCCTACCTGAGCCGCATCATGCTCGGACTTCTGATGGAGAAGCTTCCGATAGTGCGTCAGCATCTTCGTGAGTTGCTGTGCGTCAGGAAGTTTCTCAAGCAGGTTGTTCTCAGTC
>JACCDG010721178.1_pt1 | contig 11189 bp, 10 predicted proteins | sample 7442471 | NCBI WGS metagenome assembly JACCDG01 (sample SAMN15323444, study PRJNA562643) | freshwater metagenome | isolation source: river surface water | place: USA:Blue River Watershed | collected 2017-08-17
GTGCTGCTGATCGAGCAGCTCTACCGCGCCTGGTCGATCAATGCCAACCACCCGTACCACCGCGAATGAGTGACTTCATCTTCCTTGCTTCGCAGAGCCCGCGCCGCAGGCAACTGCTGGAACAAATCGGTGTGCAGCACCAGCTTTTGTTGCCCGATCCAAACGAGGACGCTGAAGCGTTGGAGGCGGTGCGCGGTGGTGAAGTCCCCGCGCGCTACGTGCAACGGGTGACCGCGCTCAAACTGGACGCGGCCATGGTTCGGCTCAAGGTGCTGGGCCTGCCATCTGCCCCGGTGCTGTGCGCCGACACGACGGTGGCATTAGGCCGTGACATTCTGGGCAAACCGCAGGACGCAGCCGAAGCACGTTCCATGCTGGCACGGCTGGCGGGCACCCGCCACCGTGTGTTGACCGCCATTGCCGTGCAAAAGGGGCGCCAGCGCTTGACGGCGTTGTCCGAATCGCAAGTGCTGTTTGCGCCCATGACGCCCGCACAGATCCGTGCCTACGTGGCCAGCGGGGAACCCATGGGCAAGGCCGGGGCGTACGGCGTGCAGGGTCTGGCTGCCGCCCACATCGCGCACATCCGGGGCAGCTATTCGGGCATCATGGGCCTGCCGCTGTTTGAGACGGCCCATCTGCTGCGCCAAGTCGGCGTGCGCTGCTGAATGCAAGAGGAACGCATGCAACAGGACATCCTCATCAACTGGTCGCCCCAGGAAACCCGCGTGGCCGTGGTCGAATCGGGCGCGGTGCAAGAGCTGCATGTCGAGCGCACGCTTGAGCGCGGCATTGTGGGCAACATCTACCTGGGCAAGGTGGCGCGCGTGCTGCCGGGCATGCAGTCGGCGTTCATCGACATCGGACTGGAGCGCGCCGCCTTTTTGCATGTGGCCGATGTCTGGCAGCGCCAGGAAGGTGGCGAGCCGCCGGCTCAAGCGCGAACAGGCCAGCCGTTGGTGCCGATTGAAAAGCAGGTGTTCGAGGGCCAAGCCCTGATGGTGCAGGTCATCAAGGACCCGATTGGCACCAAGGGCGCACGTCTGTCCACGCAGATCAGCATCGCAGGCCGGCACCTGGTGTTTCTGCCGCAGGACGACCACATCGGGGTGTCTCAAAAAATCCCGTTTGAGCAGCGCGAGGCCTTGCGTTCGCGTGTGCAGGCCCTGGTGGGAGGTGAGGGCGGTGGATTTATCTTGCGCACCAATGCCGAAGATTCAAGCGACCAGGAGTTGCAGGACGACATCGCTTATTTGCGCAAGACCTGGGCGCGCATCAAGGACGCTTCCACCCGGTTGCCACCCAAGTCCTTGTTGCACGAAGACCTGACGCTGTTACAGCGCGTGCTGCGCGACCTGGTCGGTGAGGCCACGCAGAGCATTCGCATCGATTCGCGCGAGCAGTTCGACAAGTTGCTGGCCTTTGGCCAGGAGTTCATGCCCAAGGCGGCCGAGCGCCTGCAGCTTTACAAGGGTGAGCGTCCGATCTTTGACCTGTATGCCATCGACGAAGACATCGCCAAGGCCTTGGGGCGGCGGGTGGACCTCAAGTCGGGCGGCTACCTGATCATTGACCAGACCGAAGCCCTGACCACGGTCGATGTGAACACCGGCGGCTACGTGGGCGCACGCAATTTTGAAGACACGATCTTCAAGACCAACCTGGAAGCCGCACAGGCCATGGCGCGCCAACTGCGCCTGCGCAACCTGGGCGGGATTGTGATTGTCGACTTCATAGACATGAGCCGAACCGACCACCAGGAGGCGGTGCTGGCCGAATTGCGCAAGCAGCTCGCGCGTGACAGGGTCAAGACCATGGCGGGTGGCTTTTCGTCGCTGGGCCTGCTGGAGATGACGCGAAAACGCACGCGCGAGTCTTTGGCGCACATGCTGTGCGAGCCGTGCCCGAGTTGCCAGGGCAAGGGCATCGTCAAGACGGCGCGCACCGTGGTGTACGACATCCTGCGTGAAATCCTGCGCGAGGCGCGGCAGTTCAATCCGCGCGAGTTCCGCGTGGTGGCTGCGCCTGCTGTGATCGACCTGTTGCTGGACGAAGAAAGCACGCACCTGGCGGGGCTGTCCGACTTCATTGCCAAGCCCATCTCGCTGCAGGCCGAAGGTGGCATGGGGCCGGAGCAGTACGATATTGTGCTGCTGTGAGGTGCAGGCTGGATGGGCTTCGCGTGTGATGTAACCGCTTTGTTGCGCTGGTGCAAGCCCCAGGAGCCTCAAAAGCACGCCGTTGGCAGTGTACGATCGCAGGTTATCGCCCGAGTGCTTTCCAAGGTCTGATTCCCGTGCACATGATCCGTTTTGCGTTGGCTTGTCTGTTGCTGCTGGCAGGGCCTGTCATGGCCCAATTCCGCGTTGAAGTCACAGGCGTGGGCATGACCCAGATGCCCATCGTGGTTGCTCCGCTCAAGGGCGAAGCGGGCAGCCCCCAGAAAATCGCCGCCATTGTCCAGGCCGACCTGGAGCGCAGCGGCCAGTTCAAAGGCTTGGATGCGGCCGGTACGCAGCTTGACGAGCTCAGCCGCCCAGACTGGTCGGGCTGGCGCCAGCGCAGTGCTGACGCCCTGGTGGGCGGCAGCTTGACGCGCCTGGCTGACGGGCGGTACGACATCCGCGCTCGCCTTTGGGACGTGGTCAAGGGCCAGGAAAAAGGCGAATTTCGCGACACCGTGCCCGCGGCCGATTTGCGCCAGGCGGCGCACCGCCTGGCGGACTGGGTTTACCAGCAATTGACAGGCACGCCCGGTGCTTTTGCCACGCGCATCGCGTATGTCACCAAGGCGGGCGGGCGCTTCACGCTGTGGGTGGCGGACTCCGATGGCGAAGGTGCCCAGGCGGCGCTGGCCAGCCCTGAACCCATCATCTCGCCCTCCTGGTCACCCACAGGCAGCCAACTGGCTTACGTCTCGTTCGAGAGCCGCAAGCCCGTCATTTATGTGCACGAGATCGCTTCTGGCCGCCGACGCGTGATCGCCAACTTCAAGGGCTCCAACAGCGCGCCGGCCTGGTCGCCCGATGGCCGCACCATGATCGCCACACTCAGCCGCGAAGGTGGCTCGCAGCTGTTTCGTGTCGACATGGGCAGCGGCGAGGCGCGTCGCCTGACCACTTCGGTAGGCATCGACACCGAGCCGGCGTTTTCGGCCGATGGCACCGCCCTTTACTTTGTCAGCGACCGCGGTGGCAGCCCGCAAATCTACCGCATGCCCGCCCAGGGCGGCCCGGCCGAGCGGGTCACCTTCAACGGCAACTACAACATCTCTCCATCGCCCAGCCCCGATGGCCGCTGGCTGGCCTACGTCAGTCGGGTGGGTGGACAGTTCAAGCTGCATGTGATGGACCTCAGTTCCGGTCAGAGCAGTGCGATCACCGACACCTCGGCCGACGAACGCCCCAATTTCGCGCCCAACAGCCGCTTGATCGTTTACGCCACCGTGGCGCAGGGCCGCGAAGCTTTGATGACCACCACCGTGGACGGTCGCATCAAAGCCCGCTTGGCCGGGCAGGGTGGCGACATCCGCGAGCCCGACTGGGGCCCGTTGCGCCCGTAACGTTTTCAAAACCTCACCATCCCAAACGGAGATAAACCATGCGTAAAACCCTGTTCGTCACTGCCTTGCTGGCTGCTTTGCTCGCCGGCTGCTCATCTGGCGTCAAGCTCAGCGACGTACCGGTCGAAGACAAGAACGCCTCTGCGGTGGGCAACGGCATTGGCAATGGGCAGAACAATGCCCAAAGCGGTGTGGCCAACGTGACGACCGACCGCGCCGGCAGCGGCATTGGCCCGGCCGGTGTGGCCCATGTGGTGTTCTTTGATTACGACAGCTTCGTCGTCAAGGCCGAGGCCCGCCCCGTGATCGAAAGCCACGCCCGTTTCCTCCAAGCCAACAAGCAGCGCAAGGCCATGCTGGAAGGCCACACCGACGAGCGCGGTGGCCGCGAGTACAACCTGGCCTTGGGCCAAAAGCGTGCCGAGGCTGTGCAGCGTGCCCTGGTGTTGTTGGGTGTGTCCGACAGCCAGATCGAGGCCGTGAGCTATGGCAAGGAAAAGCCTGCAGCCCAAGGTGCTGACGAAGCTTCCTTCGCCAAGAACCGCCGCGTCGAATTCAAATACTGAGACCGATGATGCGATCGCAGCTCAAGCGTCAGGTGTGGGCGGCCAGCATGCTGGCCTTGTGGGGGCTTGCCGTGGGCAGCGCCCAGGCGGCCTTGTTTGAGGACGACGAGGCGCGCCGCGCCATCCTCGACTTGCGCCAGCGCCTGGAAGCGAACAACAACGCCCTCAAGGCCCAGGCCGACGACAACACCCAACTGCGCCGTGTGCTCGTGGATCTGCAAAGCCAGGTGGACAGCCTGCAAGCCGAAGTCAAGAAATCGCGCGGTGCGCAAGAGCAGCTGGCACGCGATGTGTCGGACCTGCAGCTGCGCCAGCGCGACGCGCAAACCGTTTTGGATGAGCGCCTGCGCAAGTTCGAGCCTGTGACCGTCAATGTGGACGGTCAGGAATTCCAAGTCGAGCAAACCGAAAAGCGCGATTACGATGCCGCGCTCGACATCTTCCGCAAGGGCGACTTTGCTGCTGCGCAGACCAGTCTGCAGCGCTTCCTTCAGCGTTATCCCAAGACCGGCTACATGCCGTCGGCCTTGTTTTGGCTGGGCAATGCCTCGTACGCTGTCAAAGACTATAAGGCTTCTCTGAACCAGTTCCGCCAAATGCTGACCCTGGCGCCGACCCATGTGCGTGCCCCTGAGGCCATGCTGGCTGTCTCCAACGTACAACTGGAGCTCAAGGACACCAAGGCCGCCCGCAAGACCTTGGAAGACCTGATCAAGGCCTATCCCCAGTCCGATGCCGCGCAGGCGGCCAAGGACCGCTTGGCCAAGCTGCGCTGAAGCGCATGGCGCACGTGTCTCTGGCCGCGTTGCAGTCACTGACCAGCGAAGTGCTGTGGCTGGCCTTTGGCCTGGCCGTGTTGCTGGGCTGGATCATCCAGCGCACGCATTTCTGCACCATGGGTGCCATCAGCGACGTGCTCCTGATGCAGGATGCCACGCGCCTGCGCCAGTGGGCCTTGGCCCTGGTGGTGGGCATGCTGGGCCTGGGCCTGATGGCATCGCTCGGCATCGCCAGTCCGCTGCAAACCATTTATGCCGTTCCCCGCTTTCCCTGGCTGACCTACCTGCTGGGGGGCGTCGTGTTTGGTGTGGGCATGGTGCTCGCTTCGGGCTGCCCGACCAAGAACCTGGTGCGCCTGGGCGGCGGCAGCCTCAAAGCCCTGGTGGTCTTGCTGGTCATGGGCATGACTGCGCTGGCCACCCTGCGCGGCACACCGGGTTTGCTGCGTGTGCGTGTGCTCGATCCGATCACGCTGGAGCCGACCGATGGGCCTTTCATCGGGCAATGGCTGTCTTCCCTGACGGGCCTGCCATTGAACCAGGCTTTGTTGCTTGTGGCGGTGCTGGTGCCTGCCGTGCTGCTGGCCTGGGTGCTGCGCGGACGCGATTTTCTGCGTGGCCCCAACCTGCTGGCCGGCCTGGGCATCGGCTCGGTCATGGTGGCGCTGTGGTGGGTCAGTGGTGTGCTGGGCTTTGTGCCTGAACACCCCGAGACGCTGGAGCCGGTTTTTGTGGCCACGGCCAGCGGCCGCATGGAAGGGCTGAGTTTCACCGGGCCGGTGGCCCAGTGGCTGGATGCCTTCATGTACCAGGCCGATGGACGCAAGCGCATCACCTTGGGCATGGCGCTGGTGCCCGGTGTGGTGCTGGGGGCGGCGTTGGGCGCCTGGCGAGGTGCCGAGTTCCGCTGGGAAGGGTTCACCCACACCCATGATCTGGCACGTCATCTGATCGGCGCAGTGCTGATGGGGGGCGGCGGTGTCAGTGCCATGGGCTGTACCTTCGGCCAGGGACTCACCGGATTGTCCACCCTGAACTGGGGCAGCCTGGTTGCTGTGGCCGCCATCGTGGCAGGAGCCTGGCTCACGCTGCGTGTGCAGTGGTGGCTGGAAGAGCGCCATGCCTGAAACTTTGTTCGCGGACCAGAACACCGACGATTCGCGCCGCTTTGGCGGGCTGGAACGCCTGTACGGCGTCGAGCCCGCGCAGCGCCTGCGCCGGGCCCATGTGGCGGTGGTGGGCATTGGCGGTGTGGGCTCCTGGGCGGCCGAGGCGCTGGCGCGCAGCGGGGTGGGGCGCCTGACCCTGATCGACATGGACCACATTGCCGAATCGAATGTGAACCGCCAGATCCATGCGCTCACCAGCACCCTGGGGCAGGCCAAGATCGAAGCCATGCGTGAGCGCATCGCTCAGATCCACCCCGCGTGCCAGGTGGATGCGGTCGACGATTTTGTCTCACCTGAGAACTGGCCCGACCTGCTTCCTGTGCAGCCCGATGCCGTGATCGATGCCTGCGACCAGGTCAAGGCCAAGCAAGCCATGGCGCTGTGGGCTATGCGCGAGAAAATCCCGTTTGTCACTGTCGGTGCGGCAGGTGGCAAGCGGCAGGCCCATCTGGTGGATGTGGACGATCTGGCTTTGGTCACGCACGACCCCTTGCTCGCGCAGCTGCGTTACCGCCTGCGCAAGCACCACGGTGCGCCCAAGCAGGGCAAGCGCATCGGTGTGCGCTGTGTTTTCAGCCGAGAAGCCGTGCGTGGCCCGGAGGCATCGTGTGCCTTGCAAGGCGATGGCTCGCTCAACTGCCATGGTTACGGCTCTTTGGTGGGGGTCACGGCCACCTTTGGCATGTGCGCGGCCACAGCCGTCATGAATTTGTTGGTCGATGGGCGTTAAGCACACAAAAATGACGCTATAATTTGAGGCTCAGCAGCAACGCTGACGCGAGTGGGACGTTAGCTCAGTTGGTAGAGCAGCGGACTTTTAATCCGTTGGTCACAAGTTCGAATCTTGTACGTCCTACCACTCCAAAAATCGCCCGATAAATTGTTTTTTCGGGTGCTTTTTTTTGCCTTTCATGCCTAGGCGTGAAGACCGTGTGGGACGTTAGCTCAGTTGGTAGAGCAGCGGACTTTTAATCCGTTGGTCACAAGTTCGAATCTTGTACGTCCTACCACCCATTTAAAAAAACCCGGTGACAATCGTCACCGGGTTTTTTTTATAGTGTTTCCGGCACGACGCCCGGCTGAGAAGATAAAAGTGCCGCTGCGAGGCGGTCGCTATTCGTCTGATTCGTCTGGATAGCGACTGGCGATTGCCGTGAATTCCTCGAAGTGGCTGAGGAAGGCATCGATGATTTCTGGGTCAAATTGCTTGCCCCGACCATCGGTCATGATTTGTTTGGCTTGGTCAAAACTGAACGCTGGTTTGTAGACGCGTTTGGTCACGAGGGCATCGAATACATCGGCGACAGACATCAATTGGGCGGGCAATGGGATCTGGTTCCATTTGAGTCCATCTGGATAACCTGTGCCATCCCATTTCTCATGGTGCCAGTGTGCAATTTGTTTGGCCGACTTCAGAAAATCCAGAGAGGTTTCCGCGTCTTTCTCGGCGGCTTCAATGGCTTGTGCGCCCAGTGCCGCATGGGTTTTCATGACCTCCCATTCCATGGGCGTCAATGGGCCGGGTTTTCGCAGTATCTGGTCTGGAATCCCCACTTTGCCAATGTCGTGCAGCGGTGCTGAACGTGCCAACAGATCAATCGCGCTGTCCGTCAGACTCAGGGTGTATCGGGGGTTTTCTTGCAGGATTTTGGCGAGCGTGCGCACATACAAAGACGTGCGCAGCACGTGGCGACCCGTTTCGTTGTCCCGTGTTTCGGCCAACCGTGCCAGGGCGCGAATGGTCACGTCTTGAATTTGCTCGTTTTCGCGCATGCGGCGACGGACTTCCGCTTCGAGGCCTGCGTTTTGGTCTTTGAGCAGGTGGTTGGCCTGAAACAAGGCCAGCTGGGTTTTGATGCGTGCCAGAAGTACGGCCTCGTTGGGGGGCTTGGTGATGTAATCAGCGGCCCCCAGGTTGAGGCCTTTTTCTTCGTCCTTGACCGTGTCCACATCGGTCAGAAAGATGACTGGCAGTTCGCGAGTGCGTGGATCTGCTTTGAGCAGTTCGATGACCGCATACCCATCCAGCACGGGCATGACGATGTCCAACAGGATCAGGTCGGGCTGTCGGGTGCGGGCCAGTACGAGTCCCTCACCACCATCTTTGGCCAAAAGGACGCCGTAGCCGCCACGCTCCAGTTGTCTGCGGATCATCGTGGCCTGGATGGGACTGTCTTCGATGACCAAAACCTGTTGCAGTGATGGCTGAGGCTGTGGAAAAGTGGCGGTGTCCACGTGTTTCTCCAGTTTGATTAAACGTTGTGGGCCAGTTTTCTCATCATGGCGGCAATGCCTTCGGGGGGCAACACATATTGAACAGATCCTGAGTCGATGGCCGTGCGTGGCATGCTGTCGATGACGGCTGTCTCAGGGGCCTGTGCCAGCGTGATCCCGCCCGCATATTGAATGGCACGCATGCCGACTGCGCCATCCATGCCCATGCCACTGAGCAAAATGCCGACGCACTGGTCGCCATGTGTTGCGGCAGCGGAGCGGAACAAACGGTCAATGCTGGGATAGATTTCACCATCGCTCAATGCAACGGTGTGGCACTGATCATGGGCATTGATTTCCATGTGGGCGTTGTCTTGTGACAGGCAAAGACACCCCGGTTTCAGTAGATCACCGTCCTGGCAGACCGTGATGCGGAGTTTGGCGTGGTCGTTGAGCCAGTCCGCCATTCCGTGGATGAAGCCCTGACTGATGTGTTGTACGCAGGCGATCGGACAGGGAAAATGGGCAGGCAGGAGGGCCAGGATCTGCTCCAGGGCTTGCGGTGCCCCCGTCGAGCCTCCAATCACAAACAAAGATGGCTTCCATCCTGGTCGACGTGCGCCCACAAAAAGAGGTGTACTGTCGCCAGCTTTTGACCCATGGCTTCGGAGGTGGGCAAGGCCGATGCGGGCCAGATGGCGAATTTTTTCGTGCAGAGCGGAAATTTCCAATAATTGGCCATTACCGAGTCCGCTCGCCGGTTTAGGCATCACGTCGATGGCACCTGCCGAGAGCATTTTGAAAACATTGTCGAATTGGTAGCTTTGCACACCCACACTCAGCACCAGGATGGGACAAGGGCGCAGGGCCATGGCTTTGGCAACGAATTCAAGCCCATTCATGTTGGGCATGTAGTAGTCGGTGCAGACCACATCGGGTTGCAATTCTGCCAACTTCTTCAAGCCTTCGACACCATCACGAGCTTCGCCAACGACCTGCAGATCAGGGGCCGCATTGATGGTGCGTCTGATGATGGCAGATTCTGTGGGAGAGTCTTCGACGACCAAGACGCGAACAGGAGAGGAGGCTGGGTTCACTGTGTAGGGCTTTTCAAGGGTGACCAGGATCGGTCAGGCGGGCCAGACAATCGAGCAGCAAGGCTTGATCGAATTCAGGTTTGCTGATGTAGGCATCGGCCCCGAGCTCCAAGCCACGGCGACGATCGGCCTCCGTGCTCAAGGAGGTCACCAAAATCACTGGCAAGTCATGGGACGAGGGTTTGCTCCTGATCCGTTCCGTCAAATCCAGACCACTCATGTTTGGCATCATGATGTCAGAGACGACAGCATCGAATTTTCGGCTCGAAAGCTTGTTCCAGGCGTCCAGGCCATCGACCGCCGTGACGACTTCGTATCCGGCCGTTTCCAGGATCCGTTTCTCCTGAATACGGGTGGTGATGCTGTCTTCAGCCAACAGGATGACGGGCTTTGTTCGCTGTGGCGCCTGACGGTTGGCTTCGGGGGCATGCTGGGCACCCATGCGGTGCAGGCTTTGGTGCAGATCAGACAGGTTGAGCACAGGACAGACATCGCCGCTGTACAAAACAGTGAGTCCTTGCAGGTTTTGAACCCGCTGCAGAGGCGGTCCAGGCGGTTTGAGGACCACATCTTGTACGCCTTCAAGCTCGTCAACACCCAGCGCAAATCGTTCGCCATTGGCCGAAACCACGATGGCGTTGACGTCGTTTTGAAGGGGCGTTTTATCGTTGGTCAGCCCTAACAGCAGTGACAGGCGTTCGATGCGGACAGGCTGGTCATTCCAGTAAAAGCACTGTTGGACATCAATCGTATGCAACGCCTCAGCGCGCACCCGCGTGGTGAACTGTATGTGGTCCATGGCGATGGCAAACAGGTCGCCCTGTTCGCGGACCAGCATGACGCGTGTAGAGGTGAGCGTCACTGGCAGCCTGATGTGCAAGTGCATACCGCGTCCGGCCACGCTGTCGACAGCGAGGGAACCGTGTAACTGCTCAACGGTGGTGCTGACCACCTTGAGGCCCACACCACGACCAGAGATGTCTGTGATCATGCGCTTGGTGGTGAACCCGGGATGAAAAATCAGCAATTTGAGTTGAGCCTCAGACAACGCGTCGAGCTCTAGCGGGCTGAACAAGCGTTGTCGAAGCGCCTGTTCTCGGATGGCCCTGAAGTCCAGGCCCGCCCCATCATCGTGGACCTCTATATGAATGCTCCCAGCCTCCTGGGAAACGGAAATCACGACTTCGCCCTCAGAAGGTTTGCCCAGACGTACCCGCTCCTCTGGAGATTCGATGCCGTGATCGATGGCATTGCGAACAGCATGCATCAACGGTGCTTTGATTTGTTCGACGATGCGCTTGTCGGCGACGGTGGAGCCACCTTCCACTCGCAGGCGCACTTGCTTCTTCAGTTCAGAGGCCAGGTCGTGCACCATGCGTGGAAACAGATCGAGCATGCTGGACATGGGCACCAGCCGCAAGCTGTAGACGCTGGCCTCGATCTGGGTGCTGACGGCATCCAGTTCTGCGGCATCGGTATTGGCAGAAGTTCGCAGCTTTTGCAATTGGTTGCGCCAGTGCTCAAGGGGGGCCGCACTGATGTCCGACTTGCGAAGGGCTTTGTCCATTTCCGAGAGGGTGGCATCCAGCTCGGATGGCCAGCACAAGATGCGGCCCCTGTTGACGATCAGTCCGCTGCAGAGATCAAGCAAGTGATCCAACCGACTGGATTCCACCCGCAATGTGTCGATGTGGAAGTCCAAAGGACGCTTGAGCGTTGGGTCGGTTGGTGCAGACGCAGGTTCCGGTGGGGGGGCATATGCGGCTGTGCTTGGCTGAGCAGGAGCAGGAGCAGGAGCAGGA
>JACCDG011536405.1_pt1 | contig 11189 bp, 4 predicted proteins | sample 7442471 | NCBI WGS metagenome assembly JACCDG01 (sample SAMN15323444, study PRJNA562643) | freshwater metagenome | isolation source: river surface water | place: USA:Blue River Watershed | collected 2017-08-17
AGGAAATATCCTCGCCACCAATGTTCAGGCCGCTTTAAATGAACTGGACTCTGAAAAACTCGCGCTTGCTGGCGGGATTATGACCGGAACTATTATCACCACTACTCAAAATGCTATTCTACTAGGCCCTTATGCGGCCGCTTCAGGTACTACCGGGGAATTAAGGTTCAATGAATTAGCGGCCAATGGAATAAATTATGTTGGGTTAAAAGGTCCGGATGCTATAGCCGGGACAAATGTTATTTGGACTTTACCATCATTTGATGGAAGCTCTGGACAACTACTTTCCACCAATGGAAACAAAGTTTTGGGTTGGACTTCGATCGGTGTCGGAGGAGTTGGAGATGTGGTAGGTCCTGCTTCAGCATCTTCCACTAATTTGGCCTCCTATAATGGCACCACCGGAAAATTAATTCAAGATTCAGGAATTTCTTCTACCAATGTTGTGCAAATGACCACACTCCCTCTTCAGCCATTCGTAATGTCTTCGATTCCAGGAAGTAAAAATATTATTGAAAGCACCATTTTAATTTCAAATGTAGCGACCATGGCAGTAGATGCTACTTCTGCTGATAAGCTGATTTTGTCAGCTGGTGCAAATAAAACTCAAAAAGCCACGGGCTTCACGGTGCCACCAGGCGTTTGTCCAGGTGGGCAATCTTGGGTTTCCGATGGGGCAAATTATATCTGTAATCCAACTACTGGAAACGTCACAAACATAGGACCCTCAACTGACAATGCCGTGGCCAGATTTGATGCAGGTACTGGAAAATTAATTCAAAATTCCCTTGTAACCATAAGTGATACTGGTCAGGTAACCGGAATTACCACATTAAATGCTTCCGGGGCCACCACCATCGGGGGAACGCTGTCAGTGACCGGGATTGCATCATTTAGCGGCTCTCTAGCAATTTCAGGACAAACTACTTTTAACTTCGGCGCTAACTCTTCCACTTTTCCATTAAACAGAGGAACCGTGGATCAAGTTCTTACCACTAATGGAGCAGGTGCTTTATCTTGGACGACAAATGCAAATGGAGATGTCACTGGACCTCTTCCCCCTGTAGTGGATAATAATTTAGTCTCTTTTAATGGAACAGGTGGGAAAATAATTAAAGACAGCGGACTGGCCACAGCAAATATTCCCACCATGGCAATCAATGGGACGCTAAATCATCCAGTACTTTCTGGAGGTTCTAATAAGACCTTGGTAAACGCTGGGTATACTATCCCATCAACAGTCTGTGCCACAGGTGAAATTCTAAAATCCAATGGTACCAATATGACCTGTCAGGTGGATAATGGCGATGTATCCAGTGTGGCCCCCTTTACTGCTGATAACCTAACCGCTTTTGTGGATGCCACTGGAAAGAAAATTAAGGATAGTGGGATTTCGATTAATAACGTAGTGACTAATACCGCTGGGTCCACAGATAATGCTATCGCAAGATTTGATACTACTTCTGGAAAATTAATTAAAAACTCGGTGGTTACAATAAGCGATACTGGAAATCTATCTGGAATTGTGGACTTTAATAGCACGGGTAATGGTTCTTTTGCCGGGGATTTATCGGCACGGTCTTATTCAAATAACTCGGATAGAGTCCTTAAAAAGGACATTGAACCATTTACCGGAGCTGCCGATATTGTTGATAGATTGATGCCTGTAACTTTCCGCTGGAAAAGCGGGGATGAGAAACCAGTTATTGGATTAATTGCTCAGGATGTGGAAAAAGTTATTCCCCAAGTTATTTCCACCTCAAATCAAAAAGGTAAGACGATAAGATCCTATGATGTAGGACAAGTTCTAATTTTAACTCTTGAGGCCTTAAAGGAAACCAGGGAAGAATTAAAGCAAACCCGAAATGAGTTGAGAGCATTTCAGGAAAAAGTCAAAGATCTAGAAAAAAGAATCCTCATCAAATAAATTAAATCTAAAAGACCAAGCAAAAGAATCGGGTAATCAGGCCTTTTTTAGAAAAACTCAGTTTTTTTTTAAAAATAGCCGTTAGGGAAAAAAATGCCTATTTGGAGGACTTTTATGTTCAAGATTTTAATTACCGCGATTTTTCTCACGGGAAGTGCCTTTGCGGAGTTTAGTATTTCAAATATTAAATTAACTCCGACAGAACTTGAAATAGTGGGAAATGGCCTGGAGGAAATCAAGTCCGTTGCCATTACATCCAATGATTCTATTAAAGAATTTGAAATAGAAAACCTCTCATCTAACCAAGTAATCGCCCGTCCGTTAGATGATACGAGGATAGGTGAGGGGAGAGTATTCAATCTGGTAATTTCTGATTCATCACAAGAATTTACCTATCCCGTAACCCTTTCCCAAAAAAATGGTTCTGTGGCCTTCTATAAATTAAAAGAAATTGAATATAAACCAGCAGTAAATCCATCGAATAAATTTACGCTTGATCATAAGTCCATAATTAACTTCTTACCCGGGGATGATTTTTCTGGCTACGATTACAACTACTCCCTTTACGCAAATCCCACCGGAGATTTTGTTATTAAAGGAGTAGATAAGGATTTATTTAAGATCGATAGTGAAGGGAACGTAGAAATTTCTGGAACCCTAAAGGTTAAAGGTAGGCCAGTTGGATTTAATATTCCGTACCAACCGATAAAAGAGCAAGGAGCTCCTTCTAAATCTGCCAATAAAGTTGCTTTTTCTACAGGTACTGAATCTGACTATACCATTCCCATGAATATTTGCCCTAAGGGACAAATTTTAAAATCGGATGGAGTGAATTTTGTTTGTTCACTAGAGGCTTCCCAAGAAGATCAATTAGGACCTGTTTACACCAACAACAAGGGCAACTTTGGAATCGACTCGATAAATAGAAGTATGGCAATTAATAACGTCGTAATAGGCGCTGACAATAATATTTCTGGAGTAGTGAATTTTACGTCATCGGGAAATATGGATGTTGCTAGCGGCACTTTCCATGTAGATTCCGTTGGTGGCATGGTAGGAATTGGAAAAGCGGCACCTGCGGCCAAACTTGATATTTTAGGGGCAAACAATTCTGGCATTTTTTTAAAACAAGGTGCTCAAGCAACTGCAACGGTAGGTGCATTTAAAAATGGATTGGTCTTTGAAGATTCTGGAACAACTAAGGCAGCGGCAATTGGTTACGGAGAAGGGAACGTATTCTCCATAACTGGGTTTGATGGATCTGCTTATAAAACATTATTTACTTTAAATGGTCTTGGCTCAAGCATAACAGGACCTTTGAAAATCGTTGGAGCAACTACCTCTTATTCACTTCCTGCTGCCGATGGTGCTGCCAATTATGTTTTAAAAACCGATGGAACCGGAACGGTATCGTGGGCACCAGTAGCACGTGGAACGGTAAATGGGCCTGTAACAACGACTTCGGGCAACGTGGCAGCTTGGAATAATGCCACTGGAACACTCCTTGCGGATTCAACTAAAGTAGTGGCAAATCTTGTAACCAACGATGGAACATCAACAAATGGATTTGTTGCTACTTTTGCAGATAGCACCGGAAAAATTATTCAAAATGGCACTAAGTTGGAAGCGGATCTGGTGACAGGCCCTGCATCGGCCTCCGCTACTGATAATCTTGCCTCTTTTAATAGTCTGACAGGAAAGGTGATTAAGGATTCTGGAATCCTCTCAACAAATGTAATGACCATGACTGCACCTGCAGCAGGGGTAACTGCTGGAGGTAATGTATTAGCTTCAGTGCTTGGAACTAAACAAGGAATTGAAAGCTCAATCCCTATTGCAAATCTTGCAACTATGTCAGCTGTATCGACTAAGGTTGATGGTTTAATCCTATCCGCCGGATTAGATAAAACTCAGAGAGCTACAGCATATTCAGTCCCTTTAGCACTTTGCCCTAGCGGCCAAAGTTGGAAATCAGATGGAGCCAATATGGTTTGTTCAGGAGGAGCTGCTGGAGATGTAACAGGCGCGGCTTCATCTTTTGATAATGCCATTCCTAGGTTTGACGGACTTTCAGGTAAGATAATTCAAAACTCTAATGTCCTTATTGATGACTTAAATAATGTTAGCGGAATTGCTACATTATCAACCAGTGGTCTTGCTACCCTCAACAGCTTGACGGTTTCAAATAATGCTTCTGCTGGAACACTTGCTACAACTGGAGCTGCAACACTAAATAGTTTAGCAGTGACCAATGCCGCTACTGTTGGAGGAACACTTGGAGTGGCTGGGCTATTTACTTTAAATTACCTTAGTGGAACAGAATCATTTTCCCTCCCACAATTAAGAGGTACCGCTGGCCAAGTATTGACCACAAACGGCGCTGGTGCAACTAGCTGGACCGCTAATCCCCAAGGAGATGTCACTGGCCAAAGCGCATCTACTGTTAATAATATAACCGTATATGCGGATACCGCAGGAAAGCAAATAAAAGATTCCACGATACCCATTGCGGAAGTTATTAGAAAGGCCACCAATTTTACCTCTGCTAATAGGCTTGTACTTTCTGCTGGCATCAATCACTCTGTACAAGAATCAATTTATCTTTTTCCAATTACGGCCCCTACAGCTAACCAAATATTAAAAGCTGATGGATCAGGAGTACTAGGCTGGGTAACTGTCCCGGCTAGTGTGGGTGATGTGACAGGACCTGCTGCAACTCCAACTGTAGCCGGATCTCCTGCAACCTTTGCTGATGCCACTGGAAAACTTTTGGCTACGGTTCCATATTCCATTCCCAATGGGAATGGAACTGCTGGCCAATTTTTATCCACAAATGGTTCCGGAGTCGCTTCGTGGGCAACTGCTGGCGATGTTACAGGTCCAGTATCTTCCATAGCAGGAAATTTGGCATCTTTTAGTGGGACCTCAGGAAAAAGCATTCAAGATACTGGGATAGTGGCCGGTAATGTTGTGACCAATGCTGGCGCCTCAACCGCTAATGCTATTGCAAGATTTGACCTTGCTACGGGAAAAATTATTAAAACATCGCCTGTTTCCATCGCAGACAACGGGGATATGACTGGCGTCGGAACATTTAACAGTGGGGCCTTAACTGTAGCCGGACCTTTGACTGTAAATGGAACAGGTAGTTTTACTGGTGCTCTTACCGCCCAATCCTACACCAACACTTCAGATAGAAAACTTAAAAAAGACATAACTCCCTTTATCGGGGCATCGGAGATAGTCGACAAATTGGTGCCGGTGACCTTCCGTTGGAAAAAAGGGGATGGCAAGTCTGTGATGGGATTTATCGCCCAGGATTTGGAAAAAGTAATTCCTGAGGTGGTTACCATTTCTAAAACCAAGGATGGGGAAGTCAGATCCTATGATGTCGGCCAGGTTTTGGCCCTAACCTTAGAGGCCTTAAAAGAAACCAGGGCAGAAGTTAAATTGCTACAAGAGAAAATTAAAAAGTTGGAACAAAAAAATCCATAAAGGCGGGGGGGGGGAATTCCCCCCTTTCCTAATTTAAGTTGATAAAAAAGATCAGTTAGGAAATTAATTCCAGAAAAAGATAATCTCCGCGAATTTTGAGAAGATATCCTTAAATATGATTAAGGTAATTTTTTCAATAGCAATTTTCTCCTGGAATGTTATAGCGGCAACTCCAATTATTTCTAAAATAACTTTCACTGAGGAAGAATTAGTAATCGATGGATTTGGGCTAGAAAATATCCAAAGCTTATCTATAAGAGACCTGGAAAAAAAGATATTAAAAGAATATGAGATAGGTAATGCGATTCCAGAAAAAATAGTGGCCCGATCAACAGATGGTTCCTTTATTTCTGGAGAAAAAAACCTTTATTTAGTTATCACCAGCCTTGAAGAGGAAATATTTTATCCCATCACCTTAAAGTCAAAAACTGATAGCAAAACCGTTTATAAAATAACCAAAAAGAAAAAGGAAAAGGTTCCAAGTAAAATTGTGGTTGATGAAAAATCAGAAATCAATTTTTCTCCCAGTGATAACTCAGGGAAGTATTTCTATAACTATTCCATCTATGCCAATGAGGTTGGAGATTTGGCAATTAAAAGTGATAATAAAGATTTATTTAAAATTGATCCTGCGGGTAATCTTGAAATTTTGGGATCCCTAAAAGTTAAAGGAAAGACCTTTAAATTATATAACCAAACTTTTGAAAATCAGTTTATGCCTCCTTTGCTAACCAATCAGATTGAAAGGAATTTTAGAATCTCCGATGTGGTAATTGGGACGGACAACAGTATTGTCGGAGTAACAAATTTTTCTTCATCAGGGAATATGGATGTTGCCACGGGCACTTTCCATGTGGATTCAGCAACTGGCAGGGTAGGAATTGGAAATAGCGCACCAACATATAAATTAGATGTTTTAGGTACAGACAACTCTGGAATTAGACTTAAACAGCCGTCTCCTGCAACCAACACTTCCAGTGCATTTTTTAATGGAATGGTTTTTGAAGGTCCAGTATCAACCAAGCTTTTTGGCATTGGATATGGAGTGGGGGATTTATTTTCCATCAATTCTTTTGATGGGAACAACTATCGCAATATTTTTTCTTTAAATAATTTGGGCAATGGAGTGATATCTGGTTCCTTAAAAATTGGGGCCTATACCTTACCCTCTTCAGATGGTGTCAGCGGTACCATATTAAAAACCGATGGTGCTGGGAACATATCATGGTCCCCAGGAGGTGGAACTGTAAATGGACCTGGAACCACTAACATAGGGAATATAGCTTCTTGGAATAATACAATTGGGACACTCCTTGATGATGGCGGGAAAGCTGTTGTAAATCTTGTAACTAACAACGGAACATCAACAAATGGATTTGTCGCTACTTTTGCTGATGGCACCGGAAAAATTATTCAAAATGGCACTAAGTTGGAAGCGGATCTGGTGACAGGCCCAACTGCTGCTTCTGCTACAGATAATCTTGCTTCTTTTAATGGTACGACAGGAAAGATAATCAAGGATTCAGGAATTTCCTCTTCCAATATAACCACCTTGACTACTTTGCCGACTCTGGCAAATTTAATGGTTTTAACCTCGCCTCTTTCTAAAGAGTTAATTATAACCCCATATACCATGCCTCCAGTAATTGGCTCACCTACTTATATTTTAAAATCAGATGGAACCAACGTGACTTGGCAAGAGGATGCAGGGGCCGCATCTCTTAAACTAACAAAATGGGAACCAAACAAAGCCTATAAAATCGATGAAATACAATTTGCGGGTGAAGATAACAATTGGCTTATTCGGACAGCAACAGATACTGTTTCATCCGATGCTTGGTGGAAGGATCAAAATGCTGGTAAATCCATTCCAATCGCACCACCACTTGTAACAACTGGAGTAATTACAACCGCCGGTGTTTCCACTATAGCGGGATCAGATGTAGCGGGATATCAAGTAAACATTAGGGCCGGTACAGGGTATATTGCGAATTATTTTGAATCAAATAGCCCATATCCAACGTTTCAAGTAATACCATGGCCTGAAACAACCATAGATCTTAGAGCTCAGCCTGTGGGTGTTTACACCATTTATGTTGATAATACTGGAATACCTAAGGCCGTTGCCGGATATCAGAAACCTGAATTTTTTAACCAAAACATTTCAATAGCGGTGGCCGATACTTATTTTGGAAGTATCTATGACAGCCAAACCTTTCCCAGCAATCCAATAGGACAGATTCGGGAACTTGCTTTATTCTTTGGAACCATGACTAAAGGCTTAAGTTATGCAGGTGGTGCTACTAATACGACGCAGATTTTTAGAAGTGCTTATCTGCTTTATAACTTTGGAATAAATACAAGTATTAGTAGTCTAGAGCCAAACTCAAAAGATGTTCCTGCTGAGAGTTCTATGACATTTTTAGAGTTTACTCAAACAGGCCCGGTATCCCCCACGCCTAGAACAACTATTAATACTAATGTTTATGATAATGGTGGTACTCTAGGTACCTTAGAAAATAATAAGTATGGATTTGTGAGATTTTACTCTAATGCCAACGGCCAAGATATCGTTATGTACTCCCAAAATTCGGGATACGCCCTACTAGGAGATGCTGAGAAAGCCGCAATAGACCCTAAATTTAAAATACCTGAAAGGGTTGCAAAGGCTTATATATTTAATGGTTACGTTGCATATCAAAAGGGAGATGCAAACCTAGTGGATAATACTTACTACAGCTGTAATCCATTTTCATGTGATACTGGTGGAGCGGGAGGAAACGGGAGCTCAACTCTACTCCGTGCCGCCCTAGGGCCTACATCTTCAGTGCAAAACCGTTTAGCAATTTTTGTAGATGAATCGGGAAGAAATTTAGCCCAGTCTGCCTTTGCCGTCCCTACTACCCCAGGTACTGCAGGGCAAGTTTTTACCTCAAATGGGGATGGTACAACAAAATGGGGAACTCTGGCAGTTGCTCCATCTAGGGCCTCTTTGCCGTCGGATAAAAAACTGAAAAAAGAAATTCAAAATCTTTCCGAAGGATATATTGAGCGTTTAATGAATCTGCGACCGGTTTCTTTTGTTTGGAAAGACACACTAAATTCAGATATTGGGTTTATTGCACAGGAAGTTAAAAAGATATTTCCGGAATTTGTGGAAGAAGATGCTGGGTATATTGGAGTGAACTATCAAAAATTGGTGGTGCCTTTGATTAAGGCCGTTCAGGAACAACAAAAAGAAATTGATCAATACAAGGATGCGATTTTCCTTTTAGAGGAAAGAATCGGGAAATTAGAGAAGGAATCCCAAAAAAGGTTATAATGGCCAAATTTAAAATTCAATTGCAAATTTGGCTATTTTCATTTAACCTTTTGAAATGATTAAGAGAAATCTGGAAAAATTGGTTCAAGAATCCCTAAAATCCAACCCTGTTGTGGGGATTTTAGGGCCTAGGCAGTCAGGTAAATCCACTTTGGTTAAGAGTCTTCAAGGGAAAAGAACCTACGTAAATCTGGAGAATTTACAAACCCGGGATTTTGCCAAAAATGATCCCCAAGCATTTTTAAAACAATTCAAAGAGCATGGAGCGGTTTTAGATGAGGTTCAAAGAGTTCCCGAACTTTTTTCCTATTTACAGTTAATTGTTGATGAGGAGAAAAAAAACGGGCGGTTTATCTTAACCGGTTCCCAAAACTTTCTTTTGATGGAAAGTATCACACAATCATTAGCGGGTAGAATCGCTCTTTTTAATCTCCTTCCATTTTCCATGCGGGAATTGGCCGATACCCCCTATTTTCATAAGGACATAGAGTCATTTTTATTTCAGGGATTCTATCCCCGCATTTATGACCAGGGATTAAATCCTACCTCATGGTTGGAAAATTATTTTGCCACCTATGTAGAACGGGATGTCAGGAGCTTAAAAAACGTGGGAGACCTTTCCTCCTTTAATAAGTTTGTAAAGTTATGCGCTGGAAGGGCCGGACAACTTTTAAATTTGTCATCCTTGGCAAACGATGCTGGAGTCAGCGTGGGAACCGTAAAGGCATGGATTTCGGTTCTTGAAGCGAGCTTTGTTATTTTTCTTTTGCAACCTCATTTTGTGAATTTCCATAAAAGATTGGTAAAATCACCCAAACTTTATTTTTATGATGTGGGACTTTTATCATTTCTCCTGGGAATTAAATCAAAAGAAGATTTAGTCTATCATCCAAATAGGGGAAATATTTTTGAGAATATGGTTATTGCCGAATTTTTCAAGGAAAAATTTCATCTTAAAAGACCATGGGATATTTATTTTTGGAGGGACAAACCAGGTCATGAAATTGATTGTCTTATTGATTCGGTAGGAAAATTAATTCCTATTGAAATAAAATCAGGAGAAACAATAGCATCGGATTTTTTTAAAAATCTTTTGTTTTGGAAAAAAATAACCAAAGATGAAATTCGAGGAAAATTAATCTACGGTGGTGATACCTCCCAAATTCGCGGGGATTTTGATGTTTTTCCTTGGTCCACACTTAAAAATGGTCCTGGTGATTATTAAAATAAAAAAGTTAGGGAGAGTTTAAATTCATTGAGATCTTCCTGGGCCATTACGTAGTCGTAGTTAAGGGAGATTCGATCAAGCGTAAAAAAAGTATCGGGAAAGCGATATCCAAGTCCAACTCCTACCATGGGGTTAAATTCCTGGTCCTGTTCATACCACCATTGGAATCCACCGCCTGCCTCAAGAAAATAAAAACTCCCGTAATAATTAAGATAGGCCGCATAGGGGCTTATTAAAAAATTATTAGAAGAAATTAAGACATCTTCGGAATCATAAAATTGTTCGGCGTAAAATTGAATCCCTGCCTCCCCTCGGATGGCCCATTTTGGTGACAATTCCCATCTAGGACTCCAGGCAAAATATCCACTGGAGAGATTTGTATCAGTTCCAGACATGCTAAGCATCCCCAGGGAAAATCCTAAAATATTAAGTTTTTTCTTAAATTGCTCATTTTTATCGAGGACTTTTTCCAACTCATAATTTTTGTAGCCACCTTGTCGGCTGGTGGTTTTAATCAGCTTCCATTCTCCCTCCTTTTTTGCATAAGGGGAGGCTTCGGTGATTTTTTTTGGCTCAACTAATTCCTCATAAGTAATATCCTGATCCATTTTGGATAATTTTTCGGCGACGGTTTTTTCCTCTCCAGAAAAATCATTTTCATCCAACAGGGCCAGGGCCTCTTCTTCAAATTTATCCGCCTTGATTTCTACTGGAGGTTCCTCTTTTTTTACCGGTAAATTTATTTCAATTTTTTTTAACTTAGGTTTTGGCGTATCAAGGGCCAATTTTTCTTGTTTTGGCATTTCAACGGTTCCAGTTGATTTTCCGGCCTTTTTACTTTCCACTTTGAGTTTTGGGATTTCCGTATTCCTACTGAAATTTTTGGTGATTAATTTACAGGAATAGCTTCTATTGCACTCATTACCCGAGCATTCCCATTGGGATATGGGGGAGGGGAGATAGGTTCCTCGACAATACTTTGTGGAGGAGACCATTTGAAGATCTGCTTTTACCTTCAGCGCATCTAAGGTTTTTTCTTCGCCTTTGATGCTGATTTTAAAGGTTTTATCGGCGAATGCGGTGCTTATCAGAAATAGTAGAATCAAAAAGGTTTTCAACTTTTAATCCTTAGTTTTTTTTTAATAGTTAAATGATACCTTAAAAAATGGCTTTCTCAACCAGAGATGGATTTTATTAATCAGGTAATGTTGATTTTC
>JACCDG011594479.1_pt1 | contig 11189 bp, 10 predicted proteins | sample 7442471 | NCBI WGS metagenome assembly JACCDG01 (sample SAMN15323444, study PRJNA562643) | freshwater metagenome | isolation source: river surface water | place: USA:Blue River Watershed | collected 2017-08-17
TGCATCAGCTTGAACACCACCGCTCCCAGTACACCACCGTAAAGCCAGCCCACGCCGCCAATGACCAGCATCAACACCGCATCGGCCGAGCGCTCCAGCGCAAACACATCGAGCGAGGCAAAGCCAGTGGTCTGCGCCAGCAAAGCCCCTGCTGCGCCTGCCAGGGCGGCGCCCAGCGTGTAGGCCAGCGCCAGCCTCGAGGGAACCGAAATACCAATGGCCGCTGCGCGCAAAGGGTTGTCGCGCACCGCCATGAGCGTGGCGCCCCAGGGCGACTGCACCCAGCGCCGGACCAAGACCAGCAGCACCAGAAGCGCTGTCAGCGAATACCAGGCCGCCGTCTGACCGTACAGGTCGAACTCGAAACGGCCCAGCAGCGGGCCCATCATCACCCCCTGCAGACCGTCCGAGCCCCCGGTGAGCCAGTCGAGCTTGTTCGCCAGCTCCAGCAGCAGCAGCGCCACACCCAGCGTCACCATCAGCCGCGTCAGGTCGGAGCCGCGCAAAATGGTGAGCGAGCACAACGCGCCCAGCACCGTGGCCGCCACCATGCCCACCCCCAGCCCCAGCAGCGGGTCTGGATGGACAAATTTGGCGAACAGCGCTGCACAGTAAGCGCCAAAGCCCAGAAACGCCGCATGGCCCAAGGTGACGATGCCGGCATAGCCCAGCACCAGGTCCAGCGACACGGCAAACAGGGCCACGATGGCGATCTCGTTGACGATGAGCGCATGGCCGGGCAACAGCGCCGGCAATGCAAAAACCCCCAGCCACAGCAAGGGCTCGTACCAGCGCCAGCGGCCCTGCACCAACAGTTGTGAACGGGCGTCCATCACCGCCCTCCTTTGCGCACAAACAGGCCCTGGGGTCGCCAAATCAGGATGGCGATCATCAAGGCATACACAATGAAAGCGCCCAGCTTGGGCACGTAGTACTTGCCTGCCACATCGGCCACCCCCAGGAGCAGCGCAGCCAGCAGCGGCCCGGTGATCGACGAGGTACCCCCCACCGCCACCACGATCAGGAAATACACCATGAACTTCAGCGGGAAGTTCGGATCCAGCCCCAGCACCTCGGCGCCCAGCGCGCCGCCCAGGCCCGCCAGGCCGGAGCCCACGGCAAAGGTCAATGCAAACACCTGGTTGACCGGAATGCCCAGGCCGGCCGCCACACGGCTGTCGTCCACGCTGGCGCGCAAGCGGCTGCCAAAGCGCGTGCGTGCGAGCACGTATTGCAACACCACCGTCAGCACCGCGCAGACGGCGACGATGAACAGGCGGTAGTGCCCCATGCCCAGGGCCCCATCCCAGAGTTCGGTGCGACCGCGCAGCCACTCGGGCAGCTGCATGATCTGTTGTTGCGAGCCCATCGCGTAATCCACCGCCGCCACGGCCATGAAAGCCAGGCCGATCGAAAAGAGCACCTGATCCAGGTGGGGCTTGCGGTACATGGGCCGGTACAGCGTGCGCTCCAGCAGCGCGCCCAGCAAGGCGGCCACGGCAAACGCCACCGGCAGGCAAAGCAAGAAAGGCAGCTGCAGGCGCTGCATCAGCACCACCGTGGTGTAGCCGCCCACCATGGCAAAAGCACCGTGCGCCAGGTTGATGAAGTTCATCAGCCCCATGGTGACCGACAGGCCCACCGCGAGAATGAAGAGCAGCATCCCGTAGGCGACGCCGTCGAAAAGCAAAGTCAACACATTCAGTCCCTCAATCGGCAGACAGCCACTGGCGCATGGCCGCGGCCACCGCTTCAGGCTGTTCCTGCATAGCCATGTGGCCGCAGTCGGCAATCGACACCACGGCCGGACGCGCCGCGATGCAGTTCGCCATCGCCTGGTGCTGCGCCGGGGGCGACCAGGCATCGAGCTCGCCACACAACACCAAGGTGGGCACCCGGATCTGTGCCAACACGGGCGTGGCGTCGGGCCGCTGGATCAGGGCGCGCAGCTGGCGCTCGAAGATGTCCGCGCTCTTGCGCTCGAACATGTCCAGGATCGCATCGATCAGCGGCCGATCAGCCAGACGGTGTGGCGCCACCATGCCCTTGACCCATTCGCTGGCCATGGCACGCACGCCCTGCTCGCGAGCCATCGCCAGCAAAGCCATGCGCTTGCCCACCTCTTCGTCCCCCGCCATACCTACCGGTTTGGGCAGGTGGCCGGTGTCGAACAGGCCCAGGTGCGTCACCCGCTCGGGTGCGATGCGCATGACTTCGAGCGCCACGCGCCCGCCCATCGAATGCCCCGCCAGCGCAAAGCGCTCGGGGGCATGGGCCAGCAGTTGCTCGGCCATCTGCGCGAGGCTGTCGGCCATGCCGTGGTCCACGACTCGGCAATCGAAGCCGGACAACAGCGCGGGCACAGCCCCCCACGATGTGGCGTCACACATCAGGCCGGGAGCCAGCAGCAGGACGGGCGGGTGGGCCGACATCACTTGGCCTTGCCCGGGTCTTTCACGTCCTTGAGGGTCGCGAATTCCTGGTTCCAGAGCTGGCCGTTCACCTTCTCCACCTTGCGGATGTAGATGTTGTGCACCACGTCGCGGGTTTGCGCGTCGATGAACATCGGGCCGCGCGGGCTCTCGAAGATCTGGCCCTTCATCGCGTCCAGCAGGGCTTGACCGCCCGCACCCTTGGTGGCCTTGGCCGCTTCGTAGATCACGCGCATGCCGTCGTAGCCGCCCACGGCCATGAAGTTCGGGCGCAAGCCGTTGTTGGCCTTGCCAAAGGCTTCCACAAACTTCTTGTTGAGCGGCGAGTTGTGCGAAGCAGAGTAGTGGTGCGAGGTGACCACGCCCAGCGCCACATCGCCCATGCCGTTGAGGATATCGTCGTCGGTGATGTCACCAGTACCGATCAGCTTGATGCCCGCCTTGTCCAGACCACGCTCGGCGAACTGCTTCATGAGCGGCGCGCCGATGCCCGAGGGCACGAACACATAGACCGCGTCGGGCTTGAGGTCACGCACCTTTTGCAGGAAGGGCGCGAAGTCGGGGTTGCGCATGGGCACGCGCAGGGTGTCCAGCACCTGGCCGCCGTTGAAGACGAAGCGGTCCTTGAAGTATTTTTCGGCGTCGATGCCCGGGCCGTAGTCGGCCACCAGGGTCACGGCCTTTTTGATGCCGTTGCTCGGCGCCCAGTCGGCGATCGCCACGGCCGCCTGCGGCAGCGTGAAGCTGGTACGCACGATGAAGGGCGAGGCTTCGGTGATGCTGGAGGTGGCAGCGGCCATCACCACCAGCGGCGTTTTGGACTGGGTGGCGATCGGTGCGGTGGCCAGCGCCAGCGGCGTCAGGCCGAAACCGGCCAGCACGCTGACTTTGTCGTTCACCACCAGTTCTTGCGCGATGCGCTTGGTCACATCGGGTGCGCTGGTGTCGTCCTTGACGATGAGTTCGACCTGCTTGCCGGCCACGGTGTTGCCGTTTTGCGCCATGTACAGGCGCGCGGCGGCTTCGATTTGCTTGCCGGTGGAGGCAAATGGACCGGTCATGGGCAGGATCAGACCGATCTTGAACTTGTCCTGCGCCATGGCGCTGCCTGCGCTCAGGGCCAGTGTGGCGCAAGCCACGGCGGTCAGGAATTGGCGTTTTTGCATCGAGGTCTCCTTCGTTGTGAATCGTTGAAAATCAGTTGGGACGGATCAGTTGCACGCCCGGCATGTCAAAGCCGCCCGGCTCGCGCAGGGCCACTTGCATGTTGTGGCGCGCGATGCGCGAGTGTTCACGCATCAGGGCTTCGGCACGGCCGGCTTCGCGGCGCTCGATCGCGTCCAGCACCTGACGGTGCTGGTGCTGCGCCACCACCAGCATGTCGCGCGCCGGGGCATTGTTGATGTGCACGCCAACAAAGCCGGACGGCGAGGCAAACGGCAGGCTGCCCGCGCGCTCGATCTCGCGTGCCAGCACGCCGCTGCCCGGCATGTCGGCCAGCAGACGGTGGAACTGTGCGTTCAGACGCACATAGCTGGAAAACATCTCGTCGCTCAGCGAGGAATCGAGCAACACTTGGTCAATTTGTGCCAAGATGGCCCGCGCTTGTGTCAGCTGGCGAGCCGGCACACCGCGCTCGGCAGACAGGCGCGCGGCCAGGCCTTCCAGCGTGCCGCGCAATTCAATGGCGTCGGCCACCTCGCGCTCGGAAAAGGTCCGCACCGCATAGCCCCCTGAAGGCAAGGCTTCGAGCAGTCCTTCTTGCTCCAGGCGCATGAGCGCCGCCCGGATGGGCGTGCGCGAGACCCCCAGCAAATCCACCAGCACCAACTCGGCAATCCGTTCACCAGCGGCCAACTGCCCAGTCAAGATCAGTTCGCGCAGCCGTTGCTGCGCCTTGACGGCCTGGGACCCGCCCTCCTCTTGAGGAGCGCGTGCGTCACGCGAAGAGCGAAGTGCAGAAGTCATGACTTGGATCAAGCATGGAATCCGCGGAATTGTATACAGCAAGACCGTATTTTCAGCGCTTGTGCACAAAGCATAGGCACAAACCCCTATTTCTGTATCCAAGCACAAGGCTGCGAGAATCCGAAACATCCATTGCACCCTGAGCCATGTCGCTGCAATTTCTCGAATTCGATCTGAGCGAAGACCCGGACGGTCTGTGCACCTGGGACGGCCTCGCCAGCCCGGCAGCCCCACACACCCCAGCCATGCTGGCCGAGGTGCAGACCTTGTTGGAGCAACTCCACCATCGTCTCGGCCCCCCAGGCCCGATCGAGGACGGCCATGCCTGGGACATGGACCTGCAGATACACGATGAGGCGGGGCAAGTGCTGTCCCTTCAAGCGACACATGCTTCGAGCGCGCGGGTCACGTTGGCCTTGAGTCTGAGCGGTGGCCACGAACTGGCAGCGCATCTGTCCTAGAAGCACGCTCCGTGCATGCCAACAGCCTCAGCAGACGGCTATACCCCCAGCCAACGCGCCAGCAAGCCCACCAGTGCGCAGACACCGATCACCTGGATGACGGAGCGCTTGAACCGCAGCAACGCCACGGCCGCACCCAACGCGATCAATGCAGACACCCCATCCAAATGCCCGGCAAAACCTTGCGGCCACAGCACGTGGTAGCCAAAGAACAAGGCCAGGTTGAGAATCACCCCGACCACGGCGGCGGTGATCGCCGTCAGTGGGGCGGTGAACTTCAGCACATGGTGGGTGGACTCGACCAGCGGCCCGCCAGCCAGGATGAACAGGAACGAAGGCAGGAAGGTGAACCAGGTCACCAGGCTGGCCGCCACCGCGCCGGCCAGAAACTGCGCATCGGGACCGAACAGCGCTTTCACATACCCGCCGACAAAGCCCACAAAAGCCACCACCATGATCAGTGGCCCTGGCGTGGTCTCGCCCAGCGCCAGCCCGTCGATCATCTGCGTGGGCGTGAGCCAGCCAAAGCGCTCCACCGCCCCCTGGTAGACATAGGGCAGCACGGCATAAGCCCCTCCAAACGTCAGCAAGGCCGCCTTGGTGAAAAACCAGCCCATCCGCGTGAGCGTGTGGTCCCAGCCATACAAGGCATAGAGCAGCCCCATGGGCAATGCCCACAGCGCCGCGCCGAACACGGCGATCTGCAGCAAGCGCAGCCACGAAAAACGCGCATGCGCGGGCCTGGGGGTGTCGTCGTCGATGAGTGCCGGGGCGTGGTTTGTGGCCGTGCCGCCATGCCCGCCCCCCGGGCCGAAACGGTGGGGCGCCACGCGTCCGCCCACATAACCCGCCAGTGCAGCCATGGCCACAATCGCCGGAAACGGCAGGTTCAAAGCAAAGATGGCCACGAACGACACCGCCGCAATGGCCCACAGCCACCCGTTTTTGAGCGCGCGCGAACCCATGCGGTGTGCCGCCTGCACCACGATGGCCGTGACCGCCGGCTTGATGCCATAAAACAGCCCGGCCACCAGCGGCAACTCGCCCCAGGCGATGTACAGCCACGACAACGCGATCAAGATGAACAGCGAAGGCAGCACAAACAAGGCCCCTGCCGCCACCCCACCCCTGGTGCGGTGCATGAGCCAGCCGATGTAAGTGGCCAGCTGCTGCGCCTCCGGCCCGGGCAGCACCATGCAGTAGTTCAGCGCATGCAAGAAACGCCGCTCCGAAATCCAGCGGCGGCGCTCCACCAGCTCGCTGTGCATGAGGGCGATCTGGCCCGCCGGGCCGCCAAAGCTGACAAAGCCCAACTTGAGCCAAAAGACAAAGGCTTGCCAAAAGGACACAGGCGCGGGGGGATGGTGCGGGTCGTGCATCACAAAACTGTCATGGTTCTGAAACAAAAACGGCTCCCGAAGGAGCCGTTCAGCGAAGCGCAAAAAATCACTTCTTCTTGTTCACAGCGGTCTTGAAGCCGGCGCCAGCGGTGAACTTGGGCACGGTGGCGGCTGCGATCTTCAGCTTCTCGCCCGTGCGGGGGTTCTTGCCGGTACGGGCAGCGCGCTTGGCGGCCTTGAAGGTGCCAAAGCCAATCAGTTGGACGTCTTGCTTCTTGGCCACGGTCTTGACGATGGTGTCCAGCACAGCGTTCAGCGCGCGCGTGGCAGCAGCCTTCGACAGTTCGGTTTCCTTGGCGATTGCTTCGATCAGTTCAGCCTTGTTCATTCCGTTTCTCCTTTTTCATGAACCTGAATATTGTTACAGATTCGGTGGGGATATTCCTAACACAAGCCAAACAAAACTGCAGGCCTGAGGCGCTGTGGCCAGCATGGCTGGCAGCGCGCTAGGAGCTTAACTCATTCCACCGTGATCTTGCCGTCCTTGACGATTTTCGCCATGGCCGGGATTTCGGTCTTGAACCACTGCGCGAAATCGGTGGTCGACATGGACGAAGGCTCCGCCCCCAACGCACTCAGTCGCTCCTTGATGTCAGGCAACGCGAGAATGCGCTGCACCTCGGCATGCAATCTGTCGACCACCGGCTTGGGCGTACCCGCTGGGGCCAGCAGGCCCTGCCAGCTGCCCGTCAAGAAGCCGGGCAAGGTCTCGCCGACCGTGGGCACCTGCGGCAGATCAGGGTGGCGCTTGGCGCTGGACAGCGCGATCAGCTTGATCTTGCCCGCCTTCACATGTGGGTAGGTGGCCACCATGCCGTTGAAGGTCACGTCCACCTGGCCACCGATCAGGTCGGTCATGGCCTGTGCGCCCCCCTTGTAAGGCACGTAACCCCATTCGATGCCACTGCGCTGTGCAAACACCACCCCGGCCAGGTGCGTGGCGCTGCCGTTGCCCCCCGCCGCCGCGAAGTTGAGCTTGCCCTTTTGCGCCTTGGCATAGGCCACGAGTTCGGCCGGGGTGTTGGCCGGCACAGCGTTGCTGACGGCCAGCAGGTGCGGCGAGTACGCCACCATGGCCACAGGCGCGAAGTCTTTCTCGACGTTGAACGGCAATTTGTACAGCGCAGGGCTGATCGCCAGATTGCCCACGTCCATCAGGACCAGGGTGTGGCCATCGGGCGCCGACTTGGCCACCATGTCCGCCCCCAGGTTGCCGCTGGAGCCGGGCTTGTTGTCGACCACCACCGACTGGCCCCAGCTCTCGCTCATCTTTTGGCCAATCAGACGGGCCAGCACATCGGAGGTGCCCCCAGCAGGAAAGGGCACCACGATTTTGATGGGCCTGTTCGGGTAAGTCTGGGCGGCCACCGGCCAGGACAGCAGCGCCAGCGATGCGCTCAGCACAGCGGTCAAGATGCGTTTGTTCATGTGTATCTCCGTGAGTAGTTTTGTGTAGGAAGCCGCCCCTGCGGCCGAATCTTCGCAGGCACGGGACCCGTACAAGGCCTGTGCCCACATTCGCCTCAGCGCACCATGCAAGGCCGCTTGTTGTCGAATGACCAGCCAGGGATCAGGTACTGCATGGCCGTGGCATCGTCACGCGAGCCCAGACCGTGCTGCAGGTACAGCTGGTGCGCGGCCTCGACCTTGGCCATGTCGAGCGCAATGCCCAGACCTGGTTTTTTCGGCACCTGCACCATGCCCCCCAAGATCTGCAGCGGCTCCTGGGTCAGGCCCTGACCGTCTTGCCAGATCCAGTGCGTGTCGATGGCGGTGACCTTGCCCGGCGCCGCGGCGGCCACATGGGTGAACATGGCGAGCGACACATCGAAGTGGTTGTTGGAATGCGAACCCCAGGTCAGGCCCCAGTCGCGGCAGGTCTGCGCCACGCGCACGCTGCCAGCCATGGTCCAGAAATGCGGGTCGGCCAGGGGAATGTCCACGCTTTGCAGGCTCAGCGCGTGCGTCATCTGGCGCCAGTCGGTGGCGACCATGTTGGTGGCAGTGGGCAGGCCGGTGGCACGGCGGAACTCGGCCATCACCTCGCGGCCGCTGAAGCCCTGCTCTGCACCGCAAGGGTCTTCGGCGTAGGCCACCACGCCATGCATGTCGCGCATCAGGCGGACCGCGTCTTTGAGCAGCCAGCCCCCGTTGGGGTCGAGCGTGATGCGCGCCTGCGGAAAGCGCTCGTGCAGGGCGCGGATGGCGTCCACCTCTTCCTCGCCGCGCAGCACGCCGCCCTTGAGCTTGAAGTCGTTGAAGCCGTAGCGCTCGTACGCGGCTTCGGCCAGGCGCACGATGGCCTCGGGCGTCATCGCCTCTTCGTGGCGCACACGGAACCAGGCGTTGTCGGCGCCCGGGTCGCTGTCGTAGGGCAGGTCGGTCTTTTGGCGGTCCCCCACATAAAACAGGTAGCCCAGCATCTCGACCGCCTCGCGCTGCTGGCCTTCGCCCAGCAAGGCCGCCACCGGCACACCCAGGAACTGACCGAGCAGGTCGAGCAAGGCCGATTCGACCGCGGTGACGGCATGCACCGTGGTGCGCAGATCGAAGGTCTGCAAACCCCGGCCACCGGCATCGCGGTCGGCAAAGGTCTGCTGCATGCGCTGCAGCACCGCCAGGTGCGCGCCCAGCGGCTGGCCCACGACCAGCTCGCGCGCGTCTTCGAGGGTCTTGCGGATCGCTTCGCCACCAGGCACTTCGCCGATGCCGGTGTGGCCCAGGCTATCGGTCAACAGCAGCAGGTTGCGGGTGAAGTACGGGGCATGCGCGCCGCTCAGGTTGAGCAGCATGCTGTCGCGGCCCGCGACAGGGATCACGCGCATGCCGGTGACGACGGGGGTGGATGGAGTGGTCATGTCGAAATTCAATCAGCCATCAATCGTTGAGTAGGTGAACAGGGCGCCCTGCCCGATCAGCAGGGGCGCCCTTGGCGCGCCACCAGCCAGGCAGGCATGTCCTGCAAGGAAACCGGGCGCAGGAAACGGTCCAGCGCCGCATCGCCCACCGAGGTGGTCATGGGTTCGGTGGACGAGGGCCACGGGCCGCCGTGCTGCTGGGCCGCCGTCACGGCCACACCCGTGGGCACGCCGGCAAACAGCACGCGACCGCACATGGCCATCGCGCCGCGCACCAGGGCGCGGTTTTCGGGGGTGTCTTCGCCCGCGCCCCAGAGGGTGACCGTCAGGCTGCCGCCCACGGCCTGCAGGACCTGCACCGTCTGCGCCACCGAGTCGGTCCAGACAATCAGGCTGGTCGGACCGAACACTTCTTCGTGCAGGGTTTCGTTGGCGATGAACGTGACGGCGTCGACCTCGGCCAGGAAGGGGCGCGGCTGCAGGCTGTCCACCGGCTCGTTGAGCAAGGCCTTGGCGCCCGAGGCCAGCTGGGCCCGTGTGCCGGCGTCCAGCGCCTGGCGCATGCCCAGGGTCAGCATGGCGTGGGGCTGCTGTGCCTGCAGCGAGGTCAGCAACTGCTGCACGAACGCGCTGCTGGCCTCGCTGCGCTGGAAGACCAGCAGGCCCGGGTTGGTACAGAACTGGCCGCAGCCGAGCGTGATGGAACCCGCCAGGGTCTGCGCCAGGGCTTCCCCGCCCGCCTGCAAGGCGGCCGGCGTGGCCACCACTGGGTTGATGGAGCCCAGCTCGCCAAAGAACGGGATGGGGCGCTGGCGCTGGCGTGCCGCTGCCTGCAGCGCCGCACCGCCACGGGTGGAGCCGGTGAAGGCGCCCGCCGCGATCAGCGGGTGCTGGATCAGGCCCACACCGACCTCGTGGCCTGCCCCCTGCACCATGCCCACCAGACCGGTGGGCAAACCCAGGGCCTGCAGGGTATTGCGCACCAGGCGGTGCACGCGCTGCGACGTTTGCGGATGGCCCGGATGGGCCTTGACGACCACCGAACAACCGGCCGCCAGGGCCGACGCGGTGTCGCCCCCCAGCACGGAAAAGGCAAACGGAAAATTGCTCGCCGAGAACATGGCCACCGGCCCCAGCGGCAGGCGCACGCGCATCATGGCGGGGTGGCCTGCCGGTGGGCCGCCGGCCACGGCCGGGTCGTCGGTGAAGGCAAAAGCGCCGCCGCGCTGTGCGATGGCGGCGAAGCGGCGCAACTGGAACGCCGTGCGGTCCAGCTCGCCGTTCAGGCGCGGCAGGCCCAGGCCGGTTTCCTGGTCGGCCAGGGCCACCAGCGCTTCGCGGTCGGACTCCAGGGCCTGTGCCAGCGCGTCCAGCAAGGCGGCGCGGCTGCTGCCTTCGCTGCTTTGCCAGTCGGCAAAGGCGGCATGCGCCGCCTGCACGGCGGCATCGATGTCGGCCAGGGAGGATGCGGCCAGCACGGGGCCAAAGGTTTGCCCGGTGCGGGCGTCAAGGGATTGGAGTGAAGTCATGGCAAGTGGAAGTGGAAAAGTCAGGAAGGTATCTCGAAACTGGCCTGGGTCCAGCGGCGCGCCTGCTCGCTGATGGATACGCCCAGGCCCGGGCGTGTGGGCACCCGCATGCGGCCATTCTCGATCGCGATGCGCTCGTTGAACAGCGGCTCCAGCCATTCAAAGTGCTCGACCCAGGGCTCGGTCTTGTAGGTGGCCGCCAGGTGGATGTGCAGCTCCATGGCGAAATGCGGCGCCAGCATCACGCCGGCATGCTCGGCCAGCTGCGCAACCTTGAGGAAAGGCGTGATGCCGCCCACGCGCGGGCCATCGGGCATCAGGTAGTCGGCGGCGCGATGGCGGATCAGGTCCCAGTGCTCCTGCACGCTGGTCAGCATCTCGCCGGTGGCGATCGGGGTGTCGAACTGCGCGGCCAGCGCAGCATGGCCCTCAAAGTCGTAGGCGTCCAGCGGTTCTTCGATCCAGACCAGGTTCATGGGCTCGAGGCGGCGGCACATGCGCTGCGCGGTGGGCCGGTCCCATTGCTGGTTGGCGTCGACCA
>JACCDG011477203.1_pt1 | contig 11184 bp, 9 predicted proteins | sample 7442471 | NCBI WGS metagenome assembly JACCDG01 (sample SAMN15323444, study PRJNA562643) | freshwater metagenome | isolation source: river surface water | place: USA:Blue River Watershed | collected 2017-08-17
CCGATGTGCTGATTATCCAAAGCGGCAAAGACGAGCAAAAGAAATCTGAAACTTTGGGCGTAGAAGCTATCCGTGAAATCGCCGGGTTTTTTAGCACCAAATCGGCGCAAGGCGGGTACAAAATCGTCTTGATCGACGACGCCGAACGGATGAACCGCAACGCAGCCAATGCGCTGTTAAAAATCCTAGAAGAGCCGCCTGGCAACGGCATGATATTTTTGATCGCAACCAGCACCGCGCGTTTTCCGGCGACTATCCGTTCGCGCTGCAGCGTTTTGCAATTCAAGCCGCTTGCGATGCCGGTGATGCAAGAGTATATCCAGCAAAACCTTTTGCCCGGCGGCAAGGAAGACGACATCCGGCTGTTATCGAATCTTTCCGAAGGTTGTATCGGCGAGGCCAAGGATATTCTGGCCAAAGATGGCATAGCCCTATTCCGTAAAATCACAGAATATATATCCGTGATTATCCAAAATCCGCAAAACTTCCCCTGGCCTCAGCTGCATCTTTTGGGCGAGGGGGGAAAAAAGGAATCCGGCTTTGCCGCTTTGATGACCATCAAGGCATTGCGTTCCATCGTCAAGGCCGATATGCCGGAAACCGCCACTATCGCCGCGCTCCGCCCCATGCAATATTGGATGGATACTTATGACGAGGCGGTATCGAATGCGTCCGCCCAAGAGAATTTGTATTTGGACGGGCAGCAAGCGTTGCTTAACCTCTTTGCCAGGATCGCGGGATTAAAGGTTGCGGCCTAGGAAAAATAAGCTATGATAGCGGCTTAGCAACGCTTTGGACCCTTTATGAGCAACAAAAACTATTACATAACGACCCCCATTTATTACGTCAACGACGTTCCGCATATCGGCCATGCCTATACCACGCTGGCCTGCGACGCTATTGCGCGCTTTAAGCGTTTGGATGGATTTAACGTCTATTTCCTAACAGGCACGGATGAGCATGGGCAAAAAGTCGAAAAATCGGCAAAAGCGGCGGGCATGGCTCCGCAGGCCTTTACCGACAAGGTATCTGAAAATTTCCGCGCCCTTATGGGCGCGATGAATTTCAGCAACGACGATTTCATCCGCACCACCGAACCGCGCCATATCAAGGCGGCGCAGGCTTTGTGGAATGAATTGATATCTCGAGGTGAAATTTATTTAGGCAAATATGATGGCTGGTATGCCGTACGGGACGAAGCCTTCTATGCCGAAAGCGAGCTTGTAAACGGCAAGGCCCCGACCGGCGCCGACGTCGAATGGGTGGAAGAGCCAAGCTATTTTTTCAAATTATCCGCCTGGCAAGACAAGCTTTTAAAATTCTACGACGAGAATCCGGATTTTATCGGCCCGGATTCCCGCCGCAACGAAGTCATCAGCTTTGTCAAAGGCGGGCTGCAGGATTTGTCGGTGTCGCGCACATCGTTTAAATGGGGCGTTCCGATCCCGAATGACCCGGCGCATATCATGTATGTCTGGCTGGACGCGTTGACCAATTATATGACCGCGGTCGGCTATCCCGACGTCGAATCCGATTCTTACCGCAAATTTTGGCCCGCAGATTTGCACATGGTGGGCAAGGACATCGTGCGCTTTCATGCCGTCTACTGGCCCGCCTTTTTAATGGCAGCTGGATTAAAACCGCCCAAACGCGTCTTTGCCCATGGCTGGTGGACTAACGAAGGCCAGAAAATATCCAAATCCCTGGGCAATGTGATCGACCCCGTTAAACTGGTTGAAAAATACGGGCTCGATACGGTCCGTTATTTCCTGCTGCGCGAAGTGCCGTTCGGCCAAGACGGCGATTTTTCCCATGCCGCCATGGTGCGCAGGGGCAATACCGATCTTTCCAACGATCTTGGTAATTTAGTGCAGCGCGTGGTTTCTTTCGCCATAAAAAATTGCGGCGGCAAGATTCCGCGGCAGGGGCTTTTGACCACGATCGACCTTGAAATGCTCGGCTTGGCGCATCAATTGCTCGACAAGATGCGTGCTGAAATCGACCGCCAGAATATTCACAAGGCGCTAGAGGCGCTGATGGACGTGGTGGTCAAATCCAACCGCTATATCGACGAACAAGCGCCCTGGACGTTAAAAAAAACAGATCCCGCGCGCATGGAAACGGCGTTATATGTATTGCTCGAAACCATTCGCCATTTAGGCATCATGGCAAGGCCATTTATGCCGCAAGCCTCCGACAAAATTTTGGATGCGCTGAATGTCGATGCGGATCATCGCGGCTTTGCCGCGCTCGGCATCGCGGGCGCCTTGCGCGAAGGCGGCGAGTTGATTCTGCCAAGCCCTATTTTCCCGCGCTTTTCCGAGGAAGAATCCGCGCCCGTCGCCAAAACCGGCAGCGCATAGAGGCAGGGGTAGGGGATATGCGGATCATCGACAGCCATTGCCATTTGGATTATGAGCCGCTTTCCGCAGATGTGGCGGGTGTATTGCGTCAGGCCAAACAAAGCGGCGTTGTGCATATGCTGACCATTTGCACCAAGCTTTCCAAATTCGATGGCGTGCTGGCGATTGCCGAGTCGAATTCCGAAATATCCTGCACCATCGGCATCCATCCGCATCACGCAGCCGAAGAACATTGGCCTGGGGCGGACGCAATCGTAAAACGCTGCGCGCATCCGAAAATCGTCGGCATCGGCGAAGCGGGGCTGGATTACCATTACGATTTCGCGCCAAAATCCGTGCAGCACGCGCTTTTCCGCGAACATATCGCAGTCGCAAGAACTACCGGATTGCCGCTGGTGATTCACACCCGCGAGGCCGACGACGATACGGCGGCCATTTTAAAGGACGAAAGCGAAAAGGGGGCTTTCCCCTTTTTGCTGCATTGTTTTACGGCGGGCAAGGCGCTGGCCGAAACCGGCATAAAGCTTGGCGGCTATGTGTCGTTTTCCGGCATATTGACCTATAAAAAAGCGCAGGATTTGCGCGATATCGCGCGCGATTTGCCGCCGGATCGCATCCTGGTCGAAACAGATTCGCCCTATTTGGCGCCGGAACCTTTTCGGGGAAAATCCAATGTCCCGGCCTATGTGACGCATACTCTGCAAAAGCTTGCGGAAGTCAAAGGTGTTTCCGTGGAGTCCATGGCGCAGCAGACGACAGAAAATTTTCAAAAATTATTTAGAAAAGCTAAAGTATAAGCTCATGGTGAGCTTGTCGAACCATGAAGCTATGGAAAAATGAAAATATTCACACCCATCCTTCGACGGGCTCAGGATGAGCTTGGGAAGATAATAGCAAGATGAAAATCACAATCTTAGGCTGCGGCAGTTCGGCCGGCGTGCCGTCCATTGGTAATGAATGGGGCAGGTGCAATCCCTTGAACCCAAAAAATCGCCGCTTGCGCCCGTCGATATTGATCGAAGACCAGACCACCTTCATCCTGATCGACACCTCGCCGGATATGCGGCAGCAGCTTTTGGATGCGCGTGTCAGGCGTTTGGACGCGGTGCTGTATACCCATGCCCATGCCGATCATCTGCACGGCATCGACGATCTGCGCTCGATCAATAAGATTCTAAAGCGCGCTTTGCCGATTTACGCCGACCGGACGACCTTGGACACGATCGCGGAATCTTTCAGCTATGTGTTCAAGACTTTGCCGCAAGATCATGGATTTTATCGCCCGCAATTACTGCCTAATGAAATCAAGGGCAGCTTTCAGATCAATCACCTTACAATCGTTCCGATTGAACAAAGCCACGGGCATACCGATTCTTTGGGCTTTCGTATCAATAATTTCGCCTATTGCACCGATGTCGTCGAATTCAAGCCGGAAAGCTTTGAATTGCTGCGCGGCATCGACACATGGGTGGTCGATTGCTTTACCGACGAGCCGCATAACACCCATTCCCACATAGAAAAAACCCTGAATTGGTCGCGGCAATTAGGGGTCAAAAGGGCGGTTTTGACGCATCTCAGCAACCGGCTGGATTACGACAAGCTTAAATCCGTATTGCCGTCTTATGCGGAACCTGCCTATGATGGGCTGGTTATTGAAGTTTAAGGGAGATATGCCATGAATTGGTTAAGCCGCATTAAAGGTTTTTTTCACGGCGCAGGCAACAAGCCTGATGCCGTGGAATTGTCCTCGATGGATTCCTTTCCCGCAAGCGATCCTCCCGGTTGGATCAGCGCAAGCGTCGGCAGCAATTGCGAAGAAATGACGCAAATTGAACAGGACAATGCCGCGCCGCAGACAGCGTATCGTCCTAAGGACGTTGCCTAATCCCGCAACCGTATTTTCCATAATATATATACCTTATAACTTCTTGTCATTCCTCGCTGTGCTCGGAATGACGGATCTTTTATGATATAACCCGCCCTTATGGACGATTCTTTACAGCGTTTATTGGGTATCATGGCAAGACTGCGCGATCCGGAAAAAGGTTGCGCCTGGGACATTAAACAGACATTTGAAACCATAGCGCCCTACACCATCGAAGAAGCCTATGAGGTGGCCGATGCCATCCTTCGCCGCGATATTCCCGATTTAAAGGAAGAATTGGGCGATTTGCTGCTCCAGGTCGTATTCCATGCCCAAATAGCCAAAGAAGCCAGGCATTTCGACTTTAATGCCGTCGCTGCGGCCTTATGCGACAAGCTGGAAACGCGCCATCCCCATATATTTGCCAACGGCGTGGCCCTTAGCGACGAGGATGTGCAAAAAATCTGGCAAGAGAAAAAAGCGCAAGAGAAAGCGGCCAAAAATTCGGGCAGGGAGCAAACTGCCCTGGACGGAATTCCGTCGAATATGCCCGCCCTGCTCCAGGCGGTAAAAATATTGGATAAAGCCGCCGAGACCGGGTTTAAATGGCCGGATTACCGTGGCGCGCTGGCCAAGTTAAAAGAAGAAATGGCGGAATTGGAAGCCGAACTAAACAAGCCGGACACAGAAAAGGACAGCCAAAAAATTTCCGATGAAATCGGTGATTTATTATTTATTTTATGTAATTTATCTGGCTACTTTAAACTATCGCCTGAACTTGTTTTGTTGCAGTCTTTGCAGAAATTCAGGGCTAGATTCCGCCTTATGCAAAAGGAATTGGTAAATCAGCCTGGTGGCGCTAGCCTTGAAGATATGGAAAAAGCTTGGGCGAAGGTGAAGAATCTAGCGCCGAAAAAATAGGCGAAAAAAGATTCCTCGAATCGCTGCGCTACGCTCGGAATGACAAAATTTAACGGCAATGCTTCGCTGCTTCAAGCGGAGACTCTCACAGTTTGAGCCATCCCATCGCCCGTCATTCCCGCGAAAGCGGGAATCCAGAGCCACGAGAACGGTATTAGATTGCTCCTGGATCCCCGCTTTCGCGGGGATGACGATCAAATCTAGTCAAAATCCTGCTGTGCAAAGTCGATTGACTATGATAGGGCCTAGTTTTAAACTTTAACTTGCTCTAAAAAGATATTACCGCCACTTTTCAAGAAACTAAGCTGCAAAGATGGAAGACAAACTATCTGCAATTGCCCAGGCGATCGAGACTGAAAAAGACCCGCAATTCTTGATCCGGCTGCGCGCCGTCAAGGCCTTGCTTAGCGGCAAGGATATGCGAACGGTCGCGCTCGATACAGGAAAATCTGCAGATACAATTTTTAGGTGGCAACGTCTGTTCGAAAAATCTGGCGTAGAAGGTCTGAAGCCTGGCCTTCCCGGGCGACAGCGGCAATGGACTCCTGAGCAAATCCGGAAGATATCAGCGTTACTAAAAGAAATCACAAAAGACGATTTGTACACGCTCCGAGACGTAGAGGCAGCTGCCGAACGCGTATTGGGGAAAGGCTTCTTCACTTCTCGCCCCCGCAATGTTTTATCTAAGCTGATTGTAGCGCTTGGAATGCGCCAGGCGTATGTTTTTTGTGACCGCCTTCGTGGCCGTTCAATGGGTCGTTAGAATAAAAATAGAAAATGGCATCTTACTGCCTTAATTCCGACGGGCAATGGCGGTTGGTCTTGATGTATTCCTCGATCAGGTTCAAGGAATTGGCGACTTTTTCAAGCTTGCTGAATTCATAAGGATTTTGCTCGTATAGCCGCGCCGCGACCTCGGTCAGCATATGCATGGCGCGCAGCCAGGCGGCGGCGTTTCTGTCGGGATATATCATGTCGATATCCCCCGCCTCCAGCCTTTGAAAATTGGCTTTGATTACACCCAAAAGCGCGTCCGGCGAATGGGCGACTTGATCCAGCATTTTTTTCGCTTGGCGGTATACTTCCACCGCCCCCGGCTCCGGCAACGGGAACGGCCTGATGCCGCTTTTGCCGCCGGGCAGCGAGTCGAATATTTCCTGTATGATGCTTTGGCGTAAATTCTGCCGCATAATTTCCCTGCCTGCCGCCCTATTCCATGCGGAAAATCCGCACAGCTTTTTTATATCCCTATTAAAGGCTTATTAATCAATCGTGACAGGAAAAAGGTAATTTATCGTTAAAGCTTAGCGCTTTTTTGTGCGGATTTACCCTTGTTTTTACGCAGAAATTGGCCGAATTGCGCCGAAAACTGCGCCTGCGCGGACGGGTTCATCAAAACCTTTAGGCGGCAGAATTCGGCCCCGTCCCGCCGCTCCAAAACCACGGCGTTGCGGTACAGCCAGGCGATGGCGCTCCCTGCGCTTTGCGGCAGGGAAATAATATGTTCCTTAACGCCGGAATTCAGCTTTTCCTCGACCATCGCCAGCAGGGCATCAATCCCCTGCCCGGTTTTAGCAGATAGCAAAACCGTCCGGCGGTCTTCAACGGATTGTGCCACGCGTTTCAATTCCTCTTGCGCGCTGGGCGGAAGCAAGTCGGTCTTATTCCAAACCTCGATACAGTTTTTGTGTAAAAACGCGTCGTCGATCCCAAGTTCGGACAAGACATGCTCGACGTCCTTTTTTTGCTCCTCGGCTTCTGCAGAGGCCATGTCGCGCACATGCAGTAAAATATCCGCCTGCTCCACTTCTTCCAGCGTCGCGCGAAAGGCGGCGATCAGCTGGGTCGGCAAATCGGCGATGAATCCGACGGTATCGGACAGCAGGATCTTGCGTCCGGACGGCAAGGCGCAGGGCCGCACGGTCGGATCCAAAGTCGCGAACAGCATGTCCTTGGCCATGACATCGGACTGGGTCAGATGATTGAACAAGGTCGATTTCCCGGCATTGGTATAGCCGACAAGCGCGATGGTCGGAACCTCGTTGCGCTTTCTTGCCGAACGCTGCATACGGCGGGTACGCGTTACGTTTGAAAGTTCTTTCTTGATTCTCTCAATCCGCTTTTCCAAAAGCCGCCGATCCATTTCCAGCTGTTTTTCGCCGGGGCCGCCCAAAAATCCGAAACCGCCGCGCTGGCGTTCCAAATGGGTCCAGGAACGCACCAGGCGGCTGCGCTGGAATTGCAGCGAGGCAAGCTCTACCTGTAAGGCCCCTTCATGGGTGTGCGCCCGCGCGCCAAAAATTTCCAGGATCATGCCGGTGCGGTCGATCACCTTGCATTTGCAAATATTTTCAAGGTTGCGCTGTTGTCCGGCGCTAAGCGCGGCGTTGACGAATAAAAGCTTGACGCCGTCTTTTTGGATCGTTTCTTTCAGCTCTTCGGCGAGTCCGCCGCCGATATAGGTGGACGGCCTTATTTGCGACAGCATCACGATATCGCGCCCGGTGATTTCCAAATCTATCGCGCGCGCAAGGCCAACGGCCTCTTCCAGCATGGCTTCGGCGTCGCGGGCAAGCAAAAGCCTTTGCGACTTGACGACCGGCTGGATCACGTAAACCTTGGTCACGCGGAAAAAATCGGCTGGACGGTGATCGGATTAGCCTTGATTGGCTGTTTCCCCTGGCGTTTCGCCGTCTTTGCCCGGGGCGTCAAACAGGCTGACAGGCCCGCCCGGCATGATGGTCGAAATGGCATGCTTGTACACCAGCTGCGACATCGAATCGCGGCGCAGAAGAATACAGAAATTGTCGAACCAAGTGACGATGCCCTGCAGCTTGACGCCGTTGACAAGAAATACCGTAACCGGGACTTTTTGCTTTCTGATATTATTTAAAAAAACATCTTGGACGTTTTGGCTTTTCTCGGAATGTTTTTCGCTAGATTTTTCCTTGCTTGCTTCCAGTGCCATTTTTTTATTCTCTTTTTATTATAAGATATTTCGCGTTATTGCGTTTTCTATCCTGTTTATTTTGCGCCTGTTCATTCTGCGTCAAAAAAAGGCGAAGCTTGCGAGCCAGCCACCTCAGCAGATTCATAGTGCATAAGACAAGTTTTGTAAATAGCCAATATCTTACCGTAAAAACCTCAAAAACAATATCCTAAATATCCCTAAAAGATATTTATACTATTCTTAGTGATGTTTCGGGCGACTCATTGCCAGGAGACATCGGGCTGTTCACGCCAAGCGATTTCAGCTTGCGGTGCAGCGCCGAACGCTCCATGCCGATAAAAGCGGCGGTGCGGGAAATATTCCCTCCGAATCGCGTGACTTGAGCCAAAAGATACTCGCGCTCGAACACCTCGCGGGCGTCGCGCAGCGGCAAGGTCATGATTTCGGCGGAACGGTCATGGCGCATAATATCCGGCGTCGCCGAGGAAATATCCGGCGGCAGCAAGTCCGCGCCAATAGGCTCGCCGCTAGACCCGCCTGCCATGATTAAAACCCACTCTATTACATTACGAAGCTGGCGCACATTGCCCGGCCAATCATAGGCTTGAAGCGCGGCTACCGCATCCTCGGTCAAACGCCGGGCCGGTATGCCGGCCGTTTCGGCGGCACGTTCAATGAACACCTTGGCAAGTTCCGGGATATCCTCGCGCCGCTGCGAAAGAGCAGGCACGGTGATCGGCACGACGTTTAAGCGGTAATACAGATCCTGGCGGAAACGCCCTTGGGTCATCAGCTCCTGCAAATTGCGGTTCGAAGCGGCCAAAATCCGCACATCGACCTTGATCGGGGTGTTGCCCCCTACCCGTTGAAAGGTTTGATCCTGTAAAGCGCGTACGATCTTTCCTTGGGTCTCAAGCGGCATATCGGCGACTTCATCCAAAAACAGAGTGCCATTATGGGCCTGTTCCAGCGTGCCGACTTTTCGCCAATTGCCGCCGTCGGACAAGGCTTCTTTACGAACTTCTGTTCCGAACAACTCGATTTCCAGCCTGTCCGGGCGCATGGTCGCGCAATTCAAAGCCACAAATGGCCCGCCTGCGCGCTTGGACATGCTGTGAATCATGCGCGCTACGATTTCTTTGCCCGATCCGGCGGGGCCGGTGATCAAAACGCGGCTGTTGGTCGGCGCGACCCGCTCGATGGATTGGCGCATGGTTTGCACGGCCTGGGATTTTCCGGTTAAATCCATATCGCGGCCAAAGCGGGTTTTCAATTCTTCGTTTTCGCGGGCCAATTGCGCCGCCTCGATCGCGCGGCGGATAACCAGCAAAAGCCTTTCGGCCTTGAACGGCTTTTCAATAAAATCATACGCTCCGATCTTAATGGCGCGCACGGCGGCTTCGATGGAACCGTGTCCGCTGATCATAACGGAGGGAAGGCCGGGATATTCCTTTTTGATTTGCTCTAAAATCTGAATGCCGTCGAGCTTGCTGCCTTGCAGCCAGATGTCCAAAATAACCAAGGACGGCCTTTTGTCTCGGATGGCTTGAATAGCTTCCGTATCGCTGCCCACGGCCCGGGTCGTAAAGCCTTCGTCTTCTAATACGCCTTTAATCATTTCACGGATATCTTGTTCGTCGTCGACGATCAGAATATCATGGTTTTCTGCGGAAAAATCTTTGGTTAAAGCAATCATTTTTACCACCCTGTATCATTTAAGCAGCATCAGGTTGACTCAGATTATCCATTATTACACCCTGTTGTGCAAAAAACACAAGGGTAACTTTTGCGCCACCTTCAGCCTGTGGAGAATCTTCTAAAATCAGATCACCCTTATGGTCTTCCATGATCTTTTTGACTATGGCCAAACCAAGCCCGGTGCCTTTGCTGCGCGTTGTGACATAAGGTTCCACCAGTCTTTCCCTGCCTTCTTTGGGAAAGCCTTTGCCGTTATCGGTGACGATGATGCGCGTCGCTTCTTCGTCCTGGCTCAATTCGATGATTATTTTTCCTTGAACGGGTTTCTCCGCGCCTTGATTCAACGCCTCGATGGCCTCGACCGAATTTTTGATTAAATTGGTCATGCCCTGCCGGATCAGCCTGGAGTCGCAATGCAAAAGCCTAGGAATTTTATCCGCGATCTGCAAAGTGAATTCGATTTCAGGATGGGCATGGCGCTGCAATAGAATAGATTCGCGGCAGATCATGGCCGGGTTTTCGTCATGCATTACCGGAGCGGGCATGCGGGCGAAGGAAGAAAATTCGTCCAGCATCCGGCCCAAATCGCCGACATGGCGCACGATGGTGTCGGTGCAATTGATAAAGGTATCAGGATCTTCGCTGATTTGCTTTAAATATTTGCGCTTCAGCCTTTCCGCCGAAAGCTGGATCGGCGTCAAAGGATTGCGGATTTCATGCGCCAGTCGGCGGGCGACATCGGCCCAGGCGGCCGTGCGTTGCGCCTGCATCAGTTGCGATACGTCGTCGAAGGTCAAAACGATCCCGCGCATGACGTCTCCCTTCATATCGGCGGCGGCGCGCACATGTAGATTTTTGACGACGCCTTTCCATTCATGCTGCAAATGCGCCTCGTGGATTTTTTCGCGGCGGTTTTGATTGACCGAATGGATGATATTGTCGAAAAGCGGCAGCACGCGGCTTAACGGCTCGCCGATATGGCTTTCGATTTCGATGCCCAGCAATTCCGACGCCCTGCGGTTCGGATATTGGATGGTTCCATCAGCATCGAGGCCGATGACGCCGGCGCTGACGCCGGACAGCACGATTTCTGTAAATCTGCGCCTTTCATCGATCTGCTGGTTGGCGGAAATCAAATCCCAACGCTGCGATTCCAACTGCCCGGTCATGCGGTTAAAGGCGCGCACCAGCTGGCCGATCTCTCCTGTGCCGGATGAATCCACCTGCACTTGCAAATCGCCTGCGGCTACGCGGCCCGACGCGTCAATCAAATCGCCGATGGGCCGGACAAGTTTGTTGGCTATGTTCAAGCCGACGCTGATGGCGGCGAGCAAAAGCAAGAACGCTACGACAAGATAAACCAGCGCGAAAAGAATTTGCAGATCGGA
>JACCDG011886478.1_pt1 | contig 11184 bp, 5 predicted proteins | sample 7442471 | NCBI WGS metagenome assembly JACCDG01 (sample SAMN15323444, study PRJNA562643) | freshwater metagenome | isolation source: river surface water | place: USA:Blue River Watershed | collected 2017-08-17
GTAATTCTCGTAATATCAATGTTATTTCTTATAACCGAGGTAGACCTCAAAATACAAATATTACACAAGCTGGTCAACAGGTGGTTGCGCCTAGATCATTATTTTCTGGAGGAACTTTACCTAATTTCTTTCCAAATACCGACCCAGTTGGTAATGAAGATGATTATTTGGGATTAAAAGACGCGACGGTTGCAAAAAAACCAGGCGATCAAAGATATAACACACTTCCATCAAGATTACATAATGATAGAATGTATGATATGAGTTTATTGAATATTATTGAAGTTTTAAGTAAGTCACCAAGTGCTTCTTTACGACCTTCTGATTTTACATATTTAAAACACTTGGGTGTTTATCCTAATAATAGACTCATGGTGTGTAGAAGATTTGGTGGACCCGTTGGTGACAATATATTTGGTAAATCTTCTGGTATTCCAAAAGCTGTATTAATAGGCTGGCGTCCTGAAAATGAGGATTTTCTTTCTTTTTCATTTGGTGAAGAATGGATGGAAGCAGAAGCTGATTTTACATCAGTTTTGAATAAATTAGGTAAAGATTTTGGTTTAGATAATTTAGGAGGGGCCGCTGCAAGTGGTTTCAATTTAATACCACTACCAGGTATAACAGAAGTTCTTCAAAGATATGTGTTAACTCAAATTGGTGTTTTAGACCCTGGATCTGAGGGCAATCCTCTTCCATCGGGTAATCCGAATTTAATAAAACAAGCTAAAAGAAGGAAAACAATAGCATATGGTGAAGCAGGTTCTGGTTTGAAGTGTTCAATTTCTATAAAAATGACAGTTGAATATGAGCAAAAATTCATATCTGGAATAGATCCTACTATTGCTTGGATGGATATTATAAATAATATTGTGATTTTTGGAACATCAAAATCTGATAATTTTGGTTTAAGTTCAAAATTCCAAGCATTTCTTCAAAAAATATTAAGAGATCCTGGACAGGCTCTACAAGAAGTTCTTAAAGGTGTGTATAATGGTATTAAAAATTTATTATCGTTATTAGAAGGTGCTGCGGCCAAAGCTTTAAAACTACTCAATGATGCCTTACCACCTGATGGTGATAGCCCGGCTGCTCCTTTTGATAGAGCTGCGGCTGAAACTAAAAATGCTAGTTTAATTGAGGGTGCTAAAAAAGCGATCAATTCATTTTTGAATAAGGTTAATACATATTTTGCTAAATATTTAAGTAAATACAAAGTTGAATTATTAGGTATTGCTAATGCATTATCTGGTGCTCCTTCAACACCTTGGCACCTAACCATAGGAAATCCAATGAGACCTTTCTTTTGTTGTGGTGATATGTTGGCGGGTGATGTTACTATTACATTTGGTCCAACATTAGCTTTTAATGATTTACCTTCAACAATCAAAGCTGAGTTTACACTAACAAATGCTAGACCACAGGGTCTACAGGAAATATTAGCAAAGTTTAATGTTGGTCACTTAAGAGTTGTAAATATTAAGAAAGATTACATTGAAAGTGATAGAGAAGAAACAACTTCTGGTAACCAATACTTTGATCCAATATTTGACGCTAATGGTAATCAATTAAATAAACCTATAAAAATTGAGGCTCCAAAAACCGGAACTGGTGGAACTGGTGGTTCAGCTAGTTCAACGTCAAACTCACCTAATATTGATGACCAAGTCAATACTCAATTGAAAAAAGAAAAAGAAGAGTTGGATAAAGTTAAGAAAGATAAAGGTGAAAATAGTGAGGAGTATAAAAAGGCACTTAAAGACTATGAGAAGAAGAAAAAGGATTTAGCTGAAAAAATTAAAAATGACCAAAAACAAGGAGCCAATACTGATAATAAAAAACCACCAGATGGTAAAGGAAATATACCGCCACCATCTACTAGCGGCACAAGTGGCACAAGCGGAGCAACATAATATAGTTTTAATATGATAGTAAAAGTTTTAAATGAGTATGTATTGACGGATAATAAACAAAAAGGTTTATATAATTTATTTGAACCTCATATGTATATTAATCCACAGGTACCCCTATTAACTTACACTGTTCAAAGAGGTGAAGATATGCGTATAGATCTAATTATGCAAAATATGTATTCTATTGAACCAAATGTAATAGGTGATTACCTTGAGCATGTTGATGTATTATTATACATTAATAATATTGATAATCCATTAAATATTATAGAAGGTTCTGTATTATTATATCCAAATTCAATTGATAGATTTGATGAATTTAGAATACGTGAGGATGATTTTGATGCTAAAAATAAAAATCTTAATAAAAAATTAGCCGTTCCAAATGTTGGTAGAAAGATAGATCCTAAAAGAAAACAATACATTGATAATGGTTATTCTTTTCCGCCAACAGTTTTAAAAGAACCAAAAGATCCAGTTACCTTATCTAATGGTAAATTTTATATTGGTGGTATAAAATAATTTTTAAAAAATGAAAATTATAAAATCTGTAAGAATAAGACCTTCAAATGGGAATATTGAGGAAAGACTTGGTATAAATACTTTTAACCAAGGTAATCTAAAAGGCGGTATAAGTGATATTAAAGCCACTATTTTAGAAATTGAAGAAGGTGATAGAAAAAATTCACCAATTGGTGTTCCTATACCTACTGATGCAGTGTTTGTAATGGAATGGTTACCCATTGGTGAGGTAAATGCATTGGTGTATGAATTTTTATCAAAAGATCAATTTAACGAATATCTGAAACAGATAAAAAAATCTGAAAAACAAAATTCAACAAATTTTTTTGGAAATATAGGTGGTATTCCTAATTCACTGGCTAATTTAGATAATTATTTACCTGGTTCTGAATGGACAGATGTTTTTTTTAAAAATGTAATGTTTAATCAAGGAAACTTAAAACAAAGAAAGAATAATTTAAGTGGAAAACCCACAACTAATTCAAATAATTACTATCATATAGTTCAGAATCCTTGGGGTGATGAACCACCTATGGAAAGAGCTTTTGGTGTTGATCCATATTATTTAAATAATGGTGCTAAAATTAATATCTATTGGATGATAAAAGATAGATTCCCACTACCATATACTCCAGATATTGTTAATTTATTCTCACCTCAAATAACACCACCAATAGCACCAGCTGGATCATCTGGTTCGTCCGCATCGGTTGGTTTAACTGGTCCAAGTGCTTCCAATCCTGGTGATGGGTTATCAGGATATGATTGGATAGGACAAACTCTATGGTCTGATGGATTGGGATTAGAAAGAGACACTCTTATAGCTGATACGATAGATAATGGTCTTTGGAAAAATCCTAAAACAAATAAAGTAGAAAATTATCCAATAAAAGAGATTCAAAAATATGTTCTTATATTAAGTCCTAAAGAAAATACAAATGGTAATTTTAATTATGAGGAAGCTTTCACGGTTTTAGATCACAATCTAACAGATTTTGGTCTTTTAAATATCAAAGAGAAAAATATTCCCCAAGATGGTCCTGGGTTTTATAAAGCTCTAATAAATCCAAATGGTGTTTCTGGTGCTTCGGGTGGAACTGGTGCTTCAGCTTCAACTCAAACTCCTATAAATCCACTAATTATTTTAAGCGGGTTGAGTGGTGGGACTGGCGCAACTGGTGCAACAGCTGGATTAACACCATCAATACCTGTTCAAAGTGTTGATAAATTAAAGCCGATAATTCAAGTAAATAGGGATGATGATATTATAGCGGCTATTATAGATATTTGGAAAAGAAAAGTTCCTAATTATGATAGATTAACACTTTGTAATCCAAGTTATTACCCTACTTTGGAAGTAGGATATCTGAGTCCTTTTAAATCAGGAACTGGAGGAACCGGATCTACTGATAATTCTAATAATTCTCAAAGTAAGATAGATTTATTTGTTCAGTTACCTGAATTTTTAGATCTAAAAACAAAGGTAGATATGCCTGCTTTTAAAATTTATGCTGGTGGTATTCCTACGCTAGATCCAGATAATATATTCACTGATGAAATTGAACAATTTTTTGATGATGATGAGTTTGTTGAAGCTGGTTTTGATGGTGAAGGTGAGTCTGTAAATGATATAGCTAATGATATTGAATTACCTATTATTATTGATCAAATGAAAATAGAAATCGAACAAAGAGATGGTCCTGGTAGTGCTGATCCGATAAGTGGTGGTGGTGGTGGAAATAGCCTACCTGACGGTAACGGTAAAAGAGCTAGTGTTCCCACTGATAGTCCAGGTGGTCAAGGCACATTTGCGGTTGGATTTAATGGTGTTCCTCACTACTATCAATGTGATCCGAGATGGGGGAGTACAAACTATGATGGTAGATGTAAAGAAAGTAGTGGAAAACTATCATCACTTTGTTCCTCTGCTTGTGGTCCTAGCTCTTTAACAATGTGTATAAACTTTTGGGCAAAAAAAGGTTATTGTTCAGCAACTTCAATACCTGATATTTGTGCTATGGCTGCTAGAGGTGGTGGTAGAGTTTGTAATTCAGGCACTGCAATGTATGGCGCATGGATAACTGAAATAAAAAATACTTTTGGTATAATTGTAAAGTCGGCAAGTGAATCTGAAGTAGTAGCTGCCGCAAAAAAAGGATATCCTGGTGTTATATCCGGAGCAAGATGGGGTTCGAAAGGATCGGGAAAAACATTTAAGGCAGATGGTTCGGGTTATTCAAATACAACACCGGGGCACTTTGTTTGTATTACAGGTGTTGATAGTAAAGGTTATGTGAGAGTTAATGATCCAGGTAGAAGACCAGGGGAAGGTTGTTGTGCTTATAATACAAAACCTAGTGATTCACATGTTGTTAAATCTGCATTTTTAGTTTATCCAGAAAAATTACCACCAAAATAGATTTACCAAGTTCTTATATTTGAAAGTGGATTATATCCTGGATTTTCAGAAGCTGTTGCTATTGCCAAAACATTATTTAAAGCATCTACATAACCTGTTCCAGTTGCTGTTATTTTTAATTCAGGCATTGATGCGATAAAATAACCATCCGAATAAGAAAGTGTTGAGTATGTAACACCACCTGTGTTTACTAATTGTCTACCACTAACTCTGGCTGGATAATAACTGATATTTACTTGATAAGTTGGATTTGTCATAATAAAAATTAACTTTTTTTCTAATCTATATATTAATAATAAAAATTAAAATTTTTATTAAATTTAATCCTCTGAAAGCGTTTTAACTAATTCATCATAACCGACTTGTGTTATACTAACATCAATTTCTATGTAATTAGTTTTTGTTTCACCACTATCTTTTTTATTTAATTGGATTCCATAACTTATTCTAGATCTATAAGAACCTTTTGTTTTTATTTGAGATTTAACTTCATCCATGAAATCATCATCTCCTTCCTTAAATGACTTTTTCCAATTTTTTAAAGTAGAATATCCTGTTAAACTTTTTAATAAATTAAATGCTGCTATTTGCTCACTTGCTTCCCTAGCAGGTAAATCATTTCTACTATTTAATTTACAACAACTATACTCTGTTGACTTACCATCATTTCCATTATAAACATAAGCATTGTTAGAACCACTTGATTCACTATCAGTTGTATTAGTTATATACCAACCTTCTGATATGGATTCAATTTTCAACATTGAGTAAACATAATGTGGTATTAGACCTAATATATTAAATCCACTCTCAAAGAAAGTTCCTTCACCCGCTGAATCATCTCTAATTACACCTTCGTATTTTATTGAACCACTATTGTTTTTATTTTGACCAGATGAATCTAGAACACTTTTAAATCCAGTATTTGTTTCATAAAAAAGACTTGGTTCGACTTCTTTCGGTGCCTCAACAATTTGAGATGCTTGGTCTTGTAAGGCATCTTTTTTAGATTGTATTAATTCATCTGAATCCGGTATATAATTTTCAAATTCATCTTTTCTACACAAAGTATATGTAAATGTTTTCTTAATTTTACTATGAGCATCAACTAATTCCATGAATTGATTCCACTGTGTTATATTTTTAAAAACTTGAGAACCATCAGAGTAATTAAAAACAGCCTCAACACTATTTGATTCACTTGTTGCTTTTTTAACAAATAAATTAAAATCTCCCGTTTCTAATGGTGATTTATAATTATATTTATCCTGTTTATCATTTCTATAAACAGTTACTTCAGAAAACTTTAGTGCATCATATTCTTCGGTTTTTGGCTCATATCTTACACCACTTGGATCTGTATAACCTGGTATTTCTCTTCTAAATTTTTGCATTGTTAATGAATCTATAAATTGAGCAAAAGCTAAAATAGGAGTTGATATTGGTAGTGTTAGTTTAGTTTTTCCATCATTTGGTATCCAACCGGCTACTGTAGTTATATTATATTCAACTAAGTTCCAATTTAGATTTTCTTTTTTATAAAAAACATACAATGTGTCATCGAATTTATTTGTTACTTCACCGGTTTCTTTAGTTCGCATCGCTACAATATTTAGAATATTTGGGTCTTCATATACTTCGTAGTTTTTTGATCTCATGAATTTAACTAACTTTTCAATTAGTGGGTTAGAATTGATTGAACTCAAAGGTTCAATTTTTGGTAAAGATAAATCACCAATTAGTGAATCGATTGATGGTAGTTCTAAACCACCAATTAATGAATTTGGTGTTGGTATATTTGGTAATGATGCGGTTAATCCTAAATTACTAACTGTTGGTGATATTGGTAGAGTTTTTTCAAAAGTTGATTTAGGTCCCTCTACTGGTTTGAAATTCTCATCTGTTTTTTCAGTAAGTGTATTCTCAGTCACTGTGGATTGCCAAGTATCTCCGACAAGAGATTCGTCTTCTCTTTTTGTCATTCCTACTGTAGATACTTTATTATTATCAACTATATTTACATGATGTGATAAAAAAACAGGATCTCTTAGTGCTTTATACTTCAATAGACAAGATATCATCGCAGGGTTTGGAATAACTGGTGCGCCTAAATTTCCTAAAAAAGGACCGGCCTGTGAGCCTAATAAATTGTCTACAAATTCATCAAACCAATTCATCCAATGATTGCCTAATATCGCCTGTTGATTCGCGGTAGCATCGCCAATATTAACATTTCTGTTATTATCTTTTATATTTAAATCTATTGTATTTTCTGTGATATTAATATTATTATACTTATGATCAATTTTTAATCCTTCTTTTTCATTTACATAAATTTGAGTTCTATGATCAAAAAGAACAGACTTCATAGAAAGATAATCAGACTCAGAAAGAGATTTTAATTTGTTTTCTAAATTAGTATTATAATGGTCAGCGTAAATATATTCTGGTGTGTTTTTATCACCATTATCAAAAACAACCATTACTACTTTTCCTTTGTCTGGAACAGTAAATTGATTACCATTTAAATCTTTCCAAGGATAAGCCCAAGGAATTTCTTCAACTGGCATTTTATCAAAAACGTCCATAACTCTTACTCGAGCTCTTCCTTCCTTATTAGGATCTTTGTTGTCTTCAACAACACCTACATATGTTTTATTTGCTTTTACTTGCATAAAATTAAAAATATTAACTAAAATGATCTCCAAAGATCACCTAATGCGTCACCTCCAAATTTACGTATCTCGGATGATACATCATAAATAACTTTTCCAGCTCCTTTCTCTGCACTTAAAGCTCCTCCTAAAACATTGTCTTCAAATGCATCAGTTTGATATACATTTCCTTTTGGTCCAAATGGAGCTGAAGAACCCATTGGTTTTGATTTTCTTGCATTATTTGCGGAAATATAAGCATTAGCATTTGCGCTATTTTTTGCTGATAGTGGATTTAAAGCCCCATAAAGATCTGCAGTTTTACCACTTATTTTATTTAATAAACCTTTGATGTTATTAACTTGTTGATTTCTAAAATTACCTAATTCTGATCTTGCAGATAAAACGGCTCTATTTTTTGTTTTTTGCCAACCCTCGCTTGCTAGTCTAGCAGTATTTCTTTTAAAATTTTGAAAATCTGATAGTTTATTTTGTGGGTCTTCTGGTATTTCTTCATTCACAATTGGTTGAATAGGATCTATTGGTTGTTCGGCTAATTGTTCAGGTGTTAGTTCACTTTCAACATATTGAGCACCACTATTAGTTAGCTTTATAACTAATGGTTTATCAACTCCATTTTGGTTATATTTATTAAGACCATCAGTGAAAAATTTAGGTATAGATGTATCTTTTTTATCAGCATCTGCTAAATTTCTATTATCTCTTTCCCCTGGATTACCTACTTTCCATAAAGCACCTGCATCATATCCTACATATTTACCTTTTTGTGGGCCGGATGGTCCAAATCCATCTGGTAAAAATCTTTCCAATTTCACAGTAGAATATTTATAATCAAAATTAACACTTAATGTTTCATATGTTTTAGGCGCATTTAATTGTATATCATCATCATGTGGCATTTTATCAAAATAAAATTGACACTCTCTTAGTGAATAGATGTATCTAGACATATTATCTTTTAAAACTTCAAGATTTCCAGATTGAACATCTTTTCTAATTCTTGCAAAATTTCTAACCTCTGAAATAATAATATCACAATTAAATCTTAGTAAATTTTCTGGAACAATACCTTTTGCTAATGGTTTTGAGTAATATAATAGTTTATATAAATGAGCTAAAGTACCAACGCTTAAAGAAACACTTTCATGAAACTCTAAGGTTATCATATCTTTGTTATAATCTACTATTGCTTTTTTTTCAGTAGGTGTATTTGCTTCAACCAATTTACTCAATCCTTTTATTCCTGTTAAATAAAAGTTTTTATATGCTTTTTTACCAGATTCTGATAATACTGGTTGTTTTTCGGTTTCCGGAAGACCAAATTCTCTTATTTTTGTTATTTTTAACTGATCTTCATCATATTTCACGGTTGCTCTAGTTTTAAAAAACTTAGTGAAGTGATATTTAAACTCCTCATATACTTTTTTTCTATTTCTAATTTCAGATACATTACTTAATAAATTTAAAAAGTCATATACTGAATTATTCAAAAGTGGGGAGTTTACATCATCAAAGATTATTTCAAATCCAAATATAACTGGGTCTCCATTTTCATACGGAGTTCCTCTAAATATATCTTTTTTGTAAGTTGATTTTTGACCTGAATCATAATAATCCTGTAAATTTAGAGGTATTGTTCCTAAATTATCAACTATTTGTAAACCATGTTTAAAATAATCAGTTGAATAGTCTCCAAATATTGTTAGTAAATCTCTTGATGAGTAGGGATAATCATAAATATCAGATTTATTTACTCTTGGTATATCATTTGATAAATTGAACCTATCATATCCATGAATATTAGCAGCTGGGTTATTTACTCCATATTTTTTTGCAATTATATGACCTCGCCAATCTTGATAAATATAATCATTTTTTAGTCCTGGAATAGTTTTAGTGTCTAATTCATCTTGGTTAAAAGAAGATGCTCTAGGTCTACATAATATTGGTGGTAAAAAACCTTTTGCAATCCAATCTGGATACATTCTCTTTAAGGTCTCTGTATCGTTAAAATTTGTAGGCGATTCAACTTGAGGCCATCTTGATCCAGCTACTGTTAGATTGTGTCCTGGTTGTATAGTTGTACTAACTCCTAGTTGGCTTTTAAGCTCTTCTAACCTGTCTTTACCCTTACCTATTAAACTTCTTTTATAAGCCTCCCCGTCTCCTGTTGAATCAACTGGTGCAGGTGATGTTTGTGATGTACTTTCAGTATTAGTATATCCTGGAATTTGCGGTAATGAGTTTAATGCCTCTGGGAGAGGCACAGAAGAGACACCTAAAGTTGGTAAATTCCCACTCGAAAAAATATTATCAAACTTAGTAGGCACCCTTAATTATTATTTTTAAATATATATTAAAAAAATTGGTTCCTTTAATTTTAACTTGTTTGTTTTTTCACGGCTTCTAATCCTTTTGCGTTTAATCTCCATAAAGCAACTGAGTCGAAATCTACATTACTTACCTGTAATCCACCTTGCTTAAAGTCACTTTGCCAACAATATCCGGTATAAATTTGAATATGTCCATAACTTTTTCCAGTATAACCCATAGCTATGATGTCTCCAACTTGCCATTGACTTGGATTGTTTCTAAATGAATCAAATCCTGCTTTACCACCACCCCCAGGTTTAACTTTTTGATTATAAATTCCTGTTTTTGAAAAGTCTCCTTTATTTTCACCACCTGCTGGTATAGTTGGATTTTTAAATGAAAACCAATCAGCATTACCCATCATACCCACTGCTTTTACTCCAGTCAATGCATAAGCAACTGCTTGAGTTCCTTGTGGACAAAGACCATGTACTCCTTTTATATATCCCTTTTTCAAATTTGAGGCATTTACTCTACCATCTTTACCCAATTCTCTTGCGCATTGACCCGCTAAATCCATTAAAGCGTCATAGCTTTTTACTGGTTTTATGTTAGCTGGTGTGCCTGCTCCTGTTCCTGCTTGTTGTGGTGAAACCGTTGAACTATCTTGTTGATTACTTGCTTGTTCTTGATAAACCAATTCTTCGATTGAAATACCATATTCTTCAGCAAGATTTGCAAGCTCTTCTTGGTATTCATAATCAACAATATTGAAATCTTCTTGTTCTATATCTGAATAATCATAAGGATTTTCTTGTAAGTTAAGTTCTATTATACTAAATGTTCCTAATTCAGGATTAGTCATTTGTGTTCCAGGTGGAGTTAAATATGTATTTTGAGTTATAGAAAATTGGCCAGCCACATTAAAAATATAACTTTTACCATTTACTACTTTAGTTTCTTTTTTTATAAAAGATTCTCTCTGCTTTCTTATTAATTCTTGTTTTTCCTCAAATGTTAGCGGTGGTGGTGGTGGTGCTTTAGGCTCAGTTGCTGTTGGTTGCCCTGGTTCCAAAGGTGTGCTAGAATTAGATAAGCTATATGTTCCTTTCTTATATGTTTTTTTAGCATCGTTAAATGTTCTTATTGCTGTATTATAAATTGCTAATTTATCATTGAATTTCTGAGTTCCTTTTGTATAACTTGCTTTTTCTCCGGGTGACCACCAACTTTGAATGTAGGTAGTCGTCCATTGATCACCATTACAACCATCAAATCCTTTAGCTTTAATTCTATTAGCCATGAAGTCAAAAAACCCCTCGTTATTTGAAAAAGCTGCAAA
>JACCDG010392042.1_pt1 | contig 11182 bp, 10 predicted proteins | sample 7442471 | NCBI WGS metagenome assembly JACCDG01 (sample SAMN15323444, study PRJNA562643) | freshwater metagenome | isolation source: river surface water | place: USA:Blue River Watershed | collected 2017-08-17
CCGCAAGGACCAATCGGAAATACCGGTGCAACTGGAGCAACTGGTCCGCAAGGACCAATCGGAAATACCGGTGCAACTGGTGCAACTGGAGCAACTGGTGCAACTGGTCCGCAGGGACCTGCTGGCATTACAAACATGGGTTTTTATGGATCGTTCTTCGATACATCTACGGTCGAGATCCTGACAACTTCAATCGCCATTCCGCTAAACACCACAGATGTCTCTGATGGTGTTTCTATGCAAAATGGCCTAGAGGGATCAAAAACTAGAATTACATTTGCAAACACAGGCATTTACAACATTCAGTTCTCCTCGCAAATCTACAACCCCGGGAATCAATCTCGATTCATCACTATTTGGCTGGCAAAAAATAGGAACACGGTCGGAGCCGGATATGTTTCGAATTCTTCAACCGATGTCTATCTTGGAACTGCGACAGAAAGTGAGAGAGCTGTCATTGCTTGGAACTTTTTTGTTAACGCCTCAGCAAATGATTACTTTGAACTTATGATTGTAGCCAACGGTACAGGGGTGCAAATTCTTTCAGGTGCGAGCGCCAATGGATCACGCGGTGCCCCCACGATTCCAGGAACAATTTTGACTGTAAATCAAATTGGTTAAAATTAGATTTCTATAAGTCGTGTAATACTTGGACATGGCATGGAGAATTAATTTTGCTCGTTTATCGACTCTAGCGCTTTTCATTATTATTACCGTGCTGCAACTTTTTTCATTCCCCGGACAATTCAATTACATGCGCCAACAAGACAGCATTGAGCTTTTCCTGCAAATCGCATTAACTTCGCTTGTGGCACTGTGGCTGTTTGCTGCGCAATACGCGTTGATTTCAATTTGGAAGATATTGAATTACATGCAAAAAAATGAATTCTTCACAGTTGAATGTTTTAGTTGGGTTACAAGTATTGTGGCCACATTCAAATTTGCTTCGGCAGTTCCCGTAGGGTTGATTGTGTTGATTGCTCCCCAATCAGATGACCCGGGAGTCTTAGTAATGTTGCTCGCCATTTTGATGTTTCTTCTTACTCTAGCGGTCGTTATGTCGTTGTTTCGAGATCAAATTCAGACAAAGCTCCCTGGCCAAGTCGGCTAACATTCAACCTCTGGGGGCGGTAGCTCAGTTGGTTAGAGCCCCGGACTCATAATCCGGTCGTCGTCGGTTCGAGCCCGACCCGCCCCACCAGGCAAATCCGGAAAAGTTACCCATTCTTTATCTTCATTGCTCTCCTCCTCTAGTCGCATTCATGACTTTATTCGCCTGCCCTGTTAGGGTGGGTTTTAAGTAGTACTCCCTCGTATTTATGAAAGGCAAGAATGAAAAGATCAAAGTTGATCGCATTCGGTGCGCTCTCTGCTCTAGTCCTCTCACTTCTATCTGTGGTCGCTCCTGCTCAAGCAGCTCGTGAACTAAAGGGAAGCAAGTGCGCACAAGAAGGTCAGGTTCGTACCATCTCTGGAGTTACCTATACATGTGAACGTGTAAATGGAAATCTTCAGTACGCACAAGGTCGCAAACTTTCCGGAACTCTAAATGTTCTCTGCGGCGCGCAAGAAGCATGGTGCGTAGCAATGACATCTGCATTCCAGAAGAAAACTGGAATCACAACCAAATTTATTCGTCTCTCAGCGGGCGAAGGCTTGACTCGTTTGGTCGCATCTAAGAACAACCCAGAGTTTGATGTCTGGCATGGTGGACCGAATGACACTTATATTTCCGGTCGCGTTCAAGGTGTCTTGGATACATACAAATCACCAACACGTAACATGTTGAAGTCACAACATAAAGATGCCGATGGATACTGGACCGGCGTTTACATGGGAGCACTCGGTTTCTGCTCAAATACAAATGAGTTGAAGCGTCTCGGCCTAAAGGCACCGACAAGTTGGAATGATTTGTTGAACGCAAAGTACAAAGGCAACATCATGATGGCGCACCCAGGTACTTCTGGAACCGCTTACACAGCTTTGTACACACAGGTGCTTCGTCTTGGTTCAGAGGATGCAGCAATTGACTACATGAAGGATCTAAACAAGAACGTACTTTCTTACACCCGAAGCGGTGCTGGTCCAACCGGCCCACTTGGTCGTGGTGAAGTAGCAACAGGTCTTGTTTTCTCACATGACTGCACCGCTGCAATCTTGCGCGGAAACCCACTAGTTGTTTCTTTCCCTAAGGAAGGAACCGGCTTTGAAATCGGTGCTGTTGGATTGGTAAAGGGTGCAAAGAATTCTGATGCAGGTAAGGCTTACATCGATTTCGCACTCTCTGCAGAGGCACAAAACCTTGGCCCAGCTACCGCTGAGTCATACCAGGTTTTGACTAACCCAAATGCAAAGTATGACCGTCGTATGGTTCAACTCAAGAAGATCAACCTCTTGGATTATGAAGCAGAAAAGGCCGGTCTTGCCGCAGTTCGTCTGAAGGCACGCTTTGATAAGGAAGTTGCGCTAGCTTCATCAGCTAAGTAGTAACCTCGAAAAGTAGTAAACGGGACAAGGGTTCTGAAGTTTTCTTCAGAACCCTTTCCTGTGAAAATGTTTTAATACAACGTAATTGATTTTCTGATTTCAAGCGTTTTTAGGAGAAAAAGTTGGCCATTAAATCTAGCGGTGCCAAGTACGACATCTTTACCAAAATTGCTCTGGTGCTAGTTGTTTTAATTATTGGCTTTCTGATTCTTCTACCCCTTGCAAATATTTTGGTTTATTCGACTCAGCCATCCGGAAGTGCAATTCTTAAGAACTCTTGGAGTGACATAGTCACGCGAGACATTATTTGGAATACGGTCAAATTGGGACTTTCAGTTGCTTTCTTGGGAACACTTCTGGGCTTCATCATGGCCTACACCCAGGCGCGCGTTGAATTTAGAGGAAAAAAAGTACTTCACATTATTAATCTCATTCCTATTATTTCCCCGCCGTTCGCATTTGCCACCGCTGTAATTGTTTTATTTGGACGAAGCGGAATCATTACTCGAGGTGTGTTTGATTGGCGACCCACTCTTTATGGTTACACGGGTCTAGTTTTGGTTTTAACACTCTCTTTCTTCCCTATCGCCTACATGAACCTTCTGGGAATGTTGCGTTCGCTAGATCCGGCACTCGATGAGGCTGGCTCAAGCTTGGGCGCAAATAAATGGCGAGTATTCCGAACCGTCACCGTTCCATTGCTGATCCCTGGATTTGCCGGTTCGTTCCTTTTATTATTTATTGAAACCATTGCAGATCTAGCTAACCCTTTGATTATTGGCGGTAACTACACCGTTCTTGCATCCCGTGCCTATATGGCGATTAATGGTGATTACGATATTTCTCTCGCAGCTGGATATTCGACATTGTTGTTGCTACCTGCGTTGTTGGTCTTTTTGATTCAGCGTTATTGGGCGCAAAAACGAAGTGTGGTCTCAGTAACCGGTAAACCTAGTGGTCGTCCAACTATGGTTACTTCAAAGCCCGCAAAGTTCTTCTTGCTAACTGTTACAGGATTACTTACCGCTTTAGTTGTTTTGGTTTACTTAACAGTTATCTTTGGTGCTTTCACCAAGATTATCGGTGTTAACAATGAATTTACTTTGGATAATTTCCGATATCTACTCAGTGGTTTTGCAAATGGCGCCATTAAGACCACAGCTACGCTGGCATTGATTGCAACACCTCTGGCAGGAATCTTCGGCATGATCATTGCGTGGCTAGTAATTAGAAAGGTTCGTCGCGGAGCTGAAGCGCTGGACTTCCTTGGAATGTTAGGTATCGCAGTTCCAGGAACTGTTATTGGTATCGGTTATGCAATCACATACAACGATCCGGTAAAAATTGGTGACTTTACTGTCTTCCCACAGGTCGGTGGTGGTGGCGCACTCCTTGGTGGCGCGATAGCGATTGTTATGGTTTACATCATCCGTTCCAGCCCTGCGGGTCAGCGATCTGGTATTTCTCAACTCCAACAAATTGATCCAGCAATCGAAGAGGCCTCTGCATCTCTAGGAGCATCTGGCGGCAAGACTTTCCGATTGGTTACCTTGCCACTAATAAGTGGTGCGTTCCTCTCAGGATTGATGTATGCCTTTGCGCACTCAATGACGACACTGTCTCCCATCATCTTCTTGGTGACACCAGATACTTCAATCTTGACCCAAAAGATTTTGGCTGAAGCCGACCAAGGACGTTATGGAAACGTCTTCGCATTGTGCTGCATTTTGATTGTTTTAATCATGATTATTGGAGGTTTAATCAACCTTCTAGTTCGTAAAACTCAGGTTTCAGTTGATCGCCCAATGGTGACAGGACGCTAAGGAGAAATGATGGAAAGCAAAACCGGCAGCCTAAAACTCGAACGCCTCACTAAGGAGTTTGGTAATGGCAAAGAAAAGGTAGTTGCGGTTCGTGAACTTTCACTCACCATTAATCCTGGCGAGTTCGTAACTCTGCTAGGACCTTCCGGCTGTGGCAAAACAACCGCGCTTCGCATGATTGCAGGATTTGAAACTCCAACCTCAGGTGGAGTTTTGCTTGATGGAGAGAACTTGGTTGCCATGACACCAGACAAGCGCCCTATGGGAATGGTGTTCCAGTCATATGCGCTATTTCCACACATGACAGTTTTCGATAACGTCGCATATGGACTTCGCATTAAAAAGATGTCTGCGGCTGAAATCAAAAACGCTGTTGCTGAGGTTCTAGACTCGATGAGTTTGTCTCATCTAGCAAATCGAGCACCAAATCAGCTATCGGGCGGCCAACAGCAGCGCGTTGCGCTAGCCCGCGCGATGGTAGTTCGTCCAAAAGTTTTGCTTTTTGATGAGCCGCTCTCAAACTTGGATGCAAAACTGCGTGCACAGATGCGAGTTGAAATCAGAAACATCCAGCGTCGTTTGGGAATCACCAGCATCTTCGTTACCCATGATCAAGATGAAGCTATGAGCTTGTCTGACCGCATCGTTGTTATGCGCAATGCAGTTGTTGAGCAGGTCGGAAATCCCGATGAGATTTATCGCCGCCCATCTTCAGTATTTGTCGCTGACTTTATTGGACGTTCAAACTTCCTAAAGGTTGCCAGCGCTAAGAAAGCCGGAAAAGGAATGGCCACGGTGGTTGTTGGTGGAAAAGAACTAGAGGTAGCAGCGCAAGAGAATGCCCTAGCCTCGAGCAAGCCGACCTTGCTGGTGCGTCCAGAATCAATCTCCGTTACCGCAGCAAAATCAAGCACACCAGGAAAAAGCGAAGGTCTAGTCACTAACGTTGTTTTCTACGGAAACCATGTTGAATACACGCTCGAAACTGAAGAGGGTGTAATTCTTGCTGTCGAATCCGATCCAGTTTATGAAGAGATTGTTCCGGTTGGAAAGGTTGCCAAGTACTCATTTGCAGAGGATCGGGCCTGGCTGCTGCCTTCAGATTCTGAGCAAGCTACAAAAGAGGACCAAGAGTGAGTGCGCTTCAATATTTCCGTTACACCGCATACGCGTTAATCGCAGTAGGTTTGATTAACCTGCGTTATCAAAGCGGGAAATCTGATTTAACAGCGGTAACTGCACTGATAGTTGGAGTTGGAGTAGTTATTTTTGCTCTTACCTACTTGAAAGCCGGACAGAAATTTCTATCGACTACCGCTGGCAAAAGCCTGACCTCGGTAGTAGCGGTGATTGCTGCCATCGTCGCGATTTTGAATTAGTTATTTCTCTTAAAAGCAGGGTCAACCTCATGTCAGAACTAAACCTCCAAGGGATAAAAGCACGCTGGAATGAAGTCCTTGATCTTGTAGAGCGTGAAAATCGCGTCGCTTGGTTGGCATTTTTTGATGCTCGATTGGTCGCTTTTGATAACAATCAACTTAAATTAAGTTTTGTAGATGCTGAGAAACTAAGTGGAATGCATGACTTCACCGCTGTGAGGAAAGATTCACATCGTGAGGTATTAGAACGAGCGTGTGTTGAGATTTTTGGGGAACAAATCGCCATAATTGCGCAGTGATTAAGCCGCGACTACTGATTCCGCTTTTAGCCTTTGTACTGGTTTCATCACTTCTCTCCCCCGCTAGCGCTGCTAAATCAAGCTCCTCTTTTTACCTGGTACAAACTCCAGCTTTTCCCGAACAAAAAGTAACTTTCCATGGAGTTATCAAGCCAAAAGTTAAGAATGCGGTTGTAAGAATTGATGTGAAACTGGGGTCAACTTGGAAAGACACCAGATTGCGCACCAAGTCCACGCCAAGTGGAGCTTGGAAAATACAAACCCGCGCGACCGGACTAGAGGGGCGAACTACTTACCGGGCTCGAGTCACAATAGGGAATAAAACTTTAACAACTGGATCTCGTACTGTTGTCATTGAACCGGCACCAGCAATTAGCACCCCAGATGAACTAATTGCCGTCACTGGACCTGGTGGTCGCATCCATGGCACTGATATAAGTCGTTGGCAGCATCCTTATGACAAGCCGATTGACTTTGAAAAAATGTATGCAGCTGGAATTAGATTTGTGATGATTAAGGCCTCTGATACAAGAGATGATGCAGATGCCCTTGCTTTGAAATATCTGTTGATGGATAGAAATGCGGCACAGGCTGCCGGCATATATACCGGCTATTACCATTACACAATTTTGCCAAACACTACTAATAGAGATGAAGTAATTCGAGATGCGCAGGCCCAAGCCCAAAAAGCTATTTGGCGCTTATCTAGCATGGGCGGATATACCGAAAAGGATTTGCCATATGCACTAGATCTCGAGAATAACTGTGTAGCCGCGTCGGGAAGTACCTGTACTAAATATGCACCAAGATCACTTGTTACTTTGTGGGCCGAGACCTGGCTAGAGATGATGCATGAAAAAACTGGGCGCAAACCATTTTTCTACTCTTACCCAACATTTATGGAGCAAGCCATGGTGCGAAGCGAAAAGCTTCGTCAATATCCTCTTTGGAAAGCTCGGTATGGAATCGATCCAGCTGATTTGACGGCAGAACCTGGTCGCAAAGATTTTGGCTGCTTTGTACATTCTTGGTCCACTTCGGATTGCACCTCGCTGTGGCAGATATGGCAATACTCTTCCTGCGGGATAGGAAAAAAGTATGGAGTTGCATCCACTCGCATAGATTTAAATGTTTTCCGAGGCGATACCGCATCGTTCCTGCAGTTAACCCGTGGAGTGTGGACCCCACAAACCGGTGATTACCTTCCAATCAAGGAACCCACCACTATGTTTATTACCGATATTCGAGCTACGAGCACCGATAAACCAACGCGAATTAAGGTTGAGGTGAAGAGACCATCTGGAAATCCAGTTGTTACTGGAACTGTCGCGTTCCGGTTAAATGGCGAAAATCCGAAAAAAGTTGATCAAACTCCGGTGCGAGATGCCTCTGGTGTTTGGACCTTGTCACTGCGCAATCTTCCTGCCGGTCTAACTGAAGGTTTTATTGCATTTGTAGATCAAACTGGAACTCATGCCGAAATCAGACAGAACATTTCATTCAATTTAATTCAAGGTGTGGAACCAACCCCATCTCCAACCCCTAAACCAACCGCAACCAAACCTCCGGTTGTAGTTGATACCTGCAAAGGTCAGATCAAAAACTAACTAACTTTGCTCTTTGTGCCCTTTGCAGCAATCAATATTTGATTCTGGCGCTCAACAAGTTGTTCATATTCTTTAATCGAGGCGTTCTTTTGGGTTTTATTCCATCCCAGATATGGAGCGATTAAATCTGCAACTTTTTCTGCTAATCCGAGGCCTTGATCTTTTGCTTCAAATGCAATTCTGGTGCGTCGTGATAAAACATCATCCACGCTTCGAGCACCTTCATGGGTTGCCGCATAAACAATCTCAGCAGCAATGTAGTCGAGCTCTTTGCTGATTGGCTTTAACAGCTCCTTGTTCTCGGCAGCAGGAGCCAATACTTCATCAATTAATGATCCATATCGATTTAGTAGGTGCGCAACTGTCTTTTCAGAAATTCCAAAACTATTCGCAAGTCTTGGAATTTGATTCATCAAAACTGAATATCCCTCGGCGCCGATAATTGCCAGGGTTTCGGTTTCCGAATCTGGAACCAAGCGGCGCAGATGGTTAATTGCTTCGTTTACCGCGTCCTCAGCCATTACGCGATAGGTGGTGTATTTGCCGCCCGCAATAGATACAAAGCCCTTTGCTGGGCTATCAACAACATGTTCGCGAGAAAGCTTTGTAGTTGGAGAATCTGGATCAGTTGAAACCAATGGTCTTAAACCAGCAAAAACGCCAACAACTTGATCCCGACGTAGCTTTGGTTCTAGGACTCGATTGGCTTGATTAATAATGTAAGTAACATCTTCAGCTGTAGCCAATGGCTCTTCCCTGCTTTGGTCATATTCTGTATCTGTGGTGCCAACAATCCACTTATCGCCCCAAGGAATAATAAAGAGCACTGAAATATCGGTTTTTAAAATTACCCCAGTTTGGGATTTAATCGCATCACCTGGGACGACGATATGAGCCCCTTTTGACATGCGAACCCCGTAACCACCTTTTAGCGCGAACTTCTCATGCAACGGATCGGTCCAAACACCTGCAGCCATGATTGTGGTTTTGGCGCGAACTTCAATAATTTCATCGTTCTCTAAATCTTTAACTTTTGCGCCAATCACAGCCTTACCATTTTTGATTAACTCTTCGCAGCGAGTACGAGTTGTAATAACCGCTCCATACTTTGCTGCGGTACGAGCGATCGTCATCGTATGTCTTGCATCATCAACCTGCGCATCAAAATACTGATAACCACCGGTTACTACATCTAGCCGCAGCGAGGGTGCAATCTCACTAATCTTCTTTTGAGTTAAATGCTTATGCCAAGGAAGTGCACGTTTAAATCCTCGCAATGCATCGTAAAGCGCCATTCCCGCACCTACGTAAGTGCGCTCCTTCAATTTTTCCTGTAAGGGATACAGAAAGGAAACTGGTTTTACTAAGTGCGGTGAGAGGGTGCTGACCATTAACTCTCGTTCATTCAATGCTTCCCGCACTAACTTAAAATCGTACTGTTCTAGATAACGCAAGCCACCATGAATCAACTTTGAGGATTTTGAGGAGGTGCCGGAGGCAAAATCTGCCGCCTCAACCAGGGCAACTTTCAATCCACGAGAAGCTGCATCTAAGGCAATTCCAACTCCGTTGATTCCGCCGCCAATAACCAAAACATCAAATTCGCAAGATTCCAACTCCGCTAACGCCTCTTGGCGCTGTTGGTTATTTAGGCTCGAATTGGAAAGCAACACAGGCTTAGGATACGGGTTATGGCGTATATAGGCTCCCTAGACCAAGGAACATCTAGTACTCGGTTCATCGTCTTTGATGATTCAGGAAAGATAGTTGGGCAACATCAACTAGAGCACACCCAAATTTTGCCGCAAGCAGGCTGGGTCGAACATGATGCTGCTGAAATTTGGCAGCGCACTCAGGATGTTATTTCCGGAGCCCTAAAAGCCGCTCGAATAAATGGTTCTGATTTAGCAGCGATTGGAATCACAAATCAGCGCGAGACCACCGTGATTTGGGACAAATTAACTGGCGCGCCACTGGCTAATGCAATTGTTTGGCAAGACACCCGCACCGCAGAGTATTTGAACTCGCTATCAGATCAAACAAAATCAACAGTAACTTTTAAGACCGGATTAGCAATTGCGCCATATTTCTCGGGCAGCAAAATGAATTGGTTTCTTAATCATGTTCCAGCTGTAAAAACAGCGGTGCAAGAAGGACGTGCCCTGGTTGGAACTATTGATAGCTGGTTAGTTTGGAATTTATCGGGCGGAGCTCGTGGTGGCGTGCACGTTACTGATGTGACAAATGCCAGCCGAACCCTTTTGATGAACCTGGAAACTTTGGATTGGGATGAAGAGTTACTAAATACATTTGGCGTGCCAAGAAATCTCTTGCCAGATATCAAATCTTCATCTGAAATTTACGCCAAAACAGATCCTTCTGGACCACTGGGAAGCGCGATCCCAATCGCGGGAATTCTTGGTGACCAACAATCAGCGATGGTTGGACAAGCCTGCTTTGATCGCGGCGAGTCAAAGACCACATACGGAACCGGAAACTTCGCATTGCTAAACACTGGCACGGAAATCGTGCGCTCAAAGAATGGCCTTTTAACCACGGTCTGTTTCAAGTTTGGAAATCAACCAACTCACTACGCACTCGAAGGCTCAGTTGCTGTTACCGGATCTGCGATTCAATGGCTACGCGACCAATTGCAAATCATCAATACCGCTCCTGAAATTGAGCCACTTGCAAAATCCGTATCAGACAATGGCGGGGTCTACTTTGTTCCTGCATTCTCAGGTCTATTCGCTCCGTACTGGCGAAATGATGCGCGAGGTGTCGTAGTTGGACTAACTCGCGCCGCTACAAAGGCTCATCTAGCGCGGGCTGCACTTGAAGCTATTTGTTATCAAACCCGTGATGTTTTGGATGCGATGTCCGCTGACAGTGGTGTAAAGCTTCCAGAGATGCGCGTAGACGGAGGTATCACCGCAAACGAGCTTTGCATGCAGATGCAGGCTGACATCATGGGGGTTGATGTAATTCGACCACTTATCATCGAAACCACGGCATTAGGTGCGGCATATGCCGCTGGACTTGCAGTTGGGGTTTTTAAGGATACGACTGAACTTCGCAACAAGTGGCAAGAAGGAATGCGCTGGAAAGCTAATTCCGGTAGCACTTTGGCATCTGATGGATACCGACTTTGGAAGAAAGCAATCGAGCGAACCTTAAACTGGCTCGATTAACTCTTTACCTCTTCTAATTTCAGTAGCAAAGCATTCTCCGGCCGCAGAATTGGTGCTGGAAGCCCCACATTTTCCAAGGCTGAACCGCTCATCTTGGCGCCGGTATTTATCCAAGATGGATTTGAGATTGCCATGAAGTTTGCAGCGCCGGCATCATGAATTGCTGACACACGATATTGAGCATCAGCTTTCAAACCTCGGAAGGTGAGTTTTGCCGCGTGAGATTGTGGAATCGGTTGAAGTTGAACATATGAAAACAGTGCTGCGCTGCGATCCTGACTCACCACTCCATATAGATAATGTGCATCATCAGGATAATCAATCCTAACCATTGCACCGGTGTGCAAAATTGCCCGCTCTTTCTTATAAAGCGAAATCCAAGACTTCAGCGCCTCC
>JACCDG010942818.1_pt1 | contig 11181 bp, 3 predicted proteins | sample 7442471 | NCBI WGS metagenome assembly JACCDG01 (sample SAMN15323444, study PRJNA562643) | freshwater metagenome | isolation source: river surface water | place: USA:Blue River Watershed | collected 2017-08-17
CTGAAGAAAGTAGAGCAATCGCTGCTGAAACTTCTTTAACATCTGCATTAAATTTAGAGATTTCTAACAGAACTGCTGATGTTGATACTGAGGAATCAAGAGCAATTTCAGCTGAGGCTAAATTAACATCTGACCTTTCTACAGAAGTGGTTAACAGAACTGCTGATGTTGATGCCGAAGAAAGTAGAGCTAAGTCCGCTGAGTTAGTTTTAACTAATGACTTAGTTGCTGAAGTTTCTAATAGAAAAGTGGATGTTGATGCTGAGGAATCAAGAGCAATCGCTGCTGAAGGTTCATTAGAATCTAATTTATCTACTGAAGTTTCAAGAGCATTAGCTGCTGAGGCTTCATTAAACACAAAAGTAGAATTTGTTATCTCTAATGTCGATGGTGGTGCTATCGATTCATTAACTGAAATCATTACCGCATTCCAAAATGCTGATGGTGACATTAATAATGCAATCACTAACTTATCTAATGCTGCTACAACTGATTTATCAGCTGAATCTTCAAGAGCTACTGCTGCTGAGTTATCTTTAACAAATAGATTATCAACTGAAGAGTCTCAGAGGGCTGGTGATGTTTCTTCTTTGACATATGAATTAGTTTTAGAATCTGACGCACGTTCAATGGGTGATGCTGAATTACAATCTGATTTATCAACTGAAGAAAGTAGAGCAATGTCTGCTGAGGCTAAATTAACATCTGATTTATCACAAGAGATTGTTGATAGAACTGCTGATGTAAATGCTGAAGAAAGTAGAGCACTAGCTGCTGAATTAGTATTAAGAAATGATTTATCTACAGAGGTAGTTAATAGAGTTGCTGATGTTGATGCTGAAGAAGCAAGAGCAATGTCTGCGGAGACTATTTTAACAGCTGCTTTATCTACAGAAGTAGTTAATAGAATTGCTGACGTTGATGCTGAAGAATCAAGAGCCTTAGCCGCTGAGGCTGCTTTAAGATCGAGTTTATCTTCAGAGGTTCTAAATAGAACTGCTGATGTTGATGCTGAAGAAGCAAGAGCAATGTCTGCTGAGGCTGTTTTAACTGCTGATTTATCTAAAGAAATTGCTGATAGGAAAGCTGATGTTGATGCTGAAGAGTCAAGAGCTCTTACAGCTGAGGGAATTTTAACAGCTAATTTATCTGCTGAGATTTTAAGAGCTACCGCTGCTGAATCTGAATTATCTGATGCTATTTCTTATATCACTGATAATGTTACTCCTGGTTCATTAGATTCATTAACTGAGATTGTTAAAGCTTTCCAAGATGCTGATAATGATATTAATGGTGCAATCACTAACCTATCAAACGCTGCTACAACTGATTTATCAAATGAAGTTGATAGAGCGGAATCTGCTGAATTGTCTTTAACTAATAGATTATCAACTGAAGAAGATAATAGAGCTAGTGCTTTATCTACTGAATTGAGTAGGGCTACTGCCGCTGAATTTTCTTTAGCAACTGCTTTATCTAATGAAGTTGATGCAAGAACTGCTGATGTTGATGATGAACAATCAAGAGCTGAGTCAGTTGAGACAGCTTTATCAAATGCACTTTCTACAGAAATCGTTAACAGAACAAATGATGTTGATGCTGAAGAATCGAGAGCAATTGCAGCTGAACAAACATTAACTACAAACTTAAATGCTGAAATTTCAGCAAGAGTTGCTGATGTTGATGCTGAACAATCAAGAGCTACTGCTGCTGAAACATTGTTAACTACAAACTTAGAAGCTGAGATTTCTGCGAGAATCGTTGATGTTGATGCTGAAGAAGCGAGAGCACTTTCTGCTGAGGCTAAATTAACTTCAGATCTTTCTACAGAGGTTTCTAATAGAGTTGCTGATGTTGATGCTGAACAATCAAGAGCTGAATCTGCTGAGTCTAAATTGACATCTGACTTATCTACTGAGGTATCTAATAGAATCGCTGATGTTAATTTTGAGGAAGAAAGAGCAACTTCTGTTGAAGCTGTTTTATCATCTGATTTATCATCTGAGGTTGCTAGAGCACAAGCTACTGAAAACTCATTAGAGTCTAAATTAAATAATGTAATTTCTAACACAGATGCTGCGGCATTAGATTCATTAACTGAAATCGTTGCTGCTTTCCAATCTGCTGATGGAAACTTAAATAACACAATTTCAAATTTATCAAATAGTGCTACTTCTGCACTTAATTCTGAGGTTTCAAGAGCTACTGTGGCTGAAGCTTCTATAGTATCTAACTTAGATTCAGAAGTATCTTCTAGAATCGCTGATGTTGATGCTGAAGAAAGTAGAGCAATGTCTGCTGAGGCTGTATTAACTACAGACTTATCAAAAGAGATTGTTGATAGAAAAGATGCTGTATCTGCTGAGGCTTCTTTAAGAGTTGCAGGTGATGCACAATTAACATCTGATTTATCACAAGAAGTTGTTGATAGAATTGCTGATGTAAATGCGGAAGAAACAAGAGCACTTTCTGCTGAGGCTGTTCTTAGATCAGACCTTTCTTCTGAAGTTGTTAATAGAGTTGCTGACGTTGATGCTGAAGAAGCAAGAGCAATGTCTGCTGAGGCTGTATTAAGAGCTAATTTATCTTCTGAAGTAGCTAACAGAGTTGCTGACGTTGATGCTGAAGAAACAAGAGCACTTGATGCTGAAGCTTCTTTAGCAACTGCTTTATCTACTGAGACTGCTAACAGAGTTGCTGATGTTGATGCTGAGGAATCAAGAGCTGAATCTGCTGAATTATCATTGGAAAACTATGTATCGGATGTTAATGACACATTATCATCTGATTTAGCAACTGAGACTTCAAGAGCTGAATCTGTTGAATTAGTATTAGCTAATGATTTATCGACTGAAGTTGCAAGAGCAATCGCTGCTGAGGCTTCATTAAACACAAAAGTAGAATTTGTTATCTCTAATGTGGATGGTGGTGCTATCGATTCATTAACTGAAATCGTTGCGGCATTCCAAACTGCAGATGGTAACATAAATGGTGCAATTTCTGCATTATCTGGTTCTGCAAGTGCTGCATTAGAAGCTGAAATTTCAAGAGCAACTTCTGAAGAACTTGATATAAGACAATATGTTTCTGATGAAATGTTAAGAGCTCAGGAAGCTGAAGCTTCAATCGCTTCAGATTTATCATCTGAGACTTCAAGAGCATTAGCTGCTGAGGCTGATTTATCATCTGATTTATCATCCGAGGAATCAAGAGCTACTGCTGCTGAAAGTTTATTAAGAGCTAACTTATCTACAGAGATTGTAAATAGAACAAATGATGTTGATGCTGAACAATCAAGAGCTACTGCTGCTGAAGTTCAATTAACAAATGATTTAAATGCTGAAATCGCAGCAAGAATTTCTGATGTTGATGTTGAACAATCAAGAGCTACTGCTGCTGAATCATTATTAACATCTAACTTAAATACAGAGATTTCTAATAGAATCGATGATGTAAATGCTGAAGAGTCAAGAGCATTAGAGGCTGAAGCTTCTTTAACATCTGCTCTTTCTGCTGAGGTTGTTGCAAGAACATCTGATGTTGATGCTGAACAATCAAGAGCTGAATCTGCTGAGTCTAAATTAACATCTGATTTATCAACTGAGGTTTCTAATAGAATTGATGGTGTGAATGCTGAAGAGTCAAGAGCTATGTCAGTAGAAGCTACATTATCTACATCTTTAGCTTCTGAGATTTCAAGAGCTACGGCGACTGAAACTTCATTGGAAAATAAATTAGACAATGTTATTTCTAACATTGATCCTGCTGCTTTAGATTCATTAACTGAAATCGTTGCTGCCTTCCAATCTGCTGATGGAAACTTAAATGATGCAATTACATCATTAGCTGATGCTGCTACTGAAGATTTGAGTTCTGAAATTTCAAGAGCTACATCTTCTGAATTATCATTAACTGATAGATTATCTACAGAAGAGACTAACAGAGCTGATGCTTTATCTACTGAATTGAGTAGAGCTACTGCTGCTGAGTTATCTTTAACAAACAGATTATCTACTGAAGAAGCTAACAGAGCTGATGCTTTATCTGCTGAGTTAAGTAGATCTGAATCTGCTGAATTATCTTTATCATCGGCTGTTTCTAGAGAAATTTCTCTTAGAATTGATGACGTAAACGCTGAGGAAAGTAGAGCTACTGCTGCTGAGGATAAATTAACATCTGATTTATCAACTGAGGTTTCTAATAGAATCGCTGATGTTGATGCTGAGGAATTAAGAGCACTTGCTGCTGAGTTAGTGTTGAGAAACGATTTATCTTCTGAAGTTTCTAATAGAATTGCTGATGTTGATGATGAGGAAACAAGAGCACTTGCTGCTGAAGCTTCTTTAGAAGATTTATTATCAGAAAATGTATCCCAAATAGATTCTTCTTTATCTGCTGAGGAGTCAAGAGCTACTGCTGCTGAGTTATCTTTAGCTGAGTCATTAGCATCTGAAATTTCAAGAGCTGAGTCTGCTGAGGCTAGCTTAGATGAAGCATTATCAACCGAGGTTTCTTACTTGTTGGAAAACACTGATTTGACTTCTATTGATTCATTTGCTGAAGTTTCTAACTCATTATCAAGTGAGGTTTCAAGAGCTACATCTTCTGAGTTATCTTTAGAGGCTAAATTAGAAGCTGTTATTTCTAACGTTGACCCTGCTGCTTTGGATTCATTAACTGAAATTGTTGATGCATTCCAAAAAGCTGATGGTGAATTAGACGGAGCTATTACATTATTAGCGAACGATGTTAAAAATGCTATAGGTGTTGAAACTTCAAGAGCTACATCTTCTGAGTTATCTTTAGAACATGCATTATCTTCTGAAATCTCAAGAGCTGAAGAAGCTGAGGCTAATTTATCTACTGAGTTATCTAATAAGGTTGCTTACTTATTAAGTAATACTGACTTGACCGAACTTGACTCATTTGCTGAAGTTTCTTCAGAGTTAATTTCTACAGTATCTGAGGCCATTGCTGAGTTGGCACTTGTAGATGAGACTACAATTGTTCTTAACGATGCTGATAATACAATTAGTTTAGCTGAGACTGTTGCTGCTCCTATATCAGGAATTAGAACATTTGAAGGTGACGTTGAAGTTAACAATGTACTTACAGTTGGTGGTGTTGATGTTATGGCTGAGATTAGTGACACTAAAGTTATTATTGCTGAAAGATTTAATATAACTCCGGTTGTATCTGCTTTCACAATTGGTGATGGTGTTGAAACTGCATTCTCTTGTGAGCACGCACTAGGCACTATGGATGTTATTGTTCAAATCTATGACATTACTACTGGTGCTACTGTTGAGACTGAATCAATCAGAGTTGATGATCAAAAGGTATCAATTGAATTTACTGACGCTCCGTCTGCTAACTCTTATAGAGTTGTGACTATGGGTATCAAAGCATTTGATTTTGTTTCGTAATGTCAGTTTAATTAAAAAGGAAGATGTTTCTACATCTTCCTTTTATAAAAAAATAAAAAAATAAATATGGCAGAAGTAAAAAAGAAAGTGCATATAGCAGTTAGAAAAAAAACATCAAATGTAATTGATCCATTTAATGGTTATCTATTAGATAAGCAGTATTTAGATAAAAGTGTTGGTGTGTACTTAAATAAATAGTTAAAACTATTCTATAAAAAAAAATAAAAAAATAATGGCAAAAAAAATTAATAATTTAGTTCTTAAGTCAACAAACTATGGATCTGGTGTTGCTACTAATAACCCACTTGATGTTAAAGATTTTGAAGGAAACTTTGTTACTTTAGCTGATGCGATAAATGATATCGATGAAAGTGTTAATGGTGGTAAATTAAAAATTGAACCAAAAGATATTGATTTATCGGAAATTAAAAACGAATTTGTTTCAACTAATGAGGTTTCTGTTAGCCTGGGCTCAACAACTATCAACGAAACGATTCTACAAGCATTTAATGATGGACTAACATCATACTTTATAGTTGATGGAACATCTAACATTAAAACAGGTGAGTCTTTCACTATTAGTGGTGACCAAAGTTCAAACATGACCTTGAATATTGATGAAATTAAATATAATGGTCTTAAAAGTTTGGATGGCTCACAAAGTAATGATAATACGTTTCTATTAACCCTACTTAGTTCAACTGGGTTTTACAATGGAGATATCTTATCATCACTTAGAGGTGGTGGTACTGTAAGTATTTCTAATAGTGCTCCTGAGAAAAATCTTACAATAAGTTTAGTTGCTTCCGGGATTCAAGATGGTTATCCTGCATACAGTGTTTCTAACGGTATTATGAATTACACATCAGTAGTTCCAGGAGGACATAATGACATTACAGATGGTGTTAATAACTATTTAGGGACAGAATTTAACTTTGTTGGACTAACAGCTACATACAATGGTGCTGCGTATCAAATTACTTCATCTGATGGGAAAGCATTTACAATTGAAGGACCTGCGTTTGACCCGGTATCTTTACCGGCGCATACTATGGATGTCAGATGGGATTGGATTGGCACTAACAGCGATCTTCGTTTACCACTAGGTCAAGCATTCTATGGTATTGAGAATCTGGAGGCGAGTAACATTGGGTTTGACTATACTAGTCCTATAACAATCACAGGTTCTACCGAGAAAGAATTGGTGCTATTATTCAAGCCTAACCATGAGGAAACAATATACACTAGTGAAGGTGTAGTTTCCGTAGTCGGTGGTCTTGCAAATGGTGAAAAAGATAACGTCTGGGCTTATGTAATGGAAGGCTTAACTGCAACTAAAATGAATTGGGTTGATGCCTGGGTAGCAACTTCAAGACAGTACGAAATCTTATCTTGGAATAGCAACCAAACAGACGGTTTCTCGATTGAAGTTCCGGTAGAAAAAGTTGAGGAGGAGTATGCATTTGGTGTGATGTGGAATAGACCAGGTAACCAATGGCATGGAGCCGATTCAGATTCAACAACACTCGTTTCTATTAAAACGGATGATCTTGGAAATGTAGAGGGTCTTACTTTTGGTAACACAATGACTTTTACCGGTCTGCCTGAAAAAACATTGAGTTATAGCTTTAACATAGATACTTTGTATTATGGTTACAAACCAACGGAAGTTCCTAATCAATATGATGTAAATATAGCAATAGGTGCGGAACTCAATAACCCAGGTGACTACAATCTACAAGGCTTAACAATTTCTATTAGCGGATCCACGTTCTATGATGGTGATTACACTATTATGAGTAATGATGAGTTTTCTGGTGGTGATTGGATTGGTGATGGAAGAGGTAACGTATTTTTTAATGTCACAAAGCACCCATTAGATAATCAAGTGCTTGGTGGAATAGTATTTGAACCAGCAATGGTTACTGATGAAAACGGAGAGCTTGTCTATGGAAGCATCAACATTTCTATCGAGGTGCCATCTGATAATGGAACATACGATATATTAGAAGTTGTTGATCCTGCTGATTATGAAAGCCTTTCGATTTCTGTGGCTCCAGGTGAAACAGTACTTAAAATTGACCACTACTTTCGTAACTTAAAGTTCACTCTTACTGGAAATGCTCTTAAACCTGACCCAAGTAAATATGCAACGACAGATGTTAGCTACTATCCAGATCCTAGAACAATACTAAGTGATAAAACTGTAGGTTTGGGTGTAACTATTCCTTCAAATAATGGTACTTACGAAATCTTAGGTACTTATACACCGGAACAAATGACAAGTGAGTATGGTATTTTATTACCTGAAAGTATTGTAAAAATCATTAAGTTATCAGGTAACATACGTCAATATGAACTGACTGGTGAAGATTTAACTATTATTGGTGATATCAACTATTACACACCTGTGGAAATAGAATCTATTGAAGTTACAATGCCTTCAAATGATGGTGATTACTCTGTAGTTGTTGATGGTACATCTTTAAAGGATCAAATTGCCATTGAAGGACCCATCAGACAATACATCACGATTGGAGTTCCAACTAGTGATGGTGAGACTCGCTTAACTTATGGAGATTTAAACTTTACTATTCCATCCGCAGACGGAACATACGTAGTAATAGATAACAGATCTATGAGTGATTACACTCTACAAGATGGTACAATAGTTGAGGGAGAGTTTTCTTGGATTAGTGTAGATGCTACTAAAGCTGCTTACACCAAGTTTTCTTTTGACTCAACTATAGATTGGACTAAATATACCAAAGTTGAGTTTTCTTGGATTCACGCAGTCTTAGATTGTGGTGTTGTTATTTGGGAAGCATATGACAATGATTCTAATGAGAATAATAATGGTTACTGGGTTGCTATGAAGCAAAACGGTGAAGGCGAATGGGAAATGGTGAGTCAGTTAAAAATGACAGATTCTTTTTGGGATAACTGGTATGATTATACTGTAAAAAATGAGTCGAGTCCAAATTCAATTACCTTAGCTGGTTATGATTATCAAAACGGTGGTAATATTTGGAACTGGGATACTAATGCTGGTTTTTACCGATGCACTCTATCAATGAATGATTCTTTAACTGAACTTATTGTTTCTGAAGAATCTACTTTATTTGGTAAAACTTGGAGAGAAGTATTTCTTGAAAATTCTGGACTTACTGACGATAACTTTCAACTCATGTATTCTACCGAGCAGCCTTGGTGGAACTCTGACAATGACTGGTATGGTATGATGAGTGGTGATAATATGGGTTGGTTCTGGACAAGAATTTCTGATGGGACTGGTAGTATTATTGGTGTTTCTGGAGTTAATATGTTAAGCGGCGCAACCACTTACTACACAGCAGCTCAAACAGTATCAAAATTCTCAAACTTAACATTTGCAGGTAGTTGTTGGTCACATCCACAGTATGGTCTTATAGTTAATTACACTGACAATGATAACAATGTTTATTTGTATTCGCCTAACTTTGCTAGTGAAAATCCGGTTAAATTGACGGCTCTTGACCCTAACGGGAATAGACTAAGTTATGGTGCTGTTTGGTCACAAGAATCTTCTGTGTCACAACGAAACTATACTTGGGACGTAACCAAAAAATATCTTTATCTGGTAGCATTTGATAGTTCTGCATACAACATTGGGTTTACTTATCATATGGCTCGTACTGATCTTGAAACAGGTGTAGTTGAGTATGGTGTGTTGATTGATGGTGACTTCAAAAACAATCCTTATCTAGGTTTTGCTATTTCACAAGGATATCCAACTGAATCGTATAGCCAAGGTAGTCAATATACATTTGCTAAAGAGCATTCTTGGATATCAACTTACATTCGTAGTTATGACTGGTGGAATCACAAAGATAGATCTTACGCTGTTTGGAGAGACGATGAAAAGAAACCAAAACTGGTTAAAATCTATGGTTATCCAAATAACCTAACCCACAACAAAACGTTTAACGCTGATATGGTATGGACTAGACAAACCATACTTTCTCCGGTAGCAACGTATAAAAATAATACATTCTAATGAGAGCAATAAATAATTTAAAAAGAGAAGATAGTCCAATTATCGAAAAAATTTTCAAGATTTTTGGTAATGAAAATCCAAATGTGAGTGAAAACTTTTTTGCATCTACTGTTTTTTCAACAGACGCTAATTTTTTACTTTTACAAAAAAGTATTGGTGATGAACTTGTTGGTAGAGTAGGTAAACCTATGGTTGAAACTCCTCTTACTTATGAAAGAATGAATCAATCATTACTTTATACATCAAGTAAAGAAAAAGGAATGGCCTTTGGTATAATATTTATTGATTATAGAAAGAAAAATCCTTTATTAGCGATTGTTGTTGATAAATCAACAGATGGGTATTCATACCAATCAACTAGATTTGAAAATGGATCTTGGTCTAATGGTTTATCAGAAACATTTGATGCCAATACTGTTAGAGAGTTTATTGATGGTATCGTTGTTAATCTTGACATTGATGTTAAATATTTTACAGATAAATATTAACTATCTTAAAAAATAAAAAAAGAGAGACTTTAAGGTCTCTCTTTTTTTATTTATAGTTGTTTGTAGTTTCATCATAAACTAATCCCCAATTTCCACCATTAAATAAGTTGTCAATTAACATATCATAAGTTTCTATTAAAGTTCGGTTATCTGCAAAGTATCTGAAGAGAGATTTTTTATTCCTTTCTTCATATTCTTTTAGATTATTATCATGATTTTCTAAAATCCAATCTAACATTTTAGAACCCTCAACTGTATCTGAGCCTTCATAATAATATCCAATATCTTTACACATTGGTGCATTATGCAAAACAGGATACCCCATAAAAGCAACATCTAAATAAAGATAATTAAGTGGATTTAATAGTTGATGACAAATTAAAATATCTAAGTATTGTGTCATTATATATGATGTTTGATATCTACTTTCTGCTGTTATTTTATTATCTTTATACAAATCAAATGTCTTTAATATACTTAAAAACTCCTTGTTCTTAGAAACATCTTTAGAATTGGTTATCATTAACTTTTCAATTTTATTCTTACCTACTTCACTTCTATATGACTCTTCTGCAATCATTGTAGGGATTAAACAAAATTTAACCATATTTAGGTTAGGTTCCATTACACCTAACACTTTTTTTTCTTTATTTGGATTATAGGCAAATCCTTTTTTAAATTTTTTAGATTTATAGCCTCTTTCTATGTCCAATATAGCTTCTGTTAAAAACTTATGATGCCAAATAAAAGGAACAGTAATTGCATTTGTTCTATAAAGTGTGTGAAAATATCCGTTACAAGTTTCATGTTGTTGTGGTATATACCATACTTCATCAAAATAATCTTCATATTGACACCACCTATCTTCTTTTCCAAAAAGCACACTTTCTGTTGTTAAAATATAGTTACTTCCACATTTATAACTAATTACTTTATTATCACTTTTAATAGATTTAAATTTTTTCATTTTATCAGATTCTACTTGAGCACCCATTACAATAATTAAATCCATTTTTTCATAAGCTTCATCAAAATAAAAAATATCAATATCTTTTAAATAAGATGGTTTTGTTGACCAATCGACCTTAATTGTGTTTAATAAAGTAACTTGATAGTTATTATGTGATTTTTTAAGTAAATGATGCAACATTAAAACATTTTGTTTAATACCATTCGTCCAAATAGATTCCGTGTTGGATTTTAATCCAATTGTTATTCCTATTTTCAAACC
>JACCDG011367863.1_pt1 | contig 11179 bp, 9 predicted proteins | sample 7442471 | NCBI WGS metagenome assembly JACCDG01 (sample SAMN15323444, study PRJNA562643) | freshwater metagenome | isolation source: river surface water | place: USA:Blue River Watershed | collected 2017-08-17
GACCTCTGCCTTACCACTTGGCTACGTGGCCTAATAAAAAAATAACTCCTATAATCTACCAGATTTTCGTATATTTTTCAAGTGTGCAAGTAAATTAAACTTTCTTTATTTTCTTTCTTAAAAATGCTAAAATCAGCTTATGAATAAAGAATTTTCTAAAAACAGCACAAAAAAACTAGTCATTATCGACTCCTATGCCCTGCTTCACCGAGCCTGGCATGCTATACCACCGCTAGAGACCAAAAATGGCCTCTTGGTGAACGCTGTTTATGGTTTTAGTGCTCTAGTGCTAAATATCATAAAAACTAGCCAGCCGGACTATATAATGGCTGCTTTTGACCTAGCTGGGCCGACTTTTCGCCACACAGAGTATGACAACTATAAAGCCCAGAGAGTCAAACAGGCAGATGAGTTTTATGACCAAATACCCTTAGCAAGAGAGGTGCTGGATGCCTTAGACATACCTATTTTGAGCCAAGAGGGTTTTGAGGCTGATGACATTTTGGGCTCAGTCGCCACCCAAGCTTATAAAAAATACCCAGAGCTAGAGATTTTTATCGTCACTGGTGATTTAGATACTCTACAACTAGTCAATGAGCGCATCAAAGTTCTGACTTTAAAAAAAGGCTTCAATGATGTCGTCACTTATGACATAGAAGCTGTAAAAGAAAGATATGATTTAGCACCACGACAAATAATTGACCTCAAAGCCATCATGGGAGATGCCTCGGACAATATCAAAGGTGTCAAAGGCATTGGACAACTTGGTGCTAGTGACTTGATACGGGAGTTTGGTGATCTTGAAAATTTGTACAAAAATATTGATAGTCCAAAAATCAAAGATCGCACTAGAGCCTTATTATTAGCTGACCAAAAAAATGCTATTGCTAGCAAACATTTAGTGACGATTGTGACTGACTTAAAACTTGACTGGAGTTTAGAGCAAATGGCCTTTGGTAATTTTGATAAAAATAAAGTTTTAGAAATTTTCCAAAAATTTGAGTTTAATTCTTTATTAAATAAAATACCCGCAAGCACAAACGCCACTGACAGCACTATTTTGATCACAAAGTCTCCAATAGAAAAAAAGTTAGCAGCAAAAAAAGATTATCAACTTATCAATGACGAAAAAAGTTTTGATAAATTTTATCTTGAATTAAAAAAGCAAAAACTTTTTGCTTTTGATACTGAAACCGAAGGCTTGGATACTATCAACGATGCAATTTTAGGCTGCTCTTTTGCTTGGAAAAATGATCAAGGCTTCTATGTCAATCTTACTAACAAAGTTTTCAAAGAAAATGCTTTAAAAAAATTAAAGCCCATTTTAGAAGATGAAAAAATTCAAAAAACTGGTCATAATCTAAAATTTGATTACAAAGTTTTGAGAGCTTTAGATATCACTTTAAATGGCATCTGTTTTGATACTTTGATTGCCGCCTATTTAGTCAATCCTAATCGTGGCCTAAAGCTAGAAGAGTTAGCTTTTAGCTATTTGGGCTACCAAAAGTCAAAGCTCAGTGATCTAGTGCCTGAGGATGAGACTTCTCGCAAAGCTCGAAGTGACAAACATATCCAAGTCAAAGACATTCCTCTAGATAAGCTCGCTTGGTATGCTGCTGAAGATGCGGACATTGCCTTGGCTTTGTATCAAAAATTATTACCAGAAAGCAAAGAGACTAAAAATTTTGACTTACTGACAAAAATGGAATTACCACTTTTGCCCGTATTGGCTGAGATGGAAATAAATGGCATTTGTTTGGATGTAAAGTTTTTGAAACAAATGGAAAAAACTTTTAGTACTGAAATCAAAAAAGTACAAAGTAAAATTTTTAAACTAGCCGGAACCGAGTTTAATGTTTCTTCACCTTTGCAACTCAAAGAAATTTTATTTGATAAACTAGAAATTCAAACTCAAGGCATCAAAAAAACCAAAACCGGTCTATCCACGGCTGCAGCTGAACTAGATAAAATGAAAAATAGTCATCCGATCATTGAATTTATCATCGAGTATCGCGAACTGACAAAACTACAATCTACTTATATCAAGGCTTTACCAGAATTATTAAACAAAACTACCAAAAGAATTCACACGAGTTTTAATCAAACCATCGCTGCCACTGGCAGACTATCATCTTCTGATCCTAATCTACAAAACATTCCTATGCGTACAGAATTGGGCAGAAAAATTCGTCAAGCTTTTGTAGCAGCTGACAACTGCCTATTACTATCAGCTGATTATTCACAAATTGAACTACGCTTAGCAGCCGCTCTTTCCAAAGATCCAAAAATGATTGAGAGCTTCAAAAAAGGTGAGGACATTCATAGTCGCACTGCCGCTGAAATCCACAAAATTAATCTACCCGAAGTAACAAAAGAAATCAGACGCACAGCTAAAGAAATAAACTTTGGTATTTTGTATGGATTAGGTTCACTCGGACTTTCTCAACGCACAGGCATGAATCGCAATGAGGCTAAAGAATTCATAGAAAGATATTTTGATATTTATAAAAAAATAAAAACTTACTTAGACAACACCAAAAAATTTGCCGCCCAACACGGCTATGTCCAAACTTTATTTGGTCGTAGACGACAGTTGCCAGATATTTATTCTTCTATGCCCCAACTAAAAGCTGCGGCTGAGCGCATGGCCATCAATATGCCTATTCAGGGCACAGCCGCTGATTTATTGAAACTAGCCATGATAAAGCTGCATGCTAGCTTGCCAAAAATAAGCAAAAACTCTAAGATGCTTCTACAAGTGCACGATGAATTGGTTTTGGAAGTACCCAAGGCTGACCTAAAAAAAGTAGCTAAATTTGTCAAAGAGACTATGGAAAATATTTATGCCTTAAGTGTGCCCTTAGTAGTAGATCTAGAGGTGGGACAAAATTGGTATGAGCAAGAAAAACTAGAGATATGATTTTTTTCTTTTATGGCGAGGATTCATTTCGCGCCAAAAACAAAATAGACGCTATCAAAGATAAGTTTAAAGCTAGCGTTGATAAAAGTGGCATCAGCTTGATCAATCTTGATGGAGAAATTTTGACACTTGATGACTTTTTAAAAAATACTGAGTCACAAGGTTTTTTTACAAGCAAAAAATTAATCATTATCAAAAATATCTTTGATAATAAAAATTTAAAAATTCTAGAAAAGCCTTTGATTGAATATTTGGCCAAACAAAAAGATTCGGTGGAAGAAAATTATCTGATCTTCTGGCAAGTATCCAAACCAAATCCAAAAAATACACTTTACAAAGCTTTGACAAAATTTAAATATGTTGAAGAGTTCCCTAAGCTATCTTCTGACAAAATAAATACTTGGCTCAAAAAAGAAATTACCTCAAGAAACAAAACTATTAGCCAAGAAGCGGCTTTGACCTTGCTTAGTTTTGTTGGTGAAAACCTTTGGCAACTAGAACAGGAAATAAATAAGCTAGTTCATTTTTCTTCAAATACAGAAATTAGCTTGAGTGATGTAAAAAGTATTGTCCAAGCCAAGAGTGATGACAATATTTTTAATCTGGTAGATGCTTTGGGCAAAAAAAATAAAGCCTTGGCTTTGAAACTCTTGGAAAGTCAGTTAGACTCTGGCGCCAACTCTTTATATTTACTGACTATGATAGCTAGACAATTTAGAATCTTGATTAAAGTCAAATTGTTTAGTGCCAAAATAGACAATTCTTTTGCGGTAGCTCAAGCTTTAAAAATTCACCCCTTTGTTGCCAAAAAAACTCTTGAGCAAAGTAAACTATACAGTTTGGAAGATCTCAAAAAAATATATCAGCTACTTCTAGAACTTGATTTTAAACTCAAGCGAGAAGCTTCTCATGAAAAAGTTTTCTTTTTACAAATGATTGAGCAAATATAAAATCCCACCCGGTTCAAAACCAAGTGGGATTTTAAAAATTTATTTTTTGTTAAGCTTTTGGTTTGGCAGTTTTCAACATTTTCATGAAACGTGATTTACGACGATTGCCAGTATTCTCTTTTAAGACACCAGAATTCACAGCCTTATCAACAGCTTTTTGCAAACTATGAGCCAAGTCTTTGGCTTTAGTTTCTATCGTGCCTTCATTGATGGCCTTTTTACCTTGTTTTACAAGCTCTTTAATATTACGCTTAACTAGGTTGTTGGCTATCTGTCTTTTTAAATTTTTACGCAAATCTTTAATTGCGGATTTCTTATTTGGCATAAACTCTTATTTCCTTTAAAATAATAATATCGGGCTTTGATCCTTAGTCTATCTAAGGAAAAGTAGCCTCATATTAACACAAAGCTTAAAAGTTGTCAATCTAGGCTTTATTATTAAAATAAGTATAAAAATATGAATATGTACTATATTTCTTGGCAAGAACAACAGCTTATTATAGAAAAGCTTTATCGCTCAACTGATGCTATTTCTAGCACTCGCAAATTTAATGAGCAATATGCAGCTAAACTAGGTAAAATGGGTGAGCGTCAAATGTTACTCAATGAATTTTGTCGCAAAATGAAACAAACACACTGGTCAGATTTTTATGTAGAACGCTTTACCAAAGAAGTTACCGGCCAAGATGTTGATTTAGATACTGTATAGTTTCTAATAAATCTAAGCTGTTTTGTTTTAAGATATCTAAATTTAGACCCTCCAAAAAAACTGCCTGCTCTACTGAAAATTTGCCAATTTTGGTTCTCTGCAAATCACTCAAAACCGCACTAGTGCCCAAAGCTTCACCTAAGTCGCTAGCAAAACTTCTGATATAAGTACCAGCCGAAACAGTCGCCTCCAGAGAAAGACGAGGGTAGTCAAAAGCTTTAATTTCTAGAGAAAAAATTTCAACTTCTTTTTTTGGTCGCTCCACAAATTTTCCTTTGCGAGCTAACTGGTGTAATTTTTGACCGCCAACTTTGACAGCAGAATATGCAGGCACAGTTTGTAACTTTTTACCCAAAAAATTTTGCAAAGTTTTAGCTAAATCGTCTTGAGTAAAAATTTTTGCTTGCTCGTTTTTTATTAACTCCCCTTCCATGTCATAAGTCGCTGAGCTAAAACCAAACAAAATGTTGGCTTGATAAACCTTTGGTAAAGCATGAAAAGCATCTAATATTTTAGTTGCTTTACCAGAAGCGACAATCAACAAACCCGAGGCCAAAGGATCCAAGGTACCAGCAAAACCTACTTTTTGTTGGTTTAATATCTGTCTCAAAATAGAGATAGCATGAAAAGAATGCTCTCCCTTTTTTTTGTTTATCAAATAAATACCCGCTTTAGGATCAAGAGAAATATTTTGAATTTGTTTATCAGGAAATTTTTTCATTTTATTTTTTTATTTAATTCTGCTAATTGGTCACGATACAAAATAGCTTGCTCAAATTGCCAATTTTCTGCCGCTAATTCCATCTTGGCTGATAATTCTTTTTTCAAAGCCTTGCGTAGAGCTGGTGTCAAAGTTTCTACATGATCGGCAAATGTCTTGTTTTTATCTAACTCTTTCAAAGATTTTTCTTTGATTTTTTTGTTGATAGAAAGCGGACTGACGCCATGACTAATATTATATTGTTCTTGTAAACTGCGACGACGCTTGGTTTCTGAAATAGCTACTTCCATGGAACCAGTCATCTTATCAGCGTACATAATCACGCGACCATCTTGATGTCTAGCTGCTCTACCCATCACCTGAATAAAAGCCGACTTGGAGCGCAAGAAACCTTCTTTATCAGCATCCAAAATAATCACCAAAGAGACTTCTGGTAAATCCAAACCCTCTCTCAGTAAATTCACGCCCACCAAGACATCATATTTACCAGATCTCAAGTCTTGTAGTATTTGGATACGATCCAAAGTCTTTACTTCTGAATGCAAATACTGCACTTTGATATTTTTTTCTTGGAGAATTTCTGTCAGATCCTCAGCTAAACGCTTAGTCAAAACGGTGATTAAAACTCTTTGTTTTTTACCAACCACTGCTAAAACCTCTTTACTAAGATCATCTAGTTGACCGGCACTTGGCCTGACTTCAACTACTGGATCCAAAATAAAAGTTGGTCTGATTAATTGTTCAACAATATTTTGAGAATTTTCTTTTTCAAAATCTGCTGGAGTCGCAGAAACATAAATCACTTTTTTTAAGTACTGACTAAATTCAGCAAATTTTAAAGGGCGATTATCAAAAGCTGACTTAAGTCTAAAACCAAAATCAACCAAATTTTTCTTGCGCGCCCTGTCTCCCATCTACAGGCCACCAATTTGAGGAATAGTCATGTGTGACTCATCGATAAAAAGCAAAAAATCTTTGGGAAAATAATCTAATAAGCTGATAGGATGGTCGCCGATATTTCTTTGTGAAAAATAACGCGAATAATTTTCTATACCATTACAATAGCCCGTCGCCTCGATCATTTCTAAATCATGCCTGACTCTGGTGTCTAGTCTCTGAGCTTCAACAATTTTTCCTTCCGCTTCAAAAGCGGCGACTTCTTGAGCTAAATCAAATCTAATATTTTTCAAAGTAGTTTCCAAATCATTTTTGTTGGTCATAAAATGTTTGGCTGGAAAAATATCTACTTGAGTTAATTTATGTTTGACTTTTTTATTAAACAAATCCACCACTTCGATAGCGTCTAGTGTGTCACCAAAAAAAACTAAACGATAATATTCGTCTTCTTGACCGGAACCAAAAATTTCTACCAGTTCTCCTTTGACATTGTAAGTAGAGCGGACCAAATTTACATCATTACGCTGATATTGCAAATCATTGAGATGCTTCAAAATCTGCAAACGATTATAAATACTTCCCACTGTCAAAGTTAATTTATAATTTTGATATTCCAAGGGGCTACCTAAGTTATAAATACAGGAGACAGAGGCAACGATCAAAACATCAGAACGAGTGATCAAACTTTGCGTAGACACATGCCTGAGACGATCTATCTCTTCGTTGATTTGCGTTTCTTTTTCTATGTAAGTGTCTGAAGCTGGTAAATATGCTTCCGGTTGATAATAATCATAATACGAAACAAAATAATGCACGGCATTATTTGGAAAAAAATCTTGAAACTCAGAGGCAAGCTGAGCTGCCAAAGTTTTGTTGTGAGAAATAACTAAAGTCGGCTTATTTACTTTGGCTATAATATTAGCCATTGTAAAAGTTTTACCAGAGCCAGTGACCCCCAAAAGAGTTTGCGCTTTAAAGCCAGCTTCTAAGCCACGATTCAGTTGAGCAATAGCCTCTGATTGTGAGCCGGCTGGCTTAAAAGGTGATTGAAGTTGAAAATCCATATAGGTATAAAGTATTTAAACTACTCTCTGACATTGATAATAATCGGTTGCGAATTAAACACTCTTGAACTCTTATCTGTGATTACTAAATAAAGTTTGTAAGTTCCAATCTCCGTCAAATTTGCGCCCCAACTTTGCACAATTTCTTCTCCGGGGTTTTCCAAAAAGGCAAACCACTGAGCTTTATTGTTAGGATTTAAATAATAAAAATCAATTTTTTGAATATTTTGTGGATTCAAAACTGATAAACGCAAATCTAGAGGTAAATTGGCTAAAAATAAATTTTCGCCGTCACTTGGAGTTTGCCACAAGACATTAAAATCTCTTTCAGTATTTGCTAAATCTAATTTAAAATTCACAGTGGCTGACTGCCAATTTTCTAAATCATCAAAAGCTATCGCTTTCAAAGTATGATCACCATTATTGAGCAATGGACTCAAACGATAGTCTAGAGAGAATGGACTTTGATTACTTACACCAATCTTCTGCTCATCAATAAAATATTCCACTCGTGACACTGATCTGGAAGCAGAAGCAGAAACAGCCAAACTCATCACATTTTCTTTGATGAGCTGATTGTTTCTAGGCTCAAGTAAATTGATACTGGGTCTAAGCTCTGGTAAATGAATATTATCATACTCAGTTGGTGGTGCTTCTGTCAGATAATTTTCTTTTTCTGCCCAAGCTTTTATCGGCGCCTCCCACAAAGAATACTGTGGATCTAAACTTGGATCTGTCGGAGCATCACCCGTAGGATTATTAGCATCAACAAAATGCAAAATATTATGAACTTGCATGTATTTCCTTTCTTCTATCTGGGTATAAGGTGTGTACTCAGTGGCAAGTAAGCCTGACATTTTATCTATTTTAATAATCTGCTCAGCCGCTGTTTGACCACACAGCATAGGCCTGTCACAAGCACTCAACTCAGTGGTCTTAAAGTTTTCGGCGGGCAAATCTTTGTGTAAAAACTTCATCATTTTTTGCCAAATCGGCGCCGCTATTTGTGAACCGTCAGCTCCATTAGACATCGCTGTGTTGTCATTGTTTCCCACCCAAACACCGACAGCTATTTGTGGTGTATAGCCAATTGTCCAAGCATCATGATAGTCATTGGTGGTACCAGTTTTAGCAGCTACTTGTCTATCTGACAAAGTCAGATAATTACCCTCCCCAAAGATAAAGGCTCGAGCACCATTGTCTGATAAAACGCTACTCAACAATCTCACTGGCTCCTTTTCAAGCGCTCGCCTACCTTTATTTTCTTCAAGTTCCTCAATAACCTTGCCTTTACTATCTTCTATTTTTAAAATTGCCACTGAATCTTTAGCCACACCTTCACGAGCAAAGCCAGCATAAGCATTGGCATGCTCCAGTAAACTTACTTCTCCCCCACCCAAAACCAATGACAAACCATAACGATCTTTATCAGTTAAACTAGTGTAGCCAAATTTAGATGCTAAATCCAAGACATTGTCCATGCCAGCTAAATATAAAGTTTTAACAGCTGGAATATTGAGCGAACCTGCCAAAGCCTGTCTCATACTGACAGGACCATGTTCTTTAAGGTTATAATTTTTAGGCTCATAGGCAGGGCCAGAGGCAGCAAAATTGGTGCTTAAGTCAAACAAAATAGTGTCCGGTCTAAAACCCTTGTTAAAGGCGGCTAAATACACCAAAGGTTTCAAAGAACTACCTGGCTGGCGTGGTGCCAAAGCGACATTAAACTGCCCATCAATTTCATCATTAAAATAATCCTTAGATCCGACCATGGCTAGAATCTCACTATTTTCAGTACTCAAGGCAACTAAGGCTGCATTTTGAGCATTGTAGCTTTCGGCATTTTTTTCTGCCTGCTCAGTCACTATTTTTTCTGCTTCTTCTTGAGCTGGCCAATCAATAGTAGTAATAATCTTCCAACCACTTTGCTCAATCACTGTATCGCCATATTTTTCTCCCAAAAGCTGACGAATATACATGACAAAATGTGGAGCTTTGATATTCTCGGCGCGTTTCTTAAATTTTAATTCTTCTTTTTTAGCATTTTCTGCTTCTTCTTTGCTTATATAGCCTTGCTCAGACATCAAATCCAAGACAGTGTGTTGTCTAGCAATCAAAGCGTCTAAATTGCTACCATAAGGTGAATAATAAGAAGGCGCTTGTGGTAAAGCTGCAAGCACAGCGCTCTCAGCAATAGTCAAATCTTTAGCGCCTTTATCAAAATAATACGAGGCTGCTGACTCGATCCCATAGGCTGAGGAGCCATAAGGAATTTCGTTAAAATAAAGTTGTAAAATTTCTTCTTTGGAAAACTTTTGTTCCAAACGATAAGATAAAACCCATTCTTTTATTTTACGAGACAAAGCTCTTTCGTTTGTCAAAATAGCGTTTTTGACAAATTGTTGCGTAAGAGTAGAGCCCCCCTGCGAACGCTTGCCCTGCAAGCGAGGTACAATCTGTCCGCGCAAAATTCCCCACAAAGAAATTCCACTGTGTTTATAAAAATTTTTATCCTCCACTGCAATTGTAGCGTTCACTGCGTATTTAGGAATATCATTGATGTTGACCAAAGATCTTTTTTCTGGCCCATGAATTTCATACAACAAAATTTCCCCTGTACGATCATAAATCTTGGTAGACAGTGGCACAGACCTATCGATAATTTTATAAGGATCTGGTAAATCTTTGGAATACCAAGCCACTAAGGCAATAAAAAAAATGCCTCCAATAAAAATCGCGACTAAAGCCTGTCGCCAAAATCTTTTGACCAATCTCTTAAGCCAAAAATCGTTTTCTGGTCTCTTGGTTTGAAAATGACTAGGTATCTTGTTGACTTTAGGCTTGATTTTTAGATGCTGTGAAACAGACACTGGTGCATCTGGTATTTTATGCTTCTGAAAAGAAGACGATGGGTCTAGTTTGCGACGGCTAAAATTGGCTGACATAGGCTCTAAAAAATTTAAGACTAAAAAACATTAGTATTTGAATTATAACAGAAATACGCTATAATTTGAATATAATTAATAAAGTCCGGCATAGGCCGGATTAACGCAATATTATGGCAAAAATTAGCACTAATAAAGAAAAACTGCAAGAGGTCCTAACTCGCTCCATCGACACGATTTACCCTAGTCGTCAAGCTTTGGAGAGTCTTTTAAACTCTGGTAAACAATTACGCATTTACATGGGCATAGACCCAACCGCTACTTATGCTCATTTGGGCCATGCGACTAACTATATCATTTTAAAAAGACTTCATGACTTGGGACATAAAATCATTGTCTTGATAGGTGATTTTACCGCCATGATTGGTGATCCTAGTGATAAAAACTCAGCTCGCAAAAGATTGACAAAAGAAGAAGTGAAAGAAAATATCAAAACTTTCAAAAAACAAATTGGTCAAATTTTAGATTTTAATGACAAAAAAAATCCCATTGAATTTGAATTTAATTCTAAATGGCTAGCTAAACTGAGTTTTGCTGACGCGGTCGAACTGGCCTCACACTTTACTGTCCAACGCATGCTAGAGCGTGACAACTTTGAAAAACGCCTCAAAGAACAAAAACCTCTCTATGTACATGAATTTTTTTATCCTTTAATGCAAGGCTATGACTCAGTCGCTTTGAAAGCGGATGTGGAAATAGGTGGCACTGACCAAACTTTTAATATGCTTGCAGGTCGTACTTTAGTAAAGGCTTATCAAAATAGAGAAAAGATTGTCGTCACTACTACTCTTTTGGAAAATCCTGTCACTGGTGAAAAACTGATGAGCAAAAGTTTAGGTACTGGTATCGGCTTAGACGAAAATGCAACTGACATGTTTGGCAAAACCATGGCCTTGCCTGATGAGGCTATCATCCAGTGCTTTATCGATTGCACTTATTTAAGCATGGAAGAAATATAAAGTTTAGAGAAAAA
>JACCDG010733632.1_pt1 | contig 11177 bp, 11 predicted proteins | sample 7442471 | NCBI WGS metagenome assembly JACCDG01 (sample SAMN15323444, study PRJNA562643) | freshwater metagenome | isolation source: river surface water | place: USA:Blue River Watershed | collected 2017-08-17
GCAGGCGGCGGCATATTGATTTAACACGGGGTGTTTATCGTCCGCGATGGAGGTAATCACAAGGAAAGGGCTTTTCGACATGGCTTTATGAAATACGAGTGGATTGAAAGCTAATCCGTTTTAAGAAGTAATGAAAAAGTACTTGAATCGAATTTTTGATGGCCTTTTGGGATACGCTGGGCGAAGGTGCCTTGTAGTGTATCGGTATTTCGACAAAACGGGTATGGCGTAATAGGTAACGCAATTCGGTTTGGTAGAAATGGGCCTTGGAAAGCAAGGGATAGTGTGCGAATTTCTCGACCACATCGCGGTGGAAACCCTGGAAACCGGATGTCATATCAAACATGCGGGTACCGAGGAGGATATTGGCCAAAATGGTACCCACTTTGGAGAGTACCGTTCGCTTCCAATTCGAGTCGGTGATGGAACCGCCATTAATGAACCGACTGCCAAAGGCGCAATGGTTGCCTTCGTTTAGGACACGCAGAAAAAGCGGAATGGCGCTGGGATCGTGAGATAGTCCGGCATCCATTTCGATGATGATTTCGTGCTGATGTTCGAGCGCGACGCGGTAGCCCTTGATGTAGGCATCGACGACATTTTTGTTCTCGGGGGACCAAACCAGCTGAAAGCGCGGGTCTTCTTTTTGCAGATTTTCGCAGAGTTCGCGGGTATTGTCGACGGAGACTTTGTCAACAATCAGGTAAACCTTCCCTCCGGGCGTTTCATCCAGCACCTCTTTTACTTTTTCGACAAAAGGGATAAAGTCTTGCTGTTCGTTAGCCATCGGTACAATGACCGCGTAATCATGTTTCATGCAAAATGTTTTTACCAATACTAGGATGAGCAGCGCCCAAGTAGTAATCGTTTGGAGTCGAGTAATTGTTATATTAGAGCAAAAATAGTTTTTTTTGCTGTCTTTTCCACAAAATGGGAGGCCCAACTTATCTAAAGGTGCGTTTGGGTAGCTTGGGGAGTGATAATCGGCTGCGGATTCCAGCCAAAATTGCGACGAGCAAGGGAGTCGTCGAAGGTGAGTTCCGAGGTAATTTTCAGAAGCTTGTCGGAGTTCAAGGGGAACCAAGGGCCAAGAATATCCCCGACTTTCGCAATGATTTTTGCCAAAGCCAAGGGCATGTTGGGGATCCAATTCCTTCCATGTGCCTGTCCGATCAGTTGGCTTAATTCCTGAAAACTCGGATGCTGACCATCGGTCAAGTGATAAATTCCACCTACCTCGGAGGCAGGCAAGATGAAGCGGGCAATATCTTCGGCGCGGACCATGCTTTTGCGTGCCTGTCCACCGGCGATGTTGAAATAATAGCCTTTTTTGATTCCCTGAATCATGGCTTTGAGATTCCCGGGAGGATTCTCGCCATAGATGAGCGGCAGGCGAAGGATGGTGCAGGTAACATCAAATCGCCGGCACCAGTCGATGATTTCGGCCTCGGCTTGAATTTTGCTTTGGCCGTAGGGGTCAACCGCCAAGACGGGAGTTTGCTCATTTAATAAATGCCCCTGACTTTTCCCATAAACGGCGACGCTGCTGATAAAAACGAAGCGCTTGGGAGGATGTTCCTCCAAAGCCTTAAGGAGGTTTCGAGTTCCGATGACATTGACATCCCAAAAGGCTTGGGCTTCTTCTGGGGTCTTGGGAACGGAATGAGCTTTGCCAGCGGCGTGGAGGACTACATCAAAAGATGTAGGCAATTGAAAGGATTTGAGTAAATCAATCTGTTGGGACGATTGACTATTTCGCCCCAGGGAATAAATGTCATGGGAATTAATTAAGCCTTTTTGAATGGCTTGACCTAGGAAACCTGAAGGGCCGATGAGTAGTGCTTTCAAAAGAATTGTGAAAACCTTTTTAAGAACTTTAGAGGGAAAAAATACCAAGGCATTTTATTGCCATTTTTTGTCCAAGCTCTAACTATTTCTTTGTTACCCTGAATTATGTTTTTAAAACTTTTATTTGTTGCACCTCCCAGGCGCATTTTGACAAATACTTCAGGAACATAATAACTTTTAAACAAATTACTCTTGAAGATTCTCAACAGAAATTCATAATCCGCGGCTAGTTTGAAATTCAAATCAAACAAACCCAATTGATCATAAACGGCTCGTCGCAAGAACACGCTCGGATGCGGAGGAACATTAGCATTCTCAAAAAATCGATCATAATAGGTTTTTGAATTCCATTTTCTGACAATTTTATTCAAATCATGCTGGTCAACATAGACCAAATCTCCATAAACAATATCGATGTCTGGATTTGACTGAAATATGCCAGCCACCTTTTCTAAAACAGATTCATTCGCATATACATCGTCAGAATTTAGTATACCGATTATATCTCCGCTAGCCAACCCTATTCCTTTATTCATCGCATCATAGATGCCTTGATCCTTTTCAGAAATTTTTATATCGCTAGACTTCAAATTCGAACTAATTATTTTGAAGGTTAAATCTGAAGAGTTGCCATCAATAAAAACATGCTCTACTTCGACATTCTTTTGAATTAAAACAGATTGAATAGACTCCAAAACTGTTTTTTCAGAATTAAATGTTGCCGTAATAATTGAAATTTTCACTTTATGGAATTAAAAAGGCTAATAATTCTTTTTGAGAAAAGTTCTTCAGAAAAATATCGTTCAAGATGTTCAAAACCTCTAAATCGGATTGAATTGTATCTTTCATTATTATTAACCAATTCAATAATCTTATCTGCGATTTGGTCTGGCCTATTTTTATCAACAAAACAACCTGTTTGATTATCTAATATCATTTCAGGTATAGCTCTGTAATTGGTAGATATGACAACAACACCGGCATTCATCGCCTCCAAAATGGAAATTGGCATAGCCTCCGTCTCATAATAAGTAGGAAGTATAAAAAAATCTGCCTGATTAATCATTGCCTTCTTTGATTCACCAATAACCAACCCATGAAGACTTACGATATCTTCCAATTTATTTTCTCTGACAAAATCAAGAAACTCAATTTTATCTGTGTGACCATCATTGTCAAGAAACTCACCACAAAACTCAGCCTTAATATTAGAAATTTCATGAGAATCCCGCAAAATTTTTACCGCCTTTAGTACATCAAAATAACCTTTTGTTTTTATCAGGTTCGACATGAATAAAATCCTAATGGCGCTATTGGGATTTATATTTTTGATTTCTTTCTTTGAAAAATCTGACAAATTAATACCATTATTAATGGGTATTACGCGGGTTTTAGGATGAATAATTGTTGAAAAGTTGTCTTTAATCGAGTCCCCCAAAATTATAATCGTATTGACTAAAGAAAATATCCATTTTAATAATTTTCGAATCCAAACCCTTTGTTTTAAGAAAAAGTTATTAAAATCACCCGTATGAAAATGTACAACTACATCATGACCTAACAACCTTGAAAATAAGACAAATGGGATGTTTCTGAAATTGCCAAATAAGGAATTCGCCGCAGGTAAATAAACAATTTGCTTCGAAGGTCTAAGATAGGAAACAAACAAAATGATGGTCTTAATCAAGTAAATTACCTTGATTAGTAAAGAAGTATTTCTTCCAAGATCGTGTATTCTAACAACCTTAATATCAAACTTATTCTCCTTTAATATTTCTAAAATCTGGGCAGTAACTATTGCTTGACCATGAACGGTCGGGGGTAAAACACCTAAAAATATTATTCGCCTTTTACGACTCAACTCCATTGATAAGTCTCCTAAAGACTGAAATTACCCAATATAAAAATACAGGTAAGAGACAAAATTTTAAAAAAAAGATTGGATTATATGAAAACCAGCGTGGGAAAGTAGTAAATACCGCTACAAAATAGATAAACCAATAAATTGAAACTTTTGATTTTGTTATATTGAAAAGTTTGGCAAGCAAAAATCCACCAATAATCGGCCCAATAAATCCAAGCCAAACGTATAAATAAGCAAAAACACCACCTCCTCCACCGGAATAAAACCTGGATTGATTATATGTGGATAAATTACTTAATTCTCCTAAATTCAAAAAATAAGAAATTGGAGAAAAAATAAAGCTAAATAAACTAATAATTCGCTTGTCGAAACTTATATAACCTTCATCTACCATACCAACCAAGCGAGCACTACTTTGAATGACATCACCCTCTGTACTCATTTTCAATCCCCCTTTTGAAAAGAAACTAGAATATAAATCAACAAACAAATCTTTATTAACTATGTCATCTCCAGTCAATAAGGATGGGTTTTCTCTCAAAACCCCAAAAACTTGAAAAAATACTAGACCCAAGATTGAAAAAAACAGAATATGCCTCCATTTCAAGAGATTGGACATTATTAGCCAGAATAAAATATTTAATAATGCTATCTCTAAAACCTCAATTCGCCCACCGTAAAGTAAAGACCTAGCTATAAATGTTAAAGTAAATAACATTGAAGCTATAAATTGAATTGTACTTTTTCTGTCTACAAAAAACAAACCTAAGAGATATAATAATATACTATACTCGAACAATGTAGATTTATTGGTATCCAATGACTGAGCGTAACCTTTAGACTGAACTAAATTTTCTCCACTTAATCCGAAAACCATAAATGCGATTGCCAATAAAATAAATGAATAAAAGTAAACCGCATTTTTCTTGAATTGTATCTGAAATAAATTGAAATCTACCTTTACGAACCTATTTAAATGGAAAGAGAATGAAACAAAAAACAAATAATAAATGAATAACACTCTACTCAGTGTCTTACTATTTTGAAAATCAGACCAAAAAGAAATTTGCCTGGATAGCCAAAAATAATCGATAAATACGAACAAGTGAATAAGCGTATATAAAAGGAAAATAAATGTAGGACTATCATTACGAAACCTAAAAAGAAAAAATAACTCCAACAATAACATCATTAAAAGGATGACATTATTTAATTGAAGTAAATACATCGCAGCCCCCAAAAATATTAACAAGGCTTGTATAAATATACTTTTATGTTTCAAACGTAAAATCAAGCTTTCTCAACTTTAATTTTCAGCACATACTTTAAATAAGCTGAATAAAATATACCCACAATAGGACGCGGCAAATGATAAAATAAATGAAATTTGAATGGCAAATATTTAAATTTTATTTTATCAACTAAATTTTGAATCTCGTTAGTATATCGAAATATATAGTAAGGTTTTAATGATTTAGCGATTTGAAATGTCTTGAATTGCTCCCAGTGAATATCATTTATCTGCAAATCATTGATTTTTGAAATGAAATCTTTTGAAAAATCTATTCTAGAGAAGTCATAATTAAATTCGCTTAAATGATATACAGCTAAGGGGACATTAAGAAAGGCTAATTGATATTTATTAATAATCCTATACCACATATCTAAATCCTCACCGCTTCTTAAATCCTCATTAAAGAACCCAACTTCATCAAACACTTTCTTTTCAATGATCACTGATGAGGATGTAACAATCGCATGGTCTAGGGCAACCTTAAAATAATCAATTACATAACCACTTTGAATATAGTTTATGGCAATTTTCTTGAAATTGTTAGACTTAAGTAGGATGTTACTAGCAAATATAGATGCTTTGGAATGGGAGCCTCTGAAGATCAACATTTGTTCTAAAAAATCTTTATCCCAAATATCATCTGCATCTAAAAATGCTATCAAATCATATTTCGCATTTCTAATTCCAAAATTTCTCGCAGACGAAACACCTCCATTTACTTTACTGAAAATGCGAATTCGGGGATCCTTGATTGAGGAGAGAGTGGCTAAACTACCATCTGATGATCCATCGTTTACTATAATTAGTTCAAATTCACGAAATGATTGAGACAAAACAGAATTAACTGACTCTGCAATAGTGTATTCTTTATTGTAAAGTGGTATAATTACAGTAAGCACAAGACTAGCTATTCAGCTTTTTTAGAATCAATGCTGTATAGTTTGGATTAGAAAAATCTAACTTTCTAATCAAACTAAATACGGAAAAATTATATTTTACTATTTCAATTTTTGAATCAATAATTTCGCTAAATGTCCTATTCGACAAATCAAAGTCATTATTTAACTGAAAATCCACATAGTTCACTTCCTCTGCCTTCGAATTCCTTAATTTACCATTTTTCAAATAAGAGTAGAATTGAAATATATCAAACCAGTTACTCCTCTCACCCATTTTATCTAAATTGAAATATCCACAAATCACCAATATAGCACGGGTCAAGAAATTGTATTGTCCAAAATATGAACCTATAATCATGGCAAAAATCGTATCTATCTTATTGAAAAATGACTGCTTATGAGGTACAATTGGCTCATGCAAACCAACATATACACCTGTTTTATTCAACAAATTACTAATATCTACCAAGCCATCTTCTAAATCATGCAAATGATGTAAGAAAGAAGATGATACAATTAGATCAAATTTATCAATCGAGGTGGATGAGAAACTTTTTAAATCAGTACAGAAGAATTCAACATTATTTCGTCCTCGGAAATTTATCTTTGATATTTCTATCATCCTTTCAGATAGATCAACTCCAACATAACTAAAATTATTTTGAGCGAACATTTCAACAAAGGTTCCAGTCCCACAACCGAGTTCTAATACTCTTATTGGCCTTTCAGGTTTTGGTTTTTTGTCAAAATGCTCTAAAATCAATTTTTGATAAAAAAGCTTTGTTGATTGTCGATTAATATATGGAACATTAAGGTTATGGTAATCCGCAATAGCATCATGCATTACAGCATTTTCTAACAATATTTTACTTTCTAAATTCATATGATTTTATGACGCAATAAATGTTTCATTGCAATCCTCGGGGAAAAATTATAAAGAAGATACTTTAATATACGCTTTAATAAAAAAAATGGATCAGTTTTTGAATTAAACTTTTTTGTTTGGACTGTGGATTCAAATGCATCATCTTGAAAAACAATTGGCGGAGAGCAAACCATTCTATTTAATCCGTAAACCTCGCATAAGCCTAAAATGTGATCAATAGGGCATAAAGGAACTGAAAAATTATTAACTATGGTTTCGGCAGCCCTCTTATTGATTACATATGCATGAGTACCATAATTAAATTCTAAAGGCTTAACTATCTTTTGCTGTAACAAAGAGAATTTACAAATCACACCATAATCCTTATTGGACATAAAATGACCTAGCATTAATACATCAAAATTTAAAGCTTTATCACAATCAATTTTATCAATTAATGATTTGAAACCTTTTTTTAAAATAAAATCATCTTCTAATACGCAGATATATTCGTTTTTTGTATTCAAAAAAGTCTTCATAATCTCAATATGGCTTAAATACAGGCCTATTTCAGACTCTGACATAAACGAGGATCTAATATTAAATAGATTAGTTCCTGATTTTTTTACATTATCGACAATTTCTTTTTTCAGGTTTTTACCATCTATTGCTTTAAAAAAGCTATGAATCAAGTCTAAATTATTTAAAATTGCAGAGGCACGAGTTTTTTTAAATATATCTCTCTCCAGGTTAATTACGACTATTTCCAAAATTTGAAGATATTTAAAATTTTATACATCAACCATTGCCTACTTCCTTCTCTGATTATTTGAAAATCTTCCCCATATCTAAATGGGAAATATTCATATTCAATACTGCATTCTTGTAGGGCGAATAAAATGAAATTTTCAACCTGTAAATCTTTAACATAATTATTTTCCAAAATACTAGCGATATATTTGGAATATAACTCTGGAAATAAAATCATTTTTTTTAATGCATAAACAGGTACTCCAATAATTAAATCCTCTGCTGCATAGGTACTATTAACTTGATTTCCTGCAAATACAACCCTACTTTTCGCTTTTTCCATAAACTCTTGAGGAAGTGGGCGATTGAAAAATATATCAGACCTAGTAAATAACGCAAAATCATACTCCTCATAAGTCATTTGCCGCTCCAACACCAATTTTGCAACCCTTGCAAAACTCGTCCACATATTTAGTTGATTTGAATAATATATTTTTTGATCTCCCCAAAAACAGAATTCGGGTTCATGAACATCTTGCTTTTCAATGTAAAGCGAGGTTAAATTTGAGTGCAACAATCTAACTTTTTTATAATTGTTCAGCGTTTTTAAAATGCTGGGTTCTTTGGATTTATGCCAATTTTCAGACTTTGAATTTAACTTCCAAGTATGTACAAATAAATCGTGATCTTTTACAATACTATCTTTCAAATTTTGACTTGTTACATCTAAGGACCGTGTCAAACCAAAAAATGCTACTGCGTTTTTCATTTTTTCTTGAATAAATAAACGTAATAACTCTTCATAACAATAATTATGGTATTTTTCAAAACCTTTAAAAGTGTAATATTATTTAAATTAAATTCCCAAAAAATCAGATCCTCAGAATCCTGTTTGACCTCATACTTATATGACCTTAACCCTAAATTGTATCTTGAAACAAATTGAAAATTTCCACGAATCAATTTGTAAGATTTAATAAAATCCTTCAACCCAAAATCTTTGAATCCTAGATTAAAATCTCCCCCCTTTTTTTTCAAAAAAGTGGTAAATATATATTGTTCTGAATGTAGTCGCGAATTAACTTTTTCAGTTGTAAATGAGAATGGTATTTTAAAAAATGAATATCCTTCAGAATCAGAATAATATTCAGCATCAGTGTCGGTGGCTAACGGAATATCCCACAAATCAAATAAATCGTTTGTTAAACCTAGATGAAACCAATCGGATATGTAGTAAGGAAATAAAGGATAATGACCCTTGTATGTACACATCAAAATTCTATCCTTAAATAAATCAAGGCTATCATTGAAAACATTTTTTTGAGAAAAATATTGCTTAAAATCAAAATATTGATTGAAGAAAAAGTCACTTCTAATTTTTGCAGAATATTTTGTTGTAGATTTCTCTAACCCATTCCTTGTAGAAACTATTTGTCTATTTATATTACTAAACCAACTTTGTTTTGTGCCTATTGGGCCTGGATCTTCGGATTTAATTATTATATCAACAATCTTTTCATATTGGTCTAAATCATTCTGATTATTCCAGGTAGACAAAATAATAAATGATTCGGGATAAAATTTTCTTATCGATTCAATTAATTGACGAGTGACTGAATTATTTTGATTACGGCCTTCGTAACTTGATACTGGGCCTTGAATTACAAAAGTAATTTCATGATTTTCAATCATTGTAATTTAAAGTACAAATTATACATTTCTAGAAACTCTTCAGATTCCCCTAACACAAATTTTAAGGACCCTTGACATTCTACCTTTCCATTTTTCATGTAGATTACATTATCTTGATCAATCAAATTACTTAATCGATGAGCAATTGAAATGACAATTTTATTTTTTGAAATTTCACGCAATGAGGTAAAAATTTGACTCTCAGTTGTTGAATCTAAAGCACTAGAAATTTCATCTAAACAAATAATTTCGGCATCTCTATAGAGAGCTCGAGCTATACCAAGCCTTTGACGCTCGCCACCACTTATACTAGATGCGCTAATTTTATTAAGACAAAAGTCATCTTCCATGAAATTTATTGAATCACCCGAAAATCCACTTTGATTAAGACATTTTATAACTTTTTGTTTATCGATGTTATTTTCATCAAACTCCATGGAAACGTTTTGATAAATATTACCATCAAAGATGCTTACATTTTGAGGTACAAATGAAATTATACTTTGCAATGAAACATCTTTGCCAAAGTATTTAATACTTCCCGTATCTGATTTAATAATACCTGAAATTAATCTAACAAGTGTCGACTTCCCCGCACCACTACTACCTACAATTGTAGTCATACCTGTATTTAAGGTAAGATTTATATTCTTTATAATCGCAAACTCATCTACGCTATAGCTTAAGTCTTCCAATTTAAGAATTGAATCATTTGACTGAATAATAATTCTACTTTTTAAATTACTTTGGTCTTTATTAATATCATCGAAGCTTTTTTGTATTGATTCAGAAATTATTTTACCATGATTAAAATATTGTATCGAGTTTATAATTCTGGCAAAAGAAGGAGCGAGCCTTACGGCCAAAATGATGGCAGAAAAAAATATTCCAACCTCTTCTCTCGGAAAATATTTTAGAGCTGAATAAAATGAAACAAGAAATACACTAACTAATATTTCTAAATAAAATTTAGGCAAGTTTGAATAATAATGTGTTCTAATCCAGGTTTGTTGAAAAGAGGAACTTATCTCATCAAATTTAGATTTAAAGCCCATTGACGAATTATGAATTACAAGAGTCTCCCAATTATTGAATGTATCGATTACTAGGTTAATTCTTTCATTTTCGAAATTCTCCCTAGCTGCACCAACATGTTTTAATTTTTTGTTAGAATAAAAATAAATAGCCAAGGTAAACAATGAAATAACTAAAAGTCCGAAGACCAATACTTTTGTACTAAAGAAAATTATGTAGGTTAAAATGACGAGGATCACTACTGATTCAGAAATTAAGACAATGCTAGGTAAAATTAAATAGTGAGGAAGAAGTCCAGAATTACTACAAATAGAAGTTACATAGTCAGAAGCTTTCAAAGTCCTATATTTTTCATAGGAATCCTGCAACATTGTTGAGTAAAGCTTATCAGCTATTCGTTTTGAAGGTGAAAAGGATATATAAGTTTGAAGTTTCAAAAATGTATATCCGAATACAATTCTGAAAAACAATAATAATATTAATAGCATTTTGCTATCTAGGAACTCAAAAATATTTGCCCCTAGATTTCTTCCACTTATAAGTGAAAAAATCATATAAATTGAGAAGATCTCGAGTATAGAAGAAATCCCACCAATTATTGATGTCAATAAACCTACTAGTATTTCAAATTGACTAAACAATTTAAAACTAACAAATAATTTATTGAGCCTTAACAAAAGAAGGTTTATCATTAAATATTTTTTCGAATGTAAGATTCTAGATCTACCGGTGTACCTATCCCATGCATTTCTGAAAACTCAATGTTAAACACTCCTATTTTTTTGTTTGTTTTAACTAGGTAATTATAAACCGGACATGTATAAAACTCATTATTAACACGGTCATTATTAATAATCATATCAATTGAGCCGTTGACAAAATCTTTCCCTCGAGTAAATAAATAAATGCCCACCGTCGCGATATTGGAAA
>JACCDG010757901.1_pt1 | contig 11177 bp, 10 predicted proteins | sample 7442471 | NCBI WGS metagenome assembly JACCDG01 (sample SAMN15323444, study PRJNA562643) | freshwater metagenome | isolation source: river surface water | place: USA:Blue River Watershed | collected 2017-08-17
GGGGCAGGAATGAGCGAAGCTGCGCTCATCGTCTGCGCTTTGACCTTGCTTTCTTGCGCGTAGTCGGCTAGGCTGCGTGTCCCATCAACGGAGTTATTAAGATGTCGCATGCGCCCTCGTTGGCCTCGGTGTTTGCTGAGGCTGCCAAATATTTCCCTTCACCGCTACAACAGTTTCAGTTCTTCGATAAGACAAGCCGCTTCGACTACGAAAAAGGCCGGCGCGAGACTTGGCCTGAGACGGTAGACCGTGCTGTCGAATACCTGTGTGAACTCGCGCCGCCGATGACTGGCTGGCTTTGCAGCGAAGGGCGCGAGATGATTTTGACTATGCAGGCGCTTCCGTCGATGCGTCTTCTGGCGATGGCTGGGCCGGCGGCACGTCGGCAAAACCTGTCAATCTACAACTGCGCGTATCTACCCGTTGATGATGTTGAAGCATTCCCTGAGATGCTGATTATTTCAATGTCGGGCTGCGGCGTGGGCTTCTCCGTCGAGCGCCGCAACATAGACAAGCTGCCCCCTATCGCGGTGCAAGCCCAAGAGCATCCATGCGTCCACATCGTAGAAGACAGCACAGAGGGTTGGGCAGGGGCACTGCGCGTAGGCATTCGCGCGTGGTGGCTTGACGGGTACGAAGTGACGTTTGACACGTCGCACGTCCGTCCCGCGGGTGCTGTGCTCTTCACAAAGGGTGGGCGCGCGTCCGGGCCTGCACCGCTGCTTCGGATGCTTGACACATTCAAGCGGGTTCTCCTCGCACGACAAGGGCAGTACTTGCGTAGCATCGACGTGCATGACCTAGCTTGTGCTGTGGGCGATGCGGCTGTTTCGGGCGGCATGCGGCGTACGGCAATGATTTCGCTCTACTCTCAGGGTGATGCGTTGATGCGCGCGGCGAAGACGGGAGAATACCCGGCGATTCGGTGGAATGCAAACAACAGCGAAGTGTGGCGACGCGATCCCACCGACGAAGAGATTGAGACGCAGATGCGGACGATGTTCGCAGGTCAAAACGGGGAGCCCGGCATCTTTAGCGGGGCTGCGGCTGCGCGGACGATGCCAGTGCGTCGCCGTGAGATGTGGCAGAGCGACCTAGGCGCGAGCGTCGAAGAGGTCGCAGGAACGAACCCGTGCCAACCCGCTTTTGCGACGGTGCTAACTCCAGACGGCATTCGCACTTTCGCTGACATAGACGTGGGCTCGACAATTTGGTCGGGCAAGCGGTGGACTCGGGTGGTAAGAAAGGTCTACACGGGAGTCAAGCCCGTGCATGCTTACACCACTTCAGCGGGTATGTTTGTCGGCACGGAAAATCATCAAATCATTTCAAATGGTAGGCGTGTCGAAGTGCAACAGGCCAAAACGATTGATCATGCTGTTGGCACTAGACCAGTAGCGCGGGCTGGTGACGATCAAGCAATCATGGACGGTTGGGTAGTAGGAGACGGGACGGTGCATAAAGCATCAGGTAATTTGGTGCTTCTTGATATCGGCGCAAAAGACCACGACATTTTTACAAATCTCGGCCCACTCATTCGGCGCGCCCGACCAGGTATCGGTTTGTATTGTCATGAGATCGTCACCACAGTGACGGCAGAGGAGTTGCCACTTACATACCTACGTCGAGTGCCCCAACGGTATCTGCGCGCCGCTGCGCCAAAGATGTGCGCGTTCTTGCGTGGTCTCTATTCTGCCAACGGTTCAATCTGTGGTAATCGAATTACGCTCAAAGCTGCGTCGCACGGGCTGATTCGAGACGTGCAATCCATGCTGTCGTCAATCGGTATCGTATCGTATACCACCGTAAATAAAGCCAAAACGGTTCAGTTTGACAATGGTGTGTACCTGTGCAAAGAAAGCTATGACCTGAATATCACCAAAAACCGCAAAGATTTTCAACGGTTAATCGGTTTTGTCCAGGTGGACAAGACCGCGCGATTGAATCAGGCATGTAGAACAGGCAACGCATTTAAGCCTGCAAAAGCTACCTGGGAAATCCAAGACATAGCGTCTCTCGGCGACCACCCCGTCTATGACATCACTGTCGACGCCGACGAACACACGTACTGGACGGGCGGCATGCTGGTCAGTAACTGCGGTGAGATCGTGCTGCGTCCCTTTGGCCTGTGCAATCTCAGCATTCCGGTTGCGCGAGTGGACGACACGATCACGACACTGCGGCGTAAAGTGCGCGCCGCTACGATTTTCGGCACGATTCAAGCCACGGCAACGAAATTTCCCGGTTTGCGCCCTCAGTGGCAACAGAACGCAGAACGCGAGCGGCTTTTGGGCGTGGATATCACCGGGCAGATGGATTGTCCCCTTCTGACTGGACGCCGTGCCGATCGCATCTTTGCCGAGCTGCGCGAGCTTTCGCGGGAAGTCAATGTCGAGATGGCCAGGGTGCTGGGGATCGTTCCCGCAGCCGCGATTACGACGGTCAAGCCTGCCGGCAACAGTGCCGCGCTTTTAAACTGCGGCAGCGGTGTTCACGGCAGGCATTCGCGCTTCTACGTTCGCAATGCCCGCGTCAGCGCGCATTCGCCAGTCTATAAGGTGCTGCGCGATGCAGGTGCGCCCCTCTCTCCAGAGAATGGGCAAGATGCAGGTACCGCTTCAACGTGGGTGTGTGCTTTCCCTTGCCGGGCACCCGAGGGTGCCGTGCTTAAAGCGGATCTACCAGCGCGAGCGCAGCTCGCGCATTGGCTTCTGAATAAGCGTCACTGGACTGATCACAACCCAAGCTGCACTATCACCTATCGGCCAGAAGAGGAAGCGGAGCTGATCGCTTGGGTAAAAGCGCACCGGGAAGAAATCGGCGGGATCAGCTTCCTGCCCGCTTTCGACGCAGCTTATGAGCAGATGCCCTACGTTGAGGTAGACGAAGCAGAGTATGAGCGACGGCTTGCGGCTTTTCCCGCGATCGACTGGTCGCGCATCGCCTTGTACGAACAGACGGACACGACGACATCAGCACAGGAACTTGTCTGCACCGGCGACCGTTGCGAATTGAAATAGCTTGACTTTCCGTTTGCAAGCGTGCAAAGTGAAATCACTGAGGAGGTTCCACCGATGCACGCCACCCCGACACAAGCTGTTCCGTTGCACACTTCGTGCGCACTCACCGAGGACGAAATCGACGCCGCGATCCGCCGCGCTGATCTACACAACCTATTCGGCATGAAAGCTCGTCACCCGGCACGCCCGAAGCCGCCGCTTCGGCCCAGCGGCGATTTCTACACCCTTGTCGCCGTCGGCTTTCTTCTGGCTGCGACCTACGCAACGATCTGGCGCTGCACCGCCACCTACGCGACGATCGCCTGCGACCCAAGAATCGAGGTGTGCAAATGAGAGGACTTGACAAATGAGCAGCGTACCGTTTGAACCCGAAGCGCCGCCACAGCGTGCGCTGTACATGCACGAGGTCTACAGCCGTGCGCGGCTGGCGTCCACCGACGAAGCGGTGTGTCGGTATTGCGAGGGCATGGCGCTTCTGTCTGCGCCGTGTAACGGCCCCTCCCCGCTGCCCATACACCAGCTCTTCGCCCGCATCGGCGACAAGGGCAGCCCAGCGCAACGCCTACACGAAGGCGTTGCTCTCGCGGCGATGAAGGTCGAGCATCCTGAGTCTTTGTTGTATGGCATCGATATCGGCTTCGGCGAAACGGGCTTTCGACCTGTGAATCCGCAGCCCGTTACGCTTGAACACGCGATCGTGTGGTCCAACATCGTGGGGTACCTCGTACAGGGTGTGCGTCTACAGGCGCAGCAGTTCGCCTACGAGCTGCACGTTCTGCTTTTGGAGCTGCGACGGTTGGCAAGCGAAACATGAAAGAATACGAAACCCTTGTTGCATCCGCCACACCTTTGGCCCCAGACGTGTTTTGGCGTGCAATAGAAAGCGAGACGCAGAAGCTGCGTTTGCCTGTGGCACAACGCGCAAGGCTAAATCCTACTGTCGTATCTTGTACTTTGTCGCGTAACAGGAACCTGTATGCTGGCATTGACTACGGCAATCGCTCGGATGCAGGCGTGCTTGTTGTGTTTCTGGCCGAAGAAAGTAGCACAGGTCGCATCTACAAGCTCTTGGACATACGTAGGTGAGTCGCGCCTATCAAGCACGGTTTGTCGATGAGCTGCTTCCCGGCGCGTGGCGAGCGGGGCACAAAAGTGTACTGCTTGCGCTTCCGGTCGGGGCCGGAAAAACGAAATGCAGCCGTCTAGTTACACAACGATTACTTGCTCTCTCTGGGTGGGATATCGCCGTAGTTGATCACAGGAAAGAGCTTACGGAGCAGTTTAGCGCCGAATTTGCCGATCTGTCGCCTGGGGTGTTCTGGGCGGGCAAGCCATCGCCTATCCCCTCACCGCTGCGCATAGGTGGACGTGACACACTGATACGGCGTGAGTGGGTGCCGCTGCATGACAAGCTGTTTCTCGTGATCGATGAAGCCCACCACGTCGCACAGCAGAATACATATGGGAAACTTCTACAACGGTTTCGTACACTGTATCGCGTTGTGTACGTGCTGGGCCTCACTGCGACACCGTACCGGCTCGACGGCAAGCCGCTAGGCAAGGTCTTTGACACGCTGATTGAACCGACGAAGCCGGGCGACCTTATCGACGCGGGCGTGCTCATGGAGCCCGTCATTCTGCGACGGGATGCGCCTGACCTCGACGGACTGCATAAGCAGGGGGGCGACTTCATCGGCACCGAGCTTGAAATGCGCAGTCGGAGGCTCGTGGGAAACGTCGTCGAGGAGCTGAAAAACTGGTCAGACGGCTATCCGGCAGTGCTGCGCGCGGTGTCGATTGCGCACAGTAAAACGCTCTGTGAACGCTTGACAGCCGCGGGCTTTCGTGCTGCGCATATGGATGGCGGAACACCAGCGACGGAGCGCGACGAACTCTTTGCGCGGCTTGCGATCGGCGGACAACGCGGTGCGGCTAGCGGAATCGACGTGCTTTGTCAAGTCGATATCGCTTCGGAGGGCTGGAATCCTCCGAGCGATTACGAGCGCGTGCTGAGACTTCCCCATCTTTGGCCATCTTCAGACAATCCACCGCCATACGTGCCGCTGTGTGTGCTGTCGGACTGCCGCCCGACACTGAGTCGCAGCGGATACCGGCAATTCGAGGGGCGCGGCAGTCGCCCCACGGGTGATACGATACAGACAAGCCGTGGGCCGATGGCGGCGCTTCCGAAACCCTGGTTTCGGCTCATCAGCCACAGCGAAAACTGGCGACGCTTCGGCTTCCTGCGCGACCACTACGGCTTTTCACTCGAAACGGGTGAGGTGGCGGGGGAAGCGCGACAACCGAGAGACAAGAGCGGCTTGCTCAATTGCCGCTACTGTCCAAAGTGCCTCAGCGTGTGGCCAAACACCGTCGCTGCGTGCTCTTGTGGCGCTGCGCTTGTCGAGCCGAAAGCCGCACCCGAGGAAACAAGGGAGAAGCTTGTACCCGTTGGAGCGACACAGGGCGCAACGGATGGCCAAAGGGTGGGCTATCTCGTCGGGCTGTGGCTGTCGCACTTCAAAAAGAACGCAGCTCGCGCAGCGACGGGGCAGCCGCCGATAAGTGAGGCGCAGATCCGCGCCATCTACCACAGCTACAGTGGTCGCTGGCCCACGACCGCCGACATGCAAGCCGCAAAAGCCGCGGCACTTTCAACTAAGAACGCAGCAAAGCCAAGCACTTAGAAGAAAGTTTGCGCTACCACTTGACATTCTGTTTCCGCTCTGTAGACTGAAGTACATGAGCAAGCAAGAACAAATCAGCAAGGCGCAAGTCGAAGTTCTCAACCGCTTGAAGGCGCAAGTCTCCACCGCGCTCGCGCACCCCAGCGTACGGACCGACGTTGATCTGAGCGGACTGCTCATTATGGATCAAGAAAACTACCTCGTCTGCGGTGAAATCATACGGACGCACGACGAACGATTGCTTCTACTTGTCACCACAACCAGAGGCTCTGGAGTCCGCTAATGTCCACCGAATACCGTCGAGGCATTCCCAGCGTTGCACACATCGAGGCTGCGACGCGGCTGGGGCTGGAGTGGGAAGACCAAGATCAAGATCGCTGGCGTTTTGAATATCGTAATGAAAAAGTCTGGTCAGATGTCGCGGCACGCCCGACTTTCAGCGATTGGAGTCCAGAACTCCACAGTGCATCCCTGCCTGAGCTTGACTACCGCCCCATCCGCACCGACGGCACGCCCGTTGACTGGGAAGTGCTGGATGCGGAAGTGGCGAGGGTGGCGCAGCCTGCCGACTGGCACCCTGACTATCCGGCACTAGCGCAGCGTGCGCAGCGTGCGCAGCGTTTGGGCTGGGATGGGCGCGGCGGACTTTGGCGGCTTTGTGCTTGGGCCAACGTGCCGAGCGACGATTGCGCGGGTCCAAACCGCGAGCAAGGCATCGCAACGGCAATCGCCCACATTCGCACATACATCGAAGAACGCGAACGCCTAGTCGCAACCGTAACGCCTACCGCACCCGCAGCGCCGACGACGCAGCCGCAAGGCTTTCGGGCGGATTTGTATCGCCGATTGCTACACAACCTGTTTGGCAGTCCGATCTATGAAACGGCCAGAGCGGGCTTCGACCACTTAATCCAACTGGACATCCTCACCCGCTGGGCCGTCTACCAAGAGCTAAAGCCGCTGTATGATATCGTCGATGGGGCGCAGGGTGAGGTAGCAATGCCGAGGGATGTGGAAGCGGAGTGGTGTCCAGGCACATCGGCAACAGGCGACTGGATTTTAAAACGAAATGTGGAGCTGACAATCGAGCGTCCGAGAGTAAGCTGGCATCCCATCTGGCGTACAGGTGAAAGTCCACTAGGAACCCCGCTCCGCAACTTCGCCGCCGTCCTCGACGCCGTGGCCGAACAGCGTGTAGCGGCAAGGCAGGGGCAAGCGAATCCCAGTGCAACCTTGCGCACCGTAACAGCGGCGCAGCCTGCCGCGCCTGAACCCCGCAGCTTTGCCGACGTGCGACCGGATCGGCACGTACACAAGCGATGGCGTCTATTTGGCGACGGGTGCGGCGATGACGGCTGTTTGTTGGAAATCAACAGCCTGGGCGATCGGTATCGAACACCACCCGAACACAGGTGGTGGGAGTGGGCGAGCCTGGACTCCGTTTGGCTGCGTCGTACCGTCATCCCCACCGACGAGCAAGGCAACCCCGTAAGCTGGGAGAGCATCAACGAAACTGCGCGAATCCTGCAAACGGCGTCTTCGATTGCGCAGCAAGCTTCGCAACAGATTCTCGGCTCAACCGTAACGGTATCGCCCACCACGGGTCATGTCGAAACACCCCTCCCCCGCTTCACCGATGACGAGCTGGACGACGTTGACCACTCGGCCACGACGACACAGGACAGCGCGATTTTGAAGCGGGGCAAGCTGCCAACCGTCGAGGCAATCGGCAAGTACCGCGAAGTGATGGCAAAGCGAAACGGTACGGTCGCGGAAGCGGTGAAGGCGGCAGGCATCGACTGCGAGGTCGCACAGTACGTGCTTGAACGGTGGGCGGGCGGGTTGAGTGACAGGGAAGCAGAAATAATCTGCGACGAAGCGTACGGCGCTGTCAGTTTTACCAGGGCGGACATTGCCAAACGCCTGTCGCACTGGTTCGCAATAAGACGCCCCACCCTCGACACCTCCGAGCCTGCCGACACGGCGGCGCAGCGACAGCGAGCGGAAGCCGCAGAGCGCAAGGCGCGTATGGCGGCGCTTCAGGCCCAGCTTGCCAAAGAGCGCGCGACGCTAAAGACAGAGTCTATCGAGGAACCAACGCGCTTTAGCCTCTTGGAGGTCGATGAAGCCGCGGACCCATCGAAGTCGATCGAAGCGTGGAAGGCGCAGCGCGCAGCCAATGAAAGACGAGCGCGCAACACCGTACACCATGTCACCGTACCGACGCCACAGCCCGCACCGAAGCGCAAGCCTTTCGAGGTTGTGGACGTAGAAGCGGATGGGCTTAGCGGCGGCACGGCTTTCGCCGTTCTGCTCAGTCGCGCGATGAATCAAAATTGTTGAGGAGCTTTCAATGTCTACACGATCTGAACCTACACAGGCGGCTACGCTGTCCGAGCTGCTAGCCTCCCCCTCTCCCGAGTCGTGGGCGGCGATTGTTGAGATGGGGAAGTTTGTACGTAAAGGCTTGAAACAACCAGACGAAAGCCACGGATGGATCATTTTCACCGTCGCAGTCATACATGCCGTCAAGTCCTGGCCTCCAGAAATCGAACGGCTGTGTCCGCCGGGATGGCCAAGGGAGTTCCGTGAAACCGTCGAGCATCGCGTTCTAGAGACGGACACTTACGGGCACTACGTCGCGAAAATCTGCGGCGATCCGGCGCTGCGGCTGTCCGACGGCTCACAAGCCGTTTGGCTGGAACGCCGCTTCACCGGCGGCATCGTGCCTGTCAGCATCGTCCAACAGGCAACGCGGCTGATTTCGGCGATGCTGCAAAACACCGACGACCAGCGCCGTGTCGTCACCAGCCAAGAGCATGTCCAAAAGATTCGCAACCTTCTGGCCAACGGCGTGCGCAACGTCGGCAAAGTCGGCTGCGCGGACCTCACGGGCGGGTTGGTTGTAGAGTGTAGGCAGTGTGCGTGTGGAATTCAGTGGAGTGGTAACGGTGCATGCCCCAATGGGGAATGCGAGCGAGATACCGTCACTGATGCGCGCCACGAATATCGGCTTGAGGTCGAGATCAAAGTCGGCAAACAGCCGCAAGACCCGGCGCAGGTGTTGCGTATGAATCACGTCCGCAGCCGCGGAGGCTGCTACGTGCTGACCCACAGCGTCGATGAAGCCGTAGCTGGCATCGTCCAATTTCGCGACAGCAAAAGCTAGCCCACTGCCCGCCACTCACCCGCCGCTTCCGTCTGCGTCCTCTTCCGCTTTCGCCTTCTCTCACATCGCACGCCGATTTGGCTAAGTCCGCGATTCGTTCTATTGAATTTGGCGAAATAGCTTCATGCCTGGCACCGCTGCGCGTTCTCCGTCGCTGTCACTCGGAGGCGATTTTCAGGCCCGAAACTACAAATTCTACACCTACGGTAGCGGATGGCCAGGAGGTGGAAATTTTGCTGCGTCACCGACGGAGACGGCATTAAATACCGACACTTCCGTACAGTCAGAATCGGCACAAAATATTGGGAATTTATGTCACATCAGAAATGTGTCAACCGAATCGGATACGATAGTGAACACCATTAGGTTTTTCGGCGGTCGGTCTAAAGGTGCGACACGTAGCCAGTAGCGCAAAATTTACTTTCTTTTACTTAGGAAACTACAGAGGCTACATGCACGGAAATGTGAATAAGGTCGCAGAAACTTGCCTAATAAACATCGCACTTTGCACACATTCAGATGCACCGGATGCATGCAACTTGCCTGGTCGATTGCCTGCCAAATTCCGGTTACAGAATAAGGGTTTACTGCAACCCGGTGCAACCTGGTGCAACTTTCCAACACTACGTGAGAAGGGTTGAAAACTAGTCACGTAAAAATATAGGGAGTAAGGCGCGTGCGCCTGCGCGTCTGCGTGCGCCCGAGCGCGTACGCGCGTACGGAGGCCCGACGGGAAACAGAGTGGGAAACAGAGTGGGAAAGGGAAAGCAAGAAGCCAGGACGGGCTGTTTGCCGCTGAACCCGCATAAGCCGATTCGACCATCTCAGCCCATGAGCGGAACACTGACACCGACGGCAATCCCGTTCTCCCTTTCAGGCTCTGCGGGGGGAACCGGCACGCTGTACCGAGCGACGAGTAGCCTAGACGGCAGCTATGCAACCGTCCAAGAGCTGTTTGACTACAGCCTGACGGAGAACGTACAGCACGACTTCCGCATGGTGAACCTGCCGATTCAGCTTCGACGGGCGAGCCGCGATGCCGACACGATGATTTGCCACCGCTTCCACACACCCTTGGCCCTCTATTCCGAGGCGTGGGTGGGCTGGATCTGCGACATCGCGGCGCTGTACGCCATGGAGCGCCGGGGCTTCAAGCCCCAGGAGGGCGGGGGGCAGGGCGCGGATGAGCTGCGCTTTCTGCGCCGGGCGAAAGCCGCACGCGACGCAATCAAAGCCGCCCAGGACTACTTAATCACACCCGACCGCCGTTTGCTTCTGGCCGAATCGCCGCAGCCCGCAACGCCCGTTTCCGCTCCAAACCGTGGATGGGTGCGCTAGTGCGTACGCGAAGCGCAAGCTTGTGCAGCACGCGAAGCGAAAGCTTGAACGGCATGACTAGCCCACATTCGTTTAAAGGCCCCCAGGAGGTCCAAGAAGGCCCCTTGAACGCGCGCCGAATACCCGAGGTGCCACCCCATGTCTAACGCGTCGTTTTCGGCCTCCCAGGCGCTTGAGGAGTACATCGGGACGGACCTGCCGCATATCGAGCGCATCATGGCGGCACTTAGCAAAATCTGTCCGCCCATGGTGTATCCGTATGTGGGCAGTTTCGACGATCCACGCTTGCCTTTTCAAGCGGGCGAGTGGACACTCGGCAGCACGACAGCGCCCGACGGCGGCAAGCAAGCCGAGCTGACCGATGCAGCGACACACGGGCATTACTACATCGGCGACCAATGGCCAAGCACGGACATGGCACCGCAGGCGATTCTGTGGGTGCCGCCCCGTTTCCCCGATGCGCGCTACGTCGGCAGCCCCGACCGCATGGGCAACGGGCGGTACACCAGCGAGGCCGACGAAGACGTGCTGTATCCCGACCAGCCGACGGTGCTCACGTCGGAATCGCCGCAGAGTAGGGGCGTGTTCAGCTATCGGCGCATCGGCGCAGTGATTTCGCCGTGGACGGTGCAAATCTGGGGCAATAGCTGGCGAGATACGAAGCTTCTGGCGATGTGGCTTGCCAGCGCCGCGCACGATGTCGAGCGCAGCCAAGCGGAGCGCACCGGGGCGACGTTCACCGCGACCCGTGGCGGCTGGTATCCCGACAAGCCCGGCGACCGTGGCGTAGTGTGGGCAATGACGATAGAAATCAGTGAACCAATTGTGCGTTCCGACTTCACTTTGGCCATCCCGATACGTCAAACCGGAACGAAGACCTTCGACATCAACACCCGCTTCACCCCCGGCGACGGCCAAAACCCGGACGACTAGGACTGGCTACCACGTTTCACCATCTCCGAC
>JACCDG011822491.1_pt1 | contig 11177 bp, 11 predicted proteins | sample 7442471 | NCBI WGS metagenome assembly JACCDG01 (sample SAMN15323444, study PRJNA562643) | freshwater metagenome | isolation source: river surface water | place: USA:Blue River Watershed | collected 2017-08-17
ATCCATGGTGCGACTCCTTAAAACACAAAGCTGTTGGCCAGCGATGCCATCAACAGCGTCCAACCGTCAATCAGCACGAAGAGCATGAGTTTGATTGGCATCGAAATGATCATGGGCGACAACATCATCATGCCCATCGACATCAACACGCTGGCCACGATCATGTCGATCACCACAAACGGGATATAGATCAAGAAACCAATCGTGAAAGCGCTCTTGATTTCAGACGTGATGAACGCTGGCATCAAGGTGGTAAACGGAACTTGTGTGGCGTCATCCAATTCGCGGCGGTTGGCGATTTGCATGAACATGGCAATGTCGTCTTCGCGAGTTTGCTTAGTCATGAAGTCGCGAATAGGCACTTCAGCTTTGATCAAAGCTTTGTCAAAGTCGAGATTGCCGTTCATGTAAGGGCCTACGGCTTCTTTGTAAACCGTCTCAAACACGGGCGACATGATGAAGAAGGTGAGGAACAAGGCCAAACCCACCAACACGGTATTGGGTGGTGTTTGCGCTGTACCAATGGCCTGACGCAAGATCGACAACACAATGATGATGCGCACAAACGAGGTCATCATCAACAGCATCGATGGCAACAACGTGAGCGTCGTCATCAAGCCCAACAATTGCAGGCTCATGCTGTACTGCTGACCACTCTTGCCTGAACCTGTCACGTTGACCAACGGAATACCTTGGGCCTGCGCCACCATGGGCAGCGAAGCCAACGCCATCAAGAGCAGCGCCAAGATGACGTAGAGAATTTTCTTGGTAATGGGCTTACGCAGCATGACCAGCCTCCTGCGTCCATGCGTGCAGAGTTTTCACCTCGGCAGGACTGACGCTGGCCAAAACCATTTGGTTATCAACCTGAATCAGCACCATCTTGTGCTTCAAGCTCAACGGCAAAGCTTCAAGCACTTGAATACGTTTTTCCTCGCTACCGTTAGCGGTGAAGCCACGGTTGCGCTTGACCCACCACAAAGCCCCAGCGAGCAACAGCATCACACTGAATGTGCTGGCGATGAATTGACCCCAATCGAAACTTTGCATGATGTTTTCCTGTGCGCGATGACGGTTTTTTGACACTGGACGTGCCTATCTGCAGAGGTATTGCAAGGCACGTGCCAACCTCTCGGGCGCTTATAGTTCGGGGATGGGGTTCATCAAAGATTTGATTCACGCAGGCGGCACTGGTGGCTTGAACTGGCATGTCCATGCCCACTATTCGCGCAAGCGTTGGCAACCTACGGTGCAACTGATTGACCAATTCCTTGCGCAAGTCGATCCCAAATCTGACCATTTGCTGCTGATTGGCGGCAGTGCGGGCTGGATGATGCCGTCGAGCTGGCTGCGCCGCTTCAAGCGGATTGACGCGTATGACATTGACCCCTTGGCACAAGCGCTGTTCAACTGGCGCCATGGCCGACGCTTGCAAACGCAGGGCATTCACATAGAGCACCACCGGCTGGATGCCTTGGAAGTCTTACCAGAGCTCCTACAAACACACACATCCGCTTGTCTATGGTTTGACAACGTATTGGGCCAACACCGCTACCGCATTCGCGACGAAGCCCGTGTGGAGCAGGAATTGGCGCAGCTTAAAACCACACTCAAGGGCCGCCACTGGGGCAGCTTGCACGATGTATGGTCGGGCCCAACCGATGGGCGCTTGCTACCAGCAGGGCTCAATGTCTGGAGCCATCATGTGGCATCCAAGAAAGCGCTCGATGCCTCGTTTTCACAAAAGTTGCTGGCAAGCGTGGGGGCCAAAGATGTGTGGCAAGACCACTTGACGGGCCATGTGTTTGCACCCGACACACAAACCACTTGGATGCCATGGGCCTTCAAGGCCAACTACTGGCACTGGCTCCAAGCTGGCTGGGTCAGTGCTTGAGGTTATAGAGCGTGACGCCTGCTGCATCCATCTCTTTTTGCTCACGCTTGCGGTGAAAGTCGCGCACCGCCTTGAGGTCTTGCTCGACCAAGGTTTCCATTTGGATGCGTTTTTGCTCAGCGGCTTTGAGCGCCAAACGTTTGACCTCGACTGTGTGCTGAGCCTCCATCAGATCCAGGCCCACGCGGCTGATGAGTGACTGCAACTGCTGCATGAACCCACGAAAGTTCAAGGTTTCAGACATGCTGTGCGGGCGGCTCTCCGCCTCTTTGCTGCGTGCCACATAGTCGGCGTACAACACATTCATGCGCTCGCGGCTTTGCTCCAAATGTTCTACACGGTCGCGTGCTTTTTTGAGCTCTGCGAGAGCTTCATCGCATTTCTCTTTGGCTTTCTTGGCCAACACAGGCCATGCGGCGCGGGGCTTCATGACAGCATTTGGCTCAAGCGGCTACGCGTCATGGCGTAGTCTTCGCCCTTGTCCATGTCTTGGCGCAAGAAGTCGACCATTTGTTCACGAATGCGAATGGCTTCATCCAACTCGGGGTTGGAACCCGATTCATACGCGCCCACTTGCACAAGATCAGCGTTTTGTTGGTAGACCGACCACAAGCGGCGCAACTTATTGGACTGCTTCAACTCGTCCGAATTGACCAAGGTTTGCATCACACGTGAAATCGACCCGTTCAAATCAATCGCTGGGTAATGCGCTTGGTCAGCCAAGCGGCGTGACAACATCACTTGCCCGTCAAGCGACGCACGTGCAATATCCACAATCGGGTCATTGCCGTCATCACCTTCAGCGAGCACGGTGTAAATGGAGGTGATCGAACCATGGCCATGGCGACCCACACCACCACGTTCAATGAGGTTGGGCAACAAGGCAAACACCGAAGGTGGATAACCTTTGGCAGTAGGTGGTTCGCCAATGGCCAAACCAATTTCGCGCTGTGCATGGGCCACACGGGTCAAGCTGTCGCACAGCATCAAGACGTTTTTGCCTTGGTCGCGGAAGTACTCGGCAATCACGTGCGTCATGTGCGTGGCTTTGAGGCGCAGCACGGGTGACACGTTGGCAGGGGCCGCAATGACCACCGACTTAGCCAAACCTTCTTCACCCAAAGATTCATGAATGAAGGCCTGCACTTCGCGGCCACGTTCGCCAATCAGGCCAATCACCACGATGTCGGCTTTGGTAAAGCGCGTGAGCATGCCCAAAAGCACACTCTTACCCACGCCAGAACCGGCCACTAAACCAATACGTTGGCCGCGGCCGATGGTGAGTGCGCCATTGATGGCTTTCACACCCACATCCAAAATCTCTTCAATCGGGCCGCGCTCCATCGGATTGAGCGGACAACCCAACAGGCTAAGTTGATCGGGTAGATGGGGCAGCGGCTTGCCATCAATTGGGACACCACGACCGTCAATGACCCGTCCAAGCAACTCATTGCCCAAGCGTACCTGACCCGAATTGCTCATAACACGTACTGTGTCACCTGGCCCAACGCCAACAGGATCAGTGAAAGGCATAAGGTACAAGGTTTTGTCGTTAAAACCTACCACCTCAGCTTCGACGCGATGCCCTTCTTTGCCAATCACTTCGCAACAGGCTCCCAACGGAGCCATGATGCCGCGCGTCTCCAAAGTCAAACCGACCAAGCGCACCAACGTGCCACTGCGTTGTGGCTCGGGTGTACGCAGCTTTGGTAAGCTGTTTTGGACTTCTTGTGCAAAGTCGAGCATATGATTTATTTCACCTGAATCATGCTGCGAATGACAGATGCCACGCGGCTTTGGTCTGATTGAACCACCATACGCACGACGCCCACCTTGTCTTCGTAACTGTTCGCACTGTTGAGCAGCTCAGGGGGAATTGTTGGCTTCTTCGCTTTTTGCTGTTCTTTACGAATACGTTCTTTGATTTCAGCTAAGGATTCACCCTCTCTGATCTCAATTTCACCTTCGGGCAGTTCCTGCTCAGGCTCGGAATCGGCGTCACTTACCTCCGCCACCACGGGCTCAGGTTCAGGCTCAGTTTCTGCCGAGACCTCTTCCACCACTTCTTCAACAGGCGGCTCGCTCACAGGCTCTTCAGGAGCGATTTCCACTTCAACCACCGGCTCTGGTGCAACCTCTACAACTGGCTCTGGCGTATGTTCCACCACAGGCTCTGGCATAGGTTCCGGCTCAGGCTCGACAACAGGTTTTGGTTTTGGCTTCTCAGGTTTTTCAAGCAGCAACATCTGATATTTGATCTTTTCAGAACGTTGCGCTTCAAACAACTCAGCCTTGCGCATCATTTCGCGCTCGACCGCATCAATCGCAGCTTTTTGAATTTCGCTGTTAGACATGGGATCGCCGACCAAATTCAATATGAACGGACGAATGATGGTGACAATCACCACCATAAAAATCAAACCCATCAACAACGTATTGATGACGTCAGGAATGAACATCGTCGCCCTCCACTTCTTCTTGAACTTCTGAGATTCGTTGTACCAAAGGTGATTTCTCACGCCACGCATCGACATCAATCAGCAAAGCCTTGGCTAAACCCTCAAGGCGATGGTCGATCAAGTCTTCTACCACAGTGTCGTTAGCAAACACACGAACACTGCCGCGTTGCATCTCTTGAACCGACTCCAAGCGCATACCTTTGATGAAGTCACCTCCTTGCACTTGCAAGAGAGCTTTGTCATCTGGGTTGAGCTCTAGCACGACTGCACCATGTACGGGATGGTCAAGTTCATCCAAGCAACGCTGGACCAATCGCTCGATGCCTTTGCTAGATGTTTGTAATTCGCTCAATACCACTTGCTCAGCCACGTGCATAGCCAAACGTTTGAGCGGTTCAAAAAATTTCTTAGGATCAGCAATCAATGTTCCTAGTTCTGCAGCAACGTTTTCAAACACCACGCGCTGCTCAGCCATTTCATCTGCCAACTCGGCGCGTACTTTAGCTTCGCCTTCTACTAAACCTTGATCTTTACCAGCCTCAAAACCTTCTGCTTTGCCTTGTTCGAAACCTTGCGCTTTGCCCTGTTCCATACCTTGCGCCAAGCCTTGCTCCAAACCCTCGGCCAAACCTTCGGCTTTACCTTTTTCCAGACCTTCTTCTCGGCCTTTAGCCAAGGCGGCTTCAGTCGCTTCTTGCACTGCCTTTTCTAAGGCTGCGGCTGCCTCTTCACGGGCCTGCGTCAAGCCCTTTGCAAACTGCTCAGCTTCTCGTTGCGCCACTTCCTCAGGCGGAATACCTCCCACCACTGCGGGGACCTCAGGCTCCAACGGCTCAAACTCATTGGGTGTTGACTCAGGCAATGTTGCTTCAGCTGACTGTTCAGCTGGAGCGTCATGTGCATCTGTTTCGTTAAGCACATGAGCTTGCGCTTCCAACACATCTGGCGCATCAGGCACATCGGGATGAATCACGATGGGATCTGCGATTTTTTCGTCTGTAGTAATGGGACTCACCACTAATGACTCTGCCATTTCTGCTTGAGCCAAAGCTCGCTCCAAAACAGAAGGGGCGACACTCACTCGTAACTTCGATTTGCGTGAAGCGCCATAAGCATCCATCACAAATGGAAGATGCTCATTCGTCTCACTGCCAATGACAGGCGCAGGTTTTTGCTGCCCCAGAGACTCATTCCGATATTCCTCCTCCAGCAACGCTAAAGAAGCTCTGGCCTGCTCACTCAAAGGCTGCTTGCTTGGTTGGTAATGGGCCGCAGAAAATCCGCTGGGCTTGGCTGGATAGCTCAAGGCAGCGTATTCTTGCTGCTCATCACCATGCCAGCTGTTCGGGGTGTAGCCACGGCTACTCAGCTTTTTAGCGATGCCAGCATTGGGTTGCCACGGCGTGACCACCCGAGCGGGATTAGGTTGATTAAACAAAGTCAGCGCCACCCAAGATCAACTCGCCCGAATCGGACAACTTACGCGCTTTGCGCATGATTTGCTTTTGCGCGTCTTCCACGTCAGCCATGCGTTGTGGGCCTTTGGCTTCCATGTCGTCACGGAACATGCCGCGCGCACGTTCGGACATGTTGTCGAAGAAACGGGCTTGGCATTCTTCACTGGCATTTTTCAACGCCATCATCAACAAGTCTGGCTCCACCGCACGCATGAGCACCTGAATACCTTTGTTATCCACACTGACCAAGTTCTCGAAGGTAAACATGTTGTCTTGAATTTTGAGCATCAAGTCGGGATCAATTTCATTCAAGCCACTCATGATGCTGTTTTCCAAGGCAGTTTTGGTCATGTTCATGATCTTTGCTGCAGCTTGTACCCCACCAAAGCTTGAGGACTGCGCCGATGCATTCTTCGAGAACTGTTGCTTCATGATGGCTTCAAGTTCAGCCATAGCAGAGGGTTGCACCGTATCCAAACTCGCAACACGCTGAATCACTTCGGGTCGCACGTCGGCGGGCAAATAATTCAGCACATCAGCCGCTACTTCACTCTCGAGTAACGACAAGATAATGGCCACCACTTGTGGATGCTCGCCACGAATCATGTCCGCAATGCCGCGTGCATCCATCCAGGTAAGAATGTCTAAGCCCTTGGTACCTTGGCCAGGCATGATGCGACCCAGCACCGATGCAGCCTTGTCGTCACCCAATGCCAAGCGCATGACACGCTCCACATAGTCAGCACCGCCAATGCTGACGTTGTTTTGGTTCTTCAAGTGCTCAACGAATTCGTCCAACACATAGTTCACCGCTTCTTGCGTGAAGTTGGCGACCTGCACCATGGCAGCGCCCAAGGCTTGAACCTCTTTGGGGCTCAAGTATTTGATGATCTCTGCCGCTTGTTCTTCGCCCAGCAAGAGCATCAACACGGCAGCGCGTTGGGTGCTGGTAATGCCTGCGAGCTCGGCTCGCAGCTTATCGGTCATCACAATGGTGTCGTCAGCCATGATTCAAATCCTCACTCAATTTATTACTTCTCGATCAAGCTCTTAAGTACACCAGCCACTCGGGTGGAGTCCTCAGCCATGATCATGCGAATCAACGCCACTTTATCGTCGTAAGAATTTGCCGTTTTCAGCAAATCCGCAGAGATTGACTGCTTTTTAGGTTTCATGCTAGCCATGCGAGCCTTGACCTCTTCCAAGGTTTCGCCCTCTTCGATTTCAATGTCTTCATCCGCACCTGCTTCTTGTGCTGCGGCATGTTGCTCTGCTGCCAAACGCGCAGCTTCTTCAGCCGCCAGTCGTTCTGCGGCCTCTTGCTCCGCCAAGGCCACTTTAGCGGCCAATTCAGCAGCATGAGCCTGCTCTTGCGCCAACAAATCAGCTTGGCGTTGACGTTCTTGCTCTAATGCAAGTGCCTCGGCGGCAGCCTTGGCTTCAGCAGCCAAGCGTGCTTGCTCCGCAGCGTAAGTTGCCTCTTGAGACAAGCGTGCTGATTCTTCTGCGGCGCGCATGGCCTCATCCGAGATACGCAACATTTCGTCGTCATGGGCTTTCTTGGCAAAGGCAGCGGCAGCTTGTGCAGCGGCATTTTCAGCCGTGGCTACATCAATCGCCATCTGGGCCTGTGTGGTGGCTGCATCAGCAGCTGCCGCAGCCAAGGCTTTGGGATCGATCTCGGGTGCCAACAAGCGGCGGACCATCGGACGAACCACAGTCAAGAGGATGAGCAAGAAGATGCCACCCACCACACCGGCGTTCACCATGACTTGGTAGTTCTCATCGCGCCACCATGGGATCACAGTGGGGTCGTACTGAGGCTCAAACTTGGTGCCCACCACGGTGACCACGTCGCCACGCTCGTTGTTGAAACCCACAGCGCCTTTGACCAATTGGTTCAAGCGTTCGATTTCTTCAGGGGTGTAAGGTACAGATGTCGGTGTCGAGCCATCTGCATTCTTTTCGACCTTGGCGCCTGGGGGCAAAGGACGTTCATTGATCAACACACCCACACCAATCTTGGTGATCGTGCCCATGGCACCTTTGGTGTGACGCACGGCACGGTCGAGTTCGTAGTTTTTAGTGCTACGAGCTGTCACTTGCACACCCTTTTCGCTCACGCCCTTCAAGGGGTCGGCGTTGGTTTGCGTGGTGGCTTGTGGGTTGGTCGGCGCTGGAGGCGTATTAGACAACGCACCTGGAATACCAATCGCATCACGGAAGGTGTTGCGGTCTTCGACAAAGAGTTCCGAACGCGTCTTGGGACCTTTGTCTTGTGAGTCAAAGTCTTCGGTCGTCACTTCGGTTTGTGTGAAATCCAAAGTCATGCTGACCTGAGCTGTGACGTTGCTCTCGCCCACGATGGGGGCCAACAGCTGAATCAAGCGGGTGCGATAGAGATCTTCCATCTGCTGCTTGTGTGTGAGTTGTTGCGCGGTCAAGCCCAAAGGCTGCTCGGTCAACATGTCGTTCATCAAGCTACCAAAGTTGTCCACCACCGATACATTCTCAGGCGCGAGGTAAGGCACGCTAGACGCCACCAACTGGATGATGGCTTGCACGTTGGCCGACGAAATGGTGCGGCCAGGCAAACGTGTGATCACCACAGAAGCCTTGGTCGGTGCGCGGTCACGCACAAACACGCTTTGCTTGGGTGCGGCCAAATGCACACGGGCAGATTTGATACCACCGATTTGAATGATGCTGCGTGCGAGCTCCTGCTCCATCGCGTTGTTGTAGCGCACCTGCTCCATGAACTGGCTGGTCGTCATGGCGGGCATGTCTTTGAGGTTGTCCATGCCAGAAGCTTCTGTGCGTGGCAAACCTTTAGAAGCCAACAACATACGGGCTTCTTGGAAACGAGATGTGGGCACCGAAATTTGGCCCGTGTTGACATCCACTTCAGGCTTGAACTCAGCAGCTTTCAAAGCTTCAATGGCTTGTTGCTTGTCCGCGTCGCTGAGCATCAACACCAAAGGACGGTAAGGCGTAGGCTTCATCGAGGTGAAGAACACCGCCACTGACATCAGCAGCATGAAGATCACCACAAAAGGCAAAGCCTTACGCACGCTGGGCTGGCGCAAAATGTCCATCACCACAGCGCCTGGGCCTTCTTTGGCGTTGATCCATGCAGGCATATTGCCAGAGCTGGATGCGGCACCACTCGCGGCAGGTGTGCCGGTGGTCTCTACACCGTTGGCTACGGGCATGCCCACAGCGTTCATGTTTAAGGTATCGGTTGCCATATCAGTCTCTTACTCCAGCATCAAACTGGCATGTTCATGATTTCTTCGTACGCTTTCATCACTTTGTTGCGTACTTGCAAGGTGGCTTCAAAAGCCAACGACGATTTCTGCATGCTCAGCACAACTTCGGTGAGCGGTACTTCTTCGCCACGGTCGTAGGCTTCTTGCATGCTTTTGGATTTGAGCTGCGTTTCGTTGACACTGTCGAGTGCGTTTTGCACCGACTTGAAGAAATCAGGTTGACCTTGAACTTTGGCCGTGGCTGCCTCACCCGCTGGTGAATGAACGCCTGTAGCCTGCGTTTGGTGTGCACGCAGGGTTTCAATCATGGACTGAATATTCGTGTGTGAAATGCGATCAATCATGCTGAGGCTCCTTCATTCATGCCACGGGTACGCATTTGCGCCAGCTTGTAGCGCAAGGTGCGTGGGCTGATGCCCAACTTGGCAGCCGCTTCCGTGCGGCTGTCGGTACTTTGAATCGCTGCCATGATCACTTGCAGTTCACTGGCTTTGACCGCGCTGTCCAAGTCAATGGGTTCTGCACGTGTTTCGATCGGTGCGATCGGCGCTGCTGCATATGACTGCGCAGGGCTGTAATAAGTGGGGGCCGATGCGACAGGCGCTGCAACCTCTGGTACTTCCACGGCAACCTCTGGCAAAGCGGCATGGATGGTTGGCATGGCTTGCTCGTCCATCTGTGCATCGTCAAACATCAGGTGCGCTGGGCTGATGGTGCGACCACCACTCAACACCACAGCGCGTTGCACCACGTTTTCAAGTTCGCGCACGTTGCCAGGCCATGGGTAGTTTTGCAACATCACTTGCGCTTCTGGCGTCACCGTAAATGGCACACCCCCTTTGACATGACGCGCCAACGACTGCGCCACCAAAGGCACGATGTCACCTGGACGCTCTTTGAGCGGCTGAATGCGCAAACGGAATGTGCTGATACGGAAATACAAGTCTTCGCGGAATTCGCGTTGCTCAATGGCAAGCTTCAAATCTTTGTTGGTCGCTGCAATCACTCGGATGTCTAGATCGATGGTCGCTTCGCCGCCCAAGCGGTTGAGTTTTTTCTCTTGCAAGACGCGCAGCAACTTGGCTTGCAAGTTCATGGGCATCTCACCAATTTCATCCAAAAAGATGGTGCCACCGTGGGCTTGCTCAAACAAACCTTTGTGGTCTTTCGAAGCGCCAGTGAATGCGCCCTTTTCATGGCCAAACAACATGTCTTCAATCAAATGTTCGGGCATGGCTGCACAGTTGAGTGCCACAAAAGGTGCCTTGGCGCGAGGTGAAGACTCGTGCAATACACGGGCCAGTACTTCTTTACCAGCCCCCGTTGGGCCGACCAGCAAAGCTGTCACATCGGTTTGTGCCACGCGCTGAGCCAAGGCCAACAAATGCTGGCTGATGGGGTCCACAAACACATAGCTCTTGGTTTTGAGTTCGGGGGCGTTCAAGCCTTTCACAGCGCTTTGCCACGCTGCAGCAGACCACTCGTCTGACGACAGCACATGCAATGCACCCAAGCGCATCGCGTCCACAGCCACTTCCATGCGACGACGGTCGACACGGCACAACACAGGCACGGTATGACCGAGTTGCGCAATGAGGGTTTGAACTTCTTGGAGCAGCTCGGCGCTATCGCCCAAGCGAATGACCAGCACATGTGCGCGGCGCAGAGCCAGCGTGAGGTCGCCCAAGGTAGACACAGTTTCCAGACTGATACCTGCGGCATCCAGCTGGGCGCGATCTGCGGCATCGATTGGACTAAACGGGTCCAACCACACGGCATGAATTACGTTGACAGAAGAAGCATTCACTTTGAGTACAGTCCGAAATAAAGGTAAGACTGTTATGCAAAGGCCGTGCCAGGTATTTTTGTAACCTATGTAATTAAATTGATGTGATAAACAGGCCTGCGTGGGTCAGTTTCTCGACGTTGCGACGAGTTATCGACAGGCTTTTTAGACGCTTTTTGGGCTTGTGGTTTCGCGGGTTTAGGCGAGAAACCGCCACAAAAACGCCCGTCCGTGCGCAGCACCTCCAAAGAGGGAACCACTTTCGAACGAAATCCCATGAGCTTGCAGCCATAAGGCATGCGCAAATCCCAC
>JACCDG011088691.1_pt1 | contig 11175 bp, 14 predicted proteins | sample 7442471 | NCBI WGS metagenome assembly JACCDG01 (sample SAMN15323444, study PRJNA562643) | freshwater metagenome | isolation source: river surface water | place: USA:Blue River Watershed | collected 2017-08-17
ATGCCTTCGCGGAGAGCTTGCAACTCGGCGGTCGGTTGCTCCATGCCGCCGCGTGGATTTTGCGGCGTCGGCGGCGCATTTGGATCGTCTGCGACAAAGCGGCGGCGCCCGGCCGTCTGCCCGCCAACGCGCTCGCGCCCCGGCACCCGCACGCCGCTCTCCGCGTTGCGGTTCGTGTAGATGATGCGCTCGGTGCCGAGTTCTTTGATACGGCGAACAGCGCCAAGCGTCTGCGCCGAAGGACGACGGCCGCTGCCGAGGATGCCGTCGATGATCTGCTCGCCCGTGAGATCAGTGTTGATGGTGCGATCAATTGCGCGCCCGCCGGGGTCCATGCGCCCCGTGTGGCCCGTCGTCAGTTCGGTGCGGCTGCGCGGCGCAAAGAGGTTCTGCATCTCCGAATAGATGCCGCGCGCCTCCGCCATGGCGCGGCGCGCTTCCGGATTCGTCAGGGTGCCCTCTTGCCATTCGTCCAGAGCGCCAACGATGCGCGAGTACGCAAACTCGCGCGCATCGTCCCGTGCATTTGCAGCCGCACCTAGTTCGCGGTTCAAAGCTTGGCGCGCGCGCTCCACATTTGCATGCGTCGCCGTTCCTTCTTGGATCTGACGCTCAAGGTTGGAAAGCGCCGTTCTTGCCGGCGTCGGCAGATCAAACCCATATTCTTCCGCCACTGCGGCAGCGCGTGCCGTGGGCGTATCGTTGACGCCTGGCGCGATGGGTTCGTTGCGCGCGGCCTCAAAGGCGCGCTCGTATTGCGCTGTCGCCTGCTCGCGCAGTTGCTGGCGTGCAGAGCGGAGTTCGTCGCCTAGGATCGTTCCGGCTTCACCGATGTCCTGCGATAGCGGTTGCTGGCCGCGCGCGATGATCTGAGTGGCGTTGTCTCGGATTTCCTGTGCACGGCGGGCGTCAAAGGCGCGCATTGTCGACTGCGCCTGGTCCGAACCCACGCCGCGGCGAAGGTCATCCTCCGCAAGACGCTCTTGGGGGCGACCCGTTCGTTCGCCGCGCGTGAGCGGGCCGAATTCTTCCTCCAGCGCTTGCGCCTCAGGTGCGGGCTCACCAAGCCGGCGCACCGATGCCGCACGGCTTGCAAGCGCCCGCTCGTTAGCGATGCCGCCAGCAAAGGCGCCGGCGAAGCGCGCGATACCTTCGTATGGTGTCCCTTCGGTCACTTGCCCGGCCGTCTCCGACGCAACGGCTGGAACTAGCGTGCGGGAAATTCGCGCACCGCGCGCCCAGGGGAATGCAGCCGATGGCGCGAACTCGCCGGCGGTGCGTGCGTATTCGCCCGCGGTTGTTTGTGGCTGGTACGGAGCGCCAATCGTCGGCGTGAGAACGCGATCTTCGAGTTCTTGCGATGACGGCCACGGGATTGACGGCGTTTCCGGCGTCGATGGCGTGCCGAACAAAAGTCGGCGCGCGCCGACGCCGACTTGGCTATCGCCGAAAACGTTGTTCTGCTCCGCCCAGTTGGCCGACAGGTCGTTGATATCGCGCGGAAGCGCCGCAAGCGCCGTGATGCCGCGCGGCACAGCGCTCGCAAATGAGCGCGCCATGTCTTCGCCTGTGCTTACGCGCGGGCGCTGGGGCTGCGGGGGCTCTTGCTGTTGCCGCGCCGGAACCGCCGACAAGGCGTCCGCGATCTCTTGATCCGTCGCATCATCCGGGAAAGTGTAGGCGCGGCCCTCGAAGTTAACTGTGCGAGGCATGGGTTAGCGCCTCGGAACAATGCGGCCGTTGGCATCCCTTACGAAGTCTGTGGCCCCGCCCTGCTGCGCTGGCGCACCCGGCGAGCCGGGCTGGCCTTGCGGCCGGTTTAAGCCGCCCGCGGGCGTCCATGTGCCCGCTTCTGGATATGGCGGCGGCTCGCCCAAGATCGTTGCGGCCGCGTTGATGATGCGCGCGCGGTTCTGGGCCTTGCGTTGAAGGGTGGCGCGATCGTCGCCCATGCGCGGGAGATTGGAGCGGACAAAGCGCACCGCTTCGCTCTCCGTCACGGCCGAGCCTGAGAAGATCGGCATCACCGATTGCTCGAAGGTGCGCGAGGCCGTCTCGTAGGCTTGGTAGTCTTCGCCGCCGATCATGCGCGCCGCGGACCCGCCATCGAACGGAATGGCTTCCGCCGCACGTGCAAGCCAATCTTGCCCAAGCGGCGTGTCGCTTCCGTGCGTTCCTTGGCGGCGCACGGCGTTGGCCTCAAGCGATGCAAGGTCTTCTTGCGCCTGGATGATGTTCGGAAATGTCAGCACCAAGCGGCCGCGCTGTTCGGCGCCAGCCATCATCGGCGTTGCGCCGCCAACTGGCGTGATTTGCCCGCGTGGGCTTTGCTGATAGGTGCGCCCCTCTGGCAGCCCCATTTGCTGCGCTTCTTCCGGCGACAAGATGCGATAACCGCCGGAGCTACCCCCGCCGGTCGCCACGCTGCGCGGCTCGCGAATGATCTCAATCCCGTTTGGAGCGCTTGGATTTTCGCGATAGAGCCCGCCAGAACCAAAGCTGTGAATCTCGCCGCGCGGCGCCGGAATCGAGCCCTCGCCGCGCTGGATTGCGCCGGTTGCAGGATCAATCGCGATCGTGCGCTGCTCCACGCCTTGACCGTCTTCAGTGGGTACGGTTGCCAGCCGCCACTCCGGATCCTCATGCTGGGAGAAGGCCTGATCCAGCGTGTTGGCCCATTCTTGGCGAACGGTCGGGTCAGCATCCGTCAGGCCAGCGATGCCCGCGCTGACTTGCTCTGGCGAAAGGCCGAAGTCCAAGAAGCGCTGCGCGTTCTGTTGAAGGAAGCCGCGCGCTTGCTCCGGCTGCATGGTGCGGGTGGCCCGGATGACGTTGCGCGCCCACGGCGCAACCGTCTGCATGTGCTCGTAAGCTTGCTGACGCTCTTCATCTTGGAAGCGGCGCATCTGTGTGGCCGTGCGGAGATCGCCGCGGCGGCCGGCGGCTTGCTCGACGGCATCATAGCCGCCGTCCTGAAAGGCCTGCGCGTTCTCGCGATCGGCGCGATGCTCGCGGCCGACGTCGTAAGATTGAAGCGCGTTATTCCACCAGTTGGCGTCCATTATTTGCCCCACCAACCTTGGCCGGCCGCGTACATCGGAACGCCAGCCGCGCCCTGCCAGAAATTGCCCCAGGCATTGCCCGCTTGCTGATAGCCAGAAGCGCGCGCATTGCCGGCGGTCATGATGTTGTTGCCGGCTTGCTGGCCGTAATTGCCGGCGACGTTGACCGTCGTTCCCGTCGCGTCTGCGCCTTCGCCTGCAAGTTCGCCTAGCCGACGCCAGTCGGCTTCAAACTCTTGTGAAGCGAAGTCCTGCCCGAACTTCGTCAGCGCTTTGGCCGTATCGCCAGAGAAGTAGTCGCCGCTCGCGGCCTTGCTGCGCTCAAGCGCCTTTTGGCCTTCGTCCATTCGGAACTGATAGGACGGGCTCGAAGATTGCCAGTTCCAGTTATCGACCCAATCGTAAGAGTCGCCCGATGGCGTTGGCGTGAGGTCGCCGGTTGTCGTCGGCACTTCATCGCCGAAGCTGAACTCAATTCCGAGCGGGCCCGTGAGCGCCGTGCGGCCTTGCGTCGTCGTGCCGCCCGTTGCGTCACCGACCGTTCCCGACGAAATCGCCTGATCGACGCTCCGAAGATACGACTTCACTTCGTCGCGGGAGTAGCCCTGCATGAGCATCCGGCGCGCATTGGCGATCGCGCCGGACTTCATTGAGGGGGTTAGAAGATTGCGCTGGTCGTAATAGATTTCGCGCTGAACGGCTGTGGATTGATCGGCGGCGTCCGAGATCGCTTGCGCGGATTTCTTGGCGGCTTTTGCTTGGGCGTTCGCGCCCACCGCCGCCGCGCCAACAGCGCCTACGACCGCCCCTACCGGCACAGCACGATCTCCATGTCAGCGCCGCAAGGCGAAACGATAGCGTCCACAACATCGATCAGAACCGGAGCTTCAGAGAGAAGCGTGATCGGTGCGTAGCCCGCAAAAACTGCCCAGCGATTGTATGCCCACACGGCCTTGCGCGGGTTTCCAGCGAGCACCATACGAACGCTGGCCCCCACTGCCCGATCGTGCGCGTCGTCGTCATCATGCACAGGAAGCTCAGAGCCGTGCGCGGACTTCAGAGACGTGAGTTTCTCGTGGAACCAATGCCCCACGTTCAGGCACTCAGCGTCCCGCTCTACCCAGCGCTGGAGCGAAAGCGCTTGATACGAGACACTTACCATCTCGCCATTGAAGGGCCAGCAACGCTCCCGTCGGAATTGCTCACGAAAGCCTCCTGCTCGCGCCAAACCTAGTGCGGCCGGATTGCCCTCTGGACACTTCGTGACAAGCTCAGAGCAATCGGTCGCGCAGAACATGAAGGCCATGCCTTCGGCCGCGCACGCGAGCGACTCGCCGCCGCGCCCCGACGGCAAGAAGAGCGAGTGGACCTCGTAGCGGCCCTCGCCAATCTTTTGCGCGATGAAGCCGCCGTGCTCGCCCTGAAATGCGAAGTTTGCCGGGTTCATTACGAGGCCCGTGAGATCGACCTCACCTTCTCCGCCGAGCCACGGACGAACCTCAGGATGATTTGCGACGCGATTCAGTGCTGACGGGTCAAGCGTCCGCTTCAAACGCGAGAGGATGGTCACTTCGCCACCCACCCGGTGCTTTCACCGTCCGCGCTCTCCTTGACATAAAGCGTCGTGGAAGAGCCGCCGCTCGTGCTCACATAGATGCAGCCAATGTTCGCGGTGACGACGCCCTCAGGACTGCCAACGCCAAACTTGAACCGCTCGTCTAGCGCGTCCTTCGTTTCCGACATCCAGCGGATCACGTCTGGACCGGGGTAAGGAAATTCGATCACTGGTTCACCTCAAACTCGGCCCAGCATTTGGTGGCGACGAACTCGACGGGATCTGAAACGCCGAACTTGATGGCGCCGCCATGCGGGGGAAAATCTCCAAACGGTCCTTGCCAGATGATGCGCTTGCGGCGCTCACCCATGAGGCCAAGCGAACGCTCAAGCCTGGCGCCCCACGTGCGGCCGCCATCGCGTGAGAGCTGCATATAAATCTTGGGATCAGAGCCTTGCCCTGTCGCGAGGCCGACGCCTGTGTCCGCTTCCAGTTCAACAGAGTTGAGCGTGAACGGCGCGCCGCCCGGCCCCATCGTGTGCGTGATCATCGATCGCACAAGCGCGGATGAGCCCTCAGAATGCTTGTCCGGATCAAGCGTCCAGAGCTTGCCCGTGGTCGCATCTCCCATGATGTTGCGCTTGTAAGCCCAGACCGACGAAGAGACGCGCCAAGTGTCCATGCCGTGGCTCTCGCGCATCGACCACATCTGCGTGGTCGCATCCCAAAGCGCACACCCTTCCGGATGACGGAGCGCCATCCATTCGTGCCCACGCACGGCAAACGAAAATGCCCGCGCCATCTCGGGATTAGTCCAACCCTGGATCATCGACGTGATGGCTGGATCAGCAATCGCAAGCGGGCTTTGGCTCCGCAGCGTGCGGATGTCCATCAAGTGAGAGAGCCAAGCGACGGTGTTGTCCACCGAGCAGATCGCGTCGCGGCCGGCAAGGCCCACCTCCAACAGCGTCTGAGTGGTCGACAGCGGCACGCCATCAGGCTTGCCGGAGTAGTAATAGCCTTCGACGCTCTTTTCTCCGAACGCCAGCCATTCAGTGCCGGAAGTGAAGCCGCGCACCACGCGATCAGGCTTTGACTCCGCCGTCGCCTTGTCGAGCGCGTCGTAGTTCTCTGCGTCAGCAATAGCCGAGGTGAAAAAGACCGAGCTGTTCGCCTTGGTGAAGATCAGCGTCTGCTTCAGAAAATCGACGCTGGATGCCGTTTGGAAGTCGGGATCGTTGATCGGCTCGAGATCAGTGCCGTCGAAAATATACGTCGTGGAATCCGAGACGATGGCGGCATGCGTGCCGTTGTTGGCGATGATAACCGGATCGTAGCCGGCGATCGCGCCGATGGCCGTCTCTGCACCGTTCTCATCGACCGTGTAGAGCATGTCGCCGGAGACTGCGAGCAACAGCCCGTTGAAGTCATGCGTGCCGCGGATTTCGCCAGAGCCGATGTCAGAGAATTCCGTGAGGCCCGGCCCGCCATAGACGGACCATCCCGCCATCGGCAGCTTCTCGGCAAAGCAATTGACCAAGCTCTGCGAGGTGACGAACTTCGACTTCGCCGACTCTTGGCGCATGCCAATGGGGATTTCGACCCGCTGCGCCGGCATCAGAAATAATCGGGATTGAGGTTGGTGACGTCAGCGGATGGGCGAAGCGAAGCCAGTTCGCGGCGGCCGCGCTCTTGACCCTCTTCATAGCCCTGCCCTCGTTTGCCGAACTTTGTGCAGGCGAAGGCCGCAACGATCCAGACAAGGGGAATGGCGACGGATTGCGGGATCGCATCTTCACCCCACCAGCAAAGACGCTTTTCCTTCAGCCAGGCGCGGGTGTCAGCAATGGACGTGTCGATGCGCGCGCCGACATCGGCGGCAAGTTCTTGGTCTGGAGAATAGACCTTAAGCTCTTCGGCAACGCGCTGGCGGAGCTGGACTGCTGTTATTGTGGCCATGAGGCCAAGTATCAAACGCCAAGGCGCTCAGGCGGGGTTAGCGGCGACGCCCGCGACCTCTGCCCCGGAAGAACTGATAGATGCCATCAACCACAGCAATCTCAACCTCCCCTGTCCCGCTCCAATAGCCGGGGGCAAAGTAAGAGGCGTTGAAGTAGGAGCCGGGAAACATCAGGCGAGATCGTAGGTGATGGCCGACCGATTGCCGTTGGAATCCACGGTCGCAACGATACGGTTAGCGCCATCGGCTACGGCGTTGCGGATGGTGATTGTGGACGTGCCGCCGCCAGAGACCTTGCCCGCCGTCGCGGCGGCAATCACGCGAAGCGCCTGGCGAAGCGTGAGGCCGGTTTCCACGTCTTCTTCGTCTAGCAAGTAAGCGGAGAAGCTTGCCGCCTCAAGCGTGACCGCTGGCGCGATTGATCCCACAAGCTCGCCCGTGGCGTAACGCACGGCGCTTGTGGTGGCGACGCCGGCCGCTGAGCCTGTAGCCCATGCGAGGGCTTGGATCGAGCCCGATGCGGTCGCAACGCCCGCGCTTGACCCCGCCGCGCCGAGGGCCGCCTGCAAGTTGCCTGAGACTGTCGCCGCCCCCGCTGCGCTCCCCGCGCCAGAGACAACAAGCTGACCCGTGGCTGTTGCCGTTGCGACGCCTGCGGCTGAGCCTTCAGCGTTCTTACCGGCTGCGAGCGAGAGCGTGGCGGTCGCCACACCCTGCGATTCACGGAACGATTTGATGCCACCCGCTTTCTGCGGCATGACCCAAGTGTATTTGTTGGTGTAGCCCGATGGCACGCCAGCCAGATCGGACGAGATGCCTTCGCCTGCGGTCAGGTTGCGCTTCGGGCCGGTCTTGAAGGAATTGGTTAGCAGCGCAGACGGATAGGCGTTGTTCGATGCCGTCGCTCCGAAGATGCGAACGCCAGCCGAAGCGTCTCTAAACCCGTTCTGAAGGAGCGCCACTTAGCCCCCGTATGCCCAGTCGAAGTCAACCATGATCGTGCCTGCCGAAGTCGTGGCGCCGGTTTGAAAGAGCAAGAACTGCACGTTCGCCCCGTCGCGGATGCGCGGCAGCGACGGGAAGGCGTTCAAGAAGTCCACCTTGGTATAGAGGCCAGTCGCCGGGACAGGGATCGTCCAGAGCGGCTTGCAAAGCCCAATGATGACTGTACCCGAAGCGTGCGCCGTACCAGCCCAAACCAAGCTGACGATGTCGGAGACGCCCGTGTCGCCCGATGCCAGCGGCAGGAACGGGTTGTACTTGTTTGCCGCCGTGCCGCTGTTGAGCAACTGACCAACACCAAGCGAAGCGGTCGAGGTAAACGTGGTCGTCGCGCCCGCGCCGCCGCCAGTGTCGAGATAGTTAACGATGCACGTTGGCGCGTTCGCGCCGAGCGCGGTGTCGGCAGCCACGAATAGTTGCAGGCCAGTACCGTTGGCGTAGCGGTCGCCAGTGCCGCCGCCCGAGCCAATCGCCGTCATGGTGACTGTTTTGGTGCCTGTGGTGCTGACGTTCGCGCCCGAGAGCGGGACGTAGCCGACAAGGTCAATCGCCATCAGATACCAAGGCGCACCAGCCGCAGCGACGCACGCAGCGCCAGCGCCGAGGAAGTGCTTAGTCGCGGTCGATACATTGCCGCCGTGATATGGCGCGCCTTCGCTCCATGTGTCGTCAGTGGCCACATAGGTCAGATCAGCGCCAGCAAACGTCGCAGCCGGTGGCGTGCCTGCGTGACCAGAGAGCAGCGTCCAGTGGCCCGCCGTACCGGCTGAGGCCAGCGTTTTATTGTAAAACGTGTTGCCGTATTTGCCGTTGGTGGTGATCTGGTTGATGAGATCGTCTTGTGAAGTCCAGCCCATCGCTCAATTCCATGTCGTCTCAAGAACGCCCGCCAGGATTGACGAGGCCAGTGAACCGGCGTGACCGGCTGCGAAGATGTCGAGAACCGCGCCGTCCTTGATGATCGGCGGCGCATGATTGATGACCGAAGCGAAATCGCTGCACGCGCCGTAGCTCTCAAGGTTGCCCGATGTCGTGCGGCGGCTCTCTTGTGTGACGTAAGCCGTAAAGAGTGGCTTCACGATCACCAGAGCCATGAGCCCGCCGCCGCCTGCGGTGAAGGTCACGCTCTCGATGGACTTGACGCCGCTGTCGCCCGCTTGGAGCGCAAGCATCGGCTGGTAGCTCGTCGCACTCGGCACGCTTGCTGCCACGATTTGCCCGCCGCCTGCGATGGCGAAGGTGAAGTGGTTTTGGCTGGTGCGTCCTGCGACACCGTCTTGGTTGGTATAGCTGAACGTGAACTGACCCGTGGTCGAAGCCGCCGATTGACCGACCGCGATCACTTGCCCGTAGCTATAGCGCGGGATCGCCACGCTATTGGTCAGCGTCTGTTCTTCGCCCACAGCGTCGGTGTCGATGAACGGATAGTAGAGCAGCAAGTCAGCGAGGATAAGCTGCTGGCGTCCGTTGGTGGTGCTGGTGGCGCTCGACGCGGCGCTCATCAATTTGATGTTGCGTAGCACCTGGGTCGCTGGAGAGACGCTTGGCACGCGAATGCCGCGCTCTACCTCAACCGCAGCCGCTTCCAGCGGGCTCGATGCATAGAAGTTCGCGGTCGGCGAGCCCGGAAAGTAGCTGTAATCAATCCACGCACTCGTGGTCGTCGCGGTCGAAGAGACAGCTTTGCGGAAGCTAGTGACGTGGTACTGACCCAAGTCTTCAGCGTCCGCGTACTCACGCAGGTTCTTAAAGCCTGCCATGAGCGATCAGTCCTCAGTGATGTCGAGGTCGCCGATTGCGAACTGCGGCTGAATACCTGACGACACCGCGAGCGAGGCCGAGAGCGCGCCCTTATAGAGAAGCTTCGTGCCGCCGCTTGATGCGGTCGTCACGCTAAAGTGCGTCAGCGTTTCAGAGCCGCCGGTGCATTGGGGAAACTGCACCAGAGCAGCGTTCGACACAGCATTGCCGCTCACGGTCCAGCCTGCGCCAGAGCGCGCAACAGCGACACGCGCGTAGGACGTATAGGCCGCCTCGCTCGTCGTCGCAGTGCCGGACTCACCCGGATCGCCCGTGTGGAGCGCAATATAAAGCGAGCCATCCGACGCAGACGGCTGCAAGCCAGAAGCATCGCCAATCAAGGCGATTGCGTCATTGTTGAAGATGAGCAGAAGCAGCTCATTTTCGAATGTATTGCCCTTGCTCATGCGACAGCTCCAACGCTGCGCTTGAACGCGGCGAGTTCGGCGCGGGCCTTTTCGAGATTGGCTTGCGCTTGCGCCGCTTCACGCGTGGCATCTTCGGCGGCTTGTTTTGCCAGCGCTGACGCTGCCTTAGCAGAATCCTCTTCCTGCCTGGATTGCGCGATACTTTTCTGCGCGGCTGCGACTGCGGATGCAGCGCTGTTCTTGGCGGCTTCAACGATGGCAGCCGCTTCATCCTTGGCCTTCGCCAGAATGTCAGAGGCCGTCTTTTTGGCGGCCTCAATACCGGCATCGGCGGCATCCCGACGCTTGTCGATCTCCGCCAGTGCGGCCTCACGCTCAAGCAATTGGCGCTGCGTGTCGGCCTTCACATCGGCCAAGTCAGCCTGCGCCTTCGCCACACCAGCCTTGGACTCACTCAGCTTTTGATCTGCCGAGCGCAGGACGTTCGCCACCTCTTGCGCCTTAGCAAAAGAGCGTATGACTTGGCCCCACTTGTCGATCTCGTTGGCAGCTTCGCTGAGGGAAATCTCACTCACTTGCGCGTCCTCCGGCAAAACATCGTGACCGTCACGGCTTGAGAACCAGCGCCGCCTGAGCTGCTAGGGCGAACAAAGCGCGGGATTTCCATGATCTGTTCAATCGCCGGCACCGCCTTGGACAGAGCGTTGCCTTGCGGATCGGTCAACGTGGTGTAGGTGCCGACATTGGCGCCCTCGATAACCACCGTGGCGCCGTCGAAGGTTCCGGTGAATTGAACCGTGCGATCACCGTACTCATGGGCCGTGATTGGCGCACCGTCAGAGTTGGTGTTCGTCAGAACCCAAGTGTAGAGGATGGCGTCCTGATCGGGAAATCGCTCGACGGTTGGGTTGACGGTCGCCATTTCTCGTTAAGCCTTGTTCGCTTTTGCAGCAGCCTTCGCCGCAGCGCGCTTCGCATGAGCGGCAGCTTCGGCCGCCTCTTCATCGTCAACGCCTGTGGCGGCGCTTTCTGCGCGTGGGCTTTCTACTCTGGCGGCAGGCTCTTCTTCCGCGACGATCTCGAAGTGAGCGTTGCCGCGCAGCTTGGCGAGGAGCTTAGGCGAGAGCGCCGAAGCATCGCGCGCTTCGTTCATCACGAAGGTAACGCCCTCAAGCGTGATCGACTGGCGGGACAAGGCCCCGCCACGTTCAAGCTCGATCGGATCGCCGCGGAAGATGAGTTTCATGTTTGGTCCTTTAGGCCGCGTAGCCATAGAGTTCGATGAGGAACTTGCCCGCCGAGAACGTGCCGCCTGAGGCCGCGCCGTTCGTGATGTAGAGATAGTCATTCGCCGCCGGCAAAGCGGTCATGCCCTTGGCAGCGCCGGAGGTCCAAGCGCCGCCAGATGTGACGAGCGCCGTCTCCGTC
>JACCDG010969329.1_pt1 | contig 11172 bp, 21 predicted proteins | sample 7442471 | NCBI WGS metagenome assembly JACCDG01 (sample SAMN15323444, study PRJNA562643) | freshwater metagenome | isolation source: river surface water | place: USA:Blue River Watershed | collected 2017-08-17
ATCAGGCAAAGGATGAAGATGGACATGATTTACATTGCGGTAAAAGGAAAGCAAGAGGATGTTGCTGGATGCGACATCCTACTACAATAGCAAGTACAAGGGATTGTGGCGGAATAGGCAGACGCAAGGGCCTAAAAATCCCTCGGTTTCAAAACCATGTGGGTTCGATTCCCACCAATCCCATTTTGCCTAGCGGCGCGGTAGCCCAAAGGCAGAGGCGGCTGATTCAAATCCAGCTTAGTGTAGGTTCGACTCCTATCCGCGCTATTCGGTTGTGTACTCAAGCGGCAACGAGGAGAGACTGTAAATCTCTTGCCATTAGGCTTCGGGGGTTCGAGTCCCTCCGCAACCACTGTTCGTGATTTTAGTTAATCAATATGTCGAAAATAACAGGTGATTAAAGTTGGTCCCATCGTCTAGTCTGGTCTAGGACGCGCCCCTTTCACGGGCGCAACGAGGGTTCGAATCCCTCTGGGATCATTGTTATGAAAAGCAAGATATATGTAAACGAAAAGAAAATAGCAGGAAAGGTAATGCCTTCCTACGTCATCGACGAGGATTACATAAGGCAGCATTTCGGCAATGATCAGGTAGTCATGGGCCTGATGGCTATCATAGACAACCTTGAGCATTATTCTGGCGCATCCGCTTCCGTGATGAAGAAAGGCGATTCTTCATGGAATGTGTTCTACTGCATATCCGATCATGATGGATATGACGACGATGTGGAAATTAGAAAGGCCGAAGAACATTGAGCGATGCAAGCCTTAGGCTTCTCAATCTTGCTGAGTCCATTAGGGAAATGGACAAAGAAGCCGCTTATCGGGAGATAATGGAAATCGTCAACGATGTTTCCGATCTTGAGTTTGAGTTGCGTTCATTTCATAACGGAATGAATGGCGCGTGCCCTTCGTGCGCTCCTGTGAGCACTGCAAACAAGAATCTGGCATCCATGCTTGATGAAGAGCAGGATAGATATTTCATTCTTTCTGATAAATGCGACGACCTAAGGAAAGAGATATGCGAATTGCTGGCAAGCAACCCAGACAGGCAAAGTACTCCAGGAGAAGAGGCTCGCTCGCGTGGGTGGCACCACATTTATGATTTGAGAATCAAGGATCCTGGATGAGAAATCCATGCAAAAAATACTTGCTTTTCAGAACATATAGAAAAGACGAATCCGCAAAAGATAGATTTGAATTCATGGCTAGATCCATGAGTTCTTTTGTTCATTTGGTGTGGCTCCACGATGGAGACATAGAAGGCAGCTCCTATTCAGGTCCTTTGCCTGAAAACTGCAGTCAGTTCTCCACTACAGATGCTGGCATAAGAAAACTTTGGCCGCTCTTATTTGAGTCATATGACTCCTGCACGGACATTCTTCCAAGAATGTTCAGACCAGATGGCTCAAGGTATCCCATAAAGTGGTGTATGTCGCATCTGTCCATCCTAGAATGGTGGATAGCGTGCAAGAGACCAATGGGAAGATTCATCACCATGGAAGACGACATATGGTGGGACAGGGACTGGGATCCAATGAGGGCTTTTGAAAAAGCCTTCAAGCGCGATGAATTCCTTGCCCCCATGGTGAAGACCTACATGCACGGCAGGGATCCCACCCAGCCCATCAGCAGGAATACGCCAAAATGGTACAGAGACTGCATGGTGTGCCATGACTTCATCACGGCGAGATCGGATAGGCTTATGATGGTTCTTGAGCAAGTAAGCAATAGCGGAGCATGGGGGCAGGGCGAAGTCATTGTGCCATCGGCTGCAAAGACGCATCCGGAAGGAAGAGGATGCAGCCAATGGAGTTTGCGGGCATTCGATGAAAACCTATGTGCGCTTATCCATAGGTTTGAAGGCCAGAAGCAGGGCAAGAGTCCGCAGAGAATATTCTTCAGAAGGAGATAAAGTGCCAGCAAAGCAGATCATAACTGACTTCTGCCTTCTTTCTTCCTATGGCACTTCAAGGGTGTTCCAGCTTATCTACTGCGACGAATCATTCACGGTCTGGCAGGTATTCGCCTCCGATGTCCGATACATGAGGTGCTCGCAGAACGACAAGGGAGAAACGGACTTCATTGACTTTGATGGTGGACCAAGCCTCTATTGTGATTCTGACCTGTTTGGATTTGGCTTTGTGGATAAGATGTGGATATTTGGAAGCCCCGAAGGAAAGAAAAACAGTTGCGTGGTACTTGTCCTTTGTCGAAATGTCGCTACAATGGGGCAGGAAGCAAAGCCTGTTTAGCAGAACTAAACAGTGTCTTTTTCAACAAGGGCTCGAATGGTGTCGACTGGAGAGCGAGCGAAGGGAAAGCATGCCGTGGTTGATCGACAGGCCACGTAAAAAGTCGGTCAAAAAAGTAACTGCCAATCGCACTTACGCAATGGCTGCTTGATGCAGCCAAGCACTCGGAGCATTCCCCATGTTCCGTTTGCAAAACCAGGGGATAGGCAAGGGTTGTAGCGCTGGCGACCCATTGCCGAAAATATTGGCGCAAAAATTCCAGATGCCTGCCGCTGGCTTATCTGGAATAATCGTAGGCGGCTGAGCATGGAGAATTCCTCAGCAGATTCTTTCAGCACGCGGGTTCGAATCCCGCCGAGTCCACTGAAGCGACCGTCCTCCTGGTCCCAGGAAGAGGAGGACTGGGAGGCGGTCGCGAGAACCACAATGAAGGTAAAAGTATATCGCAATTTGCACAAGAAGTGCTGGTCTGTAATGAACCCGAAGACCAGAAGGGTCATCATGCATGCCGATGCAGTCTGCTTGGCTGATGCCAAGTTCATTGTAAGTCAGGCAGGCAGGGAAAGAGTTCTGAGGGAAAAGGCTAAGAATGTTCATGCGTATGCCTGTGGCTTTCTTGTGGAATCAACCCCTGAAAGCGCGACGATGGTAGAGACATCGTACAACCCTTACCGTTTCCCTCATTTTTTTGATAAGGAAACGCTAGATCCAAGGCATGAAGCTGGATTTGCCGTCCTCAAGCCCGATGGCAGGCTTTACTCATCCGTGGGATGACTGTTAATTATGTGTTAATGTGGAAATAGATGAATAGGATGGCATCATCCTATCGAAGTATATTTCATCATGATAACAACTACTATAACCATAATTTCATCTATAGCTGTTTCCTTTTGGGCGGGCAGGCAGTTTGGTTTTTCCCGTGGCAGGCAAGAGGGATACGATACAGGATATCGTGACGGCAGGATTTCTTGCGCTCGCAATAAAAGAGCCGAATCGACTCTTAGAAAGGCAGCAAGGAAAGATGCCAATAGAGCCGATTCCGAAGAAGAAACTGTTCAGTGGATGGGGTAGGTACTAGAATAGGCAGGAGCAGTCAGAAGCCTTACTAAGGCAAATACTGATTGCCCGTCTTTTACAATCGAATAGGCAGCAACTCTGCTAGCAAAGCTGGGACTTTAGCTCAGCGGTCAGAGCGGGCCGCTCATGAAAACCCATAGTGGAGGTTCGAATGAGAATTGCCGATATATGCGTATCGGCAATTACAAAGGACAAACATATGGGCAACCAAAAATCAGTGCGATATTTAAACGGATATAGGGTCATTTATCTACCATCACATCACAGAGCGATGCATTCTGAAAACTGGGAAGGCTATGTCTACGAGCATGTAGTCGTAGCCGAATCAGAACTAGGAAGAAAATTGCTAGAGGATGAATTAGTTCATCATCTAGATGGAGATAGATCAAACAACAGATCCTGCAACCTCTTGGTCTTGCCAAGAAGCGAGCACTCCAAAATAGAACACTGGCTTTTGTGTGGTGCGCCATCAGTGAAAGCTGATGTGACGAATCGGATGAATTCAGGGAAACCTAAATGGAAAACACCAGACTACTGCATGATCTGCGGAATAACCTTACAAGGTACGCAGAAAAATTGCTGTTCAAATGAATGTAGTAATTTGTACAGACAGAAAGTCAAGCGCCCATCCAAAGAATGCCTTGTTGATGAATTGAGTAAAAACTCTATTCTTTCGACGGGGAAGAAATACGGTGTTAGCGATAATGCCGTAAGAAAATGGATGAAGCGATACGGTATCCACAAGGCAATCCTGAGCCAAGTCACCGATACATCGGTGAAAGGTGCAGAGACTAATGGAGAGGTTCAGCCCTCTTAATAACCATATAAGCGTCCGACACCTAAAGTGTAAAAACCATGGTGATGATATAGTCCAAGGAGTAGCGAAAGCTACACAAACTTGAACGGCTTGGCCACAGGTTCGAATCCTGTAAGTCCCATTCTGCAGAGTTGCTGCCTATTCGATTTCCGCAATGGAACATGCCGAAGAATAGTTATGACAAGACTTAGCTTATTCCTAAGCAGGCTTCCCGTAGAAATCATACCTTATCCAGGATATAACATGAATAATTACAACTCATTATCTCTATCTCTTGCAGCCATGGCGCTTGGAGCTTCCCTGTCTGGGCTGGCTCTGGCCATGCTTTCCGAAAATCCTCAGCCCATGATAGTCGCAGCCCTGTCTGGACTTGCTGTGCTTTTAAGTTCACTTTCGGGTGTTCTCCAGCACATAGAGCAGCGCCGTCAGATCGACGGTCTGCGTCGCACCTTGGAATTTTCGGAGCAGGACAGGGATGCTTGGCAGAAGCAGGCTGAGCACGAGAAAGCCATCCGCGAGATGGCAGACGCCCATAAGCACGACAATGCTCAGGACATGGCGGAACGCCGCATCAGCGAGCTAAACGTCAAGATTGATGCTCTGGAGATCGCTATCCAGCGCCTGATCATGCAGGAAAATCGCTGATTTCCCTCCGAGGGCTTGACTGCTGGGCTGATTTGCGATACATTGTGTCCATGAGCAATCTTGAACGACCAATCAGTGCAGATTATTGGCGTAATATTTGGGGCATTTGCAAGAACAGGGATGAACCCGCGTTCACGCCTCCCACCATCGCAGAATTTGGCAGGATAGCCCGTAATGCTGAGATGGACTCCATTCTCATGGAGATTACATCCTCTAAGCTTGAGGAAGCCTATTGGCTATGGAACCATGAGCACAGCGACATGACATGGGTTTGTCCCAATTCAGAACCAGGTGATGCGCGGACGATCTTCGGAGACGACTACTTTGCCTTCAGAAGGGCTGGCTCTCCGTGGTTCAACTGGAGGGGCGTGTACCCACACAATCTAGGCATGCTTCTCACGGCTTGGCGCAGAATCGACTCGTTCGTTGAGAAGCAACGGGAATTTTTTGCGCGTGCTGCTGCATTAATGCCCAGGAGGCCAGATGGCGGCATTATGACCCATTTGGAAGTGGAGAACATGATCAAGGCTGAGCACCGCAAGAATATGGTTCTTGCACCTCTCAATCCGCATGTGGTTTCTGCTTTCTTTGAAGCCACCACTGGTGAAGGAATCAACATTCCCTTCAATGGACTCATGGGTGGGCATTCCGTGGCAAGCATGATGCAGTCAGGCCTGAAGCCGCCTCCGCCAGCGCGAATCGGACTTCGTCCTAGTTAAAAAGAAACAGCCCCGATTTATCGGGGCTGTTTTGCTTGCGTGATGCACGGATCACTTGTTCCAGGGGAGCTTGCTCTTGATCCAGTCCCACATGGGTGCTCCAAACAGGGTTCCTGCGACAACGCATACAACAGTCCAGGAAATGAGTCCGAAGGTGCTGCTGATGAAGCCTCCGAAGTCTGCGAGAATTGATGTCATCTATGAGTCTCCTTTTGTTAGATTAAACATCTGACTAGATGAATATTACTTCGGAACTGCGCTCGTTCCTTCTCGCATTTCATCCCAAAAAACCATTTAATTTAACGTCCCATAATTAGAAGTATTTTGGGCATAGTGCCTGTATGGATTCTATGGGAAGTGCATACATCATCCCATACTGGGGATTTCTCATTACGACCATGCCTATGCATGTGCCGTCGTTTTCCCTGAACAGACCTCCTCCGCTGGATCCAAAGTAGCCAGCAGCATCTGTCTGAATATATCTTAATCCAGATGGATTGCCGACAGATGGATCTCTGTTTGGATGAGATACTATTCCAGAACTTAATGAGGAGGCATCCATCATTGGGCTGCCTACCATGAATATTCTTTCTCCCATGATTGCGGGTTTCTTGGAAAATACTGCAAAATCCATGTCTGGATGCGTGGAGGAAAGACGCAAAACAGCAAAATCTGTCTTCTCGTCTATCTCTACCACCGTGGCTTCACGTACCCAGGATATCTTGTCTATTTCCCTGTTCCATCCGACGACATGTATAGCGGGATTGGATTCTGGGCTGTCGCACAGCAGAGGACCAACTGTTTCTGTATTATTTACAGTCAATATATGTGCCGCAGTGAGCATCATGACCTGATCATTGTGCTTGAAAAGTATTCCTGAGCCTGTCTTCTCCCCGCAAGATATCATGGGAACAGATTTTACTATATGGCTTACTACTTTAAGCCTGCTGTCTCCGTCTATCGTCAAGGTAGCAGAGCATCCCCATACAAAAATAGCCAGTATTGCACACATGGTCTTTTTCATAGCGACCTCCGTTCGTGCCTATTTTGTTTCCAGAATGATTTGCCAAAAGCTACGCTATCTTTGCATTTTTTAAAAAAAAGAACTAGAATGAGTGCATGACTTTCATACATGCATCTCAACTTTACCAGTTATCTTGTAGAGATAACAAAATTACAAGAAAAACATGGAGAAAAAGATCGTCAAAGCAGCCAGGCTCAATAGTAGCCCAGCCAAGATCCGAGTCATGCTATCTACAATGCACCAGTCCAAACAAAGCCAGAAGAATAGGAATACTGGAAAATGGTAAAATTGAAATATGGAATTGCATGAAACATGACGAATCCAATATTCCAATCATGGGTAAAGCCGTATCGGCCTATGTAAATGACGGTGCTGGCGTTCGTTTTGAGCGTACCGATGCCGTCTGTGCCGTGCTTGATGAAAATGGGCATTCTTGGCTATGGGGAAACTATATATTCCGCAAGACAACATTTGAAACATTCTGCTGGGTGATGGGATCCACCAGCGATCCTATAGTGCATATCGATCCCACTTCTTGGCACATCACCATGACTGGAAGAAGCGGCAGGCTGTATATCGTGGGAGAATCAAAGCATTGGTATGACAGCATCCACGCCAGACACAGAAATAATGTTGCAATGACGAGTTCATCCGGAAGAATGGAAAATCATCATGTCATGATATTGAGCAAGGATGGATGGCTGGAGTGCATAGGAGAAAATGACTATGGTCAATGCGAAGTTCCACATAGAGGTCCATTTGCCTCCGTGGAGGCAGGAGATGGTTTTTCATCTGCATTGACGATGGATGGTCGGGTAGTTCTTTGGGGTAATTTAAAAAAGGCAAGAAGATGGTCTTCTCCATGGAGGCTGTCGGAAGAGTCGATGCTACAATTGGTGTATGACTACGGTCATGTACTGGATCTGCGAAGATTACCCAAGAAAATGAAAAGAACTATTGGCTACAGGCAAGTCAGGATGCTGCAAAGGATGGCGATGTCGTGAGTAAAAAAGTCAAATATATATCGCAAAAATATGCTCCCAACAATCTGTACTCAAATTCAATCTATAACGCCTATTCTCACATTTACACTTCGTATGTTCCGCCCGTTCACAAGGGCATACCTATAAGATACGGAGGGGACATGGACGAGCGTTCATGGAAATCATTGCGAAGCAGGGCTTACAGAAAGCTAAAGGGAAGAATACCTCCCGGATGGAAAACAAGGCTTAACTTCCGCTCGCTTCGCTTCTACAAGAAGGGTACATCCGCTTCGAGTAATGCTCAATCCATGCAAGAGGCGTTAAATTCATCAAGGTTTTTCGTAACTGCCACAAGGCATATCGGGACAAGCAAGGAAGACGGCATGCCGTATTTGAAGCTGTTCATTCATCCTTCTGAAGGACGAAGTTGGTCAATAAGCAACTGGAGCTCCCCTGATAATCTGCATCTTACTGCAAGTTTCATGATGAAAGTCAGCAGGGAAGAGATAGACAGGGTTTTTGACTGCATGGAGGCGCTTGAACTGCTGATGAGCAAAGATCCACTCAAGGAGATGCAGGGGTTTGCAAGAGTTTCAGCCATGAGCAAGTGGGTCGAGACTGAAATTAAAAGCACCTAATTATTTGATTCTATAATAGCCGAAATATCCAGTGACCGCAAGGTCGCTAAAATGAAACCGCGGTCGACAAGGCTCGCGGTTTTTTAAATCGGAGAAAACCTATGGAAAGCGATAAGACTGACAAGAAAAGAGTTGCGCAGGACAAGAAACGAAAGATGGCGGCTCAGGAGCAGAGAGAGGTAAATGACGCGATACAGGCGATGAAGGATATATACATCCGAAATGTATACGATGCCATGCGACTGTTCCCAAGGTCTAGATTTAAGAAATCCGTCATAATAAAGGCTTGCAGAATACTATGGAAGGACAATCCAAGAAGAATTGCAGATCTTGACAAAGATTTCCCTCCAGCGTGAAACTTGTTACTATAATGAAATTGTATCCGCCGTGCCGGATTGAACAAATCAAATGTTGATGCACGGATCAAAAAGGAAAAACAATGAACCGTAGAGTTAAGCTTTACCCGCGTGGTCGCAGTCTTTCAAACACAATCATCTCATTCACCCTTTCTTCTGCAGATGCAAAGGGAATGGAGATAGCCGAGCTTGCGCTTGACCGCAGCACTCGCAGGAGCCTCGTTTCGGTTGATTCCGACAACCGTGGCATCATCACGCATACATTCCGCTGCCGCGGAAATGATCGCGCCAACGAGATCCTCACCAGCTACCGGAAGATCGCTCGTCGCCGTCGTCGCGCTGGACTGTACCACGAGGACGCAACTGCTGGAATCGACCTGCACGGGGCGCTTTCAGAAGTCTCTTCTCGCTGATATACATGGCAATAAAACAGAAAAGGGCGGATCATCAGATCCGCCCTTTTCTGTGGGGAGTGCTACACAATGGACAAAATACACTATCATTCCACTGAAGCTGAAAAGAAGTCTGTGTTATCATCCGTTCTCGCTAAATGCAATGTATGCTCTAACGGATGCATGAAATGGACGGGAAAACTTGACAAGTCAGGATATGGGATACTGCTGTTCAACGGAAAATCAAAGAGAGCACACAGGATGGTTGCTCTTCTTTCTGGATCCGACATAAGTGGAAGAAGAGTAATGCACAAATGTGGAGATAGCTCCTGCTGTAATCCCGATCACATCGTTGTTATTCGCAATGAATGCAAAAATTCTGACTTGAGTAAAAAGACTTTTAAGCCACTGTACTCTCGTGGCAGATATCCCGTTTCGAGGGATAGGGTATATCAGGCAAGGTCTGCGGGTAAGCGATGAGCAATAGCAATGATGCCGAGACCTTGCTTCCAAAGCATCAAATCAATGCTTTTGATAAGTTGGTTGATAACACTAATGCAGATGACAAACTGAGTGATGAAGAAATCCTACACTTCGAAGAAGTCATTTCTTCAAATCCTATTTTAAGCTTCATGTACGCGATGGGAAGGCATACTCCATTTGAAAAGGGAGAAGCTGCTATTTCCACTAATGCCTGGACATCTTACTGCTACGCATCAGGCGTACTGAAGGGTCGCTTCCCAGCAGGAGAAGAATCTATTTTTAATAGCAGTAACATGATGGCAAAAACGGCGCACTCTCAGTATATTGACATGCTTGGAAAAAGAGACCCTCTTGTTGCGCTAAAGGAAGATTCCAAGTGCAGCATGCCATTGTTCTCAAGAAAGCGCCGAAAGGGTAAAAAAACAAAATGACGCCAGATACAATAGCAGGATTCATATTGGGATTCATATCTTCGACTGGAGTTCTTTTCGTGTCTGCTTCTGTTTTTTCCTACTTTCACGATGCAAAAGAGAGAAGAGAAAAGAGAAAACGAGCAGCATCTGCGAATAATATCCGCAATAGGCGGGAACACTTGAAGGAATGCTTGGACAAGACATGCGACGCAATGCAGAATTTTTCCTCATCAAAGGATTTATCTGAAGGAGAACGCGCCATGATGTCTAAAATGCTTGACCGAATGATGGAAATAAGGCAGGATGTAACATTTATTCAAGGATGGATGTCATGCAAAAAATAATACGTATGAACGACACTGAAGATATAAGCAACGATTCCCTCGTAAGATCCATGCGCAGACACGCCATATCGGTGTTCATGCACATGGAGGAAGAAAGTGCTGCACGGATATCAACGCTGCTTCTTGAGGCAGCAAGAAGGATAGAGACGATGGAGGATCTCAACGCATTAAATTCGGTTTCATACGGAGATGCAGGTAAAGATGCTCGATAGTGATAGATTTACAAGATCTACAGATGAGATAATCAGCGCGGCAATGAAGAGCGCAATTGAAATGAAGTTCCTTCATTCAAGAGCCATAAACCTAGGATGGGATGTAAAGGGAGAAGCAGACATATCCGGACTGGCAGGTAGGGCTGAATATGCCATCAATGGCCTTCTCTCGGAAGTTAAGAGAATGAGAGAATGCCTGCTTCAGATAGACGAAGACGCCGCCCAGTGGCACGAAAAGATAAGTAAGAATGTGTGCATGGGAGCGTTTCCTCAGCACATGACAATCCAAAACAAGGAATAAAAAATGAACAACAAATACCTATACATATCTATGATAATCGCCTCCCTTGGAGGAGGATGCGCGTACTTCAAGCCAGTAGACAATAATGCCCAGAAGATGTACCAGTGCTCCGACTGCGAGAAGGACATGAAGGAGCTTCAGGAGAAGAACAATGTTCTTTCTTCTGAAAACAATGTACTCAAGGCCAAGATGAGCGAGCCCTCGGCAATGCCTGAGCCAGTTTCTGAAAAAGCTGGATTTTGGGACTGGATGTTCCTTGCGAATTCCATCGTATCATTCGCTGTTGGCGTATTTCTCATGATATGGATAAGACCAGCAAAGAAGGTCTGATAGGGCTGGCGATGTAAGATTGACAAGAGGCTAAATAATGGCAATACCAACTGCTGGCTATACTGTAGAAGAAACCGCACTGGGCGGGATGGGCAAGATAAGCACAAAGGTTTCCCCCTCAACTGGGGCAAAACGCCTGTTTGTCGTCACCATCACAGGCCAGGGCAATGTGGAGTCATACCTG
>JACCDG010044406.1_pt1 | contig 11170 bp, 10 predicted proteins | sample 7442471 | NCBI WGS metagenome assembly JACCDG01 (sample SAMN15323444, study PRJNA562643) | freshwater metagenome | isolation source: river surface water | place: USA:Blue River Watershed | collected 2017-08-17
AAGAACCATTATTATATTAAGCTAATTAATGATAATGTTGATCATAATTTAACTAATTATACTTTACAAGCATATAACCAAATAGATTATACAGTTGGTTTATATATAAATGATATCTTAGAATATTGCACATATATACATCCAGATATATTATATCTGGCTAGAAGTTATGCAACTAGTAATACTGAACTAGCTGAAAAGATATTATTATATGTCTTAAAAAATACTATTGACTTAAATGGTAGAATTACAAATTCTCCAGGAATGATGTATACATCAGCAAATACAACAAGCTCAATGAATAACTCATTATTGCTCGAAACTATAGGCGACATGCTTGGATCTTCTGCAGTTATAAGAAATTATTCTGAACTTATTTATAAGCAGATTAATTATCTGTATAATAGAACTTACGGCTTTGCAAATAATTATAATACTAATTATTCTGATAATGGCACAATCCTTAATGGCCTAATTTACTTATACGACAAATGGCTAACTTACTAAATAAAATATTAAATGTTTTAAGACCTGCGCAAAAAACAGCGATAGATTCATTTGTTAGCGAAAAGTCTAAAAGTTTTTTCGTAACAAAAAGAGAACTACTTACGCAGTTCCAAAGCTTAGTTAGCAAAACTGATTCTAATGGTAGATTTTTTGATTTTGCTCCAGCTGAATCCGATAAGATTATAAAATCTTCTTATATAAATGAGAATTTTGAAAACATATTTCTTGATTTAAATACTTTATATAATGGATTAACTTTATTAGAAAATAAGTTTAATGAACTAAATAACAATAATACAGAACAAATTAATAAAGCTAAATCAGCTTTATATAAAGCTATACAACAAGCAACAATATTTAAGTTTCTTAAATCTAATCCATCATACCAAGATATGAAGTATGTCGATTTCATCGACTCTTCTAATGAATCAAATTTCATACCAAAAGCTAAAATAGATTTAGATACATTTACTTTAGAATTAGCCCCTAAATCAAGATTAATAGCCCAAAACCCAAACAAGAATCTTAATCCAACTAAAGTTAATATCACTCATTCTGGTGGCGGAAAAGTAGTTAAAAGTATTAACTTCCCTCCAGAAAATATGCTAGATAGAGTGCCAAATACTTTATGGGCAGAATTAATCTTTTCTGATTCTCCTATACTGCAAAAATATGTTCCTTGTAATGGAGATGGATATGAATTAGATATTTTTGGGCCAATAATTTATATTGATATTGATTTTAATATTGCAGAACCAATTAATAATATAAAATTTTTGCCATACTCAAAATATCCAATTAAGGTATTAGATGTTTGTTATAAAGAATCTAGATCTGAAAGTGCATGGAAGCCAATTAAAGATTTCGTTTCTTCTACTACTGCACCTGTATTTGGATATTTTAAGTTAAACTTTGATCTAGTAATTGCATCTCAGGTTAGATTAGTTATATGTCAAGAAACATATTCTTATCATACATATCATCTTCCAAAATCAATTGTTTATAACACAGATATATTTAGCCATATATATGAAGCTGCGTATAGAAAAGAAATAATAGACGATTATCGTACATCTGCTGATCAAACAGTAATAGCTGTTAATCCAAAAGCTTCAGCTTTAATAGAAGCTCTAGACGATCTAGATAGTGATTTTAAAAAGATAACAGCCAACTATTCTAATGATCCATATCAATTTGTGGCATCTACTATAGATTCTATAGTAGAGTCTATGTCTAATTTAGATCCAGGAGCTAAATCAGATTTACTAGAAATATTTTCTTTATTTACGTCTGACTTAAAATCTAATATTATACAAATACAAAAATACCAATATAATTATGGTATTAGGGATATAGAAGTAGCATTAGATTTATATAGTCCTGTAAGTTTTTATTCTTCTCCAAAGTTTCAAACAACCTCTGCTATTTATGAAGCAGAATTAGAGACAACAGAATATCATCCTTTGTTTAAGGATGAACACGGAGAATTTTATAAAACTTCAATAGAATATGAGATTGAGCTTGGAGAGAATAGAACTATTGATATAGTTCCGCTTAATTATTCAGGTGATGCAGATGAATTAATTGTTAGAAATGAATATCTGCGTTTTGACAAAGCCAGTAAACTTGCCACTACAAGATTTAAAATCCAAAATACATTTGTGACAGTTAGAGAAAATAATGTATATCTTCCTGCCTCTAGATATACATTTTCTGGCAACGCATCTGGCTATGGGCAAGTTTATATTCCAGATCTTAGTAGAAATAGCGTATATAATATAACTTATAATCCAGTAGAGCAGGCATCTTCTATTGATATATCTTCTATATATAATTCAGAACAGTTCTTGCCTTATGAAAGATTTGAAAGGACCGCTGCCAATAATAGAGTTGAATTAACCGCATATCCATATGTAGAATACCAATTTATTAATTCTTCTGATTTGTTTATAAGAGACGATGAGGATGTTCCAGCATATAAATGGTCTTCTCCAATATTACCATATACTTCTGGTACAACTTATTTTAGGCCAAGAATAGTAAACTCTTCTGGCACTGTAGTTTTTAGTGGATCTACTTCTATCACTTTTACCGGAGCAGATCTTACTGGTCATTTATCGCAATCTTATCTTAGTGGCAATTATGGCTACGAGATCAAATTTAGAGATGTTGCTAATCCAATTGATATAGTTACTATAGTAAGTGCTACTGGTGCTACTATAGAAAGTATCCCAGAAATATCACTAGATTCTGCTCTTACATTTGGTTCTGCCTATAATTCTTCTAACGGAATTATTAATTCTGACTACGCTATTAATGTTACTTATACATCTGATAGCCAGACTTTCGGAATGGCTAATCCAGTTTATGAACCGATAATAGCTATAGTAAATGGCAAAAAAGCTACCAATAGAACTAACTATAGCTCTTTAATAAATCCTGCATTTGAGAACTTAGATTCTGCAGACAACTCTTATGAATATATACATAAAGGAAAGTATTTACTTTTCAATAAACCAATTACTGGAGAAATATTAGTTTATTATAGATGGGTTGCTAAGTATATTAAGATTAACGCATCATTGTATAATCTAGAACCAGCATATAATATAGTTACTCCAAAAGTCGATGAAATTAAATTATATTTGAGGTCTAGTAAATTATAATGTATTACTTTGCAACAATAGAAGAAGCGGCGAATTATCTTATAGATAACTCAAAAAATTTAAGTTCTGAAGAGATAGTTAAAATTAAAGCTTATATTAAGGATCGATTTAATTTATCTAAAACAGAAATTATTGATATAATAATAAAAGCGATTAATAAACGTAAGGATTTAAAAGACTAATATGACTCTTGATATATCGTCTCCAGCAGTTTTCTCTCTTGATATTTCTAAACTCAGAATATATCTTGATAACATAAAAACTAGACTTGACAAAGGTGAGATAAAGTCTATCTCGGAAGCTACTGCTGAAGCAATGAATGCTTTTAGAAAGTTTTTTATTACTTTAGGTGATCCAGAATTACGTATACATAAGATAAATCCTAACTATCCTCCATCAAGTTATTTATATAATGAGATGATGCAGGATATACAAAACTCTATATCAGCCTGCTATAATCAATTAGAAGCCCTACAGGAGCTTCAGACAGAAGCCTTTAACGCAAATGACGTTAAGACAAATGAACTCATTAATAGGGCTGGGGAAGCGTCTAGCAAGGTCATAGATCTTAATATTCTTTATAATCTTATAAATCAAGATCTTATAGTTGCTGGAGATGATTTTGACGATAACTCAAAAATAGATCAGAACTTTCCTTTGCAAAACCCAATGTGTGATGTCCTAAAAGGATCTAACATGGCGGTACTCAAACGAGAGGCTAGTGTCAACTTATTAAATCAAAATACTAAGATTAAGATAGTCCCATTATTACCAACAGATATAGTTAATGGTCCAAATAAAGATAACGAGAAAAGATTTTACGAAGGTAACTATTATAATTATGCAGGATTTGCTAGACCAGAAGGCGGCAGATGGCATTTTGAATCTATAGTAAATCAGTCTAATATTGCTGGATATACTGGAGATATTAACTTCCGTTTAGTTGGCGGCGATAATAAAAAGAATCGTCCCAACACAGTAGGCAGTTTAGATCAATTACAAAAGCAATTAGATACTATTACTCCTATAGTTAATCCAGAAGATATTACTGTTATTGATCTTGGCGCTTCAGAAGATGAAAAGAATATTGGTCGCTATAAGATGGTTGATGAAAATAATGCTTCCTTCTGGGAAGCGGAATACGTCCTTACCCTTAATGAACCTCTTATAGACAAAGACGCTATATTAAATTCCATCTCTGGAAATAATGACGATGGGAATAATAATACTGTTCCTACAATAACTGTAAATACAGATGAATTAAGACAGAAAGCATTAGAACAAGATGTAAAAGATTTTGTGGTTGAAATAACATTTGAGCTAGAGTCTGAAGAATATATAAACTTTATAACTTTAAATCCAAATAACTTCAATGAATCTACTTGGCTTGATATAATAGATCTATCAACTGCAAGTTCAGAATCGGACTTTAAACAAATTCCTGGCTTTACCCAGCATGTATACGACAATACTATCACTGATGAAGCTAATAAATTCTTAAATGATGATGATCAATCTCAGCTATTATCACCTAATAGATTTGCATATAAAGGCAAAGGAGTATGGTCTTTCTCTCCAATACTTGCTAAAATAGTTAGGTTCAGGATAAGACAAAAGAGTCCTGTTCCAAACCCATACCATAGATTACACGTGCTACTTACTAGAACATTACAGAAGACTAAAGTAAGTCAAAGCTCAGACGACGGATTATTCTAAAAAAGAAAAGAAATAAACAATGGCTGTATCTAAAAACCAAATACGCAGATTAAGTAGATTAGTAAAGCTTAGTTATTTGCAGACAGTCTCTATTATAGAGAACCAGAAAACTACAGATGACTATGTAGGAACTCCTACGCCTTATTCTGCTAATGTCTCTAATTTTAAGGCGCCTAATTTCTTATTTAATTTAAGTGCTGGTTTATTTGGCGATGGTGGTGGTTCTACTAGCGTAGATTTCCAAGATACAGGATGGACAATTTCCAGGACATGGCTAGAAACCTATTGGGATAAGATTAGATATGCGGTAGGAGTTCGAGAGGCCGGGATTCACCAGTTCACATATAATACTGTATCTGAATTTGTTTCTATCCCATTTACATTCCCAGGCGAGGTAGATAAAGTAAGTTTAATGGTAAGTGAAATAATACCTAATGACTTTCCAAAAGGAATCAATTATATTGAGTATTATGTTTCACAGAATCCTGAGACAGAATGGTATCAGATTAATCCTTTAGATAGTCCTACTATTTTTTCTCAGAATGGAAATGTTGTTCCGCGTATTATTAATTTTAATGCGCCAAGTCCTGCAGTTACCACTAGTGAAAATAAATATGTTACTACAAAGACACCAGTAACATCGCTTAGATTGAGGGCTGTTTTCAGAAGACCAGATAATATCGAGAATTCTGAGTCTATGACTTCTATACTTAAGAGTTATAGATTGATGGCTCATACAAGAATAACATAAAAGACAAGGAGATATAAATTATGAATGTCTTACATGAATCCGCGACAATAAATAACCTTTCTAGTTTTAATGATTGTGAAAATACTAATTATATATTTAGACAATATATAAATATTAAAACAATTGCTGAAACTTTGAAAGGGGGTGATCCTATAGGAGTTTAAGTTTTCTTTTCTTAGCAGAAGGAAAACATATATATAAACTCCGTATCTCTTCATCTAATGATGTCGTAAAATGCTAAATCTAAGGGAAAGTAAACTTAATAACTTTACTTAAAGTAACAAGGAATAAAAAAAAGCCCCCATTACGGGGGCTTATTACTTATGAAATACTATAAACCAAAATTATACGGCATGTCGATAATTGAGCTATTTAACAAACTTAAATATAAAGATTATACTATTGAATGGGTAAACACAATTGATTATAAAATCGCATCTAACAAACTTGATTATATACCATGTTGTTTTTATCCACAGATTAATCTAGTTTCAAATAAACATCCACATCATATAAGAATTCAAAATTATGTATCTTTTAATGGAGTCAATCAAGAAGTTCTTAAATGGAGATTGTCTTATGGAAAAATACATCAGTCATTTACTGAAGAAGAGTTATTAATTAAGTTAAACGAGTTGTTAAAATAAATGAGTATTATAAGTAAACAGATAAACGAAAAGATTAAAGAAAAAACCCTGGAATATCTCCAGAAAGGAGAAGTCCCAGGGAATATGTTTATCTTAAGAGAGATAAGAGATTTCTTAAAAAATGTTGGTATACCAACTATTAAATTTAGACCAGTAGGTAAAAACTCAGCTTTTAATATAGCAGACTTTAATCTTACTCTTGATGAGATTAAATTTGATATTGAAATACTATATAAAGAACTTATTGATCATTTTAAAAATGTGTTGTCTTCTTATCATGTGACTCAATCTGTTTATGACATAACATCAGCTGATCTAGATAGATTATTAAATCTTTTAAATGAAGAGTTATTGTTGCTAAAAAATGGCGATGATAACTTTAATGTTTTTATAGAAGATTTTTCGGATTTAGAAAAAACAAATCAGAATTTAACTACTAAAAAATCTATAGATGTAAATGCAAAAACATTTAGTTTGCCAATTTCTAATAATGCTAATTTTAGAGTACCTACGGATCATTTAGCTTCTATACAATCTTGGGCGATTAATATACTTAGTAATCAGCCAATTGTTTCTAATTCTCCATCAGTAGGAGCGGGATTTGGAAATGCTTTTTCTGATATAGTTTCTCCTTGGAGACAAGTAATTAGAACAGGAACTGCTGGAGTTTTAGATCTTGAATTTATATTCCCAATTGCTGCACCAGCAGAAGTAGAAAAAGAAGTTTTAATTAACCAAATTAGTATTACTCCTCATGCAGATTTTCCATTTAATCTTCGTATTCTAAAATCTGTTGATAATGTTAACTGGACTTATCTTCCTGGATATTCTACAACATTTAATATATATAAAGAATCAACGACAATAAATATGTCGTTTCCTACTGAATTAGTGCAATATTTAAAATTTGAAGTTAGTATCCCAGAAGCTAATAAACAGGTTTCTGAAAAAGAATGGGAATATATATTTGGATTTAAATCAATTGCATACTATCAACTTGGCAGATCTTCTTCTGCTGTATATATTTCTAAGCCATTTGAATCAAGCAATAATATAGGCAAAGTAATTATTGAAGCTAGTGATAAGGCGCCAGCCGGAACAAGTATAGACTATTACGTAGGTTTAGCAGACGCTACAGGAGAATTAACTGGTAAATGGGAACCTATTAAACCTATCAATGGTATATTGAATACTTTTGCGCCAAATATTGTAAGATTTAGTGAAATTAATTCACGAGAGATTTCTTATGTTGCATCAACAGGTTCATTATATGAGACTTATAAAGCTGTAAATTACTACACTATAAATAGTGGTAATGCTATATCTGATACTGTTATATATGGGACTGCTCAATTAGAGCGTGGAGAAAATATATGGACAAGAAACTCAGTTGAGCAAAAAGAAGAATATTCTATACAAAATGCTTATGTTAGTTTTAGCACTTCTGATAATGCATATTTATATGTTATAGAAAGTGAAAATTTAACTCCACTTACTGTAAGTGGACAGCAATATGTAACTATACAGTTAAATAATAGTATCTTATACGATCAATCAAAAGGCGATGAAGAACATCCTTCTAATGAAGTAGATCCGAATTTCCATCAATCTCCTAACTATGCTATATATGAAATGAACCTAGTTAGGAAGAATAGATTAAAAACTCTTACTGTTACTGGTGTTAAAAACTTGGCGTTTTATTTACCAACTGGAGTAACACCAGATAAACAAGAAAGACCTTCTATTAAAGTAACTAAGATAACCACTTCTGGAGGAAGCTCTTCTTTCCCTGATAGATTATTGAGAGAAGAAGTAGATTATAATATTAGAAGAGCAGAAAGAGTTGAAACCGTATATTCCGTAGGAACGACTGAGGAATCAAGTTCTTTCTGGGCGCAAAGAATTGCGGAAAAAAGTACATTGGATTTTTATGTTGAGTATTATGAAGAAGATTCTCTTCTAGATAGAATAGTAAATATAAATACTAGTTTAAATACAATAACTTTAGAACTACCAAATACATTATTTAATATATCAGATTATATTTATATTAGATACAGAGCTATACCAAAATACCCAAACTATAAAGTTTTTCCAACATCAATAAAAGCACATAAACAGTTTAATTCTAATACAACTGATTATATTTTGGGGCAAGATTATACTATAGATCTAAGAAACGGAAAAGTATACAGAACAGAGAATGGCACAATAGAAAGTAGTAGTAGTATATATGTCGATTTTAAATATGAGAAAAGAGTATTTGATACAGAAACATATGGTGTATGGTGTTATGTTAATAGAACAGATTTACCAGAGATTCCAATCACATTCTCTATTGATAAATCCCTAGGTGAAGCTTTTATCCTTAATAATCTTGCAGATAGAAAAACAATAGATCTTATCAATCTTAATAAGATTCCTCGTCTTGGAAAAGGTTGGTATCAATTTATAGTTAAAAGTAAAAATCCAGATTTATTTTCTACCAATGCTATAAATAAAGTTATAGCTCTAAAAGATAGTTCTGGCAATCCAGTATTTCAATCTAATAACTATTATTTCTCTAAAGTAATAGGAGCTATAGAACCATTAAGACAAGTATCATTTGATTATTTAAAAAGATCTGTATTGCCTACACAATATAACTTTTTTGCTATTAAAGATGGGCTTATTATATTAAATTTTATGCCTAATAGTGGCAATGGTTTTTATCCATATTACTATGACAATTCAGCTGGAGCTTTAAGTAGAGTGAACGAAAGATTTACATTAACTTATCAAAATCCAGAAATTATTAACGTTAATAAAAAATTATTAACTAAAATAGAACTATCTAGAAATCCCTCTATAGACGGAGGTATTACTCCTGAAGTTAAATCTTATATAATAAGAGTAGGTCCATAATGGAAACTGATAAATTTTTTGATACAATATTTGAACAATTTTCTCCAACATTTAAAGTAGAAGAAGAAAAGTCTAAAAAAGAAGTAGCTAAAGTAAAAAATTTTAAGTTAATGAATTGTTATTCGTGCAAAAAAGGAACCGTATATATTAAAACTAATTTATATGTATGTCCTATATGCAAGGGTCATGGAAAGCTTATAATAGACGTAAATACTTTTGAAAAGTATAATTTCGGGGATATTAAACATCTTAAATCTTTAGAAGAGGATCCAAATGAATAGTCTTTTTGAGAAAATAATTAAAGGTATAGAAATACTATTATCTGCTTTATTTAAAACAGTTCTAGCATGTTTTAGTAGCAGAAAATTTCTTGCTGTTATAGCAGGTATAACTGCAACAGCTTTAGCTACTCATGGAATAGTTCTCTCTCAAGATGATATAAATAATGTGCTTACATTATTTGCAACATTTATTGGTGGTCAAACTATAGTTGATTTTAAACATGCTTCTGCATCAGTAGAAATGGAAAGAATGAAACTTGATATACTTAAGTTAGAAATAGAGAAGTTAAATCTCTTAAAAGAGCAAAATAAAAATGTCTAATGACAGAAAAATAGTTGTATTAAGTACTAAATATAATCCAGCCAGGAAATTAGGAGAGTTTTCTTCTGATGAATATAATCGTTTAAATCAAAGTATTGTAAATGATTTAGGTGATTTAGTAAATGCTAGCAATTCTATTTATAATGAGCTACTGTCAGTAGTTAATAGATTAAAGTACGAAACTCTCTTCTTAAAGAAGAGAATTAAAGATATGGAATCTGATATAGAATACAGAAGAGAATCGCTTGCTAAAAATGGAGATGTTATAGAAGACTGGATTGATTTTCATGATACATCTAATTTATTTTTTCCCGAATCTCAACCAGAAAACTTAAAAGCTTTAATTAATAGTACTTTTGGAGAAGTAACATTACCAATTTTAACTATTGATAATAAGTTTGTTATACAAAGTATAACAACTGGTAAAGTATTACCTAATTATGATCTTGTTATAGATACAACATCTATATTTAATAAGAATGATGGTAATGGATTGTTAGATTATGAATATGGTGGTTTCTTAATAGAGAAAGATCCAGAGAATGCTTTTAATGGTGTTAATAATTCAATATGGGAAAGACGTGTAGAATTTGCGCTAGATTCAGATGTTTCTGAAGTAGAATGTGAAATTACTATTACAGTTCCAGAACAGAATAGTCTTGATGCAAATTGTGTTAGTTTTAATCCATATCCATATGGAGAAATAGATATAACAAATGTAGCTATTGCTACAAGTCTAAATGGATCTTTTGCAACTATAGATCAGTTTACAGCAACTAATAATGCTGGATATATTAGAGTGCATTTCCCTGTACAACCAGTACATCAAATAAAAATAAGACTAAGACAACGCAATTGGATAGAAGAAGAAAATAAAAAAGTATTCATATATGGAATGGAAGAAATAGGACTCGCTCTAATAGAGTGGCAAAAGTCTTATACACCAAATGGTAATATAGATGAGAACACTACATTTATAGTTAAGTTTACATCACCAGATGGTTATAACTTTTCAAGACTAACATCAATAAATTTCAACCCAGACTTCTCTATTGAAAATCTAACTAATAGACATATACATGTTGTATTGTCACAAACACCAGATTTTGCTGGTGCTATATGGAATTCAGATATAAGTGTTCTCCCGCAAGATCTAACCAATGGTGTATCTATTGCTGGATTGAATGAATTATATTGTATAGTTACATTAAATTATGTAGAATCCATTGGTAATAATGGTTCTCCATTTACTTTAAATACAACTCCATTTTTATATGGTATAGGCATTCAATATACTACAGAGGTTGAATAATGGTATATTCTTTAACAGGCTATAATCCATATACTGGACAATCTATAAGTGGATGGGCAGAAAG
>JACCDG011456164.1_pt1 | contig 11170 bp, 13 predicted proteins | sample 7442471 | NCBI WGS metagenome assembly JACCDG01 (sample SAMN15323444, study PRJNA562643) | freshwater metagenome | isolation source: river surface water | place: USA:Blue River Watershed | collected 2017-08-17
AGTTAGCTACCCCTACAACATCCCAGTGAGGCACACAGAACTTGCGTGCCACTGCTTCACACCTAGCCGTTAGTCCTGAACTACGCCAAGGGCACTCTCCCTTAATGCGTTTGTAGTCTACTAGGCCCTTGTAGAGATCTCTATGGAACTGCCGTAATTGTTTAATAGCAGTTTTGTATTCTGGACTGCGTAAGGTCTTGCGTCTGTATTTTGCATACTCTGCGTCCGTGTCCAAAAAACGCATTAGCTGCCTAAGTTCTGCTTTGCTTTCTGGTGAAAAGGGCACACCTGCATACAACGTTTGCATACACTCTCCTCTCTGTTAAAAATATATTATAACTTCAGTTTAGCCAAAATGCAACCAAAATGAGGGAGGTGGTGGTGGGGTGACCGGTATGTATGTAAGCGCACACTAACGTAGTTTTAAGAGGTAGGGGTCTAAAATCACCACCCTGAAAAGCTAAGTACTCCACCCAAATTTTTTGCGCGGCCAAATTTTAGGCCTGTAGACCCATTTCAGTATACATACACGATGGAATTACTATTAACTGCTATCGCTACTGCTCTGCTAGGTTATCAAAGCATAGCACCAGAATTCCGCAACAATAGCTTATACGCTTTTAATGTAGATCCACAAGATCGTTCTATCATAGTAATGAACACACAAACGGGCGAGATGTTCCGCTGTAACCAGGACTTTAAGTGCAGTAACGGACTTGATCTTAATCAACCTATAAAAAAAGCATCAACAGATTAGTGCTAGAGCATATATTACATATGATACACATACCTAAACAGCCACCTTTAGACATCGTAGACATACAGATACTTCTAGAGTTGTTACTAAGATGATCTACGAGTCAAGAACTAGAAGTCTAGTCAAAACCATCATATATCGCATATGGGTGTTGATCACCACTTACCTAATGTTGATCATAACAGGACAATCGCTGACGCAAGCACTGATTCCCACTATAATCATAAATTGCATATGGATGACTTCATTCTATCTATACGATCGCTTATGGGCTAGAATCACTTGGGGCCGCGTAAACCATATCAGTGTAAATCACGATACTAAATCACCATAAACTCACATATAATTAACGCATCTACACCGTAAATAATCGTATGAACACCGCAGAATGGCTAGCCGGAGTTTTGCTAGTTATACTAGGACTAGTACACGCTTTGATGTAGATCGTGCTAATAGTATATCTAGAACCATTACAAACTCCACAGCAACAATTGCTTCAAAGCTGGAGCAATAATGTTCACTATTGGCCCAGATCATGGTCACAGCAAGACTTATACAACGCAGCCATACCCGTAGATTGGTGGCTGTTGTTTTCCAATGTGTTATATGCTGACATGTGGATCATGCGCTATCCAGAACAATCTAGAATTATACGCACACTATTTGATACAGAAGATCCCCAGATCCTACGATAAAGCAAGGCTAATCGAACTCTGTGAGATTGTCCTGGCCACAGAAAAACTCTACCGTTTTACCGCTTGCGCTTTGCGCTGCTTCGCAGCTTCTATGACTATCGCAAAAAACCGCGCTGCGCTTCGCGCTCTAAATTACGCGATCTCCGATTTCTCCTTCGTAAATAACAGATGAGCCAATGTACACCTTTGTTTTCCATGCCCATGTACACAGAACGCTTGGATCTGTCTTTAATACCCAATCCCAGTGATGTAGTGTTCAATGAGTTTTGGGATCTCAATCAAAGCGAGAATCGACAGATCTTAGAACTAGCAGAGTGGCAGTCGTTGAGATCACAGATAGATCGCTGTTTGGGAGATTTCTTCCACGGATATCTGCGAGCCTCGGAGGGCATAGAATTGGTCATCACAGACAGCTGGATCAATCGCTATGATCAAGGACAGGCACAGCCTAGACACTTCCACTCTAACTCTGTGTTTTCCGGTGTGGTCATGCTCTGCGATCATGTCAGTGCCATCAGCTACTATACTCCACATCGCAGCAACTATCGCTGGGATACCACAGATCTCAATCTTTGGAATTCCACAGAATGGCGCATGCCCTGTGAGCAGGGACTCTTGATCATCACACCTTCTACTCTGGATCATCAGACACAGGTCAATCAGTCTGGTCACACACGCTGGAGTTTGGCCTTTGACACACGGATACAGGGCGATCCAAAATGGGTCAGGTCTGAATCTGAAACACTGGACAACATCTCCAGATTTAGAAGATAGTCATTAACTGCGCAGTAAATAAACCATGTTTAATCGTTTCTGTTTTCGAGCATTCATAGTCCTGCTGGTCATGACCATTCCCTTGATGGTCATCGTGGCTGGCATCTTATTTTGGGAGTTGGCAAAATCGTTACCGTATTTCTAATAGTCTCTGCCATGGTACTGGTGCCATGGATCATATGGCGTTTGCTGCATCTGCAGTCATGGATGCCCTTGCCCATGTTCCAGATATTCTGTGGCATATTGATCGGTCCTTCAGCCCTGGGCGCCTACTACCCCGAAGTGTTCACAGGCCTGTTTACTACACCGGTCAGAGCCAGCCTAGACACCATACAGACCCTGGCCATCATAGTGTTTGCGTTCATAGCAGGACTTGAACTCAAGCCGGGCGAAGTTATCGCACAGGAAGGACACTCACTTTGGACCAAGGCCATACAGGTCATAGTTCTGCCCATAGCGTTGGCCGCTGTGTGTTTCTACGTGTTCTTTGATTCGGGTCTATGGCACAATCCGCAGGTTTCTGTGACCAAATTTGCCTGGGCCATGGGCGTGGCCACCTGTATCACTGCTCTGCCCATGCTAGTAGTGGCCAGCCGCAGTTTGGACATCTACGGCACAGATCTCTATCGTAGACTACTAGCTTTGGTCACATTTGACGATCTCATACTTTGGTTGACCATTGGCTTGATCATTGCCTTTGGTGAAACCATGAAACTGGCAGCCCTATTCTTTGCAGCCACTGCGGTAGTCTATTGGCTGTGGCCTAGACTCATGGACAGATTGGGCGAATCAGCTTGGCCCACGTTGACCGTGGCCTTGGTGTTTTCCTGGGCAGCATTCAGCCACTGGGCAGGTCTGCATTGGTTATTGGGTGCGTTCCTAGCAGGCATGATCATACCTAGACACACCACTGCTTGGCTGGGTGGCATGGCAGAACATCAGATGTATTGGTTGATGCCCGTGTTCTTTATCTGGACAGGACTCAAAGTACAATGGGCCAGTTCTTTGGCTGTGATCTTGGGAGCTGCCATCGGCATGTATCTAATCGCAGTGATCACTAAATTCGTAGGCGTATGGTTGGCCTATAGATCGCAGGGCTGGCATATGGTCATGTTTAAAACTGCTCTGCTACAGAACAAAGGACTCATGGAGATCTTCCTAGCCACGGTTCTGTTTAAAGCCCAGATAATCACCGGAGACATGTTTGCTGCTGTAGTGATCATGAGCTTGATTTCCACAGGATCCGCTGTGCCCTTGGCCAGAGTGTTCCAGAAAAAAGCACAACAGCTGGATAAATAATGTTATGGACAGCACACTATACCTATTACCCATGGCACGCAACGTGGTCACAGGTCAAACCGTAAAAACACAAGATCTCACTGGCACACGATTGACACAGAATCAGATGATGCTGGCTGAAGAATTGGCTCGTAATCTAGCTGAAAAAATGTCCACCCGTACTGGTGTACCTTGGGTGGGCTTTGTCAAACCCTACATTCCTTCTGTAAGAAATATCGATTAATTATCTGTAGAGATAATTTACGGTGTCAGGATTTTCTCTGTAAGTTTCAGCACCGTTCTTTAGGTGGAATCTCTTGGCCATCTCAGTTTTTGGACTGAGTGTAACATAGGTTTCCACTTCTGGATGCTCTTGCTTGATCTTGGCCTGCGCTTCTTCTATGAGTCTACGACCAGCACCTGCCGCATATGACCAAATGGTATAGAACACTGCGGTATTGGTGTGTATGGCAGTTTCAGCTAGATCATCCACGGCCGCAGGAATGCGATCTAGGAATTTCACGCAGGTCACTGCCACAGGCTGATCATTGTCGTCTTTGAGTACATAGATTTCGGAGTTTTCATTGACTCGAAATTCGGGTGGTAGTTCTGGACGAACAGGATCGTCCTTGATGAGATTTAGTAAGTTGTCGGATAAGTCGCGGATGATGTGTAACATTTCGTGCCCCTAATGCATAAGTTATATGCGTATTTATTAATGATCCAAAAAAACTCTGTTTTTGGTACCTACAAACATTGACTGAGTAAATATTTTAATGTATAATGAACTTATACACAACTTTAAGGAGTCCAAAAATATGTTTGCAACAGGTGCTGTTCGTTCTGCTTCTGAAATCAATTCAGCTATGGGACGAGTTTATGGCCACATGGGACTTGCAGTCCTAATAAGTATGATCGCCAGTTTGCTGGTAGCGTCTAGTCCTGGATTGATGGCTTTGTTTTTTGGCACAGGTTTGAAATGGGTCATTATGTTTGCTCCATTGGTGGCTGTGCTGGGTATGAGTCTTGCCTATGACAAGATGTCTAAGAGTACTATACAGATCTTGCTCTATGCATTTGCTGTACTGATGGGAGTCAGTTTTGCCACCATATTCGTGGTATTCCAATTAGGCAGTATCGTGTCAGCGTTTATGGGCGGTGCTATCTTGTTTGGTACACTGAGCTTCTATGGTTACTTCACCAAGAAAGATTTGACATCATGGGGTACGTTCCTGCTGGTAGGTCTAATCGCTGTGGTATTAGCCAGTATCGTTAATATCTTTATTGGCAGTTCTGCATTAGCCATGACCATCAGTGCGATCGCTATCCTAGTGTTCCTAGGACTCACTGCCTATGACACACAGCGTATCCGTGAAATGGTTACCTATGAAAACGATGGCAAGATGGAGATCATGGGCGCACTGAGCCTATATCTAAACTTTATTAATATCTTCCTTAGCTTGCTACAATTGTTTGGAAACAGAAACGAGTAATTAATCTAAAAGATTATCTTGTTGTTCTAAAGAGAGCTCTTGATCTTCGAGCTCTCTTATTTTTTCTGTGATTTCATCAATAAGACCTAGATTGCGTAGGATCTTAAACACTAGATTTTCCACTGACCATTCACCTGCACGTTCTAGTCCTGCTTTACGCATCTTGGTGATCTTTTCTTTGACTGCTCTTAGTTTGTTTAGATCTTTGCTGAGCAGAGCAACTTCAATGTCGTGAAGAATGGCGTCCTTCTTAACTTCAATAGCAGCGTCGTCCACTGAGGGTTTGACCTTTTTAGGTTCTACCAACCATTTGCCTTTGGTTAGACTATACACACCGGTTGAATGATGAGGCTCATCTTCTCCTTGCACATAGCATTCTACAGGCAATCCTTTTATAGTGATGTTATGTTGCTCTCCCCATAGAGCTTTTTTAGCATTGAATAGTTCTCGTTGTTCGTCTGTGGGAGTTCCTGGGATAATCAAATGTAGATCTAGATCTGAATATTCTGTCCAGGTATAATTGGCATTTGATCCGGTAATGGTATAGTCTATGACTTTGAGATCTACACCTATAAATTCTTCAAACGCTTGAGCGATATCTTCTAGTTTTGCAGCCACTTCAAGATCTAAATCACCATCATCCCAAATCTTAGGATTTAGTCTTGTATTGATTGTAACAAAATCTTGTTCTTCGTAGAGTTCTCTAAGACGCATTTAAACACCGTACTTGTTTCTTTTTGGCTTGGCCACAGGGCTGGTCACATTAACAACATCGTGCATTTCTTCACTGCCCTTTCCGGTACCCTTGTTGAATTTAATACCCATTCTTTTAGCTGCGGCCTTTCTGATTTCAGTATCTTTATCAGTGTAATCTATCATGGTAAAATTACTGCCCATAGGCCCTTCGTCGAAAAAGTTATCAATCTCTGGGCTAGGTGCCAGAGCAACACCAAATCTATAGGCTAGATAAGGATGATTGTTATTGTCTAGATCGCTGCTGGATGTTAGGTTAGGGAGACTCTGCTTAGAGCTCTTTCTTAGAGGCTTGGTATTTTCGTTGATAAATTCTTTTGCTCGCATCCATTATTTAGCCCACATTAGGCTGTACATAGTAGCTAGGCTATCTGAATAAATTTCTGCAATTACGTAGGTATACGGATCGTTATCTTTACGCTCTAATACTAATTGACATAGATCAGCATCTTGCGATTTTAACCATTGAACATGGTCTAACCCTGCTTGTCGATGTACTGCCGGCCAATCTATATAGATGTTGTCAGTGCCGTCGGATTCTGGTTCAAAATATCGAGCAATATTAAAACGGTGCGTCTTCATCGGTGTTCATGTTGCTGAGAATTTCACGAAGTTTTGTACTCTGTACGGTGCCACGTACCTTGCCCACAGATTCGCCTTGATTAGGATCGTCTCTGGAAACTTCTGTTTTTCTCTTAATGTTTTCTATTAGGCTGCTGGCACCACGGCTCATAGCGCCGTTAGATTCTTGTTCATCTTCTGGAAGATCTGATATCTTTAGACTTTCGAGATTAAACTCTAAATCTACTTTCATACCTACGCCACTAGATGAACGAGTTTTCATAAGTTGAATTTGATAACGACCGCGCTCGCGCATAGCTCTACTGGTAAAGATACCAAATACGTTATCCGCTGTCTGAATCTTTGATAAACCGCCTGAAATGTGTGAATGATCAAACTCAACCTCCTCAACTGCGCCTCTGTTCAGCTGTGCTGCTGTTACGCATATACAATTCTTTTCTACTGCTAGATTACGCAGTTCTTCTGACACATACTTGTCTTTGATAAACAAGTCTGCGGGCGAAATCTTTTTACTCACAGGCATTAATAAGTCTAAGTAGTCAACCAACAATACGTCAACTTTACGTCCTGTTTTGATTTCATATTCTTTGAGATAGGCTCTCAAATCATTAGCAGTCTTTCCAGAAGGCATATATTTGACCTGATATGCTCCTGCTTTTTTGCCAATGATTTTAACTTTCATTTCGACATCGTCAAGATCTTTAAAAATTTCTTTAGTAGGTATACCTGTGAGCATTGCATCAATACGCATTGACACCAGCTCTTCTGAAAGTTCTAATGTTAGATAAACTACGTTAAGTCCTTGTAATGCCCAGTTCACTCCTAGGTTTGCCAAGAACAAAGATTTACCTGCACCTGATCCACCTGCAAAGATATTAAGTTCTCCACGGTTCATGCCACCGAACAATTTCTTATCAAGACCTGGCCATCCTGTGGATATCTGACCATTTTTATCTTTGATCTTCATTAATCTTGATCGAGGATCTTCAAAATAGTCTGTGCCCATGTCTTTGGCAAGACCGATCTGTACTGCTTCTTTAACCATGACTTCTACAGCACCATAGTCATGTTTTTCTAATAGATCTGCTGAATTAATGATCGCACGTTCTAGGGCCTTGTGACGAGTAAAGTTTTCAAACTCATCCATGAGCCATTCCATATGACCATCTTTGATATCGTCGGGCTTCTTAAGATCGGTTCTACAAGAGGCATTAACCATGTCATACTCTGGCAATACAGAATATTCTTTGGCATAGATGTTGATAAACTCAGCAGCATCTTGTAACTTGCGATCAAACAATGTGTGATCAAAAATACCTTGACATCTAACAAATACTTCTGCATCTGCTAACATTAGTTCAAGATATAATTTTTGTACTTCGTATCCGTAATCTTTAATCATAGTTAATATTATATATTCTAATTAAACACAGGTAAACCATATTTTTCCGACCATGAACGAGCATCTGCATGATCATTAACCATAGGCTCGCCTTTGATATTCAAGCTGGTGTTTAACAACATTGGACATCCGGTTTTATAATACCAAGTTTCTAAAAGTTTTCTAAATCTTGGGTTATCTGATTTACTGACCGTTTGCACACGACTAGTTCCGTCATGGTGTACTATGGCCGGAAAAGACTCAGATTTTTTACAAACAGCGATTTGTTGCATATAAGGTGTTGATTTTGTTGGCATTTTAAAGTACTGATCTGCGAATTCTTCTAAAATAGCCGGAGCAAAGGGTCTGAACTGCTCGCGATGCTTAATATCATTAACTAGAGCCTTTATTTCCTTTCCTCTAGGATCTGCTAGTAAACTACGATTTCCCAAAGCTCTAGGACCAAATTCGGCTCGGCCTCTAGCAATGCCACAAATTTTATCTTTCATCAAATGATCAACGATTTCTTCGTCCGAACATTCGTAGCCCATATCGTAGCCCAAATATGGACCAGTCCAATCTATGTGTTGTTTTCTATGAGATAGTACTGCACCAATTGCGCTGCCGTTATCTCCAGGAGCAGGCATAATCCAAACATTGTCAAAATATTCATAGGCAATAGGGTTAGCCACACAATTAAGAGCACACCCGCCCATAAACACTAAATTCTTGCTGCTACTAAATCTTTTTGCATATATTAGAGTTTCGCGGAATATCTTTTCATATACTGCTTGTGTTCCTGCAGCGATATCAAACATATCCTGTTCTGTGGTTAAATCAGGCCTCCAATATTTGCAACCTTTATGTAAGTTTTCTCTACTATAAAGTAGATTTCCGTCATCCATATAATCGGGGAACCAAATAAAGTCACGCAAGATATCTTTATACAATCTATTCGGATCGCCATAGGCAGCCATACCCATTAGAATATATTCTTCTTCGTTTGGCTTGAGTCCTATACGCTGTGTCATGGCGCTGTACCATAAACCTACAGAATGTGGAAAATCAATTCCATAAATGTATCTAAGTTCGGATCCTTGTGCTTGCCAAATTGTCAGGGTTTTAAATTCGCCGATGGCATCTATAACTATCACGCAGGCATCATCAAACTTACTTGTATAATAACCTGCGGCAGCATGACTACGATGATGATCTGTATATTTGATAGGTGCAGAAATACCGTATTGTTCTAGGTATTTTTTGATATTATTTTCTTTAAAGGTTAGTCCCTGTCCTGCAAAAAATTGTCTAAAACTTTTTAATATAGGACGTTCGTACCAACACACACTTCCGGGCTCGCCGTATTGTAATGCATACTCTAATAAATCCGGATGCAAGTGTGGATCATTTTTAATCTTGCTGAATCTTTCACTCTCACTGGCAAAGAGTAATTTTTTATTGTCAAATACCGCCAAGGCAGCATTGTGACTATTCGCAGATATTCCCCAAGTAATCATTTGTATATAAAAGGATCTCTCTTCCTTAATTCCTTAAGACGTTTTTTAAACTTTCTATGTTCTTGAAACTTTACAAAAGGATAAAGAATAATATCAATTATTTTCTTTAGCATATTCTAATTTTTCCAATTTATGTTCCATTTGTTTCTTAGCCATGTTAATTTTAATGGAACCTTTCTGTGCAGTCTTTATAGCATCAACTATAACAAATAATTTTCCATATCTTTGTACTGCTTCTGCAACATCCTTTACATCGTCATCCCAGTTAGGCATTGCCACACTCCACCCTAATTCTGATGCTCGATCAAAAAGCACCAACCCTGCGCGATCCTGATCAGGTATTACAATAACTTCACTGCCCAGATTATTAATTATCCTGCTTTGTTGATCAGCAATTTCGTTAGTGAGCAAGGCCATACCGCCTATAGACAATGCATCAAATGGTCCTTCACAAACGAACACATATCGTTGTGTTTCTTTCTGTTCGTCGACATTGAATACAAAATGCGGATGTTGATCCGATAGATATTTTGGCTTACCATCTGTAAACTTTCTTGCAGTATTGCCAACAATGCGTCCTTGATACCTAAAAGGAATGATTACTCTAGAATCATACCCACTGACTGGACTCCAATAGAAGTTATCGCTGAGAGGATCGTGACCTCTATTGATCAAATACTCTATAGCACCAGCCAACTTTTCTTCTATCTCAGGATCTTTGACTTCTAACCATTCTTTAATAGAAAGCGATCCTTCTGGTAAAGGTTTATCTGAGAATTCTATTTTAGGTTGATGTGCTTCTGGTTTGTATTCTGGGCTTTCAGTTTTTAAAGATTCAAATACCAATTCTTTGATATCATCTTCATTTGCTCCTAACCAGCGAGCTAGAGATTTCATTTTTTCACCGAAGGGTGAACCGGGCTGCCAACCTGTTGAAAATTTACAATTGAAACAATTAAAGACTATGCCTTCGCCGTCAAACCGGATGCCGCCACGTTTACGAGTATCGGGACTATGTCCACGATGCTGGCAACATGGTGCGTTAAATGATGTCCATCCGCTAGGGCTATGTTTAGCTCGCGAAGGGAGTAGTGTTCGAAATTTGTCTACGACCAGAGTCATAGAACAATTTTACTATCTATACAATACTTTGTCAAGACTTCCGACAACTATATTGGTATCTGCCAAAACAAATGTTCTAACACCGTTATAAGATAAACCAGTCCAAGTTATTCCAGTGATTCGCCCATCACCGTCTACTGCAGATACCGTGATTGTTAAATCATTGGTAGTCAATTCGCCGCCCAATTTATTTCCGCCAACAACAATGGTATTACCAATAGCATAACCCTTACCTGGATTACCAATCGTTACATTATAGGTCAATAACATAGTTTGGGCAATGGTAAATGTTGCAGTATTTGAACTTTGTGTTGGTACATGTTTGAGTCTAAACCAATTCCACTTACCTGTGACATTTTTATATTTTTCTGTGGTTAAATCTACGTCGGTAATATTCACCCAATTGTGTGGTGTAGCACCCTGTTCATCTAAACTACCTTGTATGGTCACAGATCCTCTGTAGTTCGACGAATAGAATTGAAAAGTATGAAGTGTTCCTGCGCTGTTAATAGTAGGCTTGGCATCGACAATACTACTGATATAATATTTGGCATCGGTACTGCCTGTGGCAAAAGGATTTACATATTCAAATTTATTAATAACCACACTCGGATCAGCTTCTCCTAATACATCACCTAAAACTTCTATAGTTCCGATGGTATCATATTGACTATCCATGTATAAAGGAATTCGTGAAGTTACTTTATAGTCAGTAGAATCTACGGTTTCTCTAACTTCTTTAGTGATACTATAATCATAGAATCCAGAATCAATATCTAATAAATCGTCCGCGGTTAAAACTACAGAAACTTTACCAG
>JACCDG010179067.1_pt1 | contig 11169 bp, 6 predicted proteins | sample 7442471 | NCBI WGS metagenome assembly JACCDG01 (sample SAMN15323444, study PRJNA562643) | freshwater metagenome | isolation source: river surface water | place: USA:Blue River Watershed | collected 2017-08-17
AACTCCCTTCGGTTGCGAGGATAACCTTACTTAGCAGGGGCCGCCGGCGGGACCTTGCAGGACTGCCAGGCGAGGAATTTCCACTCGCCCTTTTCAAGGCGCCAGACGGCGAGGAAGCTGATGGTGCTTTCGGCGGCCTTGCCTTTGACGACGGCCTTCACGTCGAACCGTCCGGCCATCAGGGCGATGCCGGGGGCCGGGAAGGTGAAGCTACGCTCCTGATAGGCATACTTCGCATAGGTGGCGGAGCCGTCCGTCAGCGAGGCGATCAGGGTCTCCCGGGTGTCCACCTGCCCGTTGGAGTGCGCGTAGCGCAGCTCGGGCGAAAGCACCGCGGCGAGTTTCTCGCGCGTCGGCGCCAGCATGGCCGCGACGCGGGCGTCGTCCGCCGCGGTCACGCGGGCGAGTTCGGGGTGCTCAGCGGCCGAGCAGCCGAGGGCAAGGAAGAAGGCGAGGAGGAGGGAACGCATGGAAGAGTGGATGAAAGATGACGGAGGACAGATGACAGATGGAAAAGCAGATGATTGCTGGGATAGCGTGTGACTCGTTTTATCCGTCATCTGTCATCAGCCATCTGTCATCTTCACCGCCGTGACGATGCTGCGGTCGCAGGCGGTGTCTTGGTGGCGGACGTCGCCGAAGCCGGCTTCGGTCAGGAGTTCGCGCATCTCGCCGGTGCCGTAGCAGCGGCCTTCGGTGACGCTCATCAGGAGGGCGGAGTAGGCCGCCACGGGGGCCGGGCCGGTCTTGTCTTCGTTCAGGTGGGCGTCGTGGACGATGAGCAGTCCGCCCTTGGGCAAGGCCTTGGCGGAGGCGGCCAAGAGGAAGCGGACCTTGTCCGTGTCCCAGTCGTGCAGGACGTTGGAGAACAGGTGGACGTCGTAGCCGGAGGGCAGGGGGTCCTTGAACATGTCGCCGGCCGTGACGTCGACCCGATCCTGGAAGCCGCGCTTGGCGATCATCTTGCGGGTGATGCCGTCCACCGGGGCGCGTTCGAAGACCGTGGCGGTAAGCCTGGGGTGATTGGCGACGAGCGCGCAGGCATAGATGCCCGATCCTCCCGCGATATCGAGCAGGCGGGTGCGCTTGCCGATCGGCGAAGCCTTGGCCATGGCGGGGCCGAGGGTGAAGCCGCGGGCGTCCATCGCCGCGGTGAAGCTCGTGGCGAACGCGTCGGTGAGCATCGCTTCGCTCCACGGTTTCTCGTCCTTGTAGCTCCCCCAGTTGGCGGGTTTGTCGGTCTTGAGGATGACGACGAAGTCCTTCACCACCGGGCGGTCCTTCAAGGAAGCGTAGTAGGGCCCGAGGAAGGTGGCGGAAGTGCTGACGAGGTGCTCCTGGCCGAGCGGGGTGACGGAGTAGGCGCCGTTCTTCAGCGCGAGGAAGCCGTTGGCCGCGAAGAGCGTGAGCATCACGTCGGTCGGCCGTCGGTGCGTGCCGAGGTCGCGACAGACGGTGGCGAGGTCCGCCGGCTTCGCGGCGAGCTTCGTGAAGAGGTCGAACTCCGTGATCGCGGCGGCGATCAGGTCGACCGCGTAGAGGCCGTCGCGGAAGCGGTAGATTTCCAGCGGGTCGTGCGCGGGCGCGCGGGTGAGGTCGAGCGGGGCGGACATGGGCAAGGGCTGCACGATGACAGCCCTTGCGGAGAAAACCACCCGTTTTGTCGGGCTTACTTGGCCTTTTTCTTCCCCGCCTTCTTCTTGGCGCCTTCACCCGGCTCACCGGGCTTGTCGGCGAAGTCGGGGATCTTGAAGTCGATGGCCTTGGCCTGCCTGTCGTATTCCGCTTCCAGCTTCTTGCGCAGGTCGGCGTAGGCCGGGTCGGCGGCGAGGTTCTTCAGCTCGTAGGGGTCGGCCTTAAGGTCGAAGACCTCGGTCCACTCGTCGTGCCCCGGATATTTGATCAGCTTGGCGTCGGTGGTGCGGACGGCGGTCGTCAGCGGCACGTTGGCGAACCCCTTTTCGAAGAAGTAGCAGTAGAAGAAGCTCTCGCGCCAGTCGGCGGACTTCTCCTCGAGGAGTGGCTTCCAGCTGCGTCCGTGCATGGCGGCGGGCACCGGCTGGCCTGCCAGGTCGAGGAAGGTCGCGGCGGGATCGACGTTGAGGACCATGCGGTCGTCGGTCCGGCCGGCCTTCACCGCGCGAGGGTAGCGCACGAGCATCGGGATACGCAGCGCTTCCTCGTAGGCGGTGCGCTTGTCGCCGAGGTTGTGTTCGCCGAGGTAGTAGCCGTTGTCGCTCGAGAAGACGAAGACCGTGTCCTCGGTCAGGCCAAGTTCGTCCAACGTCCTGAGCAGCTTGCCCACGTTGTCGTCGACGCCGTTGATGCCGCGGAACATCCCGAGGTTGGTCGGGACTTCCTTGGCGTCGGTCTGCTTGCCCTTGGCGCCGTTCGGCCCGGCGGCGGCATAGATCGCGGGTAAGCCGTAATTGGGCACGTTGCGGGCCAGCGCTCCTTCGTAGGCCTGGGCATGCCGGGGCGGGGGCGTGAAGGGACCGTGGCAGGTCTTCAGGCCGAGGATCATCAGGAACGGCTTGTCCTTGTTGGCCTTGATGAAGTTCGCCGCATACTCCGTGGTCACGTCGTCGACGAAGCCCTGGCTCGGGGTCTTGACGCCGTCGACCTCGATCGGGCAGTCGAAGTAGACCCCCTGGCCGACGAAGCTGGCGGACGTGTCGAAGCCCGGCCGTTTGCCGGACTGGTTGCCGTGGTGCCACTTGCCGAAGTAGCCCGACACGTAGCCGGCCGGACGGAGCAGGGCCGCGACCGAGAGGTTGCCCTCCGGGTGAGGCGTGTGGTTGTTCGTCACGCCGTTGACGTGGCCGTACTGGCCGGTCACGAGCGAGGCGCGCGACGGGGCGCAGAGCGAGTTCACCACGAAGGCGTTGCGGAAACGGAGCCCCTCGTTGGCGAGGCGGTCGAGGTTCGGCGTCTTGAGCCAAGGAAAGCGGCCCTTCTCCCCCTGTTCTTTCTGGACGACCCCGAGCGCGTCCCAGCGCTGGTCGTCGGTGAAGACGTAGACAAAGTTCGGCTTGCGGTCGGCGGCGCGGAGCGAGGCGAAGGTCAGGCAGAGCAGGGCGAGCAGGGGGATGCGCGGGATGGGCATGCCTATCTAACAGCTCCGGAGGGCGGGAGTTGCGAGCAATCTCCGCCGGAGGCTCACTTCAGCGTCCGGATGTAGAGGACCAGCGAGTCGACCTGGGCGTCGGTGAGGACGCCGGCGAAGCTGGGCATGGCGAACTCGGACTTCACGAAGGAGGCGTGCTTCTTGGCGTTGGGTTCGAGGATCGATTCGCGCAGGTAGGCCGCGTCGACGGTCGTCGAACCTTTCTTGCCTTGGTCGGTGACGTAGTCGCGCTTGGACCCGAAGAGACCCTTCCACTTCGGACCGACGTTGCTCATGGCGGTGTCGGTGACGGAATGGCAGGCGACGCAGCCGAACATGGTGGCGAGGCGCTGGCCTTCCTTGGCGGAGACGACTTCGGCTTTCTTCGCGACCGCGGCGCGCGGGGTGAGGTCGACTTCGATCGGACCGAAGCCCTCGGCGACCGGATCGAACTTCGTGAGCTCATACGGCGTCGTGTAGGCGTTCGCGCGCATCTCGGCGCCGGCCGAGGAGGCGAGATCCCAGCCGATCCGGAGCTGTTCGACCGGCGTGAGGCCGGGGACGCCGAGGAAGACGCCCTTGCCGTCCAGGCTCACGTAGGCGCTGCTGGCGGTCAGCCAGTCGTTGCCTGTCTTGCCGTCGGCCTTGTATTGGGCCGAGCCGTAGGAAGGGGCCCGCTTGTAGCGCCACGTCGCGAGCGAGTAGTTCTCGGGGTTCGCCGCCTTGGCCGGATCGAGAGCGACGTCGAAGCGCAGCAGGATGCCGCGGTCGGTCGGGATGATCTCGCGCGGGGTGAGCGACGGCGCACCGGTGTAGCGGACGCGCTCGATGCCTGTCAGGGTGTCGAGGGTGTTGCCCCAGCCGGCGATCTGGAAGCCGGCGACATAGAGCTGGCCGTCGACGGGATTGACGGAGCCGTTGAGCGGCGGGGTGGCGAAGCCTTTGGCGACGCTGACGACGCTGGCCTGGGGCTTGGCGCCGCGGTGGTTCCAGAGCACGCGCAGGAGGTCCGGCTGGTTGAAGCAGATCTGCACCATCTGGTCGTTGAGCGGACCCATCCGGGCGTCGACCAGCCAGACCTGCGAGAGGGCGGAGGCGTTGACCGCGTGCGGAATCCAGGTGAGCGGGGCGGCGATGGGGGCCGGGTAGCTTTCCTTGGGCAGTTTGTCGCTGAGGAAGCCGTAGAACTGGTCGCCCTCGATGATGTGCAAGGGCGTGCTCGGGATGTAGTGGCCCTGTTGGTCGCTCGAGACGACGAGACCGGTGCGCGGATGGACGGAGATGTTCGGTTGGCGGAGGCCATAGCCGAGGCGGGTGGCGGTGCGGCCGTCGGCGGAGAGGCGCAGGACGCTGCCGTTGTGCTTGCCGATGGTCGTCGCTTCCTGGCCGCCTTTGGCGATCACGAACTCGCCCTTCGGTCCGAGTCGCAGGGTGCTGGGGAACTCGCGCATGTCGGCCGTCTGCGCGAAGGCGTTGGAGAAGAGATCATGGACGTCGGCCTCGCCGTCGCCGTCCGTATCGCGGAGGCGCCAGACGCCGTTGCGGTCGAAGACGAAGATCTCGTCGTCTCGAATCGCGCAGGTCATCGGCTCATGCAGGCCGGAGGCGAAGCGGCGCCAGGTGACGTCGGTCGCGCCGACCTTCAGGCCGCGGGCCAGCCAGACGTCGCCGTCGAGGGTGACGACGACCGCGGTGCCGTCCTTGCGGAACTGGATGTCGCCCGTGCGGACGGCTCGTTTCCAGGGATTCTCGACCGGCAGGGCGACATGATCGATGGCGTAGGTCTCGGCGCTTTCGGTCACGTTCACCTTGGTCTTCACTTCCGCGTTCCAGCGGCGGGCCGAAGGACCGGTCGGGATGGCCTGCGCGGCCACCGCGGGCGCGGCATGCTCGTCGCAGAGCGTGACGCAGAGGGCGGCGGGCGCGGTGCTGGCCGGCACCTTCACCACGAAGAAATCATCGTCCGTCACGAGTTCGGCCGGACCGGTGACGGTGACGCCGGTCTCGAGTTCCTGCGACGGACCCTGGTGACGCGTGCCGACGATGAGCAGCAGTTCCTTGGAGTGGGGCGAGACGGCGAGGTGACGTTCGACGACGACGTGGCCTTCGCGTTCGCCGGCTTTCCAGAGTTCGCGGACGGTGGCGTCGGCGACGCGATAGTTCAGGACGACGTCCGACCCGACGAGTTCGACCGACTCAAAACGGCCGAGGGCTTCCGGCAGCGGGCCGCGGCCCACTTCGTTCGGCGAAGGAGCGGGCGAGCGGGGGTCGGTCAGGTCGACCTTGGCGCCGGTCTGCCAGCCGGGGATGATCGCATGGCCGAGCCAGAGCTTGCCCTCCGGTTGCGGCGAGGGGAACTGGCCGCCGAGCGTCTTGCGGCTCGGGTCGTGGTAAGAACCGGGCGCGAGGGCCTTGTCGCTGACGCCCTGGCCGCGCCAGACCGCGGAGACGCGGAGCAGGTCGGTGTCGAAGCAGGCCCAGGTGTCGTGCGGCAGCTTGATGATCAGCCCGCGGGGGGTGAGGTTGTCCTTGCCGGCGCCTTCGCGACGGGCGTCGAGGATCGAGGAGAAGAACGGGAAATCGGCTTCGACCCAGGCGCCCCAGGGCTGCGCGGCGTAGGTCTTCGTCTTCCGGCTTTCCCGCGGCGGCGCCTTCTTCACCGGCTCCGCCCCGAGGCAGGTCAGGGCTCCGCAAAGCAGGGCAAGGAGGAGTCGGTGAGGACGCATTGAGTTCGGCAGTTGGGGCGTCAGACGGATATGGGGTCGGAACTTCAGGGGCAATCACATCCGCCATCTTCCATCGTCTATCCTTGTTCTATCGGTCACAGCCCCTGCAGCCAGCGCAGGAAGCTGCCTTCTTCCGAGGCCAGGATAGAGAGCAGGTCGCTCCGTTCGTCGGTCCAATACATGATGCGGGCCGGGAATTCGACGGTCTCCTTGGTGACGTCGCGCAGCAGGGGCTGCTGCATGAGGACCTGGTTGCGGCTCATGATGATCCAGTCCGAGCCATAGAAGCCGGCGTCCTCATAGGCCGTGTCGTTGTCGTCGATCGTGATGGCGGGGAAGCCGATCTTGTCGGCGATGCGATAGACCACCGGGTGCAGGTCGAGGTAGCGGTTCGAGACGTGGACGACGATGGCGCCGTCGGGCTTGAGGTGCCGCTGATAGTGGTCGAAGGCCTCGAGGGTCAGCAGATGGACCGGGATCGCGTCGCTGCTGAAGGCGTCGAGCACGATGACGTCATACCGCTGGTCCGTTTCGCGCTCCATCGAGAGGCGGGCGTCGCCCATCACGAGTTCCGTCTTCGCCTTGGAGTCCTTCAGGTAGGTGAAGGTGCTCGTCGCCAGGCGGGCCACGTCGTCGTTGATCTCGTAGAAGCGGAAGGTATCGCCGGCCCGGCCCCAGGCGGCGAGCGTGCCGCAACCGAGCCCGATCGCGCCGACGCGGCGCCCGCCCCCCGGCTTATGGGCGCGGAGGAGCCGGCCGATGCCGCTGGTCGAAGTGTAGTAGCTGCTCGGCTCGACGCGCTTCTCGGGGTCGACATATTGCAGGCCGTGGATGGTCGCGCCGTGCTGCAAGGTCAGGTGGTGCGCGCCGGCGATTTCCGAATCGTTGTCGTTGACCTTGAGCACGCCGTAGAAACCGCGCGTGGTCGAGAGCGAGCCGCGGAGCGAGGTCGTGGCGACGTCGGTCAGCCCGTAGCCCAAGGCGGCCAAGGCGAAGACCGGCACGGCCCACGCCCAGCGGGCCCGGCCCTCGCGGAAGGGCAGGGTCGGATCCTGGCGGAGCACGACGAGCACGAGCGCGGCGGTGAGGAAGAGCGCGAGGTGCAGTTCGAAGTAGTCCGGGAAGACGAAGGGCGCGACGAGCGCGACGAACAACCCGCCGGCGGCGCCGCCGGCGGAGAGCGAGAGGTAGAAGCCGGTCAGCCGGCTCGCGCCGGGACGCAGGCGGTAGACCTCGCCGTGGCAGACCATGCAGGCGACGAACATCGTGCCCAGATACAGCGTGGCGAGCGGGGTGATGTCGGGGTGCGATTCGGCCTGGTAGAGGTTCCAGAGCACCATGCCCAGCAGGACGGTGAGCAAGGGGATCCAGAAGCCGCGATGATACCAGCGCGGGCTGTCGAAGCTGATGATGAAGGACAGCAGGTAGAGGCTCAGCGGCAGCACCCAGAGGAAGGGCACCACGGCGATGTCCTGGCAGAGCTTGTTGGTGATCGCGAGGAGCAGCATCACGCCGCAGGCGGGGAGGGCGAACCACAGCAGCTTGCGCCACGCAGAGGCGGGCGCTTCGACCTCCGCTTGCTTGGCCGTCTCGCCGTCCGCCGTGGCGGATTTCCAGACCTTGAGGCCGCACCAGGCCGTGAGACCGGCATAGATCGCCAGACCCCAGGACCAGCCGTCGGCCTGCGCTTGGCGGCTCAGCTGGGGTTCGAGGTAGAACGGGTAGATCAGCAGGGCGAGCAGCGAGCCGACGTTGGAAAGGGCGTAGAGGCGATACGGCGAGACGCCCGGATTGGCTTTGCTGAACCAGGCTTGGAGGAGAGGCCCGGTGGCCGAAAGCACCAGGTAGGGCAGGCCGAGGCAGCCGAGGAGCAGCAGCAGGATGTGGCCGGCGGCGTGCGAGCCGTCGGTCGGCTTCCACGCGTCGCCCGGTGTGATCGGCAGCAGTGCTACCGCCAAAGTCAGCAGCACCAGATGGGTTATGACCTGCCTACGCGGCGTGAGCCGGCTGATGCTGAAGTGCGCGTAGGCGTAGCCGCCCAGGAGGAGCAGCTGGAAGAAGAGCATGCAGGTCGTCCAGACGGCCGGGCCTCCGCCGAACCAAGGGAGGATGAAGCGCGCGATCAGCGGCTGGACGAGGAAGAGCAGGAACGCTCCCCAGAAGATGGTCAGGCTGAAGGCGAACATGGCGGGGTATGCCTTTGGAACCCCGCCGGGAGACGAAGGTTAGGGCCAAGAAGGCCTAGTGCGGGCACCGGACGCTGGCAATCCCGTTCAGACCCGGGGCCGGAACTTCAGCACGAGCGAATCATACCCCAGCTTACGCTCGTAGGAGTGTTCGGTCTCGGTGCGTTCCTCGGCCGAGACGATCTCCATGCCTTCCACGAGTTCGACGCACTTCTGGAGCAGCGTGCGCAGGAGCAGGCGGGCGTGCGGGGCGCCCAGGCAGAGGTGTTCGCCGAAGCCGAACGAGAGGTGCGGGTTCGGCTTACGGTCGATCTTGAAGACGTCGGCTTCGGGGAAGACCGACTCATCGCGGTTGGCCGATGCCCAGCCGAGCGACACGCGGCCGCCGGCGGGGACCTGTTCGCCGTGCACGGAAGTGGCGACGGGGCAGACCCGGCCGATGTGCGTCAAGGGCATGAAGAAACGGAAGAACTCCTCGCTCGCATGGACGATGCGCTTCGGGTCTGCGCGCAGGTAGGCCAGCGCCTCGGGGTTGGCGGCGAGGTGTCCGAGGGCGCAGGCGATGGTGTGGATGACCGTATCGCGGCCGCCGGCAAAGGTGAGGTTGGCGAAGCCCATCATCTCTTCGCGGGTGAGCGGCCGGCCTCGGAAGCGGGCCTGCGTGAGCGCGCTGAAGAAACAGCGGCCGGGCGCCCGGCTGACCGCGTCGAACTTGCGCGTGAGATACTCCTCGAGCTCCACGCCTTTCTTCAGGCCGCCGCGCACGCGGAAGACGTGGACGCCCCAGCCGATCCAGGTGTCGGCCTCGCGTTCGTCGGTGTCGAGCAGGTAGGTGAGGGCGCGGGCCTGGATGGGGAGGGCGAAGCCGTGCACGATCTCGGTCGTCTCGCGGGCGAGGGCCGCTCGCAGGAGCTCGTCGATCAGCGCTTCGACCTTGGCGACCATCTCCGGGAGCTTCGGACGCTGGAAGTAGGGCTCCGCGATCGCTCGGTATTCTCCGTGCGCGGGCGGGTCCGTCTCGATGGGCAGCTGGCGCACGGAGCGGGCTTCTTCCTCCGAGGGGATCGGCACGCGGAAGGGGGCGTCCGAGCTGTAGGTCTGCCAGTCCTTCGCGGCCTGCCGGACCTCGGCGTGCCGCAGGATCATCGGGATCTGCTCGCCTTGGAATTCGTAGCGGGCGACCGGTCCGGCGGCCCGCTTCTCCTTGAAGGGGTCGGACGGCTTGTGGCCGAAGGGACATTTTCCACCGAACATGGTCTTATTTGGCGGCTTCGGCCTTCACGACTTTCTTCGCGGGCGGGCGGAGTTCGTCGGCGGTCCAGGAATTGGGATGGTCGGCGCTCTGCTTGCGCACGCCGGCGACGAACTTGGCGTCGACGGGCGAGCCGTTGTGCTCCCACTCGCGGCGGATGTAGGTCAGCACGCCGGCGACGTCTTCGTCGCTGAGCATGCCCATCGGCGGCATGGAAAGGTCCCAGGTGCGGTTGCCGACCTTGATCGGGCCGCCGAGGCCGTTGAGGACGATCTTCGCGGTGACGTCGGGCTTGCCGAGCACCCAGTCGCTGTCGACGAGAGGCGGCGCCAGGCCGTCGAGGCCATAGCCGTGCGGTTGGTGGCAAGGAGCGCAGAGCGACGTGAAGATGGCCTTGCCCTTCTCGAAGCGGGCGAGCTCGGCCTTGGTGAGGGCCGTGACCTTGGGGGCGGCCGGGGCGCCGGGCTTACCCATCCACGCGAGGCGGGAGGAGAGCGAGGTCAGGTTGGCGAGACCGCCGGAGGATTTCACGGTGGCGCGCAGTTTGGCGAGCGGAGCCGGCTCGGCACTCAACCAGATGGTCTTCAGCGGCGAGGTCTTCTTGGTCTTCGCATCGCGGATGGTCTGGTCGAGGCCGCGGAGCACCGCGTCGCGGAGGTTGGTCCGGTCATCGAGCGTGACCGCGACCGCGAGCATCTGTTCGAACGGGCCGCCTTTCCCGGCCTGCGAGACGAGCGCGGCCAAGGCTTCGAGCACCGGGCCGGTCTCGGTCAGGTTGGCGCGCGTGGCGACCGCGGCGACGGCCTGGGCGAGGGCGACTTCGCGTCCGCGGGCGCCGGAGAGGGCGCCTTCACGGATGAGGGCGTTCTTGCCATGGCGGGCGAGGAGTTCGGCGAGCGTGCGATCCGCGGCGGGCTGGTTGACGGCCGAGAGGCGGATCGCGAGATGCGCGAGCACGAGCGGGGCGGAGTCATCCTTCGCCGCAAGCAGGTCGGGGAGGAGGTCCGCCGAGGCCAGGCGCACCGCGGCGGCGCGGACTTGCGCATCGGCGTCCTTGAGGGCGGAGCGAACGTCGTCCGGCGTGATGGCGCCGAGTCCGTCCAAGGTCCACAGCGCGTGCAGGCGCGTCACGGCGGGGGCGGCGGCGTCGGCGAGCAGGGCGCGCAAGGCGGGGGCGGCGGCCGCGTCGCCGCTTTCGACGAGCAGGCGCTGGGCGGTGTCACGGACCCAGCCGTTGGGATGAGAGAGACGGGCGACGCGCTCGGCGACGCCGGCCGGCAGGACCGTCTTCTTCGGAGCCGCCTTATCATCGCGCACGATGCGCCAGATGCGTCCTTGGTTGACGGGAGTCTCGAGCTTGCGCGCCTTGATGTTGGCCATCAGGTAGTGCGTCAGGAAACCGGGGTGCTGGAGCATGCCGCGGTACATGTCCACGACGTAGAGCGCGCCGTCAGGTCCGTTGGCCATCATCACCGGGCGGAAGCGTTCGTCGGTGGACGTCAGGAACTCCGTGCCGGGATGGGCGTCCTCGGCGGTGATCACGCCGTCCTTCTCCGTGAGCTTGAGTCGCTTCACGAGGTTGGAGGACGGCTCGGGGACGAAGGCGTCGCCGCGGTATTCGGCCGGGAAGGCGTCGCCCCGGTAGACCACGGCGCCGCAGGTGGAGGTCGCGCGGGCGAGCGTGCCGTCGGCGCGCAGCGTCTTCGGGTCGTAGCCGCGGTTGACGCCGGGGGTCGGGTGCGAAGGGAAGACCGCCTGGTCCTTCATCACCTGGAAGTTCACGGAAGAGGCCGTGCGCAGGAGCGGATTGCGCGAGAAGGCCGCGGCGGGCAGGAGGTCGGCGCGGAGGAGGTCGGAGTTGTAGTTGAAGAACAGGCGTCCGGCGTCGTCCTGGCAGAG
>JACCDG011318859.1_pt1 | contig 11165 bp, 9 predicted proteins | sample 7442471 | NCBI WGS metagenome assembly JACCDG01 (sample SAMN15323444, study PRJNA562643) | freshwater metagenome | isolation source: river surface water | place: USA:Blue River Watershed | collected 2017-08-17
ATTGCTGAAAATACAATATTAACTGGAAAAACATTTCAAGAAGTTTGGGATTTATTATTATATCCATATGAAGAACCAGCATTTTCTTCATTTAGTGTTAACCCTACATTACCAACATTTGAATTAGGTCAATCTGTAACGGCAGGAACAAAAACATATAGTTGGGGAATACAAGATAGTCAAAATTTAAGTGCTGGAACTATATCAATTATAGAGTACACAGGTACTTCACAATTCAGAACAATATCAAATGGTTTAACAGGTACTTCAAAATCAATAACGACAACATCACCAACATTTTCAAGTTCAACACCAACAACTCAAGTTATTTACACCATAAAAGCATACGATACTCGAGGTAATTTATTTACTCGTTCAATAAATGGTAACTGGAGATATAGATGGTATTATGGAAAATATTCAGGTACAACCGTAACACCATCAGAAATTACGGGTTTTACTGATACTGCGTTAGTAACAAGCGTTATTAACAATTATATTACTTGGGATGCAACTGTAAATCCAGAATATGGATACTTAATAATTCCAACTGGATTAACACAACCAAGTGATTTATTTAACTCAACATCAGGTTGTCAAGGTTCTAATATACCTTACACAACTGGTGGCACAGTTTCGTTTACAAACACATACGGTGTTTCAACAGCGTATATGATATATAAAACAGATAATCAATTCGCAGGTCAATATAATGCTTGGTTATGTCAATGATAAAAAATAAAAACATTAATTAATTATGGGTGAAATATCAGGAGGAGTAAAAGTTGTAGGTTTCATATCACCGACAGATACTTCAGATCAATATGCGGTTATTGACCCAATATATGGTATAGATGGATGGAGAAATGTTGGTTCTTTATCTGATATGTATAATATACCTAACGCTAGACGAAGAATGGGTATGGTTGTCGGTGTTTCAGGTACACCAGTTACTTACTATACCTTAACAGGAAATACATGGACAGGGGCAGCATCCGATTGGACGCCATTTGAATTAGGGAAACCCGCAGGTAATAATCGAGAAGTACAATTTAATGATAATGACACTTTTGGTTCATCTACAGGATTTACATTTACTAATAACAATGTGTTAGATGTTAGAGGAAAAGCTCATTTTGGTACTGGTCAACCAACAATTTTTATTGGTACAGGTCACACCGTAGAAATAACTGCCACAGGTGGTGAAGCTCCGTTAACATTAATTGGAGGTAGTGGTGGTGTTGAAATTTGGACAGATTCTACACCAACAAAAGCGGTTTGGTATGGTTCAGCGTTTCCCGGAATAGCAGCCGATGGTGACATTCATTTTGCAACATATAACTCCGCTGAAAACAATTGGAAAGATAGAATAGTTGTAAACAATAGTACAGGTGATGTAAAAATTATAAATGGGTTGACGGGAACAACAATAACCGGAACCACATTTTATGGTGATGGTCAATATTTGACAAATTTACCAAAAATAACAGGATTTACTTATCAACCGTCAGGTGCTCCATCACACAGTTTATTTATTTATACAAACTACAATACAGGATTTAGTGTGGATTTATCGTCATTAGCTGCAGATGTAACTATTACGGGAGGAACATACAATCCAAGTACGGGTGTAATCAAATTTACAAGTCAAGGTGCACCTCCTTTTGATGTTTCTGGATTAACCTCAGGATTTACCGATACGTATGTTACTTCAACTTCTTTTAACGATACTAATGGTGAAGTAACAACAACTACAAATACGGGTTCTAATACATTTACAATAACAGGATTAACACATGGTTCTGGCACAGACAATAGAGTGGTTGTTTGGGATGGTGGAGGTTCCACCAAAAAACAAAAAGCAAGTTCACTAATAACCGATAATGACACATCAGTTGGTATTGGTACAACAAGTCCAAGTGCGTCGTATATTTTAGATATTAGTGGAGACACTAGAATTGGTATTGGTACTGGTGACACTACAACATTTGGTAATGGAATAGTTTTTAGTTTTGGTGATGGTGCACCTAAAATTTCCGGTGGTAGTGAGAGAATTCAAATCGGTGTTCCAAATAAGTCTGGAACTAGAACTTTTATTGGTACTGTTGGTGGTAATGTAATAACAAGTGGGTTTACAGAACTTGAAGTAGGTTTTGGTGATTTGTCACAAAATGGAGGAACATTTAATAATACAAAATTAACAGGTAGGGTATTAAGTCAATCTGGTGACACCACATTTAATTTTTTAACTGTTGAACCAATTTATCAAACGGTTGGTAGTCCATATAGTGGTACAGTTAGAGCATTTTATTATAATCCAAATGTAAGTACTACATTTAATGGTAGACAGATAGCGTTTGAAAATACCAGAGGTGATGTTTTATTTAATACAACATCTGGAGGTGTAGGTATTGGAACAACAGGGATAACTAGTGGTAATATATTGGATGTTGTTGGTAATGTTGATATACAAGGTAAATTAAAGTTTTTTGATGGAAGTACCGATAACACATTTATTAGAATTGGTGCTGGTAATCTCAATGTTGGTAATGATAATAACAATCCTCCGGATGGTATTTTTATAGGAAGAGGAGTTGCAACCTCAATAAATTCAGGGTCAACTTCCGGATCGTTAATTTCTATTGGACTAAATTCATCTTCATCAATAACAACAGGTGGTAGATATTCTGTTCATCTTGGAAGAAATAGTGGTAGAGGAATCACAACAGGGACACAAAATACATTTATTGGTAGTGGTGACAATACTGACATTCCTTCTTCAACAAGTAATTCAATACATATTATTGCTGGTGGTGGATACGAAAATAATGTTGCGTCACAAGTACTAACAGGATTGACATCACAATACGCATTTATTGGTGGTGGATTTAATAGTTCATCATATGTAAATAATTTTTATTTAGGTGCGGGACCATATGTTAGTGGTACTTCAAGTGCTAATTTGAATTTATATGCACCATCTGCAATTGGATCAAATGTCGTTGGTTCTAATTTTGAAATTAATGCCGGAAGAGGTTCAGGAGATGGTAAAGGAGGTGACATTATTTTTAGAACATCAACGTCAGGTTCAACAGGTACAAGCATACAGACATTATCACAAAGATTAAAAATAGGTGGTCAAGACGGAAAAATAACCGTAGATAATTTAGTTGGTTCAGGAACAAGAATGGTTGTTGCTGACACAAATGGTGTTTTAAGTACACAAGCGATATCCGGAGGTACAATTGCAGGCTCAGGAACTTCCGGAAGAGTCGCATTTTGGAATGGAACCTCTTCGTTATCGAGTGATCAAGATATTGTTTGGAATAATACGGATAAAAGACTAGGTATTAATACACCATCACCATCATGTAGACTAGAAGTAACAACAGATAGTGGCAGTACCATTAATGCTATAAGAGCAACTCAAACAAATAGTTCATTAGGTATTGATGATTATACTGCGTCACTAGCAATTTTAAATAAATCATCGACAACCAATTCTTATTCTTTGATGTCATTTCAACATACCACATCAAACATTGGTATTGCTAGAATAGGTAGTAAACTTACATCTACAAGTAGTAATGGGTCTGGTGATTTTGTTTTTCAAATTAAAGAAAATGGCGGTTTCAATGATGCAATTTATATAAAGTCAAACGGTAATATTGGTATAGGAAATACTGACCCTAATAATAAATTAGTTGTTAGTGGTTCAGTTAAAACCACAGGTGTAAATATTTTTGAAAATCTCTCAGGTGCAACAACAAGAATGGTTGTTGCGGATAGTACTGGACAACTTAGTACACAAACAATACCTACAGGTGGTTATAGTGTAGTTAAGGTAACTGGTTCAACATATACCGTATCGGCAACTACAGGTGAATTAATTATATTAGCCGACGCAGCGTCAAACACAATTACAATTAATCTACCTACAGTAGTTGGTAACACAGCGAAATACACAATTAAAAAAACAGATAACACTAGTAACATTGTGACAGTTGACGCTAACACTTCAGAAACGATTGATGATGGTACAACGGCAGAAATTAAAGTACAATATGCATCAATAACGTTGATAACAGATAATACAGAATGGTATATAATTTAATAACATGGCATATAATCCACAAAATCCAAATGGTCAAGCATTAATGACAGGTTCAACACCTGTAGTAGTTGCTTCAAATCAATCGACAATAAAAACATCAATACAAGAAACATCAACTGGTGGTGCGAACATTCATCATTATGTATCTCTTTCAGGTGTCAATCAACAAGTGATAACGTCTTCACCGGCCAGAATAACTGGATGGTACATTTATAACGATTCATTGAATGTAAGAAGAATTAGTTTTTATGACAACACTTCTGTACAGTCTGTTGGTTCTATATCAGGAGGATTTAAATTTTCTGTTGTAATTCCATCAAGTGCTGGTGCTAACTGTTCTTTTCCCGGAGGAATAAGTTTTAATACGGGTATTACTTACAATGTAGGTACAACAGTAAGTAGTACTGGAACAACATCACCAACTGTAGATAATGAATTAAGTATTAACATTTTTTATAAGGACTAATTAATATATGGCAATAAGATATTGGTATTTATCTGGTGGAACGGCGAATTGGAACACCTCTCGTTGGTATACAAATGCACAACTTACAGGTGTACCTGTAAGTATTACTACAGCAGATGACGCTATTATAAATCAAAACTCAGGGCCAGGAACATTAAATATTAATACGTCAACAATAATCAAAAGTGTAAATTTTTCGGGATACACAGGAGGATTTTCTACAAGTACATCTGGAATTATTTTAACAATAAATGGTGGGGATGGTAGTGCAAATAATTATTCATTAGTTGGTTCACCATCAATCTCATCATCTGCACAAATAAGATTAAACGCAACTTCCGCATTATCACGTAAAGTGATTAGAAATGGAATGACAATAAATAATGCGTTTAGTGTTAACCCAACAGTAACTGGTGCAACTTATGATTTTGATGATTATTTTGAAACAAATTCAGGTGTAACGTTTACATTATCAACAGGTAGGGTAAATTTTAATGGAGATAACGGAACATATAATGCAACACTTGGTAGTTTTGTGTCAACAACATCAAGTGGTAGAACTGTTACATGTACTGGTATAAGTAAATTAAATTTAATTGGTGGTGGAAGTACGACAGGTACATCGGTATTTGTTTGGAATACTTCAACCACAACTGGTTTAACTGTAAGTATAAATTCAATTTATATTACTGGAGAATCTTTAGGTAGAAAACTTGTTCGTTCTGCTAATAATTTTCAATTAAACGATTTTTACATAAATTGTATAGCTGAAAGAGTTGGATTTGATACACCTCCACCAAACATTAATAATTTATATGTAACTATTCCTTCAGGCACTGGGTTTATTTTTAGTGATGGTCTTATTGTTAGAGGAAATATAGATTTTACAACATCCACAGGTAGATGGTTATACACCGCAGCAAATCTTTACTTATATGGTAATTTAACATTGTTTAGTGGTTTAACATTTGACCCAACAACCTCAACATTTGGTGAATTAAATTTTATTGGAAATAACGACCAATATTTTTATGTAAATGGAAATACAACAACCTTCTCATCATCTTCTGTAATAACCGCGTCTAAAAATAATACTAAATTAATTATTAGTGGTAACACAAATATAGGTGTACTTAATTTGAGTGGGGCAACTTTTAAAACAGATAATGTATTTTCGGGTAGAACAATAAATGTATATAACGGTGGATATATAGATTTTACAAGTAATCCAAATCCATTAATAAGCACACAAATAATGTCTATCTATAACAGATCAGACTATTTTAGTTGTCCTAATTTAAATTTTGTTAATTTAGATATTCTAAGTGGAGGTAAATTTTTAAATTTAAGTGACGTTTATCAAAATACTGGTGGGGTTTTAGAAATTTTTACAAGTGGTATAACATACTTAAATTCTGTAAATGGTACTGTTGATTTAAGGAATTTGAACATTACCGGAGGTGAATTATATCTAACTCAGTCAGGTACAACAACAGTTACAAATACAATTTTAAAAAGAGAAACACCATTATCAGTTGACCCCATTTTAACTATATCAAATCCACTAGCAAACTATAATTGTAATGCAATAACGATATCTGCAGGAACATTTACACACAATTGCACTGTAACCCCCACCTCTAATACGTTAATCTATAACAATGGTGTTTTATTAAATAATGGTGGATTATTTAGGTCTGATGGTAAAGTATCTTTGTTTGATAATTCTTCAATAAGTGGTATTAATTCTAATGATTACCAATTTATAATTGATAACTTTGAATTTAATGGACAATCTTCAGGATATTTTAGCGGTAAGATTTCAATTTCAGGTAATTCTCCAACATATATTGATATAACCGGGACTACAGTACAAGTAGATGGTTTTATAAACGGTTCACCTAGAACTTTGTCTTTAAGGTCAGGAACATTAATTAGTAATGGTGGAGCGACAATAGGTAAATTTTTAACTAATAATTCAACACCAAATAGAACATTAACAATTGCTAGTGGTACAACATGGGAAATAACGCAATCGAATGGTTCGGACACTGCAGTTTGGTCAATTGATAACCCCAGCACATTTACATTGAACGCCACTGGAAGTACAATAAAATTAACAAATTCAAGTAGTGCTGCAATTGCCACATTTAACGGTGGAAATAAAACCTATGATACTTTTTGGATTAACAGAACTGGTAGCACTTCATCGAATCATATCCTTGGTAACAATACATTTAGAGAACTTAAAGACGGAAACGAATATAGTTTATCTGGTCAGAAATTAACAAATTTCACAATACCGGCACATTCATTATTGTTTCAAGATGGGTCTACTCAAACAGTTGACATTTTTAATGTAAATGGTATTCCAACCGCAAGAATAATTTTAAACAATATTGGTAATTCTGGCAGTACACCACAATACACAATACAAAAAAGTACGTCAACACAATCAGAAATAACAAAATGTTTTTATTTAGACATAAGAAGGTCACAAGTAATACCGGTTGAAAATATTTGGTATGCTAGAGGTAGTATTGAAGGTGTTTCTAGTAGTAATTCAGGTTGGACTATAACAGATGAAAGATATTGGGTTTCAGGTGGTACAAAATCATGGAATTCAACATCAAACTGGTCTGTTTCTTCGGGAGGACCATCTGGTTCTACAGTACCAAGTAGTACGGTTTCAGCAATATTTGACACTAATTCCGGTAATGAAGTTGTTATAATAACAGGTACAGCAACTTGTTTTGACTTTGATGTTAGTACATTTAATGGAACAATTAGTGCATATACAACACAAAATTTAACTGTTTATGGTGATATAAATTTAGGTAATAGTATAACAGGTTTTACAAATAGATTACAAGCACAACCGAGAAACAATGATATAAATGTTTTTAGTAATGGTGTTCAAAATAATTTTCTTTTAGACATATATGATAATATAACACCGCCAGTTAGACACACTGTTAGACTAGGTGATGATTATAATTCCACAAATTATATAGTTCATCGTCATCATAATTTTGACACTAATTCAAAAAATATAACAGTCCCTTCATTTATAACTGGATTATTTCCCTCTGAACTTTATTTGAACAATAGTATTATAACGTTAACTGGTCCTGGAAATCCACAAGCGTCATTATCCGTTTGGGATTTATCTAATGAAGCACTTATATTTGATTGTGGTACAAGTGAAATAATTATAACCGATACAACAAATAGTCAAATATTATTTATTGGTGGAGGATTTCCGTATAATAAAGTTAGATTTGAAAGAGGTGCGAGTACAGGAAGTACACTTATGTATTATAATTCATTAATTAGATTGACAGGTAATAGTTTTAACGAGTTTATTTTTAATTGTACTGAACCACATACATTACAATTTACAAGTGACAATGGTGCAGGTGTTACAGGTGTAACTGTATTTAATCAATTTAGAACAAACGGGTTTTCAAATAGTAAAAGATTAACATTAGATAGGAATGGTTCAGGACAATATATTTTTAAATCTACAAATCCTGGTAGAATAAAACTGAATAATGTAAATGTTATTCGTTCATATGCGGAAGAGGAAAATAAATTTTTTGCAAATATTAAAAATAGTACAATAAGTGCGGACACAACAAATTGGTCTTACTATGTTGATGGTAAAAATTTAGGTTTATTGGGTGTCGGTTGATTTTTTCTTTTTCAATGTCACTAAATCATAACATAAATTCAAAATACCTAAAATTATAACTGTGGTTGCAAAATAGTTTTCAATTAAACCACTGGTACCCATACCAAATTTTTTTATTAATATACCTAAAATAATTAATAGTATATTAGTTATCAGTCTCATTTTCATTTTCTTTTAATTTTGATATACATTTATATAAACAATAAGATTCTTCTAAAGAGTATATACCATTTTGTTGATTATTAATTATTGAAAGTTCTAATATTTTTATTGCGGATTTTTTATCAATATTTTGCATGAAATCATCAAATTGTTTTTGTGTTTCAAATTGAAAAAGTCCATTGAATAAGTTTTCCATTTTTATTTTTTTATCCATTTTACATTTCTATTATTCAAATAATCAATAACAAAATGAAAACATTTTTTATTTTTACCAACCAGTTCTGGTGGAAAAACACCTTTTAAATTAAATAGATTATTAATTATTAAATTAATACCAGCACAACAAACATAACCTGTGGTTCTTGACATTGAAGATAAATCTAAAACAGAATCATAATAATCTAATAATTCATATTCTATTTTCTCATTTTTATTTTCAATAATTACTTTCATTATTGTTAAATCTTTTTCGCCTTCATCGTACCTCCATTGGTTTATCAAAAGTTCTGATGTTATTTCTAAGGGTGTTACAGAATGGTAATATAATTTTTTATCAGAAAAAAAACCAGCTTGGTTAAGATTTTTAATAAAAGATAAATGTCCCGGATATCTTAAAGTTTTCTCTTTCATATTAGGTATATGAGACATTGTGGTCAATAAACTTCTCAAACCATCAGTATAAAAACCTTCTAATTCACCAATTTCAGGAAAGTTGATTATTTCTTCTTCACTTAACGCCGGTTTAACTGATATTTTACCATCTTCCATAATTCTAGCAGGTCTTGTGTACTCTTCTATAACGTCAATTGGTGAAAAGGGTGCTTTGTATTTAAATGGTTCGATTGGGGTTACCGGTAATCCACCAACATAAAATTCAAATGAATCTACTTTCATATTTTCATTGTAATATCCAAGTAACAAATTACTCATACCTGGTGCAACCCCCATATCCGTTATTACTGTAACATTTTTTTCTTTGGCTAATTTGTTTAATGTTAATGAGTCTTCAGGAAAGAAGGATATGTCACAAACATTTTTTTCTAATTGAATTAATTTTTTTAATGTTTCATAACCCATAAAACCGGGTACTGCACTTATAACATAATTAAAATCAGAAAGTAATTTACCATAATTGTCAAAGTTTTTTAAATCAGCAATTTGTATTGTAATTTGACTGTTTAACTTTTTTAACTTTAACAGATTTTGAAGACTAATATCAAAAGTTGTAATATCGTAATCTTTTGATAAATCGTAAGAAATGGTTCTACCCACCATACCAGACCCTAAAACAGCTATTTTTGTTCTCATAGTTTTAAAATAACTAAAATATTCCACAAAGTCAAATAATTATTAGTATGTCAGTACTAATTAACAATAAACTATTTAATGCAGAATATCTTAAACCCGAACAAATGGAAAGGGGTATGATGGGTAGAGAAGAATTGGATGGTTGTATGGTTTTTAACAAAGGAAAAGGACACCACACCTTTTGGATGAAAAATTGTTTAATTCCTTTAGATATTGTTTTTGTCTTAAACAACAGAATTAGTAAAATACATTCTAATTGTAATCCTTGTGATGGTGAATGTGATAAAACTTATAGTGGAATTGGTGACCACATTATTGAATTTCCTGCTGGTACTGCAAAAGATTGGAAGATGGGTGATCGAGTAAAGATGTATCTTGGGACACCGCAAAACCCTGTTCGGTAATTATTTTATCAAATTTATAATTAACTTTTGGCTTTGTTTTTTGAAACACCCAAAAATATGAATGATATTTTCTTGCGTGAACTTGTTTTGACCATCTACCCCCAAAACTATTAATTCTCATCTTCGCTAATAGGACAAACATATCTTTTGGATAAAAACCTAATTCTGTCGCCATTTGCATTACCATGACATGTGTGAAGTGATTTCTACCTCCGGATACGGTATCTTGACATTTGAATATAACAAACCCGTCATCTTTACAAACGCGATATAATTCTTTCAATGATTTATAGTAATTTTCTTTTAAGTCATTGTATGTAGTATAACAGACAAATCTTTTAGCGATAATTGAACTACCTTCTTTATTGTCTTTATATGTTTTACCTGCAATTAAAAACGGAGGATCGTACATAATACTTGACATTGAATTAGTATCAAATGGTAAGTTTTCGGAATTAGCACAAATTACCGAGTCATTTATAGGGGTAATATCTGACTTTATTTTTGGTGAAGGTAAGTTTTTCCAAAAATTACCTTTTGAGTATGTACAATCCAAGTCAAATTGTTCTATGTTATATAAGTTCATTATATTTCTAATAACCTCATAATTAGTGTTATAAACACTTTTTACAGGTTTAAATGATTTATCCATTTACTTTTTTATTTTAATTTTTTATGTTTATAAAAGTATAATAAATAAAAATCAATAAACCAAATATTTATTTAAAAACATTAATTATGGGTTGTGGATGTAAAAAAAAGAATCAAAATCAGCCAGTTCAAGTTGCACCAAATAATGTAACAATCAATATGGCGGAAAATCAAACTAATCAAGGTAATCAGACACCTGCAGTAACATTAACTGAAGAACAACAAAAACAAGTTGATGCAATTGTGGACAAGATTAATCAAATCAAGTCTTAAAATATACAACAAATACTGTTGTATATTTTTTTATAATCATTGTATATAAATATATAAATATGAGATTTCAAACAAAATTAACGAGTGTAAACG
>JACCDG010876918.1_pt1 | contig 11163 bp, 10 predicted proteins | sample 7442471 | NCBI WGS metagenome assembly JACCDG01 (sample SAMN15323444, study PRJNA562643) | freshwater metagenome | isolation source: river surface water | place: USA:Blue River Watershed | collected 2017-08-17
GCTGGATCAAAGGGATCGACTGCGATGTGGAGAGCTGATGTTGGAACACCATTTGTTAACTCTTCAACCGATAACCAACCAAAGGTCCGTTGATCACTAAAGATTAGCTCTTGCCTCTTCAAGCCCTTTCTCAGATCAAGCTTTGCCCTCACATGCTTTGGCTCAGCTCGATCTTTACGAGCAAATAAGAACTGCCCTGACATCCCGAGGTGTGCGACTAAGGCAAGGTCCCTATCTAAGACAAGCCATAAGAACTTGCCCCGGCGATTGACCTCTTTAATGCGGCTGCCCACAACCATCTGCAGTGGCCCGATTGATGCAGGCTTTAACACGCGAGGATGCAGATCGAATGCAGATGAGATTGAGTAGTCGGTTGCAAACTGCGCCAATCCCTTACGGACTGTCTCGACCTCAGGTAATTCGGGCATGAAGCAAGTCAATTACATATTGGAGCGGCTCGCAATTTAGCTATACCAGCTCCAGAACTCGTTCTTGATCTCCTTATCCGTAAGGACAGATTTGAGTTCTTCTCCATGACCCAGATTTGAATTCTCTTGTATCAGAGTGAGAATCTCCTGATTAGGGTCCAACCCAAATTTCGCGGCAATCGCCGGGAAATCCGCGGGCTTAACGGTGTGAATGAACTCGTAGTCGCCTTCATTGGGGGTGCGTGCGTAGTACTCAAACTGAAACCGCAAATCTCCTCCATTGAGTGAGGCGTAGAGAATCGGCTTGCCGGTTGACCCAAGGATTGAAATTTCTGCCATGTATTTACCTCCATTTGCACAATACATCGCGTGAGCGACAAAAGGCTCCTTGTCAGATATGGGTAGTACCGTCACAGCTATGGAAGAGAAGAGAGTGAGGCGCCCTCAACTGCGAATGCTCAATTGTCCATCGTGTGGGCAGAGGGGTCTGCTTAAGGCCATCTTGTGGGGAATGCCTGAAGAAGAATTTGATTACGATAATTTTGCATCAGGGGGATGTGTCATCCCTTCATCATCTCCTCCCGACTGCCGTTGCAGTGGGTGTGGCGTGGATGCCTACAGCGATGAGATCAGTGGCTTCGATGATGGAATGATCAGGCTTAGGTAGAAAGAGCTCCTCTACTTGTCAGCCCTCCCCCATAGATTCAATCCATGATCAGAAGATTCTTCTCGAACTTTCGCCAGGCCCGTATCGATGCCGAACTCCAAGAGATCATTACCGAGGGCAACCGCACCCGCGAGAGCGCAAGCGCTATCCGTGACTTCCTCCTTAAGGTCTTGCAAGAAGATATCGATGGCAAAGAGAAGTTCAATGATGAGATCCTCACAGAGGCAGCAGAGCTCATTGAAGAGCTAGGTCCTGGCGCCTTCTATTGGATGGCAGATATCGCAGTTCAGATGACAGTTCTAGCCCAATGCGCCCTCAGAGATGTGCCTACCAATGTGGAGGCAGAGCTAGGTGAGGATGCGAGTGCGGAGGAGATTGTTATGTGCGTGGTGAGGATTTGATTTCCGATAACTCTTAATCACCGAGTCGGGGGTTAATTGCGAAAAACGTTCTGTTGGTATCAATATGGTCCCGCAGGGAGCAGAACGACTCTTAGGCAGTAGCCGTATTTATTATGATAAGAGTAAGTTTTTCCGCAAATCACGAAGATTATTTGCCCGCTTGTTATCATGATAATAAGGCTATTAAAGGGCAAGAAACCCAGTCTCTCATCTGCTTTTCTTTTGTTTACTTAGGCAGTGCCTAGAAATACTTAATTCGACTGAGACCGCTAAGGCCAAAAGAATTTCAATATCTCAAAGCCAAGTGTCAGCATTGCCAGTATTTGGAAGGCTATCGAAGTTACATTTCCAACGAAGATCTAGGATTCGAGGATCATCGGCAATTGGCACTGGGACATCCGCCGACAAAATAAATTTGAAACTTTTCACCGCGGTCGGATAATCGAACCTTCTAGTACAAAGTCCAACTTCATAGAACGAAAGCTTCTCATCAAAAATTGATTTTAATGACTGTGAGAGCGTAGCTCTGATCTCCGCGATAAGTTGATCCAAGGTCACTCCTGCCTCATCAACAGGCACGTAAATGCTCAGGTAAGTTAAGTTGGGGTCCATTCTTTGCATGGATTGCGAACTTCTCAGCCAAACTAATCGAGTGGGTCTAGTACTTGTCTTCACTTCTAGGCGGTTACCGTTATACGAAAAATCATATGTAGCGTCGGGCGAAGAATGCCAACCCTTCACTAAAGCCTCTTTGTTTCTAGAGGAAGCAATTATCGTAAGTTCACCGAAAAGACCAACTTCAAGCTCAGTTGTAATTCCTATTTTAGGTAAATCTGCAAAATAGTCTTCAAATCCTTGTGCAGCCAGAGTGGCCTTATCTAACCCTTTGGCATTCCTATTCAGATCATAAAGACCAGAAAATATCGTTGAGATAGCCCTAAGCTCCTCTTCAGAATTAACTAGGAAACTTAGTGCCAGGGCAGGTTCGACTGTGCCCCTTTCCTTTAAATCGATCGACTGCATTACGTCCAATTTAGCTCGACCTTTTTTGAAACCTTTAATATCACCAATCTGTGGACAACCAAAGAAAACACTTCCATCTTCTTTATAGCCGATAACAACTTGAAGGTTCGCGTCCATTTTTAGGACTGTTATATCCGAGCCAAAGTTATGTTGACGCGGTGCCTCAAGAATCATGTAAAGGTCATTAGCCTTCCAACTACTCTCGAGCATAACTACGTCCAACTTCTCTGTTCACGTAATACTCTTCTTCTGAATCGGGAATCCAACCGATTAGACTTAGCCCCATACCAATTCCTCTACCTTCTCGATTTCTTGAACCTTCTCCTGTCAATATAGGTGAAGGGTTGAGCAGTTCAAATAGTCTGCATTGAAGAAGAACACTTTCAGGATAAGCCTCTTGCATTGAACGTTCGGATCCACCGACAATGCTTTTAGCTTGCAAGGTTTCGAATTTTGCAAGATTTTGTAAATTTGCCCAGTCAGATTCGTCCACCGTTCCACTTAATGTACGGAATGGCAAATTCTTATAATTTGAGTACTTGGCATGAGCATCCTCACCTGAGGCAAACTTTGTGACCTCGTAATCTACGGAGAGCAAACATTCAAGATGCTCAAGGCCGCGCTCGACCTCGGGATAACCCAAGAGTTCAAACATAGTTAAGAACTCAAACTTCTCATTAGAACCTAGATCCCATCGCTGAAATAAATTTGAAATTCTGCCTTTGTCTAAAGAGTAAATTACAGATTTCGTGTCATTAAGCTCATATTTATCGTGGATGGGTAATCCTGCTATTAAATCCAAAATAAGGTTTGAATTCTTGATCAATTTTACGGGGCTTGATATCTGAGCAGTACTAAAAAATCCCGAATTGCTTGTTGACGTTCTTACTGAAATTTCACCACTAAGAACTGAATTCCTGGTCGGCCTAAATCTCGTTGTTGCGGGAGCAATAAATCGCAACATAGGTGGGTTTTTCTTTAAATTCCGATCAGTTAGATCCCATCTAAGAGCTCTGGCCCTGAAAGGCTCATCAATTTCTACCGCGTCCAAATAATCCTGAACAATGTCTCCGGGAGCATAAACCTGTAAGAGTGGGAGATAAGACTTTCTATAACCGCAGAATCTCATCTGTTGAACTGCAGTGTCAAAATTTGGATTGCTAGGGTTTCTAAGAAATAGAGTAATTGCCAAGTGCGGTATCGATAATCCTCTTCCTAGAATTTCACCACCGATCAAAACCCAGGCTTCCGCTTCCTGCCACTGTGACTGCATAATCGGGACTAATGGCTCCTGTGCACTCAAATTCTTGCGCTCTTTATAATTTACTAACTTAATTTTCAAATCTCTGACACTATGGGTTAAATCTATGATATACCCCCAACAATCAGCCTTCTGCTCATCCGTCTCAAGCAAAGTTGCCGCATCTTTTGGCAACTTGCTCAATACTTTTAAATATGCAGGCTTAAAGTATGAATTTAAAAATTCTAGAGTCTCGGGACCTTGGGTCATGAAGTTCTTAAAGTCAGAAAGGCACAGGTCCATCGCATCCTTAAATTCTTGGTGATCTGTGCTTAAACCCGAAGGATGTATTAAGAATTGAATAGACTTTTCTTCACACTTATATTTCGAACTTAGCGACTTGCCGTGAAATATATTTGCATGTCGCTTATGCAGCCAACTAAGTACAAGGAATTGGGCAAAACAAATTTCCATCGCTTTCATATTCTCATCGGAAGAAACAGCAGAATCGACATGATCGAGTCTTATGAGTGCATCCTTTTGTCGAACTATCGCCCCGATACTCGTGTAATCCCCACCTGCCGGAACGACACTGCAGTACTCGGGCTGAAGTGGCCCATCGAAGTCCCCGTGGATAAGAGCTTGGGGTGTCGCGGTATAGGCAAGGTATATGTGCTGTCCTCGAATGGCATCGCGAATCTCATTAATTCTATTGTGGATAGTAATTCTTGTTGGTAAATCTTGAGAGAGTATTGATTCAACAATTTCACCTGCTCGGGAACTAGCCGTCGCGTCGGGAGATGCTTGATCAGCTTCATCATCGAGGATCATGATTCTCAGATCTAAGCCTATTACTCGATTTAATTCTTCGATCATTCTTCTAACAGCGCTCATGCGGGCAGCTGATTTGATTAACGTTATGACTGGCAACGGGGTGCTGGTGTCAACCAAGCGAGATTGGACCCGGTAAATTAATTGTTGAAGCACCGGGCCATCCGCAAGTCTCGGCTCCGTCGGTGATGAAATTATTTGCGCAGTATTCTGCGGAAGACTAGTTTCCAATCGATCAACAGTCTGCTCTCCCAGGGGAGTTGTAGAACCAGTGAAAACTATTGCAGCATGAAAACCATTGTCGCGTGCCCAACAAATGTTCGCGAGAAGGTGGCGAGTTTTTCCGCTCTGTACATTACCGAAAACTAGGTTTACAACTGAATCTTGCCCGCCATCAAGAAAATTCCTGAGTCTATTGAAGTGACGATCTAGAGCTTCTACATATATTTGGGCTTCATGACTCGTAAATTTCTCTACACCAGAAGACTTAATTCCCATGTCGATTAAATACTTCTCTAGAAAGGCGGTGTTCTCGACCCTCGGTTTGTAGTTTCTTAGGAAGGCACCAAATGCATCATCATTTGCCATTGCCATCTCCAGTTGATCTATTTAAACGAGCCAAGGTGGAATCTACAATTTCATTTATTTTCGCGCGATAGGCAGTTCTGGAATTTCGAAGCGGCAAAAATACTTCAGGTACTGACATTAAATAGATCATTTGGATTATCGCCTCACGGACATCTGGATTTCCCCATTGAAGCCTCCTGAGAAATGGGTGTCCTACGTTAATTCGAATTTCATGCCTATCCTCGCCACTCGAATTTACATAAAATAGATCAAAGTCCGGATTGTCAATGAATTGTGGTTCAAAATGATGCAGATGATCTTTCGCATCCTTAACTGAAAATATATCCTTAGTGGAGACAAAATCCCTTTCCGGAGCGTTTGTTAATGCTCTTGGTCGATCGTTTTGATTGACTTCTTGTTCATCGCTGTCCGGATGCAAAATTTCTTCACCATGTATTTGCGTATTGAAATACTCCGATAACGTGACAACTTCTTCGACTGAAAAAGTGCTGGCGTTTGGCTTCTCATCTGCCTCTTTTAACTTGAGAGCCTTTCTTGGCTGATAATTTTCCGCCATAGCCCACATGTTGAATTTTGGATCCTTAAGAAATTCAACAAGCGCCTCGATGAAATCGTGCTCTTCATCTGGGCCCCATTTAATTGAATCTGTGCTTGAAGTTTTTCCTAAATCACTTATATCAAAAACCCCGGTGAATCTCTGATATCTGTAACTGCCCTCTTGTCCGAAGACTCTAGAGGGGCGGTAATACTCTCTGGCATCTCTTACATCTTGCTGGCTAATCTCTTCAGTGGAGTCAACAGCTCCAATACCGCCCATACCTTTGCCTTTGTAGTGCAGCATGAAGCCACTCAAATCACGGCTCATTGTTTCTAAGAGCCCAACTTTTCCAAAAACCATTTGGCCTTTACCGGATGTGTATGTGAACTCCCTTTCCCACCTAACTGGTACATCATTTAGTGGGCCTTCACGGTCCGGCCAGAATGGTACGTTCAAAATTTCCGGATTCTTGAACATTAGTGGCTTGCCGTTAAAGTGAATTGTTACGCGCTTTTCAGTATTGGTTAAATACAACCTGTACATCGAAGTTAAGAGAAGTTTTAACTTAGCAACACCAGTGCCTTTGGGGAGTTTATCTTCATTAATTTTACTCAATTTGATAATAGTGCCTGGTCGTTGCTTTGCTGATATCTCATGCACTTGAGTTATTGCACTTTTGGTCTTCTTAATTTCATCGAGATCAACAGATACTTCATAACCAAGCGACGTATTTATAGGCCAAGTCTTGATATTTAAATTTCTGCCCATCCAAAAAGAGGACATCTTCATTCCTACGCCATGAACCGAAAGAAGAGATTTATCCGCAGGGGGTTCGCCGGCGCGTAGAGCACGCTGAATTTCGTCTCTGGCTATTCCAGCGGCATTATCGACGATGGTTAGAGTTTTTTCTTCATTATTGAAATCTATTGCAATATCTAACTGATACTTACCTCCATACAATTTTTGTAATTCATCCCAGTTGAGAAAGGCGCTCGTTATTGAGTTATCAATAAACTCTCCAATTGCAAACCAGTGAGTGTAGGAAGCAATTTGATATAGCTCATACGTGGTTACGCTTGGAGTGATATCGACATTAAAATCATCAGTCACGAGTTATTACCTCTTTCCCTAAGTTGTCTATTGTCAAATTTTTCATGCAAGTTTTAGTACTTTCTCTTCATTCTTGGATGGGGTCTTTTCAGCCCTTTCCTCTAGAGAAAATAGTTTTGAATAATTTTCTAAGACTTGGTCTGGATTGGAAGGCGCGCCTAAAATAGACCTTGTCAATTTAGGATGATTTTTAAGTAAATCAATGTCTCTAATGACAAGAGATTTCAGGACATTAAAAATGACTCCGACGTTAACTGCATTTCCAAGCTGTTTATAAGAAAGGGAATCTGGTTGATCTACAAAATCAAACCAGTCGGGAAATCCTTGCAATCTGGCTGCTTCCCTAACTGACAATCTTCGTTTATGGCTTGCAAGCACTGAAGTTTGCGTCATCGCAACTAGAGCCGGAACATACGTCGGCTTTTTTGCCCTAATTCCCGATGGCCGGAAGTGGAGAACTGTGCTCCACAAGTCCTTGGCATCCTGTGCCTGCCATTCAAATTTTCTTCGGCTTGGGGGGAAATCTTCCAGATAATTCCATCTTTTTAACCATCGATCGATTTCCTTTTTGTGAGAAGTATAAAATTCCGCATTCTTGCTCAGGAAATTTCTTTTCCATTCGGGAGTATCTCTTGGTATTACGAGTTCATCGACATGGACCCACTCATCGGCCCAAAGCGGAAATCCATGAGTGATATTTTCTCCGAGTTTCCCTTTTAAAATTAAAATAAATTCATTCCACGCCTCAAGCCATCGAAGTTCGCTCTCCGTAAGCTGTAGCCCCATTTTTTCAGCCTTCGACATATTTCTATCTATCGGAAGGTGAGATTTCAACCGCCAATCCTGCGGGTCCCAGCCGTCATAGAATTTGCTGAGGTCCAATTTCTCTGGTTCAAGCGTGATATTTCCCGTTGACCTTTCGTCAAGCGTTGCAGCAATTAAAACTCGTTCGCGGAATTGTGGTCGTCCTCCAAACGAAGGAGCAATTTTGTGTGGTGAGACCACAAGTGGCTGTGAACTCACTCGATAGCCCAAATCCCGAAGCGTTCTAATGATTACGTCCCACTCATGAGCGTGACGAGGACCTGCAATATTTCTCACATTTTCGAGCAACACTATTTTCGGCTTACGAACTTCAATGATTCGAGCAATGTTCCAAAAAAGTGTTCCTCGAGCTTCTTCCATTCCGAGTTGCTTTCCTGATTTACTGAATGGCTGGCAAGGAAAACCACCCACTAGTACGTCGTGGTTAGGCACATCCATATTTTTTTCGTTCGCCGCAAGTGTGATATCGCCTGAAGGCTTAACTCCCCAATTTCGAAGATATATTCGCGACGCATTCTCATCGATCTCGCTTGCATATTCACAGGATCCACCCAAAGCACTCAAGGCTGCATGAAAGCCGCCGATTCCTGCGAACAAATCGACATATTTGAAAGACATGGTTGAAGGGTAGTCATGGCCACTGACAAATCCCATGGATCCCGGTATGAATTCAAGAAAAAAAGCCTAACCACTTCCCGAAATTCCCATTATGTGGCTAATCTTCACCTAGAAAACCGTGTCATTTGAGAATGAGTAGTTTCAGCCGGTATCTATTTAGGACCAATATGGGAGGCCTTGAAAATGGTAGACAAAACTTCCAAATCCTCGCTCCCTGAGGAGTTGCCAAGAATTCTTCCAATTAAAGAGACCTTCGATGGACCGCTATTGCCATTTTCCTACACGCTTAAGTTGGACGGGACAATATTTGAACGGAAGAGTAAGAAGGGACTAGGTGAGGTAATCGGGGAAAAGGCGGGAGAAGTTGGACAGAGACTGCTAACGATTCATCCATCTGGGGGACGACTTCGGATATCAGAGTCTGGTTTAATTCTCGGCTTCAAGGAAGAAAAATGGATTGTGATCGGAGCCGTTACCGCGTCTGAATGGTTCCCTATTGGTCAGAATTCTTAGCGATGAAAGTTCACTTTTAGCCAATAAAAAATGCATACAGCCACTAGTTGCAGTTGCATCCAAGTGAAATCTCAATGATTGACTTAAAGCTCGCGGAAATGATCGCGGAATTAGCAACTGAGGCACGACTCGCAGTGAAAGAAGATATTCCCCGATTCCTATTCGCGCGAAATGTCACAAGTATGTTTCACTTCACCTCTATCAAGAATCTAGAGTCCCTAGCTGCAAATGGTTTTCTTGGAAGAGAAACGCTTTCGGCAAAAAAAATAAACTTCACTCCTAGCGATGAAATTCGTTATGAGCCCATACTTGATGGAGTCTGTTTTTCACTATCCAGGCCAAACTACTATATGGCAGCGCGTAAAATCATGAGCGGTCTCGAGATGGTGCTTCTCGAACTCCATGGACTAAGTGACTTATTAACCTCCCATAATTTTGTAGCAAGCCCCGGAAATTTTGGTAGTCCTCTACTAAAGAGAAAAATTGAAAGCTGGCCAGAAGACTTCATTGGTGGGCAGGGGCTAATGAACATGTTTGCTAACTCAGAGATAAGAAGGAAATACTTAGTACCTGATTTCGAACCAACAGATCCACAGGCGGAAATAATAATGCTTGAAAGTGTTCCGTGGAGATATGTCAGTAAAATATATTTTCCAAACTCGGCTAGTTATTCTGTAAATGATCAATTAACGAAAATTATTCGGAAATTGCCTACAGGTGTACTCCTTCATGGCCAAGTTCGCGACGTTTTTCCGGATATTGATTGGAAGGATAAAGAGGTCGTGCTCGAATACAACGAAAGACGTTGGAGTGAATCGTGGAGTATCGATTAATTAAATATCGAACCAATTTCCAAGATCTATGGACCCGATCACAATCCATTCTTCATCTGTATATCCCACAACAACCCCATCTGCAGAAAGCCTCAGGCGACCTCCCGTCGGGTGATTATCCAAGAGTGACTTACCAATTTGTAGAGCACGCTCACCCAACTTTTCTTTCAATTCAATTCCCTCGCGACGATCGACAATTGTTCCGTCGAGTTTTAGAGTATATTTTTGAGGTAGAAGCGAGCCCGTATAAGGATCTCCTATTGTTGGCCTATAAACTTCAAACTTGCGATCAGCTTCTATTTCCGCGCGAATCATTTCATCCATCATCAAAGTTTGATTTTCAATATGGGCGTCTAGCAAAATCTCTTCAAGCTCTCTCTCCTGGCGTCGATCCTCCTCAATTTGTTCAAGCTTAGTGAGGTACCCGCCAACGTAGTGAGAGGTTTTAAGTAAATCTGCGGCCGTGAAGTTGTCCTTAGAAAGAAGCACGTGAAGAGTGTTTGCCTTGGTTGCTATTGCAGAAGTTGCAGGAAAAATCGCAATAATAGTGCCGCAGAGATCTCGCAATTCATAACTTGTTATTGGATTAATTATTCGATGGAACCACTCATTACGTATAATTCTTAAGTCAGTTAATAAATCAAAATAATTTTTATCGTGTGGTTGACCGTTGTTGTATTCAGTTCTAAGCGCGAGGCGGAAATTGCTATTATTTCTGATTACGATCTGAACGAGGAGAGCAGATAAGTCTCTCGGAGCTAGTTCTCTATCTTCGGGAACTTTTACTATGGTTAGGGAAAACCAGTCCTCACCAAAAAGAGGCTTGAGATGCCTTTCAAGTGTTTCAAATAAAGTCTGACCCGCTGCGTCTAGTAGTTCTACCCCCAGAAGGAAAAGACCGGGTTCATCAATTTCCGAAATTTGCATGAGGGAAGCCTAATTCCCCGGTCTGACAATAAAAACTCCCCTCTTAGTTGAGTAGCAACAGGGTAGTAACGTGGATAGTCGCATGGATGCCAATTTGGATATTTGAGCGTTTACTAGGCTTATTGCATGCGGTAGTTTGCGTGATTAGTAGTGCGTAAGACCTTACTTCCGTTAACTCTTAATCACCGGGCAAGTTTTGACCAGTCACTATCGTAGCCATCGGCTTGGCTTACTTGGGCTCACCAAGAAGATGAAGTTCACGATTGGAAAGAGCAACCACCATCCTGAATGATCTGTGTCATGCATTCGGCGAATAGCTACGGTTATAGATGGCACGAAGAGGAATACAGCAACTAGGTTCTCTAGCTGATTACCTGGGATAAAGATGTCGGCCATACTCGCACCAAGACTGACCAACCAGGTAAAGAGAACGAAGTACCAGTACTGCAGGCGGGTGGCTACGCCATCGATCTTGAAGAACTGGCCAAGGGTCGCAATATTGATGTCTAGGAAGTTTTGCATAGCTAAAGACTACTTCCCGAAGGCGGGACTTTTTTGAAGGAAGGCCACTACCTGATCAGCATAATTTGTCGGCAACTTAGGGCTGTGGACTCCACCAGA
>JACCDG010307887.1_pt1 | contig 11160 bp, 30 predicted proteins | sample 7442471 | NCBI WGS metagenome assembly JACCDG01 (sample SAMN15323444, study PRJNA562643) | freshwater metagenome | isolation source: river surface water | place: USA:Blue River Watershed | collected 2017-08-17
ATTTGTTTTTAAGAAGAGAATGAACAAGAAGAATTTGACCAGCACCCATGAGATAACCGATCAGAAAGAAAATACCAGTTGCCATCATTCTTCAGGAAACATTTTCCAGGAATCAGGGTGAATACCATACTCTTCACATCCAACCTCATAGGCGATGCGCTTAAGCAGATCGAGTGACATTTCATTCTCAATCCGATTCTGAATCGAACGGCGGATTTGAGCGTCTTGAGTGGTGTCGGTGATCATTGTGGTGGAACCGATTACCCCTGTATTATAGGGGCACTGGAGGGGCAGGGAAGTGGGTGCTGTGACAGTTATTCAGGTGTCCTATCAGTCAGCAAGACCAACTCCACCGATGCCATAACGTCCACCTTGTCCTGGTGTGAATTTTGTTCCTGATGGAGCACCAGTTGTTGAAAGAGAAGAACTCATTCCTCTTGGTCGTGTTTGAGTTCTTTTTGCTTTATCTTTTGCTTTGAATGTTGGTGGTGGATTACGATCAATTGACTTATTTGCAACGTCCTTACTTACCATAACATAAGATCCTTGTGCCTGTCCTGGTCTTGGAGTAAATCCACCATGAGCATTTGGAACTCTTACAACATTTGCTCCAGATTGAAATGCACGTTTTGCTTGATCAGGTGCGCTGGTTGGTTTATTCTTTTTATTTGCAATATCATCATCAGATGATGTTGACATCCATTGTCGAATCTTTGGACCAAAATCTCTGGGAGAGTCAGTTGTTGTGATTTTTGGATTGACGATTCTCAAATTGACTCTTGAATGTGAGTAATCGCTTCCGACTCTTGATGATGGGGTAGTATAAACAATATCCCTGCGATTATCGGGATGATAAGTTCCTGTGGATGGTGAATCCTTGAATCCTGATCTTAGAATTTCATTTTTATTGGATGAAGTTGTATAATGTGCAGTGCGAAGAACTTTAATTCTTTTCGCTTCTTCAATAAACTCTTGAAACGTTTTCATTTACTTTATACGGTATATTTTCCAACTTCACGATTGAGATATCTTCTCAGTTTTCTGAGTCTTGGATTTTGTAGTCTTTGAATTGGAGTTTGATATGAATCGTCTTCGTGACGAGTCAATTCATACTGCTTTCTTTTTGCAAGATCTTCAGAAAACTGAAAAAACGTCTTCATGTTTTTCTTTTTATTTATTCCATGCCTTTACTTTATTGAAGTTTGCATGACTGAAAAGACTACGATTCACCAGTTTATAAGTTCCATATTGATTACTCATTACATAACCTTCTGCATCAATTTGCTTTGAATCAATATATGCTTTTGGACCATCATTGCGACACAGAAAAAGACAATCATCTTTGATACTCTTCACCAACTTCCACAAACGAATCAGGTTAATGTCACAATTACCAAAAACCTGCAGTGCATTATCATCAAGAACTGCACCATTTCGGATAAATGTGTTGAAGCACTTCTTCAGATGTGTAGCGCCTTTCTCATCTACGAATGTCGCAGTTTGCGCCATTTGTCGGGCAAAACTACAAACTTCCTCCACATCAGCAAAAGACTCTTGATGATGAAGAATGTATGCGTTTGGTTTTACAAACTTAACATGAATATCATCAAAGACTTGATAATGTGTTTCAATTGGATAAGCAATTGCATCCCGCAGATCAGACTCTGCAAAATAGCATGTATGTGGTGCGATGATCAATTTCTGAAACACTACATCAGGAAATCGATAAGTGATGGTATTAGGAGTGTATTCAGTATTTCCACTATAACCAATGAAATCACCTTGAAAGATACCTTCGGTGTGTGGAAGATAATCAAAGCAATCATGCAGAATGCCTGCTACATTGCCTTCGTAGAACTGATCAATCTCTTCATGAGAGTGAGCAATGCGAATCTTAACTTTATTGAATACTGCCTTTGTACCAACAAAGAATCGACCATTTGCAGGATCAGTTCCCCACACAATCGCAGGGCAACCATCCATCTTTACAGAAAGATGACCAGGTTCAGTGAACCAATCCAGGACACTGAGATCTCCAGTGAGAATAGAATCTTCAGGATGTTCGATGTGAAGGTTTTTCATCGGTAGGAAGGAGAAGGAAGTTCAGGACGATTCATTTCTGATGCTGTTTTTTGAATGTTGAGCATCATACCGTCAAGTGTTTTTGCGACTGGTGCAAATCCAATGGTAGCAACAATGATACCAAAGATTGCACCTGAAATGAAATTAAACATTGCAGTCAGGATGCCATTTTGCTTGACTTTTGCAGAATGCTTCTTGAGTTGTCGGATGATCGTAGATAACTGGTTCAGTTAGTTTTTGAAGAGAAACTCCAAGAACTACTCCAAAAACTGCCATGATACCATAGAAAATGTAAATCTTTTTCATGATTGAATGACCTCCTGTGGTGTATGAACATAGTATAAAGCACTCCAGATCTCTCTAGAGTGCTCAGTGTGACAGTTATGAAAGTGTCACTTGTTCATTGACATAGTTGGTACGGGAAGACCATTTTCAGTGGGAACATAAATGGTCACGTTACCTTTTTGTGAACCTTCTTCCAAACCAGTAATGTACAGATACTGGAGATACTCACGGTTGCCCTTTAGTGAATCGCCAATGATTTGGTTTGCTTGAGCAACACCCTTGGCACGTTCAACCTCTGCTTGTGCCAGTTCTTTAGCACTATCCAGTTTTGCTTTTGCTTCAAGCACAGCAACCTGGCGAGTATATTCTGCTTCTTGTAGTTGTGCTTTACCACTCAGGGTTTTAGTCCACACACCATACTGAGGCAGACCAAATGTCAGACCAGCAATAACAAGAATGCCGATGCCTACAATAAAACTACCTTCAGCAGACAGAAAACCATTTTGTTGTTTCATTTTGAAGAACCTCCAGGAGAATTAAAGATAGCATTGGCAAGAAAGATGATTGCAAAGTTCTGCCAAAAGGACAAGGTTACACCAAACCAAGACAGAATCAAACCGAGCAACCATGCCTCAAAGAGAAGTCCAGCAGTTGCAAGGACAATTACAAAAAATGCAACACCAACAATTTTCATCAGATTGCCTCAGTTACGATTTTAGCACCTTTGAACTTTGATCGAGCACTCTTATTCTTAGTATCCACACCAGTTACTACAGCAACCTGAGGAGTGTTAGAACCAGTGTAGAGAAGAACATCACCTTTCTTCAGAGTCTCAGGGGTTCCAACATAATGGGTTTCTTTACCACCCATAGTAGCACTGAAGGTATAAGGTACAACTTCTTCCAGGTCTTTCTTATCAAAGACATGAATCTTACCAGTACCCTTTTCTTCAATCAGATATTGATTTTGACTGTTAGTACCGATATGAGTACCATAGGCAATAATACCATCAACAGTGAAAGAGTAGAGAGTTTTAGTGTCAGCAACCATTTCAGTTTCCTCTTCGTGGAGTTTCAGATCGTATTCACGGGCGTAAAAAGTTTGTCTGGATTCAAGATACCTACAAACAAATTGCCCACCAGAATAAGTTGGAAGATGGGTAATCTCAGCAGGTTTTTTGCCGTATTGCTTGGTGACAATATCACCAACATTGAATTGTGCCATAATTACAGACTCGCAACCTCTTCCATAATGATTTCTACATCACGCTCATCACGATGACCCATAACATCATCAGTGATAGGAGTATCATAACACAAATTAAAGTCATCTTCATTGCCCTTGATGACTGCTACCTCATACAAATCTTGATAGAATCCATATGATCCAGGAAAACGTACAACACTCACCCCATAACCATTGGGAAAGAAGTGTTTTGCTTGAATACCATCCTCAGCATAATAGGGATGGGGTTGGAAGTTAAGATCAGTGAATTTCATAATCAGTTATTGTTATAGGGAGGATTATCAAAGCGATGCATCCAAAGTTCATGAGAACGCTGTTTAATATCCATCAGCATATCGTACCTTTTTTTAATTTCAGAATCATCTGGAAGCATATCAACTTCATAAAAACCCATGAGATCATATGCATCAATGGCATGATTCAAAATCTGATTCAGGAGATCGTGCTCCCAAAATGAAAATTCCATTGTAGTCGGTTTTTGATCACAATAGTTGGTCTCATTAATTTCAATTAGTGCTGGATCCAAAAGAAAGTCTCCTTGATAACAAATAAATTATAATACATTAAAGCACACATATGAAATACCTGTGTGACAGTTGATCAAGTGTCACTCGTAAACATAACCTTCAGATATTGCCCAGTCATAAAGAATAGATTCCAGTTTTTGCAACGATCCAGTATACTCTTCATTGGCAATATTCAGATAATAAGTACCAAACTTACTATCACATAGAGAGATAGTTAGAAAACCATTTCCATAAGCATCATCCAGACTTTCTGGGAGTGGAACATTTTTTTGATGCTTGTCAGGATACACATAGAAAACATCATCAGTCTGAAAGTCTTCAATTCGAATCGAAGAGCAAGAGAAGTTCAGTTTGGAATTCATAGTGGATTCCTTGGTTGACTTCTATATTATACACGCCTTGAAGTGTTCCAGAAAGAAGAACGGACAGTTTTATGACTGTCACATGGTTTTGACGATTTGTTTTGCGATTCGTTCAATCACTGGTACACTCACTGAATTTCCAATCTGTTTATAAAGTGCGCCATCTGAAATTGATGGAAGAATATAAGAATTGGGGAATCCTTGAAGACGAAGACACTCCAGAGGTGTTAGTTTTCGAATACCAACAGAATCTTTGATAATTGGTACATTATGACCGCCAGTTCCCATGTTTGCAGTCAAAGTAGGACAAACGTTTTTTTTATTCTCACGAACATATTGGCGACGCCATTGATAAACAGTATTTTCCTTTGTTACATCATTCTTGATTCGATCATATAATGGTTTTCCATTGTAATAATATTTTTCTGCAACAGGTGATGGTTCAAGAATATCTTGAATTGTTTTTGTCAATGGAATCTCATCAGGAAAACTGAATGTCATACATTGCTCAAAAGATTTAAAACCTACTATGTAAATACGCTCACGATTTTGTGGCACATTTCCATAATTCATTGTATTCAGAACCTTAGATTTCACATGATACCCAAGGTCAGATAAAATCATCTGAATTGTTTGAAATGTTTTACCAGAGTCATGCGTTTGAAGATTTTTTACATTTTCTAGCAAAAAACCAGTTGGTTGTTTAATTTTAAGAATATCTGCAATGTAGAAAAACAAATTGCCTCGATTCTTTGCATCATTAAATCCTTGTCGATGACCAGCAATTGAAAATGCCTGACATGGAAAACCACCTAGCAAAAAATCAAAATCTGGTAAACTTTCTGAATCTATCTCACGAATATCTTGAATATGAAGTTTTGATGTCTGGAAATTTAGATCATAAGTTTTCTTACAGGCGGGTTCAAAATCGTTGGAAAATGCTGATTCAAAACCCGCATGTTCAAATCCAAGACGAATACCACCAATGCCAGCGAAAAGATCAATGGTTCGGAACATGAATATGCGAATAAAGAATATATTATTTTACCACAGTTTGATTCCTTTTTCAAGTGGTTTAATACCAGAAGGAAGAATAATTTCTTGCATCAGATCACAATCTTCATCCAGTTCCAATGGTTCAATACCGTTAGGTACAACAATCTGACTTTTAATATGAATACGAGGGCGATAACCAAGTTCTTGCGATTGCTTGAGAGTACGACCTTCTTTAACCAGACAATTATAGATCAAATCATTTGGAACTTCATAGACATGAAATGTGCCGTCAAGATTACCATTATTGTAGAAATCAAGAAAATATAGAACATCCCATTTAGTTTTAGGACCGAATGAAGTTAGATCATCTTCTACTGAACATGCCTTTGCCTGAATTGCCCGATCATGAACAAGATCAAAACAATCAAAGGAAGCACTCTTTAGTTTCTTTGACTTGTAAAATCGTACTAAATTTAAAGCAAGACATAGACATGTTTCTGTGATAAATTCGGGAATGTTTGGTGCCCGACCATAAAGACGGTTCGCACTTTTCTTGAGAGTAATCCAAGATTCAAATGCTTCTTTTATTTCTGGAATGTCAGTGTAATCATATTGAACAACATCAAAAATGGATTCTTCACCATAAACATTAGCGGTGATGGTTTTGGTTTTCATAATAAATTGGGTTAGGTTTGAACAAATGATTAGTGTACTACTTAAAAAACTGGCACAATTTCTACTTGAGTGCATCCTTGTGCAATGACATGCTTTTCCCACATGCTTGCATCTTCAATTTTATAAAAAGTGGCAACTTGTTTGGACTGACTTTTCTTCTTGTTTTTGTTGTAAATGACTTGGTATTTCATAAGATTTGTTCCAGTGTCTGATTACTCCAGCAATAATAAAACAATTAGTAATCAAATATGATGCAAAAATAACAGTTCGAATAATTGCAATGGTATCAGATTCACGATCACACTTTGATGCCTTTTCCCCTAATGCTTTTGCCCACCACCTCCACATTGTTTTATTCTTCATAAATTGATGATCTTGATTTTACATAGGTAAGATTTTCCCACTGTTCTTTATAACAGATCACCAAAAGTCGATTATTTGCATGAATGGGAGAGGCAACATAATTCACATTATCTTTAGGTCGAACAGATGTTTCAATAGTAATATACTGATTACATTTAAAGTAAACCCATCCTTCGATTTGCTTTTCCCATATAACATAATCATTAACTTTTGGTGTATATGTCATACAAATGCTGCGGTAAGTGGTGTTTGTTTGATTTGCATTGCAGAGTATGATGTTGTATTCTTAATATCAACTACACTACCAACTGTCGAACTGTTGATTGGTGCATGATAGGCATTTGTTTTTGAGTTAAAGAATCCCCATATGCAGCAAACAGAATTGCCACCATTGTAAACATACTTGCGATGGTCAAGCAACCAAATTGAAGTGACATTTCTTTTAAAACTTTTGAATTCATAACTGTATCCTTTGGGTGCTTGATGCGGAAAGTCAATAATCTGGAACTGCTCGCAAGTAGTTTGGATTGTATCCTTGCTTAAGATATTCGTTGAGTTTTTGATTACACTCTTCTTTTGTGAGTTTTGTTGCCGTTTCATCAATCAATTCCCAACCACTCGTAAACAATTCTTCAATACGATAAAGTTGTGTCATGTGGTAAATGCCTCCAGAATACCAGACTCATATTCATCAACTAGTGCAAACTTCTGTGCATTGACAACTCTCTCCATAATGCGATCAGTGTATCGATCATCAAACTGATCTTCGGAAGAAAGAATCTCAAATGCTTCAGTGTCACTTCCTGCAATGAGATTGATAATTCCACCATACTCACTGGAAGGAAATGGAACCCAATAGTCAACAATGTAAAGATACTTCATTTCTTGTGTTAGTTTACCTCTCAAGTTTAGTTTAAAATAAAGATTTTGTCAATGGCAATCACATGAATTCCATCATGTAATAATCACAAGTAACTTCAAGTTCTGCTGCCTTTTCCTCAATTTCAGAAGAGATCACCTGCTCAGCAAGTGAACGAGTTTCATAAAGAAACTCTTCAGTTTCAGCATGATTCATAAAATCTTGAAATGCTTTGATGAATTCAAGAATTTGTTGTTTGTTCATTTGGAAAAATTCGATTTAAAATGTTTTGACAATCATCATACAGTTTACTTTCAAATGGAACAGAATGCATCTGATACTTTTGAACTGCTCTGTAGATAATCTTTAGTTCTTCAGTTGTAAAATTCATTTAATTAAAATGATGGAGTAAGATCATATCGCAATTCAACTTGCGATCGATCCATTTCCTCCCAAATTGTGTATAGTTTATTATAAAGCGAAGGAACACTTCCATAATCCTTAGCAATTACATTTTCTTCACCCAAATCTAAACTTTGTAGTGCAGAGAGGAGAATACCGATCTCATGCACGTTGAGTCTTACAAAATCTTCAGTCATTTTTCAGTCCCAAGATACATCTTTAACCAGAAAACCAGGCATCACGTAACTATATCCGTTGACACCATTGATATTACCAATTTTATACTGCCATTGATAATCAAACTTATTGTGAGAATCCCAGGTTACAAATCCTCGCTTTTCTTCAAACCACGATTTAACTGTAAGACTAAACCGATTAGAAAAGACATTACGAGTTCTCAATGCTCCATTGTCTTCCCGAGTATCAATCACAGTACAAGTATCATACTTGAATTCAACGGAAGTTTCAAGATAACAATCAGTTTGATACCGATGTGTTGTAAATGCAAATGCTGGGAGGGGGAGAAGTAGAAGAAGTGGAAGAAGTTTTTTCATGGTTTTCATGAATGAATCTATATTATACGGGTTGAGTCAGACGATTGGGAAAGTAGTGTGACACTTGACGAATTGGCACACCCCTGTCTTGACAATACTCATAATAGAGTTTTTCCTCGTATATACGTGCCTCAATTTCGTGTGGTTGTTGCCAATAGTCGTAAGATTCCACAGGTTCTTTACAATAAAGCATTTTTCCACGACGAAGGCGCAGTGACCCATCTACCCATTGCCTCAGATGGGTCAGTTCATGCAAAAGAGTTTTTATATACAACTCCTTACACATATTTGTGTCAAGTTCAATCAGGAACGATCTTGGGCGCCTTGATTGATCTTGAATGTCACAATATCCATAAACGTGTTCGCGTTTGAGACCACGATGCAGAATTTCTACATCAATCTTATGGCGGGGTAGAAATTTATTCAGAAACCAAGTGGTAACATCCTCACAGAGGCGTTTAGAATAACCGTATCCAGAATGGCAGAAAAAAGATTGCATGACCAATGAAGAAACCAAATGAATGACGAAAAGAAAATCAAACGATCAAAATTATTATACTTCATAAATCAACAAGCAAATGTGAGTCCTCCAATTGATGCACCAAGTGCAGTTGCCCATCCATAATTTTGTGGATAATTCATTGCAGCGGCACGACCAATAGCACCACCAAGAACGGCACCTAACACAGTTCTTGTAGGATTGCAATTTGGATTTGTTGCTCTACCATAATATCCACCATTATATCCATAATACTGATTTACACCATTGCAAGGAACATTATAAGTTTGAATACTCACACCTCCAGGTACATAGTTACCATAACGATCATATCTACCAGGTTGGTAAACTTCTTTGTTTTGAGTACAAACTGCAAAATTATTCACTTGTTGTGCCTCTACTGGATATGAAAATAAAGTTAGAGGTAACAAAAGAAGTAATTGTTTCATGGAATAATTTTTTGTTAGGAATATAATAGAATAATTTTGGAATTTTTAAAGGTGTCAATGTGACAGTTTTAAGACTGTCACTCAATCTTCATAAACTCTACACTCAGGTGCATCAGGATTTGAATCGCAATAAAGCTCTAATGATGTAGGATCATGAAAATCATTAGGATGATTTTCTTTATATGATTTCAATGCCTCTAACTCTTCTTCTGTATGTCTTCTTGCTTGAGGTGAAGTTAAAGGATCACTCAGAATATCTTCATCTTTCTGAATATGTTGATCGATGTTATCCATTTTTTTGTAGCGTGTTGATAATATTTATTTTTTATTCACTCAGTGAAGAACCCCTCCAACTCTTAGGAGGTGGTGGGTCACATTTCCCATCAAGAGAACGAACTAAAAGTTCTGTAAACTTCTCCATCTTTTCCGGATGAACAGTTGCAGGATTATTATTAATCGCTTCCTTTAGAGCAATAAGTTCATTCCATTCTTCTTTTGTTAGGTTTTCAGTTCCAGTTCGTGCGAGTGTCATTAATTTTGTGCGATGTGATCCCAATGTTAGCATTTCAGCATATAATTATCTAGTAACTTAATGTTTTCTTCGGGATCGTGTTACATTACTTAATGAAATCATCAAGAGTGTCCAGATCATCTTTAAGATCTTTCTCTACTCTTTTATCATGATAATAAGACCACATGGAATTATGTACTTCCATAAGACCATCAATCCAGAAACCACTAGGATAAATGCCTAGTTTATCCATCAATCCCCGGTGACTGGTTCCTTCTTTTTCAGCATTACACATAATATAGCAGATTGCCTGAACCATATCAAGTTTGTCTTCTTCAGAAAGCATAAAATACTTTCCTACAGCACGTTGCTTTGCCTCTTCAGTTTCTTTCTGAAGTTGTTTGCAAGCATCAGAATCCCACCACTCTTGAAGTGCCTTACCAAATTCGTTAGGTTGTTTTTTAGTCATTGTTAAAAAAGGTTCCAAAAAATCCAGAATCACCTGATTTACGATTCTCCAGTTTATCTAGAATAGCATCAGTGCTTTGAAGTGACTCAATACGCTGAATAAGGTCAGAAATTACACTGCAAACCATTGGACGTTCTTGACGAGCAGCATATGCTAGTGCATTCCTTAATGATGCTTCTGCTTCCTTTAAACTGGTTTGAACTGATTCAGATAATGCCATTAAAATTCACTCCTTTTTCTTGGCAATTTTATTTTAGATTTCCATTTACAATAATCTGGAAGTTCTTGTTGAATTTCTTCAAAATATTGACAGACAATTGCATGATCTGATGGATATTTTTGATATCCTAACATATCTCCAATAACATTGGTACTACAAGTAATATTATATCCACACATTAAAATTTCAAGCATTTATATTTTTTAATGTCCAGGTTCCATCATTATTGTCAATCCACTCAACTTGATCGCCTTCTTTTAGATTTATTGCTTCTAGGAGATCATCTGGAAAAGTAACATAATATTCGCCACTTGCTCCATCAATCTCAACTGGGAGAGACCACTTGACTACTTTATCATCCTTATGTTCCTCTGGATGATAATGTTCTTCCCAGAAATCATTCCAAGCATTTTGACATTCTGCTGATGGATCATCTTTATCACAGATCAATGATTCTTTGCTATTGGCAATTAGATATTCAAGATCACTGTGTCCCCAAGGACGCATACCATCATCTTTAACATCATCATCACGTAAGTCACCTACAGTTGCTTGCCAAGCATCCTTAAACTTCTCATCAAACTCCTGAAGATAATACTGAAGAAATTCATCAGCAGCATACAAAAGAGTTTCTACTTTATCATACTGATGCTCTTGAAGTC
>JACCDG010084151.1_pt1 | contig 11157 bp, 11 predicted proteins | sample 7442471 | NCBI WGS metagenome assembly JACCDG01 (sample SAMN15323444, study PRJNA562643) | freshwater metagenome | isolation source: river surface water | place: USA:Blue River Watershed | collected 2017-08-17
CAAAACACAGCACGGGTCTTTCCACAGTTTGCGACGCACAACGCGGCCACCATCGCGGCCGTCCTGCACTTGGCGGACCAAGCCCAGGTTCCGTCATCTGCGTTCGAGTTTCAGCGCCTGCACGGCATGGGTGAACGCATTTACCAAGCCGTCAGAGACACCGATAACAGCAACCCCGCAGTTCGGGTCTACGCCCCCGTGGGGCAGCACAAAGATCTGCTGGCCTACTTGGTGAGGCGCCTGCTGGAGAACGGCGCCAACGCCTCATTTGTCCATCAAATGGCTGACCCTGCCGTATCGTTAGACACCTTGTTGATGTCGCCCGCGCACATGGCGCATAACCATGCTGAACAAGGCATCAACCCCATCCCTCACCCCGACGATTTGTACGGCCCAGGGCGCCGTAACGCATCAGGTCTGGACTTCAGCACCCAGGCGTACCGTCACAGCATTGAGGCATCCTGGGCCTTGCCTGCCCTGCCTTCGCCCAAACCGGACGACAAGAGCACGGCAGATGCGGCCATGCACACGCTGCATCAGGCCTGGCCACAGTGGGAGGCCACACCGCTAGATTCGCGCTGCCAAGCCTTGCTGGAAGCGGCCCTGGCCATGGAACAAGACATGGCCTCGTGGATTGCCGACTTGATGCGAGAAGCCAAAAAAACACCGGCTGACGCCTTGGCCGAAGTGCGCGAAACGATTGACTACGCCCGCTATTACGCACAACAGGCGCAACACAGCCTGCGGGCACAAACGCTGCCCGGCCCCACCGGCGAGCGCAATGAATGGCGGGCGCGGGGGCGCGGCGTGTTCGTCTGCATCGCGCCGTGGAACTTCCCCTTGGCGATTTTTGGGGGCCAGATCATGGCCGCCTTGGTCGCCGGCAATGCCGTTGCTGCCAAGCCTGCCGACCAGACACCGGCCATCGGGCAACGCTTTGTGCGCCTGCTGCATGCATGCGGCGTCCCTGCCCATGCGCTCAGATGCATCGTGGGCTCTGGGGCTGAAGTTGGCGCTGCGTTGATTGACAGCCCTTACTGTGCCGGCGTGGCATTCACCGGCTCGGTGGCCACGGCCAAGCGCATCCAACGGCAACAGGCCTTGGCCGACCACCCCATCGTGCCCCTCATTGCAGAAACGGGCGGCCTCAACGCCATGGTGGTGGACAGCACCGCGCTGCCAGAACAAGTGCTGGACGCCGTCATGCTCAGCGCCTTTGGCAGCGCAGGACAACGTTGCTCAGCCCTGCGACTGCTCTGCATGCACGAGGCCATTGCCGACCACTTTGAAACGCTACTGGCTGGCGCCATGAAGGCGCTTACCGTGGGGCCCGCGCACCAATGGTCTACCGATGTCGGGCCCGTCATTGACGGCGCCGCCCAATCACGCCTGCAAAACCACTTGGCGCATTTGGCTGACCTGGCTGCAGATCCCACCACAGGCGTTCGACTGATTGCGCAAACGCCCATCGACACATCGCTACTGAACGACGACACTTATGTGCCGCCCACCGCTTATGCGCTCAAGCAGGTTGACCAACTCACGGCCGAACACTTTGGCCCGATCCTGCATGTGGTGCGCTGGGGCCCCGGAACGTCTGCGCCCGACATCGACACGCTGATGCAGCAGATCAATCAAACCGGATTTGGTTTGACCTTTGGCTTGCACACACGGATGGACCAACGCGCAGCGCACATCGCGCATCTGGCACGCGCGGGCAATGTGTACATCAATCGGGGAATGACAGGCGCCGTGGTTGGCGTACAGCCCTTTGGAGGATCAGGCTGGAGTGGAACGGGCCCCAAAGCTGGTGGCCCCCACTATGTGCTGCGTTTTATCACCGAGCAAGTGATATCGGTCAACACCACGGCTGCCGGAGGCAATGCCGCACTGTTGACCGATGGGTCTGGCTAAGGATCAATCAGAGATCAGTTACCAGCGCTGAACTTGTAGTCCGTCTTGGCCTTGGTCTTCAAGTCTTCGCGGAACTTTTGCAGCTTGGCCTGGTTGTTGTGCTGAATGATCTGGCCCTTCACTTCGTCGAACGAAGGGAACTGAGCCGAGCGCACGTCTTCCAACTGGATGATGTGATAACCAAACTGCGACTTCACTGGCTCAGCCGTGAACTTGCCCTTTTCCAGTTGGGTCAAAGCCTTGGAGAACTCTGGCACGTAGTTCTCGGGGTTGGCCCAATCCAGGTCGCCACCGTTTTCAGCAGAACCTGGGTCTTTGGAGAACTTCTTGGCCAATTCATCAAACTTGGCGCCCTTGTTCAACTGGGCAATCAGGTCTTTGGCTTGATCTTCGGACTCGACCAGAATGTGGCGAGCACGGAATTCCTTGTCACCCTTGCCAGCCTTGAACTTGTCGTACTCGGCACGGGCTTCTGCATCCGTTGTCTTGTTCTTGGCTTCGAAGTCAGCGAACAAGGAGCGGATCAGGATGGATTGACGTGCAAACTCCATCTGCGTGCGGTAGTCAGTTGAAGCTTGCAGACCACGACGCTCGGCTTCTTGCACAAAAATTTCGCGCAGCACGACTTCGTCCTTGACCTTTTGAACCAGGTCAGGTGTCTTCTCTGGCGCCTGAGGCTGACCCTTGCCTTGCTTCAAGATCTGGTCGACCATGGCATCCACGCGGGCTTTGGGCACGCCCTTGCCGTTCACAACGGCGACGTTTTGAGCCAGCACCAGGGGTGCAGCCAGCGACAGCGAAGCGGCCAGCACGGCAGCCTTGGCGATACGAGAGGTCTTCATGATGAGCAGAAAAACTTTCTAGTAGAGGGATCAGATTGGCTCAGCTTTGATGGCCAGCGCATGAATGCCCTGGGGAATCAAATCGCGCAGAGCATCATACACAAGGCGATGGCGCTGAACGTGTGACAGGCCTGCGAAACATGCACCGCGAATGGTGACAGTGAAGTGCTTGCCGGACTTGGCCCCCTCATGCCCTGCATGCAAGTGGCTGTCATCTGTCACAGCCAGGGCGGCGGGCTGCAAAGCGGCTTGCAGTGCTGACTCGATTTGTTCAGCACTGACGCGAAATGGGCTGTTCATGACGAAATGTCCTTCAATGGATCAGGATTGGCCTTCTGCGACCGGCTCCATGTGCTTGCTCAGGTAAACGCCCTGCACAAGGGTAAACACCAACAACAAGCCCAGTGTGCCCCACATTTTGAAGGTCACCCACAGATCGGTGCTGTAGTTGAAGGCCACATACAGGTTCAACACACCCATGCTCAAAAAGAAAGTGACCCAGGCCCAGGTCAAACGGCGCCAAACAGCATCAGGTGCACTGATCTGCCCGCCCATCATCTGGCTGAGTACATCACGCTTCATGAACACTTCGCCAATGAGCAAGCCCACGCCCATCAACCAGTAAATGATGGTGGGCTTCCATTTGATGAACAACTCACTGTGAAACCACAGGGTCAAACCACCGAGCACCACCACCACAGCCAAACCTGCCCACAACATCTTGTCGATCGGCTTGCGCAAAATCTTCAAGGTGATCACCTGCGCCAAGGTCACGGCAATCACCACCACGGTTGCCAACAACACAGGCGCTTCCGTCAAACCCACCACACCGCCCGACACCATGAAGCCCAGGTGCTGGGTCATCCAATCGGCCACCTCGGCCTTGCGCCCTTCTGCCCACTTGAAGCTGACAAAGAACAAGAAAATGGGCAACAGGTCAAAAATGAATTTCATGGGAGGGGCCAGTGGCTCAGGTTTCGCTGGGTTTGAAGTCTAGCGCGGCGGAGTTGATGCAAAAGCGCTCACCCGTGGGGGCGGGCCCGTCATCAAAGACATGGCCCAAGTGTGCACCACAGTTTTGACAGCGCACCTCGACCCGGATCATGCCGTGGGTGTGGTCCATTACCCGCTCCACCACGCCATCTTGTGCAGGTTGCCAATAGCTGGGCCAACCGCAACCGGCGTCAAATTTGGTATCCGATTCAAACAGCCTGACCCCGCAACAGATGCAGCGGTAATCACCCTGGGCGAAATGATCCCAATACCGCCCCGTGAAGGCCCGCTCGGTAGCGGCCTGCCGTGTGACCTGATAGTCCATGGGCGCCAGTTGCTCGCGCCACTGGGCATCGGTTTTTTTGACTGGGTAATCACTCATGATGAACACGACACCTCAATAGACTGAGCCCAATCGGGCGGAAAGGCGGCGTCTGCTTCGGCGCCGGCTTGCTCCACAAACGGCTGGCGCAGCAAGCGCTCCAGTCGTTGCACCTCAGTAAAGTCACCCGCTTGGGCTCGCCGAATGGCTGTTTCGGCCATGTGGTTACGCAGCACGTAAACAGGGTTGATGCGCTTCATGCGCTCACTGCGTTCCGGCTGAATGCTACCTTCTTGCGCCAGACGGGCGGTATAACGCGCGGCCCATGCATCAAAACCAGCGCGGTCAACAAACAGATCCCGAAGCGGCGCGTTCACGGGTGCATCAGGCGCCATGCTTGGATTGAAGTCACACAAACGCCTGAAAGCGATGGTGAAGTCAGTTTGATGCTGTGCCATCAACTGCAACAGGTCAATGGCCAACTTGCCATCGCCGGCATCCTGGGTCGCCAAACCCAATTTGGCCCGCCACCGGACTGTCATGGCTTGGGGGAACAGGTCTTCATACTGCTGCAACACCGCCACCACTGCCGAGGTGTCATCCTTGACCTCCGGCATGAGGGGCACCAAGGCATTGGCCAGGGCACGCAAATTCCAGTAACCGATTTGCGGCTGGTTGTTCCAGCTATAGCGCCCCTGGTTGTCTGAGTGATTGCAAATGTGCTCAGGGTTGAATCCATCCAGAAAGCCGAAGGGGCCGTAATCAATCGTCAAGCCCAGGATGGACATGTTGTCGGTGTTCATCACGCCATGGCAGAACCCAACCGACTGCCAAGCCGCCATCAAATCAGCCGTTCGCGCCACCACAGCCTCCAGCAAAGCCAAGGGCTTGTCAGGCGCGTCTTGCAAATGTGGGTAGTGGTGCTGCACCACAAAGTCGAGCAGCGATTGCAAGGTGCCTGTGGCGCCGGGCTCGCCACTGTAGGCAAAATGTTCGAAATGGCCAAAACGGATGAAGCTGGGCGCCACGCGGGTCACCACGGCGGCTGATTCAATCGTTTCACGCCGCACAGGCTGTGGGGATGCCGTCAAAGCCAACGCTCTGGTTGTCGGGATGCCCAAGCCATGCATGGCTTCACTGCACAGGTACTCGCGGATGGATGAGCGCAACACGGCCCGGCCATCCCCACGGCGGGAATACGGGGTGGCGCCCGCACCTTTGAGCTGCAACTCCATGGGGCCCAGGGCCGAGTTGACCTCGCCCAGCAACAGGGCTCGCCCATCACCCAACTGCCCTGCCCACACGCCAAACTGGTGGCCGCTGTAGACGCTGGCCATCGGCGCCATCCCAGGCGCCAGCGCATTGCCAGACAACACCGCCAAGGGGCTCGCACCCTCTGCATCTTGCTGATGCCAGTCAACAGGCCAGCCCATCTGCCCGGACAGCAGGTCATTGACAGCCACCCAGCGTGGCGCGGCCAACGGATCGCCCTGCCAGGGCTGACCCAAGCCAGCATGGCTGCGCGTCAACAGATCGGCATGCAAACACGCAAATCGGTTCACCCACTGACTGGCTGGTGGCAGGGAGCCAGCGTCACTTGCCGCGTTTGTTTGATCCAACATGTGCCGCAGTGTAGACAACCCCCTGTAGCTGAGGGGGAGGCCCAAGAATTGTCCCTGCACAAAGCTGGCCTAAGATGCCAGCTTCCGTACTAACCCTGGACCCAAATCGTGGACCTTCTGGTGTTTTTCAAAGCTGCCTTGATCGGCATCGTCGAGGGCTTGACCGAATTCCTGCCCATCTCCAGCACCGGACACCTGATTTTGGCCGGGTCCTTGCTTGATTTTGCGGACAACATCGGGGCCGACAAGGCCAAGGTGTTTGACATCGCCATCCAGACTGGCGCCATCTTTGCGGTGATCCTGGTTTACTTGCAGCGGATCAAGGACACCATCGGTGGCCTGACCAGCAACCCTGTCTCTCAACGATTTGCCCTCAACGTGATCATTGGCTTTTTGCCTGCAGTGGTCATGGGGCTGGCTTTTGGCAAAGCCATCAAAGCTCACCTGTTTACCCCTGTGGTCGTGGCCACCACATTCATTGTGGGCGGCTTCATCATCCTGTGGGCCGAGCGCATGGCCAAGAACGTTCAACGCTACCGCGTTGAAACAATCGACGACATGAGCGCACTGGACGCGCTCAAAGTGGGCCTGGTGCAATGCTTGGCCCTGGTGCCGGGCACCAGCCGATCTGGTGCCACCATCATCGGCGGCATGATGTTGGGCCTGTCGCGTCAGGCAGCCACCGAGTTCAGCTTCTTTTTGGCCATCCCGACGCTGATCGGCGCTGGCGCCTACAGCCTCTACAAAGAACGCGACCTGCTGTCGATGGCAGACCTGCCCTTGTTTGGTGTGGGCCTGGTGTTCTCGTTCCTGTCCGCCTGGGTGTGTGTGCGCTGGCTGATTCGCTATGTATCGAGCCACAACTTTGTGCCGTTTGCCTGGTATCGCCTGGCCTTTGGTGCCTTGATCCTGACCACCTGGTACACAGGCGTGATGAACTGGTCTGAGTAAGCCAAATGGTGGCAGCCACGAGTCTGCGCCAGCACGCACTGGCCATCTTGCTGGAACCGGATCCGCAGGCCAAAGCGCAAGCCGCTTTGGCCTTGCCAACGGCGCAAGCCCCCTCGCCCACGCTCGTACTGGATCGAGGCGAGACCATTGCGCTGACCGATGACCAGTTGGGGCTCATTCCCGGAAGGCCCAGCAAACCAGCTTTGGTCTCAGCCACGCAAGTGCCCACCCGCTCGCCTTTCACGCTAGAGGGCCGCGCCGCACTGCTGCACGCCATTTGCCACATCGAATTCAACGCCATCAATCTGGCTCTGGACGCGGTCTGGCGCTTTGCCAACATGCCCGATGCGTTTTATTGGGACTGGCTGCAAGTGGCACAAGAAGAGGCCCTGCACTTCAACTTGCTGCGTAGCCATCTGCAAAGCATGGGACACGATTACGGTGACTTTGAAGCGCACGATGGCCTGTGGACCATGTGCGAAAAAACCAGCGGTGACATCCTGGCGCGCATGGCTTTGGTGCCACGCACGCTGGAAGCCCGCGGCTTGGACGCCACCCCCCTGATTCAAAACAAACTCACCCGTGCAGGCGATCTGCGAGCGGTTGACATTCTGGATGTGATCTTGCGTGACGAGGTGGGCCACGTGGCCATCGGCAACCGCTGGTATCACCACCTGTGCGCCGAACGGGGCCTGGACGGCAAAGTCTTGTACCCCAGCCTGATCAAACAATACGAAGCACCCCGGCTGAAGCCCCCCTTCAACGAGGCGGCACGCAAAGCAGCCGGATTCACCGACGATGAAATCGCGTTTTTGCTGGATGTGGACTGACCCGCATCAAGCGCGCGGGTGATGCCGTTCGTGCAACTGCCGCAAGCGCTCACGCGCCACGTGCGTGTAGACCTGCGTGGTCGAAATATCCGAATGCCCCAACAGCATCTGCACCACGCGCAGATCAGCGCCGTGGTTGAGCAAATGCGTGGCAAAAGCATGGCGCAAGGTATGGGGTGACAAGGGCTGTGTGATGCCCGCCTTGATCGCATACTTCTTGATCAGTTTCCAGAACATCTGCCGTGTCATGGGGCCGCCACGGCTGGTCACAAACAGGGCATCGCTGGTTTGACCGTCCAGGATGTCACCACGGGCATACGCGGTGTAACGCGTCAACCATTCACTGGCTTGCGCCCCAAACGGCACCATGCGTTCTTTGCTGCCTTTGCCGGTGATGCGCAACACCCCATCAGCCAAACTGACGTAGACCGATTTGAGTTCAACCAATTCGCTGACCCGCAAACCGCTGGCATACATCAGCTCCAACATGGCCCGGTCGCGCATGCCAATGGGCTCGTCCACATCCGGTGCGTCCAGCAAAGACTCGACCAAATGCTCAGTCAGTGTCTTGGGCAAACGAGCGTGTTGGCGGGGGGCGTCCATCCTCACGGTGGGATCAGCCTGAATCAGGTTTTCGCGGACGGCCCAACGATAAAACCGCCGGAACACACTCAAGCGGCGCCCGACGGACGACGGTTGCGAGTGGCCGTGTCTGTGAACCATGTAGCCGTGCAAGTCGGTCTCGGTCGCCTGACACAAGGATCGTGTTGCGCCTTGTTGTCGCATCCAGGCGGCCAGTCCAGCCAAGTCACGGCGGTAGGCGGCCAGCGTGTTCTGGCTCAAGCCATCTTCAAGCCAAAGCGCGTCCACAAACCGATCCAGATCTGGGTCAAGGCAGGGTTCAGTAGCCTCCACGCAAAAGCCCTTCTTTCATGCGCTTGTCCACAGGACGGTCTCCGACAAAAATCTTCAAGACAACACGATACAGGTCTTCCCCCTCAACCGGCTGTCCCACGTTTTGATCGTTGTAGCGCAATTGCACACCCACATCCGGCAAGTAATCCAGATCAAGAACGTCACCAGGACGCACCTTATCCAGGCCGTCAATCAGGGCCGACAAGGCCTTCACTCTGGCACCCATGGCCTGTCGCACAGCGTCCGGTTCTTTGGATGCACGGCTTTGCAAGGATTTACTCAACTCACGACTGGGGGCCTCCAACATGATTTTCAGCCTCAATCGTTTTGGGCCAGGCATGCTCAAGATTTGATTGCCATCTTTGCTGGGGGCCGTCAGGTAGAGACCCGCCACAAAAGCCTTGATCCAGGCCACGCCCCGCAACCCCACGCCATTGAGCCTCAGGGTTCGCCCGGCCAAAGCCGTCGTGTTGTCAAAGCTCTGCCCTTCAAGGCGCGCAGCTTGTGCACTGCCTGAGCCCAAAACCAGCACAGAACCTGCGCAAATCAAGCCTGCTACCAATACACGTCGCAAACCAAACATCGAGAAACACTCCTTGTGTGTGTGTCGACTCAACGCGCCAACACTCAGATCAGCTGACAGACAGACATGCGGACATCCACATGGCCAGTGCGTATACGCTCGGGCATATGCTCGATCCCTTGTTATTGCTGCCCGACTTTCTGCTGATCCTCAGCGGCTTTGCCCTGTGTCGTTTCACTGGGTTGAAGCGGCCCGTCTGGGAGGTGGTCGAACGCCTGGTCTACAACCTGCTGTTTCCTGCCTTGTTGTTTGCCTCGATCGTCAAAAGCCCCCTGCACCCCAGCGCAGCGGCATCTCTGGCCACCGGCGGCGTGTTGATCGTTGCTTGCGGAGCCGCGTTGGCTTATGCCCTGCATTGGTGGCCGGGCGTGGACCCAAGGATGCATGCAAGCGGGGCACAAATTGCCTTTCGGTTTAACTCCTACATTGCCCTGGCACTGGCTGAACGCCTGAGCGGCGCCGCAGGCGTGGCCTGGATTGCCATTTTGATTGCGCTGTGTGTGCCGCTTTGCAATGCCGCTGCCGTCTGGTTTCTGGCGCGGCACGGGGGGCAGGACAGTTGGAGAGAAATGGCCCGCAACCCATTGATTCTGAGCACCGTGGCGGGGCTGACGGTCCAACTGACCGGTTTGCCGCTGCCTGAGTGGATGATTGGCACCGTCTCTCGCATTGGTCAGGCGGCGTTGCCCATGGGGCTCCTTGCGGTTGGCGCGGGGCTCAAACTGGGCGGTTTGACCGCCGCACCCTATTTGGCTGCAGCCTTGTTGACCATACGCCACTTGGTGCTACCTGCTGTGGCCTGGTGCCTGGGCCCCGCCTTGGGCCTGCCTGCAGATCAAAGTTTGATTTTGCTGGCATTCGCAGCACTACCCACCGCGTCCAGCGCCTATGTGCTGGCCGTTCGCATGGGCGGACATGGCCCCTTTGTCGCAGGCCTGATCACGCTGTCCACGCTGCTGGGTATGGCCAGCATCCCGATCTGGCTCAGCCTGGCGCCGAAGTAACATCCCGTTACCACACCTAGGGAATCGTCAGATTGACGCTTTCCCATCCCTCTCGTAAGCTAGCGTGAAATATAAACGCTTTAATGGGACGGATTAGGCCATCATGCGCGCGCTCAAAATATGGAGTTACATCGTTGTGGCCTTGGCATGCACTGCCGCACAAGCTGCCACTGAAAGCAATCTGGACAAACGTCTGGTCGGTGAATGGCAGGGCGAGCGAGATGCCAAGTCATCTTGCCAATTCCAGTCGCGCACCGTGAAGCGTTTGCCGAATGGCAAATACGTCATCAGCTACTACAGCGATGCCGCCCAAACGCACAAGACGGGCGAAGTCAAAGGCATGTGGTGGTCATCAGACAAAACCTTGTTCATGCAGCCACCAGGTACAACAGGCAAGCCTGAGGCTTACCGGTATTACATGATCGACAAGAATACGGTCCGTCTTGAAAACACCGAAGTGGACCTGAGCGCGGAATGTCTCGACGACAGCACGCTCATTGACAGTCGCGTTGTGCAGGAGTGAGGCGGCGCTTCGCAGCCCCTCTGTTCAAACCCAGGATCAACAAGCCAACAGACATCAACCAGATGGTTTGTGGCTCAGGCACAGCCTGAACCACAACACCCATGTCTTCGGCCATGGCAACGTTCAGCGCTGACACACCATACCGTTGCCCACGGTAGAACACCACGCCATTCATCACATCAGTCAGCAAATCACTGCCGTCCCCATTGGCGTTACCGATGTGATAGTTGTTCCCCAAAGTCACGGGTACCGCGCCGCCATAAACCGCTTGCGCTTTAGCCCCGATGAAATACAAACCACCACCATCAAACTCAGTGTTGATGTCCCAGGTTGAAGCATAGGTTCCTGGCAACTTGCCATCCGGCGATTGCCCCCAGCCATTGAATGCAATGGCATGCCCCAATTCATGCAGAAAAACTGAAACCGCATCGGTTTTGTCAGCGGGCATCAAAGCCTGCCGGGCAAACGGATCGGGGTCAAACCACAACTCGTCGCGGGCGTAGTTGGGGTTCAGCAAAATTTCAACATCGGGGGCGTCTCCGTTGACGTCAACGCCGTTGTTGATCTTGTAGGCTGTCCCTGCGCCATACACAGCGATGCCGTTTTGCTCCCGGATGAAAGCACTGGCTCGCGAGGCACCTGCAGAGCGCACAACCGA
>JACCDG010568825.1_pt1 | contig 11157 bp, 2 predicted proteins | sample 7442471 | NCBI WGS metagenome assembly JACCDG01 (sample SAMN15323444, study PRJNA562643) | freshwater metagenome | isolation source: river surface water | place: USA:Blue River Watershed | collected 2017-08-17
ATAGAAGATGTGATTACACAAGAAAGCACCAGCGCTCAATGAAACCGCTGCGGGAATATTTTGTGCCTTAATCGCTTCAACAAACTCTTTAATCGGCAATGTGCTCTCGTAAGCAACCGGGCCACCTACAAGAATCGGCTCATCAATTCGTGTTACACCTTCATTATCTGCAAGACGTGCATCATCTAGATTAATTGCAATTCGCTCAGGTGATATATGTGTTCGACCTTCTGCTTGTCCCAAACTAATCACAACATCAGGATTGTGTTCAGCGATTAATGCCAACAATTTTTCTGCAGATTGGGCATAAGCGACAGGCAGGATCGCTGTAACAATGTTGTCACCATTGATTTGCTTAATAATTTCACCTGATGGATTAAGTGTTGCCTTTCCAAAGGGTTCAAACCCTGTTAACAGCACTTTGGTCATACGCTAAGTATTACCCAACAAGCCATGAAGCGATATCTACGCCCTTCACAACCAGAACCATCAAGATAAAGACAACTACTCCGCCGACGCGGTAGATCATTCGACCCTTTTCTGTTGTCTTCCAATCTGTCTCTGGTGCATCTGTGATCGCATCTAGATAGTGCAGGAAGAAGCCAGGCAGCGCCATAACAACAAAGCTCCACTTCAGGAAGGCTTCAGGTGAGCTAAAAGCGCCTTCAATCACGTTTGAAGCAAGCGCCATTACAAAGACCATCACAATCGTTTTGAAAACACCCTTGGGTAGATACAGCTTTTTTTTTGGCAAGTTATCTTCAAGACTTAAAGATGTGATCTGCGGAATTGCAAATATTAATGTTCCAAGAACTAGGTTAAGTGTTGATCCAACAAATGGGGCAGCCATGATGAAGAAGACAAAGATCTTAAAGACTAATGAGCGAACTTTTTGGCTTTGCGATGGCTTCTTAATCTCAACATGTAGCGCGCGAAGACGCATTGGATAGTGCTCGACTGCAATATCTTCTAATGCAACCCGAACCAACAACAGCGCTGCAGCCCAGAAGGCAAGCTCTGTTCCATATTCGGTAATTGGCAGTTCTAAACGTGCCAAACCATTCATCGCAGCAACCATCTTGGTGATTACCCAGAAGGTCAGCAATGTTCCAAGGGCGTAATCTGTGATGCGTTCCCACATGTCATCCTGGTTTCTCACCAAGCGTCTAAATGGTCGGAATGCACTAGCAAGCAATGCGGGTGCGAAGAACAGAACCATTACACCAATTGATGTAACTAACTCAGGACGGTTAGTGATATTTCCGGTTAGCAAAGCTGCTAGGAAGAAAACAAAGCCTGCAATAAACCCTGCAAAGGCATCAAAGATTGCAACCGCCATGATTAAAGCAACAATGGTCCATACAGGGGGTAGTGACTGTCCCCCGGTGTTAATCACTGCAATGATTCCAAGAATCAAACCAATTGGCATCAACAAAGCAGCCCAAGATCCGAGGATTGCACGGACTGTATTTCCATCTTGAATTGTGCGGGTCAGCAATGGTGAGAAACGGTTAAAGCGATGAGCTAAAGATACAAATGCAAAATCTGTCTCATCTGTAAATTTGTTGTCCCAGGTATTGGAGAGATCTCCCTTTCCTGGTTCATTCTTAAGAAGCTTTAGCGCGCCAGATGAAACCGATTGCAAAGACTCTTGCTCTGCCTCTTCATCACTTTGCTTCTCATTGCGTTTGACCGATGTCAGCGCTGCAAGGGCGGCAAAAGCAGCCAATTGCAGGCCTTTTGTGGTCTCAGAATCACTCAAAGGATCGTAAGGCTGTAACCCTGCCTTTATTGCCTTTACTGGTTCTGGATCAACAAATGCTGGCTCTTCATCTAGGTTCAAATTAGGACAATTGTTATCCCACTGAACAACGCCCTCTTCATCCTTACAAAATTCAATCTCTTTCTGGCTAACAGTTCCGTTGTCATCGTAAACCTCGATGGTGATCGAGTGAAAACCTGGTGGAACATCATCTGGAATCTCGATGTCTAAATCTTCGGCTTCTGACTGCGTTAAGCGGTCGATTACAACCTTCTTTTCTACGGCATCGGCAGGAAGCACAGAAAAGTTAAGAAAGATTAGAGTTAGCAAAAGCAATTTGTGTATCATGGCTTCGGCTTCACATTCACAGTTACCTTGACCTTTTGGCCAGGCTTCAATCCAGTAACTGATGCTGTTGCAGAATTCTTCGATGTTGTGCTTGGCTTCTTAGTGATCACTGCTTTTGATGGAACCTTTGCCGCTGCTGCTTTTGCGGCAGTTGCAACCTTTGCTGCAACAGTTGCTGCCGCGGCTGCCTTAGTCGCAACAGCGGTCTTTGTTACAGACTCCGCCTTAACTGCAAATGCTTCAGCAGCTTGAGTTTCGGCAACTTCACTTGCTTCAGTTGCTTGATCAATAGCCTCTTCGTATTCGGCGACTGCATCATCTGCTTCAGCGGTTGCTTCTTCAGCAATCTTTTGTGCTTCGACAGCTTTAACTTCGATCTCTTCAAGCTTCTTTGCAATTTCGGCTCTTACATTCTCGTCGGAGGTTTTTGCAGCTTGCTCAGCAAGTGTTGCCTTCTCCTCTAGGACCTTTAATAAATTCTCTGACGCTGTTTTTGCAGCGTTTGTTGCGGCAATCTTTTCTGCAGTGGCCTTTGCTGCCGCATCCGCAGCTGCCTTAGCCGCCGCTGCTGCGGTTGCTGCCTCTTTTTGCTCTATTGCAATTCGAGCAGCGGTATCTGCTGCTGCTTTTTGAGCTGCCGTCGCAGTTGCTTTTGCCTCTGAGGCTTTAGCAGCTGCCGCGGCTGCAGCCTCATTGGCTGCAGTCTTTGCGGCCGCCGCAATTGCATCTGCTTGTGCAGATGCTTTAGATGTAGCTGTCTTAGAACTCAAAGAGTTGATTGCGATTTCAACTTGTTTGTTTGCATTCGCAGCGCTGTTTTTAGCGGTCGCTGCTTGTTGCGCCGCGGAAGCTGCCGCCTTCACCGCTGCTGCGGCATCTGCTGCTGCCTTTTGTGCCGACGCCGTTGCCGCAGCCTTTGCCGCAGCTGAGGCTGCTGAGCTCTTCAATGCTGCTGCTGCAGTTGCTGCAGCTTTATTTGCTGCTGCTTGAGCATCAGCTGCGGCTTTGGCTTTCGCAGTTGCTGCCGCTGCTGCTGTTTCCGCAGCGATCTTTGCTGCTTCTGCTGCGGCCGCTTTTTCAACAGCTACCTTTGCTGCAACCGCTGCGGCTGCCGCATCTGCTGCAGCCTTCGTACTTGCAGTTGCTGCCGCTGCATCCGCTTTGAGTTTTGCCGCTGCATCCGCAGCAGCTTTATCTGCTGCTGCCTTTGCTGCAGCATCCGCTGCTGCCTTAGTTGCGGCTGCATCTTTGATCGCCTGACATGCAGCATTACAAGTTGGAGCTACTGGGGCAGGATCAGACACTGGCGTAGTTGGAGTAGTAGGCGTAGTTGGGGCCGTCGGAGTACTTGGTACTGTCGGAGCAGCGAGAATTACTTCGGTCACTTCTGAAAGTTTTGTAATTGAACCAATGGAGTTAGTAGCAGTGACTTCTACTCGAATGTAGTCATCAACATCGGTTGACGTAAGGGCGTATGTAGAACTTGTTGCTCCAGAAATATTTGAACAACTGTTCTCATCTAATGGATCAGTACAACGCTTCCACTGATACGTAATGACAGAGTTTGGTGTTGAGTTAAATGAAGACACGTCTACATTAGAAGAAAGTACCTTGCTCTCCATGAGATCCCCTGTTGGAGCAGGAATTGGATCTGTGACAAGTGTTGGGGCAATTCCATTTGTCGCTTTGATTTCAAGGGATGACGCAGATGCAATAGAGGTTCCGACGGCGTTAGTGGCCGTGACCGAAAAGGTATAAACACGATCTGGCAAGACTGGGGTATCGCAGTATGTTGTTGGTGCTGTAATGGTACAAGTAGCTCCACCTGGCGCTGCCGTAACGGTATACGAAGTGACAGGTGAACCGTTATCAGTTGCCGGTGCATCAAATGACACAGTGGCGGAAAGCGTTGTAGTTCCAGCTGTAATCACTGCTGAAACATTTTGTGGCGCTGAAGGACGTGCAACAGCTGTGACTGCGGTGGATGCCAACGACGCGCTTGACTCACCACGATTATTGACCGCCTTTACTGTGTATGTGTAATTAGTTCCAGCAGTTAGACCAGTACAAACATAAGTCGTTGCGTTAGCACCGACTGTACATGTAGCACCCGCTGGATCTGAGGTAACAACATAAGAAGTAATAGCTGCTCCACCATTATCAGATGGTGCGGTAAAGGTGATGATCATGTTGCTTCCACTTGTTACCGCGGATACACCGGATGGCGCACTTGGTACACCAGCTGGGGTTACAGATGATGTTGCAGAAGATTGAATTGAATCGCCAATACTTGTCGTTGCCAGCGCTTTGAATGTATAAGCCGAACCGTTATCTAAACCTGAAACCACACATGACAATTGTCCCGGGTTTGGATTACAAGATCCCGCGACATTTCCATTTGAATCATAAGCGGTGATTGTGTACTGACTAATTGTTCCAGAACCCATGTGAGTTGGTGCTGTCCATGTAACAGTGACTTGCTCACTAGCTGGTGTAGTACCCGTAATTGCTGGTGCGGTTGGTAATGTTTCAATTGTCGGTGAGGCAAAGGATGGCAAAGAGGATCCAATTAAGTTTTTAGCCGATACTCTAAATTCATAGGCATTACCTGCGACAAGTCCGGTAACAGTTGCAGATGTCGCGGTTGTTGTGCCATCTGCAAAGGTTGTCCATGTTCCAGAACCATCAACGCTGTACTCAATTACGTAATCTGTAATTGCAGATCCACCATCACTTGAAGGGGCTGTCCATGAAATATTCGCAGAACCTCCAGTTCCAGTTCCGGTAACACCGGTTGGTGATGTTGGGACACCCGCTGGAGTAACAGATGATGAGGCAGATGATGCAGAGGTAGAAGTTCCAGCGCTATTTGTTGCCGTTGATGTAAAGGTATAGGCGGTGCCATTTGTGAGAGGCGAAACTGTGCAACTTGTTCCTGGTGCTGTAACGGTACAAGTGGCTCCACCAGGAGATGCGGTAACGGTATAAGAAGATGGTGTTCCGCCAGTGCTTGGTGCCGAAATTGTGATTGTGGCACTGCCATTTCCGGGGGCAGCGGTAGGCGTTCCTGGCACACCGGGAGCCGCAATTGTCCACTGGGCTGTCAAAGTTATGTTGCTAGTTACATTTGAAATACTTGTAGCCGCGTTTGTTGAAGTTGCACCATCGCTCCAACCGGTAAATGTAAATCCAGATTTTGTAGGTGCAGCTGCAGTCGTAAATGAACCACCAGATGCAACATTTGCTTGTGTTGGTGTTGCTCCTGCGCCACCATTTAATGCATAGGTAATTGCATATGTAATTTGGCTCCATCGGGCAATAAATGAGACCGTACTTGCTGGCATAGTAAATGTGCTACCTGGTGCGTAAATATTTGAAGCTGTTTCCCAACCAAGGAAATTGCTTCCCGATTTAGTCGGTGCTGTGGGTAAAGTAAATGTAGCTCCGTACATTGTGTCTGACTGAGTGGGTGCAGTACTACCACCGTCAGTGCTGTAAGTGACCGCAAATGATGCAGCTGTCCACTTTGCATAGAGAATGACATCGCTCAAAGTCGTTAGGGTTGCACTTCCAGAGTCTGCGTAAGACGTGCCACCGGAACCCGATGCTGTTGTATACCAACCAGCAAATTCAAAACCTGTTTTGACTAAATTTCCGGAGTTTGCTGACACTGTGTAGGCAGAACCGCCGCTTACATGCGAACCGTTGGCGGGAGTAGTTCCACCAGTTGCTCCATTTGCGTTGTAGGTAATTGTGTTTAGGTTTCCAATCCACACAGCGGTAAATGCTGTATTTCCATCTCCAACGGTGAAGGTTGCTCCTGCTGGATAGGTTGTGCCACCAGCACTCCATCCCCCAAATGTGTAACCCGTTTTAGTGCTTGTAGGTGTAGGTAGTGTTACGAGTTCGCCAATAACTTTGTCTGTTATTGAAGCTTCACTTCCGCTTCCCCCGTTGAGGCCAAAAGACAAAGTTCGCGGCGTCGGACTCCATTGGGCATATGCCACATAACTTGAGCCTGTAATCACCCAGTTATTAGCCCCTGACGCAATCGTTACGCCAGATTGATCCTTCCAGCCCGTCAAAGTAAATCCAGTTTTAGTAACAGTTGCCGAAGTTAGGGTTTCAGTAAAGTTATTAGTGCGTAAAACATCTGCTGGAACTGATCCAGAGCCACCATTCAAAACATAGCGAACTGTGTAAACAGCAACCCATTGCGCGGTAAAAGTTACATTCGCGGTTCCCATTCGATAGGTATCACCTACCGCATAGGTATTAGTTCCATCGCTCCAGCCGGTAAAGATTTGAGTCACATCACTTATAACTGTCGAGGTATCTGTTGCAGGAAGCGTGTACAGCGAACCGTATTGTGCTGACGTGTTAGTTGGAAATACTGCTGGAGTTGTTGTCGCCGCTCCTTGATTAAATAAAATCGATGGCGAAATTATTGTCCACTTCGCATACAAAGTTAGATTTGAAGTTGTTGTGAGTGGACCGTTTTCTGCATAAGTGGTTCCTGTCCCTGCAGCTGATGTATTCCAACCGGCAAATGTATATCCGGACTTTACGAGGCTACCTGAATTTGCAGAAACAGAGAATGCAACAGCGGTTGTGTAAGCACCATCGGCCGGTGCAGTTCCACCGGTAGCTCCATTTGCGTTATATGAAACTGTAAATGAAGAAGCGGTCCACTGTGCGGTTAGCACAAGATTAGCTGCCGTTGAATAACCTGCGCCAACTGCATAAGAGTTATTTGATGCATCTTTCCAGCCAGCAAAGGTGTATCCAGTTTTTGTAAATCCATTTGCAGCGATTGCGTAGGGCACTCCACCAGCAACATATGAACCGGAGTCGACATTTCCAGAGGTAGGAGAATTGCCGTTATATGTAATTGAATAACTTTGAGCCGTCCACTGTGCGACATAAACCTTGTTGGTTGTCATTGTCACCGAAGCGCTTGCATTCTGTGTTGTGCTTCCATCATTCCATCCAGCAAAGGTATAGCCTGTCTTTGAAAGCCCAGCAGCATCGCTCAAAACAAGTGTTTCACCGTATGTTTTCGTACCGCCTGCGGGTGCGGTACCGCCGCCATTTGTGTCATAGCTGTAGCTAAGGGTTTGTGTTGTCCACTGAGCGGTTAAAGTGAAGTTGTTATCGGATGCAGGAACAGTCCATGTTGCACCACCAGCATATGTTGCTGTGCCATCACTCCAGCCACCAAAAACATACCCTGTCTTTGACATTGTGTTTGCTGCTGGAAGTGTGATTGTGTCGCCAACAACTTTTCCAGTTAATTGTGATGTATTTGCAGAGGATGTTCCCGAATCAAGTGCGTACGTAACTGTTCGGGAAGCCGGTGACCATTTAGCGAATAAATTGAGGTTTGCTGTCGAACTGTATGAACTTCCTACACTTACCGCGGTTCCACCAGTACCTGTTGAGTTTGTGTACCATCCATCAAATGTGTAACCAACTTTTGATGGTGGATTGGTTCCACCTAAAATTACATATGCGCTACCGCCGGTTTCAAATGATCCGTTTGTAGGTACAGTTCCTCCGGTATTTCCGTTGCCATTGTATGAAATTAAATATTTAATCCCTGAAAATTGTGCGTACAAAGTTACCGCTGAGGTTGGTGAATAGCTCGTACCTGCATCGCCAACAAGAGTTCCACCTGATGCAGAGGTATACCAACCAGCAAAGGTGTAGTTGGCTCGCGATGCCCGCGGGAGAACAAGTGGAGTGCCTTTGTTGAAGGTATCTGTTCCTGCCAAAGTTGCCGTACCTGCCGGGCTTACACTTGCCTGAGTTACGTTTGTCGAAGTCTTGATGTAAGAGAAAGTGGTCGTACTTGGAACTGCTGTGATGAAGTAGGTTCCATTGAAAGTTGAGTCAACGCTCGCTATGACGACTGACATGCCTACAGTAAAGCCATGCGCTGCAGATGTTGTAAGAGTTGCTACATTTGAAGAAAGACTTTTTCCGGTGACTGACAGGCTTGTCATCGTTCCGCTATTACTCGTAGCGTTGTATGTAACGATGCTTCCAGCAGGACCAGAGGTTGGAGAAACCCATCCATAAGCTGAACTTCCAGCTGAGTTTGTTGCAAGCGCGCGGAATCTGTAAATGATGCCATTCGTCAAGCCAGTGATGGTGCACGAAGTTGCCGGGACGGTGATGATGCATGTTTTAGCTGGATTTAAAGATATATTGCTCGTGGTCATGGCTTCAACAGTGTAGGAAGTTGCGGTACCTACTGATGTTGATGCTGCGGGAGCTACTGGAGAAATAGTGAATTCGGTATTACCTGCTGTGGCTGTCAAAGTTGGAGTTCCGGGAACTAAGGGCGTCCATTGCGGATACAAAGTGATGTCGCCATATAAAGTGATGGACTGAGAATTGGTATATGTGGTTCCTGATCCATTTGAAGCTGTATTCCAGTTCTTGAAGGAATAACCCGATTTAACAAAAGTATTTGCGCGTAAAGCAAAGGCTGTGCCCGCGGTTAATGAGGTACTCGCCATAGTTCCGCTAGTGACCGTGCTTGTGTCATAGGTGACTGTGTAAGTATTTGCGGTCCATCGTGCATACAAAGTGACTTCGCCAGTCGTGGCATACGGGGTTGTTAACGCGGTTCCTGTTGTAGTTGTAGACCACCCTGCAAATGTGTAACCTGTTCTGACCATTGTCCCAACAGTTGGAAATGTGGAAATAGTTGGCGTCGTCGCGTTTATAAAGACATCAGTTGTTCTTTCAGGGGCTCCGCTTGCCGCTCCATTAGAGCTATAAGTGATCGTTCTACGCCACTTCGCATACAGTGTGGTGCTTCCAGAACTTTGATAAGTGGTCAATCCGCTTGCATAATCTGTCCCTGTTCCATCTGCAGCTGTATTCCAACCAACAAATGTGTATCCCGTGCGCACCATAGTGCCCGCGTTAGCCAAGGTTGTGTTTGCCGCTGTTCCTTTTGCGATGGTTGAAGTTGGAACTGTGCCACCAGTATTTCCATTTCCATCATATGAAATCGTTGAGTTCCATTGCGCATACAACGTAATATCGCCGGTGGATGCATAGGTATAAGTATGGATTGATGGAGTAAATAGTCCGACACCGTATTTACGGTTTAACCGTTCTTCGATCTCCTGAATTTTAGTGGTGCTTAGGACTGAATCGTAAATAAGGAACTCTGCAACAGCCCAATCGCTGGTTTCTGATGGGGCGAATCTTGAACCTTGGAGATTTATCGAAATGTTAGCCGGTAAACCTGTCGCGTTGTTCGAGATCGATGACTTCAAAACTCCATTGGATCGAAGCAAGCTGCTACTTCCACCAGTATCACATTGCACCTTCCAGTTTGTGTCATTAGTTCCTGTTGATGGGGTAATCCAACCCTCATGATAAGCAACACCAGTTGCGCTTCCCCAGAATCCTGAGAGCCAGTTTCCAGTAGTTCCTGCAAAAATGCGGGTTCGAGTTGCGCCTGCATAACGAGCCACATGACAAAATGTGTAATTCGTTAATGCGCCATTACCAATCACAATTCCATCTGCAGTCGTACCTTGAACTGCGGGAAATGATTTGCTTGAACCGTTTGCTCCAGCACTATTTGTTACCTTGCTTGGGTTTCCTCGGATAAAGCCTGTGGTGGCATTTGTTACGGCGGTTCCTGGTATCGATCGCGAGTTTCCAGACCCATCGGTCCATGCGTTGGTTGTGTCATCAAAGTTGGTTGCATCAAAGTGCATGTACGGAGTTTCGCTTACCAGTGCTGGGTTAGATGCTGGGTAATTTGTCCCACTTCCATTCGCAGCTGTATTCCAGCCAGAAAATGTAAAACCTGACTTAACTAAAGAGCCTGAGTTGTGAGCCAAATTGGTTACGGCAGCACTAGAAATAGCTGTTGTTGATGTCGGGACAGAACCACTGTCATTTGTATTTCCATCGTAAGAAATTACAGATGTCCATTTTGCGTACAGAGTCGTAGCACCAACTGGGCGGATAGTTGACCCGTTTGCATAATCTGTTCCAAGCCCATTTGCCAATGTATTCCAACCCGCAAATGTGAATCGAGTTCGAGTCCCCGTATACGTTGATGAGACTGTTAGGTTTTGGGCGGGGGCAGTCTGTGTTTGGTTTGCAGGTGCTACTCCACTGCCACCATTCAAGTTATAAGAAAGTGTATTTAGCAAATAAGGCAGGCAGTAAGCGCCAATCGCATCTGTCCATGCACCTGTTCGAGTGTAAAATCCAGCAACAATTCCACCGGCGTTACAATTTGAAAAAATCTCTGTCCCAGTAGCTGCAAGCGCCCAAGCTGTTTGTGCATTGTCGTTTAGTGATGGAGGTGTTGCACATCTAATTCGAACATTTGACCACGATCGAAAACTAAATCCTGTGACTACTTTTCCAGGTTCGCAGAAAACACGAGTATTTCCACTGCCAACTGCGCTTGTATTCGAGATAGAACTTTGATCTTGAGCAACAAGTTGCCCATCTGGCCCAATAGCTCTGCAATAAACACCAAATCCTGGAGTATTTCCGTTTACAGTAAATCCAACACCAACTGCGACCATATCCAGTGGGCAAACTGCAGCACCATTCTGGTTTCCACCGCCTCCTCCTGCATATGGAGCAAGGTATCCGCTTCCAAAATACAAAGCATTTGCATCCTGAGGCATCGAACCCTGTCCGATGATTGAAACGAGAAAACCGACAAAAAAAGGCAATAAGAATTTAAGGAATCTCTGCGGGCGCACAACTCCTGCCTTTGAGCGCACCAAATCAAGAATCACTTTTACCTCTTTATTTAGTAACTAACCAGAGAGGCTTAAGAGTAAAAGCGGGGTGATGAGGTACCTATAGAAAAGCGCCGATAAGGTGATGTTCACCCGCAAAGATCACCCGAAATAGGGTGAGATTGAGTGTTTGCTTAACAAAATGACAGGAGAAAAGCCTCGAGTGTGAAAGGCACTCGAGGCTTAACTTGTGCGCGCGAAGGGATTCGAACCCCTAACCTTCTGATCCGTAGTCAGATGCTCTATCCGTTG
>JACCDG010283148.1_pt1 | contig 11156 bp, 12 predicted proteins | sample 7442471 | NCBI WGS metagenome assembly JACCDG01 (sample SAMN15323444, study PRJNA562643) | freshwater metagenome | isolation source: river surface water | place: USA:Blue River Watershed | collected 2017-08-17
ATCGGATAGCGTGGCCATCACGCTCAGCACCCGCATCGCTCCGCCTGAGCGGTGGCGGAATTCCACGGAGCGGGCGGTTTCGGCGATCGTCACGATATAAGAGGGATCCCGGCCCGGGGCGTAGATCGTGCCCTTCACTTGGCCGTTCACCATCACTTCGATCATGCTATCGCTACGTATACCTTCGGCTTGGATCACGAGATTGCGCACGTGCCGGGCGGCGTTTAGCGGAATGCTTTGGGTTTCCGCTTCGTTCACCACGAAGTTACGGCCGATCTCCACGTTTTGGAATCCAGCCGCCTGGGCTGAATTTGCGGCCAAGAGAGTGAGGGAGCTGAGAACTAAAACCATTGCTTTCATATGATTCTCCTTTTGTGTACCCACTCTCGCGCGGCAATCGTCTCAGGGGGAGACTCTGTGGCCCTTACGGAGGGAAGGGGGAGAGGCGATTCGTGGATACTTGGCTTCAGGTCTTGGCGGAGAGGTAAGGGAGAGCTGTTCCGGCTAGGCTATATGCAACCAAAAGGTTGCGCATACCTTCGCCGCGAAAGTAAGCGCAACCTTTTGGTTGCGTAAAATATTTTCGCTGATTTTCTGACTAGCGCGTGGCTAAAAAATTTCTCTGCCACTACCACAATTGCGGTGGGAGTTCCCAAAAGATCTCGACAACGTAACCGGTGGGATCGGGGAAACGGAACTGCAGGTAATACTCATGGTTATCGAGATCGCCCACCATGAATCCATCTGATTTCAGCTTCTCGTAGAGCGCCCGCACTTCATCCTTGGTTTCGTAGCGAAATCCGATATGGAACCAGGGAGGCATAACGGGCGCTTCATCGAGGGGATTCACGCACTCCCCCCAACGAAAAAATCAAAGCGCGGAGAGGCAGGCGAGCGAATGTCGGCGCGAGCCGGCGAAAGAAATCCGGCCGTACATTTTGTGTCCCACGGCGCTCTGGGGCAGGAGAATCTCTATCGTGCCGAGCGAGGATTGGTCTAGACGAATCGCCTCGAGAAGATACTGGGTATAAAACTCACCCCGCTCTTCCGTTTTCACGAAGCCGGCCGGATTGTTTTCGAGCCGCACATTCACCCTAATGGGGGTAAAAGCGATCCGGTGATATCCGCGAATCTCGATTTGCTTTATGGCAGAGCCCGCAAACTCGATCCGCGCGCGGAAAGCGGAATAAGGGGCCGTATCCTCGGTGCGGTTCGTATAGCAGTTAAAGGTTTCGGCTTGGGCCGAAAGGCCGCCAGCGCCTAGGAAAAAGAAAAGGGCAAGAATCCGCATAAGCATAAGTTTCCTCATGAAAAGGGAAGGCTTATCCAGCTTGCGCCGAGTGCTTAACCGTCCCCACAAACGGGGTTTCTTTATAATGAATTCCGCCAGAAGAGAAATAAATTAGTTACGGATCCAAACCATATTCCAGCACTTGTCCCCCCGCAGGAGGTACTTCTTCTCAAAGTGCGTGCGCGGCACGGAATCAAGCGGAATCTCGCGGCACTCCACCAAGCTGAGGCCCCAAACTTCGCGCATCATCAGGCGCGCTTCCCGCATATAGAACTCCTCGTTGGTGGCCATCGTAATCGTACCGCCACGTTTCAGGGTGTCGCGCAGCACGGAGAAGAAAGGCATCGCGTGGAAGCGCTGGTTCTTCTGGCTCTCCTTCGGGTAAGGGTTCGGGTAAAGCATGATGTAGCGATCCACCGATTGGGGCGCGAAGGTATGCGAAATCCAGTGGACGGCGTCGCCGTGCACGGGGATCAGGTTCGAGATGTCGGCGTGGTTCTCCACTCGGCCCCGGAACTTGGCAAATTTTTCCGAGGTGCGCTCGAAGGCCACCACCTGCCGCTCGGGATGAGCGCGCGCGTACTTCAGCGGATGAAAGCCCACGCCGCAGCCGATTTCCACGTCCACCGGCTTGCTCAAATCGAGCGGAAGCTTCCGGAAATCCGGAGGCAGGGGAACTTTGGCTCTTTCGAAATGGCGAACGCCGGTGCTGCTCATAGGAGATATGATCTTTTCGCAGCTCGGCGGAAAACGCAAGTAGCGCTTTTATTTACTCCACGCTCGCGCGTAAGGCCGCGAAAAGTTTAGGGTACTTATAGGAGAAGCCTAGGTCGGCCAAGCGCTTAGGCTGCGCGCGCTGCCCGCCGAGCAGAGCGCTCGACATCTCGCCGAGAGCGGCTTTAAGCGCGAAGGCGGGCACCGGGAGAAAGGTTCTCTTCCCGAAAGCCTTGGCCAGTTGCCGCGAAAATTCGTCGTTGCGCACGAGCTCCGGCGCCACGGCATTGTAAATATTTTCCATTTTACCATCATCGATCGCGCGCAGGATCAGCGCCACCACGTCGTCGAGATGCACCCAGGGCGCCCACTGCTGGCCATCGCCGAGGCGCCCACCGAGCCCCAGCCGGAACGGCAAAGACATTTTCGCCAGAGCCCCTCCCCCGGCGCCCATCACTAGGCCAAAGCGCAGAATCACTACGCGGCTGCCGCGGGTTTGGAAAGCGAGCGCCGCCCTTTCCCAGGCCACGCAAACTTCCGCGAGAAAATCCCGGCCCGGCGAAGATTCCTCCACGAGCACTTCGTCGCCCCGGTCACCAAAGTAACCGATGCCGGAGGCGGAAACGAAAACGGGGGGCGCTTTTTTGAGCCCGGCGCGTAGCTTCTGGGCCGTAGTCACCCGCGATTCCAGAATTTTCCGCTTGGTGGCCTCCGTCCAACGCTGGCCCACGTTTTCGCCCGCGAGATGCACCACGGCGTCCACTTCGCCCACCGAACCGAGATCCTCCCAGGAAATCATTTCCGCCGAAAAAGGCAGCTCCGCTTTGCCGCGCGAAACGGCCACCACGCGGTCGCCGCGTTCTGCCAGGGCAAGCCCCACGGCGCGTCCCACGAAACCCGAAGCGCCGGTAAGAAGTACGCGCCGGCCCAACTAGCTTCTCACTTTGGAAGATTGCGGATCGAGGGCATCGCGCAGCCCGTCGCCGAGGAAATTGAAGGCGAGGATGGTGAAGAAGAGCACCACGCCCGGGAAAATGATCAAGTAGGGATAAGTGCGGTAGGCGCGCCAGCCCTCGTTGGCGAGGGTTCCCCAGCTCGCGAAAGGCGGCTCCAGGCCTAAGCCCACGAAAGAGAGAAAGCTCTCGGCGAGGATGTTCTGCGGGATATCGAAGGTGAGATTTACGATCACGGGCCCGAGGATATTCGGCAAAATATGCTGGAACAAGATGCGGTAACGCCGCACCCCGAGCGATCGCGCGGCCTCCACGTAGGTCATTTCCTTGGCCTGCATCACCTGCCCGCGCACGAGACGCGCGCCGCTGATCCAGCCCACCGCGCCGAGCGCGAGGAAAATGCCCACCGGGCCGCGGCCCACCACGAGCATGATCAGCACCGTCACCAGGATGGAAGGAAGGGCGTAGAGAATATCCGCGAAACGCATCATCACGGTGTCTATTTTCCCGCCGGCGTAGCCCGAGATCGAGCCGTAGATTGTGCCGATCACGAGGGAAAAGATGGCGGTAAAGAACCCCACCGAGAGGGAAATGCGCGCGCCGTAGACGATGCGGGAGAAGAGATCGCGTCCCAGCGAATCGGTGCCGAACCAGTAGACGGAATTGGGAAACAATAGCGCGTGGTCCACGGATTGCTCTTCGTAGGAGAAGCGCGTAATCCAGGGGGCGAGAATGGCGATCACGGAGAGAAGGGCGAGGAAAATCAGGCTGGCCATGGCCAGCTTATGCTGCTTCAGTCTTTTCCAGGCGGCGCCGTACATTCCTCAGGTCCTCAAGAGATGCGAATCCGCGGGTCGATGATCGCGTAGCAAATGTCCACGATCAGATTGGCCGTAACGAGCACGAAACCGTAAACCATCGTTACGCCCATGATCAGGGGGTAATCGCGGTTGGTCACGGCTTCAATGAAATATTTGCCCATCCCGGGAATGGCGAAGATGAACTCAATCACGAAGGTGCCCGTCAAAACATAGGCGGCGAGCGGCGCGAGCAAGGTGACCACGGGAATCAGGGAATTGCGGAGGGCGTGCTTGAGGATCACTTTCGCCTCCGAGAGCCCCTTCGCCCGAGCGGTGCGCACGTAATCGGAGCGAATGCTCTCGAGCAGGGCCGCGCGCGTGAGGCGGGCGATGAGCGAGGCCGGCCGCGAACCGAGCGTGATCACGGGCAGCACCTTCGTGGCCCAGTCGTCCCAGAGCGCGGCGGGGAACCACTGGAGCTGGAGGGCGAAAACGTAGATCAAAATGGCGCCCACGAAGTAAGAAGGCAGGCTGATGCCCGCCACCGCCAGGAACATCGCGGAAAAATCGAGCCAGGTATTTTGTTTATAGGCCGAAAGAATGCCGAGCGGCAGGCCAATCAGCACGGAGAGCAATAGAGAATAAATGCCGAGCTCCACGCTCGTGGGCAGAGTATCGCCGATGATCTCGGTTACGGTGCGTCCCTCGTAGCGAAAGCTCGGGCCGAAATCGAGGCGCGCCAGCCCGCCGAGGTAAGTGAGGTATTGCTGCGAGATCGGTTTATCGAGGCCGAATTTTGCGTCCACGTTGGCGCGGATCTCGGGCGGCAATGCCTTCTCGGAATCAAAGGGGCCGCCGGGCACGATGCGCAGGAGGAAAAAAGTCAGCGTAGCCAGCACCCATAGGGTGGCCAAGATGATCAAAAATCTTCGCGTGAGAAAAACCAACATGCGAACCAATGCTCCTTAGGACGATCCCGGCGAGGACGTCCGCCTCGCTTTTAACCTCTGCAAAATCCCGCGGCCCAATCCGTTCCAGCCCGATTCGGCGAACTCCACTTTCTGGAAGTACCACTTATCGAGCACGTTCAAGTGCACGCCGCTCAGGCTCGAACGCACCAGGGCCTGGTGGCTATTGAGAAACAGCGGCATCAGCACGGCCTCCGTCTCCAGTAAAAGCTTTTGGGCCTCGTGGTAATAATGCCGCCGGCTCGCTTCTTCCGCCGTGGAAACGGCCTTTTCCACGAGCTCATCGTAACGGGCATTCTTCCAGCCCATGTAATTGTTTTCGCTGCTGGAAGTAAAGATATTCATGAAAGAATGCGGGTCGGGATAATCGGCCACCCAGCCCACCAGCATCAAATGCGGCAGGGTTTCGCTGCGGGGCCGCGCCGGGCCCGTAAGCTGCGAAAGCAATTTCGTGAATTCCCGCGCTTCCAGGGGCTCTAGTTTTGATTTTAGCTGGAGCTTTTCCGCCATGGTGCGTTGCATGGATTGGAAAACGAGGTTCCAAGTATCATTACCGCTGAAGCGCAGCACTAGCGGCTTTCCCGCCAATTCTTTCGAAACCCTACCCTCCGCTTCGATGCCGAGCGTGGGATCGTGGCCAAGCATCCCGGGAGGAATCCAGCTCTTCACCGGAGTTTGCGCGCCCTCAAAAAAGCTCGAAAGCTCGGGACGGCTCATCGCCTGCACAAAGGCCCGCCGGTTCGCCGCCAGGTTAAAGGGCGCGCGATGCACGTTGAACAACAGAAAATTCACGGCGAGTTTAGGCCCCGAGCGGTAGTCGGGATGCGAGAGCAACGCGCGCGCGTAGGAAGGCGGCAGATCGCGCGGCAGGATATCGAGCTCGCCGTTTTCGTAAAAGGTATAGGCCGTGAGGGGCTCGGCGATCATCCGGCAGATCACGGTGGAGATCTTGGGCTTTTCCCCGTAGTAGCCCGGGTAAGCGCGCAGCACGATCTCCTCGCCTTGGTTCCAGTGCGAGATACGGTAAGGACCAAGCGTCACTAAGTTCCCGGGCTCCACCCATTGCTCCCCGAATCGCTCGATCAGATCCTGGCGGATCGGAAAGGTGGAGGGCGAGGCCACGAGGTGCAGAAAATACGGCACCGCTCGGCGCAAGCGCACTTCGAGCGTATACGGATCGAGCGCCCGAACCCCCACTTTCGAAAAATCTCGGAGTCGCCCGGCGGCATAGGCCGCGGCGTTCACGATTTCTAGCAGTTGGTAGGAATTAGAGCTCCCCGTAGCCGGATCCAGGAGACGCCGCCAGGAATCCACGAAGTGCTGCGCCGTGAGCTCCACTCCGTCCGACCAAAATACGCCCGAGCGCAAATGAAATAAGTAAACCCGGCCTTCCTCCGATACCGACCACGAGCTCGCGAGCGCCGGCAGCGGGCGCAGCAGTTCCGCGCGCGGACCGTGGAGAGAGTCGGCGTAGCTCGTGAGGCCTTCCATCACGTTATCGAGGATCACCGCGGAGGTGGAATCGAGGGAGCGGTTCCAATCGAGCTGCACGGCCTCATTGCCGAGATTGAATTGCAGGGGCCTCTCCCCCGCCGAACAGGCGCTAAGCGTGAGGAGAAAAAGGAATCGTTTCATACCTCCCCCCAAGTTTCGTTCCGTAAATCACGCAGGCGTTTCGGCCGCGCCACGTTTCCCCAAGCGGGATCGAGCTCGGGCTCCTCTAGCAAGTCGAGCGTTTCAAAAAGCGCCATCGCCGCGCACAGGAAAGCGTCGAAGCTCGAGAGGTCTTTCGCGATCGAAACGATATCCGTCATGTAGAGGAAGATATGCGGAAGGCCGGGAATCTCGGTTTTGGTGGCCACCTTATTCAGGATGGTGAAGCGGTTCTCAGCCCCGTATTCCAAATCACGGCAACGCCGCAGCTCCCGCACGCTGATCCCGTACCAGTCAGCGATGCCCGCCAGGGCGAAGCGCGGGCTCACTTCCAAAAATTTCCGCGCGGTCAAACGCCGGCGCAAGTAGCCCATACGCGCGGTGAGCGGGGCGCGGCCCGAACCGAATGCCTCTTCGGTGGGGATCGGCAAGGGCGCGTCGTCTTGCCATTTCCCGCGCAGAAGTAAGTCCACCGGACGGTGGGTATACGGCGGCGGAAATTTTGCTTTGCTCCAGCGCCGCCGCGCGGATTCCTCGCGCATCCATTGCACGCTTTCCTTCGGGCAGGCTTGCGCGCCCGGGCAAGAACTTTCTTCGCACGCCAAGCAGGGAGGAAAAGTGAGCGCGGCGTCTACCCCGATGGCGTCGGGCCCGAGGCCGTTCACCACGCGGAGGAGCAGTTCGTCGGCGGTTTCTTCGTTGGTGCCGTGAAGACGGTTCTTGTTCTCCACGAGAAAAACTTTGTTCTGCCCGGGAAAATAATCGAGGCAAACCAAAGCGGTGCGCCGGCTGCCACCGAGCTGAAGGCCCAGAAAGCGATGGCTCTTCGCGCTCATAAAGTTACCTTAATTTTGGGCCATTTCGTCGCGATCGAGGAGTAACGATGAGATCGGCGAAATGGCACAGAATTCTCAGTAGGAGCTTACGCTGAGACCTTCGGAATCCACGTGGAAATCCAAAACGTTCGCGTCACGCTCGCGCAGCTTCTTGATCAGCGGGTATTTGTCCGAAGGATTGGTCCAGAACATCATGCAGCCGCCGCCGCCCGCCCCGCAAATCTTCGCGGCCTTCGCGCCGTGCTCTTTGCCGTAGTTCGCGAGTTCCTCCATCTCGGGCGTAAGCACGCCCGGCGCGAGCTTGCGGCGGTTCTCCATCTCGAACTCGATCGCGCGCGCGGCTTCGTCGTAGCGGCCGGTTTTGAGCGCCGCTTCGAGCTCCGTGGTGGCTTCCTGGATCCCGCGCATATAAGTTTGCACTTCCTTATTGCCGTCGAGGTAATCCTTCGTCACCTGCCAGTTATTGATGCCCGAGTTGCGGCTCTGGCCGCTGTGGATCAATACCAAACGCGATTCGATCTGGTGCGCGAGAATATGCGAATGACGGAGCAAGCTATCGCCCGTGATCTCGAGCAATACTGAGTTGAGGCCCCCGTACATCGCCGGGTAATAATCCTGGGTGCCCGCCGGAATGCGCAGCACTTGCGTTTCCACGTTGCGGGCGATGCCGATCAATTCTTCGCGGGAATAGCGTCCACCGATCAGAGAGTTCAGGGCTCCGCACAGCGCGATGTTCAAAGCGGAAGAGCCGCCGAGGCCCGAGCCCGCGGGCGCCTGGCAGGCGGTGGAAATTTTCAAACCGCCCTGCGGCCGAAAGAACGCGAGCAAGCGGAGCACGAGTTCCAGCGGATGGCCGGGCTCGATTTCGTCTACGTAATCAATGGAAGGCAGACGGTGAGAAACGTTCTGGTCTTCCGAACGAATCTCGATCGCGTTGCCTCCCATCTGCTCCACTTTCGCTTTCGCGCGCAAATCCACCGCGATATTCACGGTACGGGCATTAGGGTGAAATAAGTAGAGGGGCCAGATATCGGTGGTGCCGCCCGCGAGGTCGATCCGGGTGGGGGCGCTGCTATTTACGATCATGATTTCTCCTAGGGAGAAGTGGGGCCCTTATAGAGGACGTTCCACCGCTCCGATATAGGAGAGCCCGCGATACCTGTCTTGGTGATCGATGCCATAGCCCACCACATACTCATCGCCAATCTGGAAGCCCACGAAATCGATTTCGTATGGCGCGCGAAGCGTATGGGGTTTCAGGAACAAGGTGCATACCTTAAGACTCGCGGGTTTGCGGGCCTCCAGGATTCTCATCAGGTACTGCAGGGTGGTTCCGGAATCGATCACGTCCTCGACGATCAATACATGCTTGCCGGCTACGGAGCTCGCGAGGTCTAAAGTAACCTTCACTTCGCCCGATTGCTTCGGACGATTGCTGTAGCTGGTGATGCCCAAGAAGTCACAACTCATCGGCAGGTCTACTCCCCGAATCAGGTCGGAGAAAAACACGAAAGAGCCCTTGAGCACGCATACGGCTACAAAGGGTTCCTTGCCTTGGTAATGTTCTTCGATCTCTTTGGCCAGTTCCCGCACGCGCGAACGGAGGCGTTCCTCCGGGATCAAGCAGCGCGGGTTGTCTGGACGCTCGAACGTCATCGAATTCCTATTTCCCTGCAGAGTTTCCCAACTCGGCGGCTATGGCCGGACTCTCCGGCCTAAAAAACTTTAATTCCGCACACTTAAGCACTAAGCCTTAAACGTACGAGTTATTGAGGATTTCACCAAAACCACCGCCTCCCGGAACAATATACTGTTCCGCATTGAGGCCCCTCTCTTGTTCCCACTTTTCACCGGGACGGGTCGACAGGATGTCGGGCGGCGATAAACCTCGGTCTAAACGTAGCGCATATACGATCAAATCGGAATGCCGCTTTTGCACATTCCTCAGATATTCGGGCGTCACGATGAGATGCAGCGCAATATATTTCTTCGCCCGGCCCGGCGGGATCGCATCACCCTTATACAAATCGAGCGCCTGGATGATCGTGCTGCCCGTGGCCCCCATCGGATCAGGTATCAGCACGATCGCATTGTCTACCGAACCGCCGATCTTGCAGCCGCTATTCACCGCGCCCGTTACTTGGTGCTGCTCGTTCGTTTGCCGGCTCATCATCAAGTGGTCCTGCCTCACCACCTCGGGATCCAGCAGGAAGTTCAATGCCTCGTAGCAAATATGCGAAGGGAACGTGCCCGCGCGCGCAAGATCCACGCAAACGGCCGGCTGGTGCTTATCGATGATTTCGGCCGTGAACATCGCCTCCGGATGCTTGGCCGCCATGCGCGTGGTAACCCGCCCGGGTTTCCGCGGAAATTCCTGGGCGATTGCGGCACGAGCGAGGCCCTCGTAGAGAATCTTAATCAGCGAATTGAAATGCGGCTGCCTCGTGGCGGGCTCGCACAAAGTGGCGAGGTAGCTGAACAGCAGCGGATCGGAAAGCAAATGCACGTTCTTCCCGTAGCCATGCTCGATTTCGGAAAGACGGTACTTGTGTCCGAGGTAATGCTTGTCCATCAAATCGTCAGCGTAGACTCGGGCCGAAGGTGCGCGCTCAGGTTTCGCCGGGCCGACCTCCGCGCTTCTGGCTCCGCGTGGTGGTGCGCGCGGCAACGGGCTTCGTAAGAATCCTGGGCACCGAGCTGCACCGTTTCCTCCGACGTAGAAATGCGCTGCGATCTCGTGGCGGGCGCGCCGCAAACCACGCAAATGGCGCTGAGCTTCGTTACTTGCTCGGCGGTGGCGAGAAGCTGCGGCATGGGACCAAAAGGCCGCCCCTTGAAATCCATATCGAGACCGGCCACCACCACGCGAATCCCGCGGGTAGCGAGGCGCTCCACTACTTCCACGAGGCCAATGTCGAAAAACTGGGCTTCGTCGATCCCCACCACGCGAGTGCTATCTTCCAGTAAATGCATAATCTCGGCGGAATTCTGCACCGGAATGCTCACGATGCGGTTGGCATTATGCGAGGCCACGAATTCTTTGCCGTAGCGATCGTCGAGGGCGGGCTTAAAAACTTGAAGCTTCTGCCGAGCGATCTGGGCGCGCATCATCCGCCGAATCAGCTCCTCCGTTTTGCCGCTGAACATGCAGCCGCAAACTACTTCCACCCAACCGTAATGACCATTCACTTCGCGCAAATTCCACCCCCACAATATGCTGTGGGGAAAAGGTAGTGAGGGGCGTGTGGTTTTTCAATTAAGAATTGGGGACTACATGCGAATTTTATGGATGCTGCACCGTGCGTCCGCTGCGGACAAGCACAGCGTCAAACTACTCTTCACGTGAAGAGTGATCAGAGCGCCGCACTCAGATTTTTCCGTTGCCTTGCAAGCGCAGGTAGCGCGTCTTCACCATCTTGAAGATGGAGCTCGCGTCTTCCGCGATCGTGGTGGCGTGCGAGCCCTTCACCGAAGCCAATCCGCGGCCACCTTGTCCAGACGCATCCGCATTCATACCCGCCACTTTCGGGGTGTCGCCGGCGGCGAAGGCCGCGAGCGCGGAGAGATCTTCTTCGCCCTCTTTGGGCTTCAAGCCGAGCATATTGCGCGCCCCGCCCCCAAAATTGATCTCGTTGGCATTGTTCTCCGCCTTGCCCGCGGCGCCTGCGGCTACCGCATCGCCTTCCTTCGATACGCCGCTATGGATTCCCCCCGCGCCATCGCCCGAAGCACCGCTGCCATTCAGCTTGCCCATCGTGCCGCGCATGGGAGGAGGCGCGAAATCCTTGCCGCCACCGCCAGAGGCGCTGCCCGCGAAGCCCTCGGAATTGCCCGAGATCGCGGAAATGGGCGAAGAAGGAATTCCCTCCACGCTCGCCGCATTCGAAGCATCGCCGAGCGACACAGCATCGATCCTCGCCGTTTCGCCGCCGAGATCAGAC
>JACCDG011672386.1_pt1 | contig 11156 bp, 10 predicted proteins | sample 7442471 | NCBI WGS metagenome assembly JACCDG01 (sample SAMN15323444, study PRJNA562643) | freshwater metagenome | isolation source: river surface water | place: USA:Blue River Watershed | collected 2017-08-17
ATAATACTTCACAAGGATTAACGTTTGCTGCAACTATGAGCTTAACAACATTCCCTTCAATAAATAATAACTTATTGGTTAACGTTTTAGTTGACTCCGTATCGGATAACAGAGACGGTGTTATGTCTATAACTGGTTCTAATTTAGTAATTACTAAAGATTCTACTACTTTTACATCTTTGACTTCTTCAGGTACTTATAGTGTCATCTTCAATGGTGTAAAGGATTTAGCTGAGAATTCAATTACAGGTGTAAACCTGACATTAACAATAACATCTTAAAATTATGGCTTATAACATTAATAATTTTGTCAAAGTAGTTAATCAAGGTGATAGAAACTTACAAATTATAGATAGCAGTGGTACTGTTAGGTTTTCTGTAAACCCTTATCAAGTGCTCAATGTTGCACAAAATAATAATCTACTCAAAATAAACTTGAAGTCTGGTAGAGTTATTACATTGGATTTTCAGAACTCCACAGAGGCTATAGAGTCGGTATTAATCATCCAACAAAAAATTGATGATTTAGTTACAGTTACCCCATTTACAATAGATAAAGATGTTGAAAACTGGGTCGAAGATGTTAATTTAATAACACCTGAAGGCGGTACACTTTCTATCTGGGGTCATTTACTACCAGGTACTACCAGTACATATAATATAGGCTCACCAACTTATGAATGGCATACACTATATGTGGGTTCACAATCTTTAGTTGTAGGTGGTGTGACAATTTCGTCCGCAAGCGGTTCAATTCTTATGAGTAGTATGAATCTAGGTACAGTTGATAATCCATTAATATTATCTTATAATGGAATAGATTTATTATTAAATGGAACCGCTGCTCACTCGAGTGTATTTCTAACTACTGATAAACTAGTCAACGGAAACTTAGAACTACAACTCAACAATAGAGGTAGTTTGAATATACCTACGTTGTTTCCTATTACTTTTTCTGCTGTTTGTGATAATGTGCATTCTCTTGGTACTTATAGTATAGATGATGAAAATGCTTGGGTATTCGAAGTTCAATTTAGAGTATTATCAACAGGCTCTATCGAAACAGCAATACCAAATATTTTTCCAATATTGAATAATCCGGGGTACGTATCTGGTAATTCGTTTAGATTCACCGAAAGTGACCATGGTATTCCGGGGTATGATTTTGAGATTCTATTGGATGATGTTGTTTTACCAGGTGGAGCTGGTTGGACGTCAAATATTTTAGTGAGTTCTGCACCAGATTATCCAAGTACAATTAATTCAACAGGTGTTATAAAAATCACATCAAATAATAATTCTCTTATAATCGGAACAAGTGGTAAAATTATTACCCCAGATGGTTTAGAAATATCTAATGAAGGTGGTGAAAATTTGACTTGGCTTGGTAGAAGCTTTATCGAAGTAATCGATGATGGAATTACAATTGTAACTAATGAAACAAGGTCACATTTATACAGCGAGATTGGAGAAATTGGTTTAGATTCTTATGTAAATCCAGATGGACCAGCTAATACAATCAGAGGAAGAGTCAGAACTTTTCCTGGAGGTGTAATATTGGAAGGACTTGCTGAACAGGTTGGTGCTACTTCTTTTGGTCGAGTCACTGTCAGTGGAAATGGAATTATAATCGGACAAAACGATGGTGTTCTTGAAAATGAATTTATATTCGGCGATAACTTTTATATCAATAATATAGATTATCTTAGTAAGGGAGGTACACTAAGCCAATCATTACAAATAAATTCCGATAATTATGATTATTCAATAACTGGAGCAGATAATCTAATACTCTCAAGTACTGTATTCGATGTTGTCTCTCAATTTGTAAGTCTCGACTCTGATGGTTCAGGACAGATATTAATGGATGAAGATTTATCCATAATGGCTGGTGGTGAAATTACAATAATCGGCAGTTCATCAAACGTCACTATAACAGGAGGTAAAGGTTTAGTTTATACACAAGATTATTCAGCAACATTTGTTAATAATTCTTTAGTAACAAAGAAATTTGTTTTGGATAATCTCGGATTAGGACCGACTGGTTCGAATGGACCGACTGGTTCACAAGGTGCTACCGGGCCCCAGGGACCAACAGGATTGAACGGAGATTCTCTCAACATTTCAAATTTCGGAGACAATAGAATCTTGACATCTGATGGTACTGCGACAGGTTCTTACGCTGAAACAAATTTGACATTTGATGGATCCAATTTTACGGTCACTGGTACATCATCATTAAATGGTCACACTATTCTACAACAAACATCAGAGGTTGTTAATTCGAGTATTGTTGATACATCCACTGTGAATTATGATTTCACATCTGGTTCTATTTGGTATCACGGAACTGCTTCTAATAATTTCACCGCAAATTTCACCAATTTACCGACTGATGACAATAGAGCAATTACAACAACAATTATAATAAATCAAGGAGTAACACCTTATATACCGACTTCAATTGAAATCGATGGAACACCACAAACATTAAAGTGGTCAGGTGGAACCGCATCGGGGAATGCAAACTCTGTTGATATAGCCGGATTTACATTCATCCGAGTAGGTGGTAACTGGGTACAAGTGTTAGGTCAAATAAATAATTTTGAATAACCTCATGATAAGTCGAATATCAAGTTTCTCCGGACCACTTTCAAAGTTATTCAATATTCAAAGAGGGTTTACATTCAATGGTTTGATTCTTAGATATGAATTAAAACAACCGGAATCTTTCACTGGATCGAACATAATTACTGATTTAGTTGGTAATAGTAACGCAACTTTGATTAATAATCCAACTTATTCTACAAATGGATACGTTAATTTAGACGGGATAAATGATTATGCTATAACAAATACTTCATTAAATGCCTTTATCTTACCTCCTGATACATCAAATGTCATTTCATATTTTGTTTGGATATATCCTATGGATAATGGAGTTATTATAACAGAACAGGGTGTTTCAAGCCCCTTAAATTTCAATTGGCACGATTCTCAAATAGAGATTGTTTCAGGCGTTTTAAAATTTAGACTTTGGTCAACTCTCAGTATAAATTCCTCAATACCTATATCATTAAACAAATGGTATTATGTTGGTATTACTTACGATGGAAATTCGATGAGAGCATATGTTAATGGTCAGGTAGCAGGCGAAACAAGTGGAGTTAGATTGACACCTTATAACGATGGTGGTGGATTGGGACTATTCTATGGAATTGGAGCAAATGATAATACAAACTTAGGTGATGGTACGTTTGCTAAAATGAAGTTTGGTGCTTTCCACGTTTACAATAGTGGTCTAACAACTCAACAGGTAATAAATAATTATAACTCAACCAAATCAAACTATATACACACTGACGATTTGGCTATATGGATAGATGCCAATGATCCAGAAAGTTACTCAGGTACAGGTTCGACAATTTACGATTTGAGTGGCAATTATTTCACACACAGTATGTTAGCGGGTTCATCTTGGACTAAAATCAATGATATAAATTGTTTTGATTGTAATATCGGATACTTACAAGTAGATAACATTGGTCCTACACTCTCAACTTCAGGTTACACCTATGTTGCTTGGGCAAGAATTTTAGCAACAAACTCAAGTTGGAGGACACTTTACCGATCGGCTCCAAATGACCACTCAATTTTGACTGAGTTAGGAACTGATAATTTAGGTTTTTATGACAATGATACTAATTCCTTCTCGGACTCCGGTTATGATGTGACGGACATTGAAGAGAAGTGGGTACAATATTCTGTTGTTGGTGATATAAGTAGTAGTATCTTCTATATTAACGACCAACAAGTTGGTGCAGTTTCTTTTGGATCAGGTGGTAACAGACACGACTATTTCGGTGGAATTGCAGGTCAACCTTTCGGTTACATCGGAAATATGCTACTTTATAATTCAAAGTTGAGTTCAAGTCAGATTAAAAGAAATTATGATGCGCTGAAACATGTCTATGTTGATAAAATCGTAACATCCGGATTATTACTGAGACTTGAAGCAAGTAGATATACATCATATCCAGGTTCAGGAAGCACTTGGTTTGATTTAGTTGACACTCAACAAAATATGACTCTAATCAACACACCAACTTATGTTTCAAGTAATATATCTTATTTTGACTTCAATGGAACAGATGAATATGCAACTGGTTCGGGAGTAACAGTTCCACAAACATCTTACACTAAATCAGTATGGTTCTGGATAGATACTTATACTGATAATAATATTGTAAGTGGATACGATGGAGTAGGTGGACATTTTCTTTATATGTCAGGCACTAATAAAGTAATAGTTGGTCATCACAATCAACCCTTGACCTTCAGTACTTATCAATCAACAGGAACAATAAGTTTGAATACTTGGTATAACGCAACTGTTACTTTCAGTACCTCACAAGGTTTTAAAATTTATATCAATGGGCAACTAGATAGCACTCATAATATGACATTAGCTCACCTTGGCAGCGGTACAACCAACTTAGGTGCTTATGCGAACGTAGGAGGAAATTACTTAAATGGTAGAATCTCGAAAGTTTATACTTATGATAGACCACTAACAGCTTCCGAAGTTTTACAAAACTATAATGCAGATAAGTTCGAATTTGGTTACTAATCAGAATTTTTTTAGCTTTTGTTTTTAATATATAAATTAAGAAAAAATTATAAGATAAAATGAGAAGAATTTTATTCACGGAGACGAACTTAAATGAATTACCAACACCTCCATCCGGTTATAGGTACATAGGTTTCGATGGTGCAACTTTTAGCATACAAACAGAAGTAGGTACTGAACCAGTCGATCCAGGAACTGGTGGCGTAGGTGTGACCGATGTAACTTATAGTGAATTAGTTTCATTGAAAGATTCTGATTCTTTGACACCTGGAAGTTTTTACAAAATCACAGATTTTAGAACTTGTTATGATCAACCAGATTTTGATATTAATGGGAATGGTATTACCAGTTCAAACACGTATAAAACAAGTGAGATAGAGCCGATTATGGTATTTGCTACGTCGGAAAGTACTTTAGATTCTTCTGCTTTTCAGTCCTTATATCCTAATGATAAAATCAAATATGACATAACTTGGAACCAAACAGAAAAGACTGGTGGCACAGCTTATGGTAGAATTACTGAAAGGATTGATGAGTATAATAATAGGACTGATTATGACCACAGAAATGTAAGATTCAAAAGATATAGAAGTAGATTTTTAGATGGAACGGTAGGTGGTAGAATCATTTCTATGAACGAAGGTGTGGTTGTTGGTACAGGTTCAAATTTTGTAACTGATTTTGCCACTGGTAGTGTTGTGTTTTTGGAATCACTAAATCCGAAATTTTATAAAGTGACTGATATTATATCAGCTACTCAAATGACAGTTGAGGGTGTCAATTATGATAACTTTTCTGATCCAATAGGATACAGATTACAACAGACTTATTTGGAACAAAGTTTCACACCGGGAGGTCTCTATTATTTTAACGATAGTGGTACTAATGGTATTGAAGATGGTGGTAATGATATGTATGATGGTGCCAATTATCTCAATACTAACTTACAAAATCAGATTCCTTATACCCATACACAAATGGTGGGTATCGAGGGTCAGGCACTTTTAGAAGACTTTACATATGATGGTACAGTAGAAGTTGGAGATTCATATTTTGGAGAAGGTTCGAGTTACTTTACCAATACTTATCCAGGATTGTTTGTTATGGCAGCTTATGATGTAAGTGTTACAGATTTCAGTATTACTGGAAACATCGGCGCAGATGGTGGGGGAGATGTTGAAGTTGCTGAATATACTTGGGAAGGATTCAAAATATTTGTGAAAAAAGTTTTTAATGCAGGGGATCCTTCAATCAATCATATAATTATTGTTAATAGCACTGATGAATTGATTGAGAGGACTTATGATCCAAATGGTGATGATGACGACCATGAGTTAACAAATCTTGATAATGTAACACAGATACATTATTTATTATTTGGATTAGCAAGTGGTATTAAGCCAACAGAACTTCAAATAGAAAATGTTTATCAAACATATCTGAACATGATTGATAATATGAGTATTTCGAATACTTTGACTACTTTGAATGCAAACTTTACAGATATTACTGAAAACTTACCTCCAAATGATACTATCTATTCTTCCTTGAGGGTGAGACAATCAAATATAGCTGAGGATAATTCAGTCTATAGAGAAATTTTAACTTTTGATACTGGTATAACTGCTAGAAATAATTACATAGGAAATGCCTGTGATTCTTGGGAATGGGATGAAAGAGATTTCATGTTACCTAATAATGTATTTACAAATGCGTATGGAAATAATATAGATATCTATGATAATTATTTTGGTGATAGATGTGTGGATAATACATTCGGAGATGATGTATATGAGAACGTAGTTGGAGCTGATTTCAGAAGAAATATGTGTGAAGATAGATTTGACAGAAATCAAATAGCTAGTAATTTTTATAATAATGAATTTTATGCTACCGAATTTGAAAGTAATGTAGTTGGTGATAACTTCAATAATAATATAATCATTCAAGATTACAACGATGTATATGATAATAATATCGGAAATGATTTCGCTGATAATAGATTTTTCTCTGAATCAAGATTCTACAGAAACAGAGTAGGTGTTTCATTTAATAGTAATAGAATCCATGATGATGTTTATAATAATGATATTGGAAATGGATTTACCAATAATGATATTTACAGACAATTTCATGCAAATAGAATTGGAAATAATTTCGGAAGTAATGATTTTTATAACAATTTTTTCTCTAATCAAGTAGATAACGATTTTGATAGTAATACCATAGGATTATCATCCAATATAGGAGCAGGACTTCAATTTCTTGAGAATAAAATTGGAGTTGATGTAAAAGGTAATTTATTCACTGGGGAAACAATGAATAATATTATTGGTGACAATTTTTACGCAAATGAAACAGGTAATTATTTCAACAGAAATGTTTTTGGTATTGAGTGTATAGAAAATACAATCGGTGAAAATTTCGAAGATAATAATATCGGAAATTATTTTAGTAGTAATGTAATAGCAAATTATTTTACAAATAATAATATCTTAAATAACTTTGCATTCAATAATATCTTAAATAACTTTACATTCAATAATATAGGAAATTATTTCCGTGAGAATAATATCGAAAATGATTTCGGTTTTGGTGGAGGACAAGCTTATGGTAATAGAATTGGTAACTATTTTCAATTTAACGAAATTGGTGAGTATTTTTATAATAATGACATTAGAGATGTATTCGATAATAATATCGTCGGTCATTATTTCAGAGATAATACAATTCAAGTCCAAAATCTCAGTGGCTACAATTTCAATACAAATTACGGAAACATAATTACATTTACTGATAATACTGGAGCATCTCCATCTGTACCTGGAACTGATGGAACTTATAATGCACTCACTGCTTATACCGAAGAGGGAGACCACGGATATGATGCTAATTTTAATGTTGTTGTATCTGGATCTGTGGTGACATCAGTTTCTTTGAATGCTTCTGGTTTTGAATATTCACCATCAGACACTTTAACTATTCTTGGAACTGATTTTGGTGGAACGACTGAATCAAATATCACTATCACAGTTGGTTCAGTATCTACCACACCATCGGTTTATGCAAACTATAATACAACTATATTCAAAAATTCGTTGGGTAATTATAGATTATCTTACTATGATGATAATGATGTGTTGACCATAACTAACTTAGATGTATAAAAAATAAAAAAGGTAAATGAAATATATTGTAGATAATTTAGCCAATCAGAATATCACTGGGAACATAAGAATCGATGGTGATTTGAAAGTCACAGATGGAACTTATAGTCTGGCTACTTATAAAGCTTTACTAACACAAACAGCCACATTCTCAGGACAAAATTTAACTTCTTTTGCTGCAGGTCTTATAATTGGAGAAACCTATACAATCACAAACTATGTTGCTGGTGATGATTTTAGTAACATTGCGAATGTTGTAAGTGGAGTCATCAATGAAACTGGTTGTCAATTTATCGCAACTGGTGAAGTTCCTAATGTATGGACTAATAGCTCGACTCTTGAGTCTGCGGGTAATTTAGTTGTTCATGTCCTTGAAAATAATCTTGGATTCGATATAAACTGGTATGATGATTTTATACCTGGTGTGTATTTCGGTTTCAATGCAACGACTGGACCAATATTCAATTCTTTTCCAAGAACTCAGGTTTCTGTCATGACAACTAATACCGCACTTGGAATCGGACCACCAACCCAATTTACTTTATATGGATTTCCTGGAGGTTTTGCTACTAAAGATGAGTTGATAGCTATAATTCCATATGACTTTAACGCAATGAATAATTTAGTAGATAATCTATACTATACACCGGTCGAAATTTCATTTAAACAGAGTTTAGATACAACGCCAATATTAGCTACGGGTTCTGTGGTAAGTAGTTTTCCTTTTGGATATGTGGCAGTAGATTTATATGCAGGTCCTTTGTATATACAATATTTCAATGCAGACAACACATCAACAGTTAATGATATTAGTGAGTTAGTGACGCTTCTCAATAGTGATCCTGTTACAAATTATTTGGGAACATTTGGATATGATGAAGTAGGAAATCTTTTACTCACAATACCTACAAATTTGAAAAATCAATTCTCACCAAATAATACTTTAACTTTTCAAGTATATTCTGACTAAAAATAATAAATAAATTATGATACAAATATTACAAAGAAAATCTGATAATAAATATTTACAATCTGCGGAAACCGACACTTGGGTTGATGATTCTTCAGAGGCATTCGAAATGTCATTAATCGAGTACATTCGAGTGAAAAATTTACTTTCTACAAGTTATTCAGATAATGACCTGAAAATAATTATAAATGGAAGGAAGGTCAAAAGTATATCTAAAGAAGACAAAAAGGAGACACAAAATCTCTTCAAAAAATAATAATTCAAAATGAGAGTTTGTATTCTATGTGAAGAATCAAAAGTAGAAGAAGTAAGAAAAAAAATCAATAGAGAATCAATTCTTACAAGACCCTGCTCAACTACTGGAGAGTTACCAGCAACTCATCGTTTTTGTTGCATCGCAACAGACGAAAAAGGAGTAAATGAATTAATGTCTAAGTCAGAAATTACAACTATGGAAATCTCTGGACCTAAAGAATTTCTAAGTAAATGGAATTTAAAAATCATAAAAGAGTAGTTTTGACTACTCTTTTATCAAAAAGTCCAACTTACTATCTCTTAAGAAACCTATAACAAAAGATATCACTTCACTATCTCTGTCATCGCCATCTGAACGAATCTCGATTGAGTCATCGAAAAACTTTTTAGCCAAATACAAACAAGCCTCAACTTGTTTATCATACGGTTTTCTTGCAGTTTTACAGAAATTGAATCCTTGACGATTAATATCTATTGAGAAAGTTTCATGGCTTAAATCATAAGAATCTTCACTAAAAGAAGATTTTCCATTGAAACAGACTTCAGTTTCTGAAAAGATCGGATCGCCACTTCCATCCCAACCAGAAACACCAGACTTGTGTTGAGCATTCTCTAAAGTGTCACCTTGACTCAAATAATACTTTACAAGAACTTCTTTCCAAGCATCACATACTAATTGACAAGTCTTTGAAAACTCTTTGAACTTCTCAACATCTAATTTCTTCTTTATATCCCAATATCTTGTAAATCCCATATTTTAAAGGCATCTAATATTTAACAATTCGAATTCCAATTTACCGGCTGGTACACTTACATCTACTTTATCACCAACTCTTTTATTCATCAGAGCTTTCCCAATTGGACTCTCAGAAGAGATCTTATTTTCTTTGATAGAAGATTCGTTCTCTGGTACAATTTTATACTCTACTTCTTTATTTGTCTTTAGGTTTTTGATTTTTACATAAGTCAGTAATTGAACAGTACCGTCATCTAATACACTCTCAATAATTCTGACCTTATTTAAGGTTTCTCCTGTTTTTTTAATTTTCTCATGTAATTCATCGAGAGCTTGTTTAGCGACCTCATATTCTGCATTCTCCGATATATCACCTTTTTCTCTCGCATCAGTCAAGTTTTGAAGAGCCTCTTTCATATCCTCACCTCTCATTCTTTGAAAATCATCTACAAGTTTATTGTAGCCCTCACGAGTCATTATTACTGTTTTTGCCATATTGTTTTAAAAATTTAATTTGTATTATATTGAAGTTTTATTAAATGTTTTCAAAAAAAGATTTTTTATTGCTAAAATACCACTTTCTTTTATTTCACGAGTACCAACACCAGCAAAATCCTGACAAGTTATTTTGGGTGAATAACTCAGTTCTTTAAATATTAAAGAATTATAACACCATTTATGCCATTTTTCTTTTGATTGGTCGAACACATAAACATCTCTGAAATTATCAATTGCCATCTGGCAACAATATCCAGTTCCTCCCGAAAGTATCTGATATTTAGATTTATTTTGGAATCCCTTAGAACATTTTTTACCAGGTTCAACTATGCTACCAATAGCAAATATCTGTTTAGAATATTTGACTTGAGCCCAATTTCGTGCCAATAGATTCATAAACTTTGAAATACCATATCGATTAAGTGTTTTGTTTGCAATCTTTATCATTTCGACACCTTCTAAATAATCTTCTTCGGATATTTCAACTTTATTTGGTGAATTGTGATATTTAGTTTTATAGGAATAAGCTCGAGTTTTTACACCGAACTTTTCACCTATTGTCTCAAAAAAAAAAAATCAGAACCTTTAGCTCCACCACTATGACAAGTTAGATTTTTTAAATCTATCTCAAATTTATCGAAAATATCAATCATAATTCTTTTTTTATTAAATTTTCTAAAAATAATTTTATAGAGGTCTCTCCAATTTTTTCTCTAAGTTGTATTATTAAATTCCTGTTCAATTGTATGGTAATATTTTCGGAATTATATTTTTTTCCGTATTTAATCTTTGATTCGTATTTTTTACCCACAGGGAAATATTTTTTTTTAATATATACAAATATATAAAAAAATAAATAAAGTTTATGATTGTAACTAAAAAAATTATTAAAATAGTAAC
>JACCDG010149628.1_pt1 | contig 11152 bp, 20 predicted proteins | sample 7442471 | NCBI WGS metagenome assembly JACCDG01 (sample SAMN15323444, study PRJNA562643) | freshwater metagenome | isolation source: river surface water | place: USA:Blue River Watershed | collected 2017-08-17
CAACTCCATGGCGTCGGCGTTTGCGAGCCATTTGTCATGCCGTCGATTGCTTGACTTTTTGGCTATCGTGAGTAGGTTCTTGTCCATCGGACAGGTTCTCCTTTCGCTGATGTGTTCGATCATAGGACCGGGGTGTGTGATGGCACCGCCGGTCCTTTTCATTCCTGCCGCCTGCGATTGTCAATGCGGCGCTTTATCCCCTCGACCCACCGGGCGGTTATCCACTTGACCCTGTGCATACCTCGCCGGGAGCGGATGTGTTCCGCGATTTGCTCCGGGCTGCGCTGCCCCCAAAAGACCTCGACCTCGCGCTCGATCTGCGCCGCGTCCAAGATGCTCTGAATGAGCTTCTCCTCATCCTCGTAGGTGCGGCGGCCGTGCAGCGGCCTTGCCGGATGCCCGGGGCGCTGCGATGTCTGGGTGATGCCGGTCATTGCCTCATACCTCCGCACTTTCGGAACCATCGAACTTTGCACTCTCATTGCCCCACACCTCGTTGCCCGGCCACGCCTCTCGGGCGAACAACTCGCACCTGAAAGCGCGGGGCGTCAAGGCCTCGACCATGGAGCGCATCTCCGGGGGCTTGCGAGAGTGTTCCCTCGCCACGGCATCGAGGACATTGAGGATGTTCCGGGGCTGCCCTTGCGGCTCGCCGATGCGGCCAATGAGGAAGGGCTCGCAGCCCGAGCGCAAGGTGTAGCCGGTGCCCCACCTGATCTTGCCGTAGGGGGTGCGCTTAATCCACGAGCCGCCGGTGACGTACTTGAAGCCCCATGCCTGCATGAGTTGGATGGCAAAGGGAAGCCGGGGCCATATGGCCCACATGACGAGGAGGCAGTCTCCTCCGGCCAACTGCCCGACGGGCAGGGACAGGAGGGTCTCGTCGTTCATGGTCTCGTAGTGGGCCTCCGGGCTTTTGCCGTATCCCTTCTCGGAGCGCATCTTGTAGCTCCAAGGCGGGTCAACCAAAATAGCTGAATATTTCAAGGGGCACAGCGAGCCAAAGGGCCATTCCTTATTTTGCATTTTTGAGCCTCCGGCGCTTTGCCCGGGCAATAGAGTCGTCGTAAGAACACCTTCGGCAATGCCGTCGGCCACGCTTTACCATGGTGTTTTGTTCTGTGTATTCGTGCCCCTTGGGGCAATGAGTTACCTGCCTCGGCTGGTAAATAGACGGGTCGCCTTTCAAGGCATCTTCAAAGGGAAACTCTGAAATGTTGCGGGACCATCCCCAGCCGTGCCTTGCCTTGGTCTTGTGACCCTCTCCCGGGGGAATGAGTTGCACAGTTGCCCCGGCAAAGTTCACCGGCAGATAAGCGATGGCTTTGATGTCGAGAGCTACTAGGGCGACTAGATCACAATGAGAATTAGAAAGCCGCGAGCCCTTGCCGTCCCGACCTCGACGACGGACATTCCAGCTATAGGCAATTCTAGCATTTCGCCCGGTCGAGTTCACATTCCTCGGTTGGAGTGAAGATCGAACCTGAACCCGCTTAAGCCCCTCGGGTGTTTCGACCACAAGGTCATAGGGGAGCCCTTGGTCGGAAAGAAAACATCGGTAGCCCTTCAATATCAGATCGGCCGCGACAAGGTGTTCCCCCGCCTTGCCCAATTCCATAGCCCGGTCGAACTCATTGTCAGACATGACCGGCGGCCTTGACGTGCGCGCCTCGGTCCACTCGGCTATGAGCTTTGAAACGGAGACCTTGCGCTCCTTGGCAAGGCGGGAAACGACAACCGAGACCTCCAGCTTGAGCCGCACCGGAGTCACCACCCGGCCGCCCTCAATGTTGGAGATGCGCTTTTGCCTTTCTATTCGCTGGTCTGGGGTCACTTGTTTAGCCTCACAAAATCATCGTGCTGCTTCTCGGCCTCCCGGAATAGGCGGCCTTGAAGGTTCTGGAATGTCGGGTCGATGGTGCAGACCCCGAACGTCATGATGCCCAAAGCGTCTGCAATGTCGTTGCTCTCTATGAGCCACCCGCGCTTGTGGCATTGGGCTACGGCTGCATCCTTCAACTCCTTCCGCCAAAGCGGCTTGCTCATGCCCTCGGGCTTCTTGAGAGCCCCGAGGAACAGCCGCCGCCAATCGAGCGGGGAGACCGATTGAAGTTCGACCGGGCTTCCGCGCTTTGTCATAAGGTGCGCCACCACGGCCGCCTGTCCAATGAGACCAATTGACGCAATCATCTGGGTCAAGGTCTCCTCGTGGCCGTGAGAGAACCGGGTGTCCTCAACGAACAGGTGAGTGACGCCGAGGTCGTCGCATTTCTCGCCGAGCCAAGACATCCACTCCCAGAGGTATTTCCCCTCGTTGTCGCCCCAAGGGGGGAGGGTGTGCAGGCCCCACGTCGGCAACCTGTCACCCTCCCGATAGTGAGCCCAGCCGGTGTTTTGCATGGCTTGGTCTAGGGCCAGAACACTATACGCCATAGGCAAACTCTCCGTAGTGGGAGGAGACAAGAGACACTCTCGCCTCGACGGCCGCCTCCCGGGTTTTGCGATAGACGCGGATTTCCCTTCCTTCGACCCATACCCTCGCCACCCACAACTTTGATTGCCTGTGATAAACTATACCTCGTCCGTGCTTGCTCGGCCGGGGCCTGCAATTTCTAGAATTTTCCGCCGCCGATGCCAGCCGTAGATTGTTCCACCTGTTGTTCGACGGGTCGAGGTCCTTGTGGTCTATGACGGTGCGCGGCCACTCCCCGGTCATCCAGAGCCACGCGAGGCGGTGGGCAAGATATTGGGTGCCGTTGATGTTGATTTGTCTGCGGCCCGTTTTGCCTGTGGTGCCCGCGACCCGGCCCTTGAAGGGGCGGCGGTCTCGATCAACGAGCCATGTGAAAACCCCGGTCTCAGGGTTATAGGACAGGAGAGACCGGAGTTCTGTTGCGGTAAGAGAGCGAGAGGTCACTGGACGGTCGCGCCTTCGGTCTCCTCCTCGGGTGTCTCTTTCTTGGCCCGGCTCTTGGCCTTGTTCTCGGCGGCCTTCTCCTTGAGGGCTTGTTTCCGGTCCTCCATGAATTGACCGAGCCGCTCCACGCCTTTGTGGAAGCCCTTCATGCGGGCCTTGCCGATGGGGTTCGAGGTGTCGTACCTCTCGCCGGTGTTCTTACCTCCCTCAAGGGCGTCATAGTACCCTTCCATCTCCGCCGCCTTGGTGGCGTCCTGCTCCTCGTCGGCATGGGTGAATAGGTCGCCCTGCTTCACTCCCGGGGCGAGGCCCATCCACGAGGCATAGGTCGCCTTGCGGAGGATGGTGTCCTTGACCGTCTCCGGCTCTTGCTCCCTCATGGCAATCATCTCGTCCAGATCGCGGAGGTTAATGCCCGCGTCCTGTGCCTCTCGGCGGCAAGCCTTGAGGGCTTTCTTGGGCGCTTCAAGCGCGGCCTTCGCCTTGGCGATTCGCCCGAGGTGGATGCGGAAAACGTCCCCTGTGAGCATGTTCCCGCCAACCGGGATTTGCGTCTGGGATTGGTCTTTCAGGATGTGGGGTTTGTTGAGACGTGCAGATTTGACCACGGAATTGCTCTCCTTTGTGGCGTTGAAAACCTGTTGACTGTACGCCTGCGACAAAATGCGCGTCAATGAAATTCGTTGCCTCGTGCTATCGCTCGGGCCATTATGTTCATCTCGTGAAAGGAGAACCCATGACCATCACCCCCGACAAGATCGAGGACGGCATCTATTTCGGTATGCCTGCCGCCACTTATCACGCCGCGCCCCATGCTGGCTCCGGCGGCATCAAGCAGCTTTACTCCAGCCCGCCGGACTATTGGTTTGATAGTCCCATGAACCCGCTCCGGGAGCCGGAGGAGGAGAGCTTCGCCCTCCAGTTCGGCGCGGCCCTCCATGACCGCATCCTCTACGGCGAGGACTATTTCCGCAAGCACTACCAATCCCTCTCCGGCGGCACCAAGTCGGGCGAGGTCTCGGCCGATGAACTCAAACGGTGGCTGGAGGAGCAGGGGGCCAAGCCCTCGAAACTCAAGGCCGACAACGAGCGCATGGTCCGGGAACAGTTCGGCGTGACCCTCGTGGCCGAGAAGCAGTTCGAGAAGATCATGGTCTCGGCCCAGATGATTACCAAGAACCCGAACCTCGCCTCGGCCTTCATCGGCGGCTTCCCGGAGGTCTCCATCTTCTGGCATGAGGATGGCGTCCCCTGCAAATGCCGCCTCGACTACATGAAGATGGCGGCCACGGTGGACCTCAAGAGCTTCCGCTCCAAGGAGCGCATCCGCACCCTTGACGAGACCATCCTGCAAGACCTTTTCAATTACCGCTATGATGTGCAGATGGCCCACTATACGGCAGGCCGCGAGGCCGCCCGGGCGCTGTTTGATGCGGGCAAGGTGTTCGCGGTGGATGGAGCCGTTCGCCCGGATGACGCTTGGCTCCGCAAGGCTCTTGCCTCGGTGCCTCATTGGGTGTTCGTGTTCTACAAGGCCGACGGGGCTCCCATCTCCAAGAGCTACCAAATCCCCTACGGGAGCCCGGCCCACGAGACCGGCAAGTTTGCCCGAAGCCTCGCCCTCACCCACTACCGGGACAACTATGACAAGTTCGGCACCGACCCATGGGTCAACATGGACGAGCCGTTCGAGATTGCCGAGGAGGATGTGCCGAAATGGTTGTAGGAGACAAGATGGTCCGGGTGGCGGAGTCGTTCTACTCGGGGCGGAGAATCAGCGTCGTGGATGTCACCATCACGCGCATCACCAAGGCCGGGTTTGTCTATACGAGCCGGGACCTCCGCGAAAAATTCAAGCTCGGGAGTGATGGGCTTTGGCATGAGTACCGCCCCCGGTCCCGGGGAGCCCTGCAATTCCGCATCTGGCTTGAGCCCAAGGTGTGACACTCGACCACATGGACAACCGCCGGAGGCTTTGAGAGCTTCCGGCCCAATCATTCAAGGAGACCGCTATGGCCGCAACCAAGGAAAAGCCCAAGACCATGAACCCCGCCCCGGACATCGCGCCGGGCAATGTGCCTGCACTGGCAACCGGGCAGAAGGTGGGGCATAGCCTCAACCTCTATGACGGGCGCGTCATGCCCCAGACTTTCGGGCAGGTTGTCGAGTATGCGCAAATGATGTGCAAGGGCGGCCTCGCCCTCCCGGCCCATCTCCGCAACAATCCCGGGGCCTGCCTCCGGGTCATCCAGCAGGCAATGGCATGGGAGATGGACCCTTGGGCCGTGGCCTCCAAGACCTACAGCGTCAACGACATCCTTGCCTATGAGGCGCAACTCATCTCGGCCGTCGTCAAGAGCCGGGCTCCGATCAAGGAGCGGGTCATCCCCTATGTGTTCACCGGCGAGGGCGGAGAGTTGCAATGCTCCATCCTCCTGCACCACGCCGAGACCGGCGAGGAGATTCCGTACACCTCGCCCAAGAAAAAGGACATCACTCCCCAGAACTCGCCCCTCTGGAAATCGGACCCCCAGCAGCAACTTTCCTACTACACCATCCGCGCCTTGGCCCGGCGTCACTTCCCGGAAATCCTCCTCGGCGTCTATGACCGGGAGGAGGTCATGGCAATGAAGGACATCACCCCGGAGAAGGGCGTCACCAATTTCCTGAATGACGAGAGCGCCGAGCCGCACGAGCCGGAGGAGCAAACGCCCGTCGAGGGCGAGGTCCTCTTGCCGGACGAGCCGAACCACGAGCGCAAATACAAGCCCGGGGACGAGGTGGCCGTCGTCCCGCCCGAGACCATCGCCAAGAACATGCTCAAGTATATCGAGCAAGAGACGGCCGTGAAGGCGCTGGAGGAGTGGGGCCGCCTCAACCGGGGCGACATCTCCATGCTCCCGGATGCCCTCCGCAAGGAGGTCTCCGATGCCTATGACCTGAAATTTGACGAGTTGGATTTCTGAACATGGGAACCCGCCCCAAGGTCCCAAAACACAAGAGGATGAAGCCGAGCGGCAAGGAGCCATCGCACCTCGACCTCATCCGGCAATTGCCCTGCCTTCTCTCGGGGAGGCCCGCCGAGGCGGCCCATATCCGCTATGCCGACTCCGCACATGGGAAGGCAATAACGGGCATGGGCCGCAAGCCGGAGGACAAGTGGACAGTGCCCCTCTGCCCGGAGCTTCACCGGCTCCTCAAGGGATGCCAGCACGACAGCGACGAGGTGGCATGGTGGTCGCAATTCCGCATTGACCCGCTCGCCGTGGCGAAGGAACTGCACGGCAAGAACCTCGTGATGATGCGCCGGGTGATCGAGTTCCGCTCGCCCGGCTCCCATGAAATCAAGGCCCGGGTGGCCGCTATTCTGAAAGGAGCCAAGTGATGACTGCAAAAGTGAAAGAGTCCGAAGCGGTGACGGGAGCCGTCCTTGTTGCCGATAGCGGGTTTACCTGCATCAAGCCGGGAACCGAATTGACCGTGAAGTATGACCGAGAGAGCGGCTTCTATGTTGACTGTGAGGAGGGACAGCACTTCCTCGACGGACAGCGAGACGGACACGGCCACATCATCGGCTTCACCTTGAAAGAGGGCAAGTGATGTCGAACCCCGCAATGGAAAAGCCCACCGAGGAGCAGGAGAAATCCCTCGCCAAGATGCTCGCCGACATGGGGCAGACTGTGCGCTCCATCGAGAACATCACCGACACAATCGGAGACCTCCGCCGGGAGTTGAACAATGCCGCCGTCCTCCTTGGACAATTGGAGGAGACCGTCGGCCCGCAGGCCTACAGTTACAGCAAACACCGGTGGCAGGACCTTATCTCTCAGCAAATAGGCGACATCCAAAAGGTCCTCAAGTGACCAGCGCCCCGCTCATAGTCTCCGACCACGAGAAGGCCTTTCACCTCATCGCCTTTGCGGATTTCGTCCGATGGGCCTCGGCCGAGGACGGGATGCTTGACGACTACGAGGCCGACACCGGCAAGAAGATCAAGCAACCGCGCACGGCTCTGGAGAAGATGATCGACAAGGCCACCGGCCACGAGCGGGTGATGGCCGAGGATTTCATCAAGTGGTGCGCTCAAGTCTATGGGCTGGACTTCCTGCCCGGTGACTATCTCACCCAGATCATGAAGCCCGCGACACCCTGACACATATCGCCCGGCATGAAGCCGTGCATAAATCCCGGCATTAAATCGGAAAGGCAAACAATGGACACCACTATCCCATGGCTGCTTTGCGGCATCCTCTACACCCTCGGCGGCGTCATCGTTTTTGAGGACATGAGAGCCGCCGACAAGGAGGAGCAAGGGCTCGGCTGGCAGCCTTACGAGCGCGTCTCCTATGTGGCCTGCGTTGCGTTGTGGCCCTTCCTCGTGTTGCTCATTATCTCCACCATTGTCCTCGACAAGATCAAGGGAACCAAGCCGTGAAAATCATCCAACTACAGGCCTCGAACTTCAAGCGCCTCAAGGCCGTCACCATCACGCCGGAGGGCGAGATTGTCCAAATCTCCGGCAAGAATGGGCAGGGGAAATCATCGGTCCTCGACTCCATCTTTGCCGCCCTCGGTGGTGGCGAGGCCCTGCCCAAGGTCCCCATCCGCAAGGGTGCCGAGGCGGCCGTCATCAAGGTGAACCTCGGGGAGTACGTCGTCACCCGAAAATTCACCTCCAAGGAGGACGGGGATTTCAACACATCGCTAGTGATCGAGGCGGCCGACGGGGTGAAGGGCAAGAGCCCCCAGACCATGCTCAACGAGTTGGTGGGGAAATACTCCCTCGACCCGTTCGAGTTTATTAACATGACCCCCAAGGGGCAGTTTGATGCGCTCAAGGTCCTCGTGCCCGGGCTCGACCTCGCCGACATCAAGGCCAAGAACGATGCCGACTATGAGCGCCGGACGGCCGTGAACCGCAAGGCCAAGGAGGCAAGCGCCGCCGCCGCTGCCATCGGTGCCAAGGACGGGGCAAGGGTCCGGCGGGTGGACGTGGCCGACATCACCGCCAAGATTGCCAGCGCCTCCGAGGTGAATGACGGCATCCAGCGCCGTGCCGCGAACCGGCAGAAAGCAGCCGCCGATGCCGCCAATTACCGGGCCAACATCGCCAACCGTATCAGCGACATCGCCAACTACCGCGAGCAAATTCAGGCCTTGCAGGCAAACATCAAGGTGGCCGAGGCTGACATCCTCACCTATGAGAAAGCCGCGACCGAGTTGGAGGTGAAGCTCCAGACCGCCGAGCCTCTGCCCGAGAAGGTGGACACGGCGCAACTTGCCGCCGACCTTGCCAATGCAAACGCCCTCAATGCCGAGGCCGACAAGCAGGAGCGCCGCGATGCCCTCCTCAAGGAGGCCGAGCGATTTGAGGCTGAGGCCAAGGCTCTCACCGAGGCCATGGAGGCGCGGGAGGAACACAAGCGGGCGGCCATTGCCTCGGCAAAGTTCCCTGTTCCCGGGCTCTCTCTGGGTGACGAGGAGGTCCTCATTGACGGGGTGCCGTTTGATCAGGCGGCCGCCTCCCAGAAGATCAGGACCTCGGTGGCGCTCGCCATGGCAATGAACCCCAAGGTCCGGGTCATCCGCATCATGGAGGGCTCGCTCCTTGACGAGGATGCGCTCAAGATCGTCGCCGACATGGCGAAGGACCAAGACTTTCAGGTCTGGGTGGAGACCGTCTCCTTCGACGGCTCCGGCCCCGGCATCATCATCGAGGACGGGCATATAAAGGAGAATTGATATGCTGATAAACACACACGAGCTATCCGCAAAGGCCAGCGAGTTGCAGGCCCAAGCGGCGGCAATTGACGGGGAGGCAAGGGGAATCCTTCTCGCCATGAAGGAGTTCCGCAAATGGGTTGACGGGGCGAAGGAAAACGCCACCGAGGTCCACAAGGCGGTAAAGGAAAAGCTGGACGAGGACCACGGCACCCTCCTCGACAAGATGAACCAAATGGCCGCTCGCTTTGATGAACTCATCGAGCGCATTGAGGGAGGTAAGACCAATGGCTAAGTCACGTTTTTCCCGCATCAAAGAGTCCCCCACCAAGGAACACATCGTCCGGCTCATGGAAAGCGAGGAGGCCCGGAAGCTCTTGCAGGAGGCCCTCGAAAAATCAGGGGCGCTTGTGAAGCTGCTGGAGGCGAGGGTCAAGGAGGCTGAGGTCTCCCATGCCCGGACACATACCTACTGGGAAGAGGACCGCGAGGAACTCAACAAGGTCCGAACAGAGAGGGATGATCTGAATGGCGGGATTGATCTACTCAATTCCAAGCTGGGGGGCATCCTTGAGGAGCGGAACGGCTTGCGAGACCGCCTCAATCGAGCCCTTGGCTGGATTGCCCATGCCCAAGGCCATGGCCCCGAGGGTCCGGCCATGGACGCCGGGCAGGCCCCCTATGATTGCGGGGGCAAGATGCAGGCCGCCGACGACTACATGGACAGGCGGGGGCGCTAATGGGAGACCTTGTGACCGCCCTCTCCACTGACAACCGGCACCTGAAAATCTCGATCATAAGTGACGATGGGGTGGAGCTTTCCAACATCATCTTGCCAACCGAGACGGTCGAGACCCTCTTGACCGAGTTGGGCCGGACCCGGGCTCAAATGGACCCGCCGGTTATCAGGAAGGTGGAGCCGAACCCGGTGTTTCGGGATGTCACCCGGGAAACAGTGTTTCACGTAAATCGGCCGCATGTGGTGAGCAAGGAGTTTTTCATTGCCGCCCGGCATGAAGGCTTTGGCTGGCTTGCCTTTTCCCTCGGCCCCGAGACCGGCATCCTCCTGTCCAACTTGATCTTGAGGCAGGTCGAGGCCATAACTCCCAAGATCGTTCTCCCAAACAAAGGGATTATCACATGACCCCTGAAAGGCTCCGGCGAGTCCTAGACTATAACCCAGAGACCGGCCTTTTCACCAGAAGGTGCAATGTGGGCAAGAGGTGGAAGATAGGTGATAAGGCAGGCTCTCCTCACAATCACGGTTATGTGCAAATAGCCGTCGATGGTAGGAAGTTCCTCGCCCACCGCCTCGCTTGGCTGTGGATGACCGGAGAGTGGCCGACGTTTCAGATCGACCACATAGACACTAATAGAGCCAACAACCAATGGGCCAATCTAAGACAGGCCTCCCAAAGCCAGAACCTCATGAACTCCAGTTGCCACTATGACAATTCGAGCGGCATCAAGGGGGTAAGCTGGAGCGAGGAGCGCCAGAAATGGGTTGCCCAAATACGCATCGCCGGGAAAAATCGGCAGTTGGGTCGCTTTAATTCAAAGCAAGAAGCCGCCGATTGTTACAATGCCGCCGCCCGGCTACACTTTGGAGAATATGCTAGGCCGTCAATGCCTGCCCACTAATCGGGGAGGGCTCATTACCCAAACCCCGGTAGCCGGGAGGGCGCGTAGCCGGGGCCTCGTCAACCTCGGTGGCATCGGTCCCTCCCGGTCCCCCCTTCAACCATAGGAGAACCTCATGAAGCTCTACACCATCGCCGCCTGTGCCTTTTTGGCAACATGCCCTGCAATCGCTCAGGAAGCCCCTACAGCGGCTCCGGCGGCTCCGGCCCCTGACACTATCTGTTCCGACCTCAAGGCCGTCCCCAAGGCCAAGGCGGTCATGTTGATGGCCCTCCGGGACAGGACCCTCCAACTCGAATACTCCACGGCCGTTGCCTGTGAGACCGAACGGTGCCGCCTCAAGGAGGTCGGCGTCATCGGGCAATGCGTCTGGGTGAAGTGATCGCCGCAAGGCGAACGAAAGAGCGACTCCCGCCCGAGCGGCAGGCGCTAGAAACTGGAAGTCTCGGGCATGGCCTCGCCTCTTGAGCCATTGAGCGGTGGAAACCCGCAAGAAATCATAAGGCCCCCCGGATGCCGGTTCTATCAGTTGGGGGCAAAGAAAAAGGCCGGTGTAAGGGGAGGGTTAAATCGACCCTCCCACCTTAATTGCCGCACCAAAAATTAGCGCACCAATTCCAAAGTGCAGGGATTATCTGCCCCCGAGCCATGTTGATTTTTCCGCCCTGTTTGGAGGCGGAGCTAGGAATGGCCGCCTACTCTCAAAACGGCCAAGTGCGACAATAGCGCACACTTTTCTCCCAAGTCATTCAATGGGCCACTCCTCGAAAACCCTTCAAAACCGGGGGTTTTTTCGATTTAGGATTTCCGTCTCAGTGAGCCGGAAGGCCTCATGTGCTATAATGAGTTTGCCAGTGAGGGAGCAACCTCACC
>JACCDG010212155.1_pt1 | contig 11152 bp, 2 predicted proteins | sample 7442471 | NCBI WGS metagenome assembly JACCDG01 (sample SAMN15323444, study PRJNA562643) | freshwater metagenome | isolation source: river surface water | place: USA:Blue River Watershed | collected 2017-08-17
CGAAGCATTTGCTGGTGTACCATCAATATCTTTACCATATATTTGTAGATCAACTAGTGAGCTACCTCCGCCACCGCCAATACCTGTCAACCACTGTTGACTTGTGTTACAAGTTCCAGTGCTTTGAATTGTACCACCACTTAATGTTTCGTAAGTTGTGTTTATTGTATAACCAGTTATTAATTGATTTTTTGTTACCCCTGTCGCTAATTGATAGGTAGTTCCACCAGTAGTTGTCCCTGAAATATTAAATGGACCAGCCACATATGTTGCACCAGTATAAGGCGATTGTAATGTGAATGTAATTGTCATTGTTTTCTTTTTTTATTATAAATATCCGTTTATTGTAAATAAATTATTTTAAGCATTACATAGTTGTGAACATGAACTAAATGATCCATAAATCTCTGTTAATTCATAAACATAGCTAGGACCAGAAGTACTACTTACTAGTTTATAAGCATAACCATCAGGGCCTGCGGATGATGGATAGAACTCATTCAATGCTACTATTGCCCCTGCTGGGAATCTAGCAACACCTGTTCCAGATAGACTACAACCACTACAGTTGTATACCTCAACATTATAATAATCATATGCTGGAGCACATGAATCTAGTGTCACCATACTACTTGTAACCACACAACCATTTGCATCAGTAACTTTTACACGATATGCAAAAGAGGCGGTTAGTCCCGTTACGTTTCTAGTTGCGTCTCCACTATTAACCCCTGTAAATGTTACTTTAACTCCAGTATTAATTGGGTCGTTATATGGTGATGTATTATCTTCGTAAACCTCATATGTTTTTGGGAAAACTCCACCGCTTGAAGATACTTGAATAACACCACTACTATCACAATCTGGTTGTGTAACAACCGATATCGATGCTGTTCCTTGTGTTGGTTGTGATAATTGAATTGGTGTTAAATCATTTGTTGCGCTAGTACTATCTTTTACTCTAAATGTATATGTTGTATTAGCTACTAAATTACTAAACGTTTTAGGTAATGAATACCACGGGAAATAACCATCTTCACTAAATGATACTTCATAACCAGTACCGCTACCACCACTAGGATTTGAAATTGTGTAACTACCATCGGATCCACCATTACAACTAACATTTGAATATGATATTTGAGCTGTAGGTGCTGTTGGAATGGTAATGGTTACAGTTGAAACAATTCTTTCACAATCTGAATTATCTCTAACATAAACATTATATGTCCCCGCTCCTAATCCTGTGTATTGTTTACTACTTGAACTAAACGTTTCATACGTACCAGAATTTAGCTTCACATCATAATCTGCAAATCCAGATCCAGTTCCACCCTGTGGACTACTAACTGTAATTGTTCCTGTTCCGGTATATGTGGATGGGTTTGTTGATGAAACTGATGCTGTTACTATTGAATTTTGTGTTACAGCTACGCTGTATGTTTGTGTACATGCTGCACCATCTTTAATACCTATTGTATAGGTACCGGAACTTAATCCAGTGAATGTTTTTGGTAAATTAAAATATGCCCCGCCACTTATATTTGCTTGATATCCACTTCCGCTTCCGCCAGTACCATTTGATACAGCAATTTGACCGGTTGAGTCGTTGAAGCACGTAACATTTGTTGGCGTTATTGTTGCATTGGGTGCAGATTTTGATAAAACTTGTGTTGTTGCCACAACGCAACCATTATCATCTTTTGCATATAAAATATATGTTCCGTTACTTAAATTGCTAAATGTTCCGCTTGATTGGAAGTTTATACCATTTATTGAATATGTTTTTGTTCCAGTACCGCCAGATCCAGAAACGGTGATACTTCCGTTACTACCATCCCAACAAGTTGGCTCAGTTGCATTTGTTACACTTATAGATACCGCTGTTGGTTGTGTAACAGTAACGGAATATGATTTAACGCAATTTGAATTATCTTTTACATATATTGTATATGTTCCAGCAGATAATGAAGTAAATGTATGAGACGAAACAAATCCTGTATAATTTGTACCATCTTTTGAAACTCGATAAGGTGAATTTCCTCCAGTAAAACTTGTTACAGCAATTGATCCGGTGCTGTCACCATTACACGCCACATTTGTAGGTGTGAATGTTGCATTTGGCGCAGTCCTATTTAATGTAACTGAAGTTGAAACAACGCAATTGTTTGCATCCTTTGCATAAACCGTGTATGTACCATTACTTAAACTACTAAATGTGCCGGATGATTGATAATTTGTTCCATTTATTGAGTATGTTTTTGTTCCGGTTCCATTAGATGCTGATACACTTATAGACCCATCACTACCATCCCAACAAGTTGGATTTGTTCCTGATGCTGAAATACTGATTTGTGATGGTTCGGTTATTGTTACCGAATATGTGTTTTCACAGTTTGCACTATCTTTAACATAAATTGTATATGTTCCAGCGGCCAATGAAGAATATGTCCTAGATGTTGTTATTACTTGATAAGTTCCACCCGCATTTAATTTTGTTGAATATGGGCCACCTTGTCCGCCACTTAATGACGATACCGTTATTTCACCACCTGATGCACCATAACAAGTGTTGTTTACTTGAGATACCGTTGCTGTGACCTGAGTCCTACTCAATGTAACTGAAGTTGATCCCGTACAATTGTTACTATCTTTAGCATAAATTGTATATGTTCCATTTGCTAAATTACTAAAAGTTGTACCACTCTGATAGTTTGTACCATCTTTAGAATATGTGTACCCGCTTCCAGATCCACCAGAAGCAGAAGAAACGGTAATTGATCCATCTGTACTGGCATTACAAGTTGGATTAGTGCCGGATGCACTTACTGAAACAACCGATGGTTGTGTAACTGTAACTGAGGTACTACCAACTTCATTATAAGAATCTTTTGCATAAATTGTATAAGAACCCGCAGTTAATCCACTGAAAATAGTACTTGATTGATAATTGCTACCGTCTTTAGAATATGTATAACTTGCGGTACCTCCACTAGCATTTGATACTGTTATAACACCGTTAGATCCACCATTACATGTTACATTTGTTGTTGCTGATGCTGTTACAGAAATTGTTACATTTGTAATTGTGATTGTTATGGTTTTATCAAATGTTAAACCACCGGCATCTGTTGCTCTAACCCTAATTGAATAACTAGATTTAGTTTCATAATTAAAAACAACAGAACTTTTTAATGTTGTTCCATCAATATAAAAACTTGAGTTATCGGGATATGTTACGGTATCATGTAATGTGAATGTAAAAGTATCGCTAGCATCAGGATCTGTTGCCGATAGTGTTCCAATAGTTGTTCCTGTTGGTACGTTTTCAGATATAGATGAAGAACTTAAAGAAATATTTGTTGGTGATTCATTAACGTTTGTCACATTTATTGTAAATGTACCATCATAAGTTAATCCACCAGCATCTGTTGTTCTTACTCTTATTGAATAAGATGATTTTGATTCATAATTAAAGACTACCGCGTTTTTTAATACGCCAGCACTAGACAACGTAAAACTTGAATTATCTGTGTCACCAGCTCCACTTACTAAAGAATGTGTAAATGTATCTCCAGAATCAACATCTAATGTAGTAAATGTACCTATTGTTGTTCCTGTTGCAGTATTTTCTGGCTGACTATTTGTGTTTAATGTTAAACCATATGGTGCTTCATTTACATTATTTACATAAATGAGAAATGATTTATCTGTATATTGCCCAACACTATCTGTCGCTCTAATTGTTACGTAATATGATGATGTTGATTCATAATTAAAAACTTGTGATGATTTTAATGATGAACCAGATATATTAAAATTTGTTGATCCACTTATAATACTATATGTATGTGTATCCGATGTATCTAATGTTGTTACAGATAATGTTCCAATAGTAGTACCAGTAGCACTATTTTCATTTATTGTATCATTACTTAATGAAATATCTGTTGGTGGAAAATTAACATTAACGTTAACATCAAATTCACAATTAAGTGTTGGAGTTGGTGTTGGAGTCGGAGACGGACTTGGAGTTGGCGTTGCTGTAATTACGTTTGTATTAACATCAAAATCGCAATTCGGTGTTGGGGTAGGTGTGGGTGTCGGAGTTGAAGTTGGAGTTGGACTCGGAGTTGGTGTTGGGCTCGGAGTCGGTGTTGGGGTTGGTGTTGGTAATATTAATTCATCTCCAGCCAAACAGTTTTGATCTGTGTTGTATAATACTATTTTTATTGCTTCATCTGGTACAGAAACTAGCACACCATCAATATCTGTTAAATCAGAATATGTGATCCCTGTTGCTGGTTGAGATGTTGATACAACGGTAGCAATATTTGAAGGATTAACAACATCATAGTAGATGTTGTATGGTCCTGGTGCTGTTCCTGATACTATATTAACCGTGTATTGTTTCGCCATTACTTTATATAATTATTTACTCATTAACTTCCACTACATAGGTTTAAGCTATAACCTAACGTATTTAATCCAGTTATTATTTGATCCGCATAATATTGTGGTGTTGATCCTTGTGTTACATTTTCAATATATGTAATTTCATTTTTGTCTGATAAACCATTTGTTCCAGAATATGATCCTGTACCATTCTTAACAGCAGCTAAGAATTGTCTAAATCCATCATATGAGTTTGGACCTGTGTTTACTCTAAATACGATACCTCTATAATAACTATTATTAGGTGCACTGTCAAGATTTGTTCTTAAAGAAGCTAAATCCAAATCATACTGTGCGGTTCTTACTCCGGTATTAAATGAGCTACCATCAGCGCCATACGGTGTTGCCTCATCTTGGAACACTAGGTTAATAACTTTTGTTGTGTTTGGTGTTGATCCACTAGTATTCAACATAAATAAAGTTCTTTCAAATCCACCTGATTTAGCACTGAAATTACTTACAGTAACATTTTGATCATATAGATTATAGTCATTGTTATAAAACTGAACTAAACAATCTCTTAATATCGTATTTCTCATAGTTTGTAATGGTGATAATGTTGCGTTCATTGATCCGCTATCATCAAACCATATGTTTATTTCTGTATTCTCATCTACAACTAATGGTTGACCAATTGCCCCCTCAAATACACAATCTGTTGTTGGTGTTGGAGTAGGTGTTGGTGTTGCGGTAGATGTTGGGCTAGGAGTTGGTGTGGCTGTTGAGGTTGCTGTTGGTGTAGGTGTAGCCGTGGCAACATTTACGTTAACATCAAACTCACAATTTTCTGTTGGGGTTGGTGTAGGTGTGGGCGTGCTAGTTGGTGTTGGTGTGGCTGTTACTACGGTTGTATTCACATCAAACTCACAATTTTCTGTTGGTGTTGGAGTAGGTGTAGGTGTAGAAGTCGGGGTAGCCGTTGGTGTAGGTGTAGCAGTTACAACATTTAAATTCACATCAAATTCACAATTCTCTGTTGGAGTTGGTGTTGGTGTTGGTGTGGAAGTTGGCGTTGGGGTAGCTGTCACAACGTTCAAATTGACGTCAAATTCACAATTCTCAGTTGGTGTTGGAGTTGGAGTAGGTGTTGCCGTAACAACGTTCAAATTGACGTCAAATTCACAATTCTCAGTTGGTGTTGGAGTAGGTGTTGGTGTAGCAGTTACAACATTCAAATTAATATCAAATTCACAGTTTTCGGTTGGCGTTGGAGTAGGTGTAGGTGTAGCAGTTACAACATTTAAATTCACGTCAAACTCGCAATTTTCAGTTGGAGTAGGTGTTGGTGTCGGAGTTGCTGTAACAACATTTAAATTCACATCAAACGCACAATCAGGTGTAGGAGTTGGTGTGGGAGTTGGAAATGTAAATGTTATATCTGACTTACATTCTTCTAATGTATTATATAAAATAATACTTGTTGATTCATTTGGTATTGAAACCAAAACACCGTTTCCAGTTGTTAATTGACTATATGTTAAACCTGTCGCGTTACTTCCATTACTAACCAAGGTTGCATATGTTGAACCCGTTGCGTTGTAGTAAACGTTGTATGGTCCAACTGATGTTCCTGATGTAATTTTTATATTAAAGTATCTTGACATTTTTTATATATAATTATTTTTTAACACGCATATGAGTCTGTCACATTACCATTATTATCTATTTTTAATTCCGTTCCGGCATTTGATGCATGATTGCTACCATAATATTTATTTTGTCCATAATATGGTACTGACATACTGGCTTCAGAATAGAATCTAGTTACTGATGTCCAATCCGAATTGTTGCCATATGCTGTATATGAATATGGTCCAGACAATTCTGTGCAACCTTCTGTCGATGGGTTGGTTTGTCCAGTACTAATATTATAAATTGTAACAGGGCATGAAATCGCATTAAATGTAAATGATGTTAATGGCGTGAATTCAGTTACTATACCATTAACAACTTTAACAACGTTACATGTATTTACATTAACATTTCCAGGAAAATCTGTTTGTATCATTGTGAAATTACATGAACTACAGAAATTATATGTGATATTTCCAACATATATTTCTGTTCCAACACCCAATGTTTGAGATGATGGATATGCGTATTGCGAACCACCATAGCTTTGATTTGGGTGTGTTAATATATGATTCATATAATCTGCAACTTCTTGTGGTGTGTTACTACTCCAACTAAAGTTACTATCTTCACATATTCTTCCTTGGTAGTAGAACCAAGTTGTATTAAATGATTGAGTTGGTGTAGGTGTTGGTGTACTACTAATAATAGATGTCGCAGTTGGAGTTGGTGTAGGTCCAGTCGTAGCAGTTGGTGTTGGCGTAGCAGTAATAAACACTTCTGTAAATGTTGCATCAAATGAACAATCAACAGTTGGTGTTGGCGTAGGTGTAGGAGTCGCAGTTGGTGTAGCGGTTGGTGTTGGTGTTGCTGTTGGTGTTGGTGTAGCAGTTGGCGTAGCAGTAGGTGTTGAACTAGGCGTTGGGCTAGGTGTTGCGGTTGGAGTCGCTGTTGGAGTTGGCGTAGGTGTGCTAGTTGGTGTTGCGGTTGGTGTTGGAGTTGATGTTGGCACCGGTGTAGGTGTTGGTGTAACATATCCATACACTATATCGCATGTTGCGATAGGTGGATCTGTACATACATCAAAACCATCAATATCTCTAGTTAAACCGCTGATTGGTATTGGTGAACAATATGGTTCATTAACATAATATTGTTGAAGATACGCATCCATTGGATTTGTCTCAACATATTCGTGTTGAACCAATAATGTATGGTTATTATTACCATTGAATACTACTAAGTTTGTTAAATTAGTATCACCAGTTACATTTATATTGAAATAAAGATTTGGTTCACAATAATTTAAATCTACTGAAACAACTTCGATTAATTCCCCAGTTTCAGTTATGATAAAATCACCAGTATCATAATAATCTGATGGATAATCACAACATGGTTCTTGTTGTTCTTCTGGTTTTAATTGTAAAAACTCTGGTGATCTACTAACAAAAAAGTAAGATTTTTTTCTTGTTATCGGTTGCGCACCACTTTCGTCAACAACTTTATTTGTATATACTCTTAATTTTGTTGTTGGTAAAACTTCAAATACTTCATATACACCGTTTGATGTTATACCGGTAATTAAACTAGTTTTTACCGATCCAAGACAATCAATATATGATATAGTACTTGCTGAATAATCATATGAGAAAGAATAATCACCACTTAATTCTGAATTTTCAAACATACTGCTCGTGAATCCAGAACATGGTAATAAATTCGCAGTTAATATTGTTTGGCCGCTAACTAATGCTGAAACATTTGTTTCGATTAAATTTCCCGATGTAATGTAATTGTTTATATCTTGAGATGTTGTATTAGAATTAATTGTAACACCACTTACACGATATACCTTTGAATCAGATTTTAATCCGACATCATAACTGTTTCTAAATTGTACATTTGGAGATATTGTGTGTGCAGTTTCTGAAACATAATTAATTCCTAAACCTTGTATTTTAAATTTAAGATCACAGTTTGCTGCATCGGTAATTAAAACATCAATCTCATCGTCTTCTTTTACATTTGTAACAATAAATTGACAGGTATCTCCAGTCGATTTAAGGAAAAATGTTGTAGGGTCATTAGTAACACCATGATAAACGTTAACCCCTTCATCACAATTTTTATGCATGTAGATTCCCCAATTAGGAACCCCACTATAATTGTTTTGAACAGTTACGCCAGTTAAATTAATAACAACATCACTAACTAATTTACAATCAGTTTGCCCGGTGTAAACATCACACACAGCGAATATTTCCGCATCCATGTAGCATTTTGGATCTTGTGTTACACCATAATTTGCTGAAAAATAAAAATCTAAAGATCTATCACCTCTACAATCACCATTATTATTTAAAATAAATTTAATTTTTTTAACTTGGTTAGAATCTTCAAATATTTCATAACTTAATAGCTGACTATCTCTAGATAACGTGGCGCCTGTGGGCACATAACTAGGAACGTTTGTTGCGCTATACTGTGTATATGTGTCATTTATATTAGCAACGAGATTAGCAATTGCTTGATCCCAATTTGTTTTTATTGTTGTTAAGTTTAAACTTATCCAATTTTTATATTCACAAATTAAAGGAATTGCGGTTGAAGAGTTTGCTAAAATATCACAACTATTTGACGCGGTAAATCCACTAGGAAAAATTGTTGATCCAGTAATTGAAACTTGTGTTGATCCCGTATATTCAACACCATCTATCTCAATAGATAGTGTGAATGTAACCCCACTAAAATATGTCAATCCTCTTAACTTATCTGGTTCACCAATAATTGTTTCAAGATCTTCTTCAATAAATGATTCAAAATCCGGATATAAATTTTCAACAATTTCTAATGGTTTACATGGTTTTTTGTACGCATATTTTGGTCTACCAAAAACGCTATTTGTAACTAAGTTACCACCCATCCATAATGTTGTTGATGGAACGATTTGGTCTAAAACGCTAGTCCAATATGGACTCATTTTATTAACAAAATCTGATACTGTTACAATATCGTATGGTGTGTACCCAGATAATTGTAATTGATTTACATAATCTTGATATACGTCTTCTAGCTGAATATAATTTTTCTTATACTTGATTGTATTTGAATTTTTTATCTGTCCGTTTAATACGTTTCCTAAAAATTCACTGAAGCTTATAGATGTTTGTGGCTCAAGACTATTTGTACCAAATGTTACTTCTAATTGTCTAGATTTTGTCCAGATGTCATAGTTTACTGCATTAGCAGCATCAATAAAGACATTAATATTTTTTCTATTAAGAGTTAAATTAGAAGAATTTTCATCATCTAAAATTTGCCCTTTAACATTATCTATTTGGCTTGTTAATGTAAAACCGTAATCAAGACCCGGTAATGTTCTATATATATTAAAATAATCTTCACCATATGTATATGGCTTTGCTGTTGTTAATATGGTTTTTGTTCTACCAGTTAATACTGAGTTTTCAGTATCTAAAATATCTGGTCCTCTGTGATTAAGTGTTGTTGTATACCAGCCAGAACCCATTTGGAAAAAGATATTGTCTTGATTTGTTGTTGGGGCTTTTGGTTGATATGTTACTGGATCGACTGGGTAATCACTTGTTTGTGTTACCGACGTTGTTCCAGTTGCAGCACTTAAACTATAGGTATAAGTTGTTTGATTAAATGATATTCTGTTGTTTGTTCCAACATTATTTATAACATTAAAAATATCTTCTTCAGTTGTTGCTGCAGGTATTGCACTATTAACTCTATACGTATATTCGTCTATTCGTATAAGTGGATCTGGAGCACCAATAAACTTTAAGAAAAATTGTAAACTACTTCTTGTACCCTTAGATTTATATATGTAAGCTAAGTTTACTAATAATCTTCTATAAAATTCTAATTCACCCTCAACAAGATTTTTACCAATCGATTGTCCATTGTATATTACATTAGAGTTTTTATATATCTGTTCTTCTAATGATTTTTCATCAAATAAATCAATTGTGCTTAAACCTAAAGTATTTGCTAAATTTTTTAAGAAGACGTCTGGAATATTGTTTATTGAATCATATGAGACATTTCTCATATAAGCAATATTGTCAATGTATTTTTTTACATTATCGAAACTTTGGCCATATAGTTGAAAGATTTTATCCGCTTTCTGGTCTTTGCTGTCAAATTCAAATAATTGTGGTGCAGTTAGAAATCTTGTAACCAAATTTGATTTATAGTCATCAATTTCATCTGCTAAATTATTTAACTTATTAAGATATTCATCAAAAGCTAAACCATCTATTGCAATATTCCAATTATCTTTTGCTAATGGCCAGTTAACAACCACAGAAACAATTTCTGTTTTACTTTCATCTAAACTAGTTCTAGGAACTTTAAATGATGATTCATAAATCGGATATGTTTCTCTATTTAGAATAGTTGATTCTAGATCGTCCAATCCTAAAAAGAATTCTTCAACAACAGAGTCATTTGGTTTAATCAAATAACTTGAGGTGTATGTTGATCCAGTGAATGGTTTACCAGTTACTTCTAATTGAATGTATTTGTTTACATCTGGTTCAGTATAACTTACAATTGGATATAGTACACCATTAATTTCTAATGAATATTTTTTATATGAAGAGTAAAAATTTCTTAATTTATTTTCACTTTCAACTAAATCCGCTTGTGGTGGTTTTTTTAAAATTATTTCAAATGGATTGAAAAATTTTGTTGAGTGAACATTAAATGTGGTTTTATTACTACTAGATGTATATACTATATTTTCGCAAGTAAGATTATTAACAGAAAATATACTGCTTGAATCCGCATAAAGTCCCGCTGGAAAGTTTTTAACAATCCTAGCAATTGAAACTCTTAATCTTTCTCTTAATGAACCGAATAAAGATTTTGCCGCATCTTTCTTAGAGTTGTTAAATCTTATCGGTCTTTTTTTACCATCAGATTGTACAACCGTTGTGGGTACATCTTCTTCAACCTTTAATGTATCTAAGGTTAGAAATTCTGAAAATGGTGCTGTTCTAAAAGTTTTTTCGTCTTTTTCTGGTGTAGTCCTATCTAGTGTAAAGTTGGTATTAGTTAATTGACTAGTACCGTCGGTAATTTGTCTACCAAC
>JACCDG011972153.1_pt1 | contig 11152 bp, 12 predicted proteins | sample 7442471 | NCBI WGS metagenome assembly JACCDG01 (sample SAMN15323444, study PRJNA562643) | freshwater metagenome | isolation source: river surface water | place: USA:Blue River Watershed | collected 2017-08-17
ACCGAATTATTAAAATCTAATTTGTCACCACCTGGCAATTTAAAAACTAAATATTTTTTATCAATTATAGTATCTCCACCAAAAACAACATCATCATAAATGAAACAGTACGATTCTCTACTATGTCCAGGAGTTTTTATGACTTTTAAATATGAAATATCTGTTATTGATTTAGAAATAGTTTGAACGTTTTGATTATAATAGTATGATAGATTTTTTTTTGAATCAATTAGTGCTTGATTAAAACTTTCAGATGGTATATATAAAAATGTTTTTTTTAAATTTAATACTTTATTTGCGTGATAATGATGATCAAAATGTTCATGTGTTATATAAACAATTTTACTTAAATTATCGAACTCGTCTAACCATTCAAACACAGTATTATCTAATTTTCCTGGATCTATTATTACCAAGTTATTTTGTTCTAAAATAAAATAAGTACAAACACCAAACATCTCTGAAATATGTCTAAATAGTGTTGATTTCTTATTAATATTACAAAACAGTGGCTCCACCATCAATAATTAATTCTTGACCAGTCATCCAATTATTTTTCTCTAATAAAAATGCTACCCAATCGTTTAAATCGTTAGATTTACCAAGTCCTAAAGGTATATGAGAATTTAACATTTCTTCTTTATCTCTTAATAAATTTTCTGTAGCATTAGTGATAATAGCTCCTAAAACAAAACAATTTACTTTTATTGGGTTTAATTCAATTGCAAGTGATTTTGTCAATCCAATCAAAGAGCTTTTTGCTGCCGAATACACAGCATATCCAGATTTCCCTCTTAAAGCAGATATGCTTGAAAAAAAAACAATATTCTTTAATTCTTTTTTATATTCTTTTTTACTCAACGCACCTACAATGTCAATAGCTGAAAACACATTAATCTGAAAGGACTCCAAAGTTTTTTCTTTCTTCTGCAATCGTATAGGTGAAATCGAAAAATCTCCACCAACATGTAAAAAATGAGTTGGTTTGATTTGAAATTTATTTAAAAATTCTAATAATGATAAACTTATATTATCATTAACAAAATCACATACCCAGATCAAATGATTTACACCACATAGTTTACTTTTTAAATTGGACAATTTAGTTATATCTCTTCCAGAAAGAATAATTCTATATCTTTCAGATAATGATATGGCCAACTCTTCACCTATTGAAGATGTACTCCCAGTAATTAATATAGTTTCCACTTAATCTATAATGAAATTTACTAAATCATTTATTGTTTTAAATTCTTTCAATAAATCATTAGTCAATTTTTTATTATAATCAGAATCCGCTAAAGCAATGATAGACAATGCTGTTAAAGAATCCCATTCATCAAAACTTTCAAGCTCATCATTTAAAGAAACTTGTTCAACTTCAAGTATTTCAGCTAATTTATCTAATAATTCTTCTTTCATATCTAATAATTTATTATATCACAAAATTGTAAATTTTCTAATTTACATTTAATTAAACTCCATGTCAAGCCAACACCAAAACCTCCTAAGCATACATCATAACTTCCCTTCAACGATTTACTTCCTAAATTTTCACAAATAGTTAAAGGTACCGTATTATTACTTCCATTTCCGTACTTTTCACAAATATTATTAGGCATTTTATCGTATGGGATTTCTAACTTTTCTGCTAACTTTTCCAACATAAATTTATTAGGTTGATGAAAGAAATAATAATCAAAAAATTCTTTATCAATATTTAATTTATAAAACATTTCCCCTAATAACTCAGGAACCTTTGTCTGAACAAAATTAAATACTTCATCACCTTTCATGACTAAATCATTTAATGATCTTGAATTACCAGCTGAATCCTCCACTAAAACCGAAGTCACTTCACTAGAAGGTAATTTGAACCCACCAGCAGGTATTTGCAAACTTAATGCTCCGGATCCGTCCATTTTTATTAATACATCTATAATTCCGTCATTTTTACAATTTTCAATAATTGTAATTGAAGCACCATCTCCAACCAAAGGTCTACTATTTCTATCCTTAATTGAAACTTTTTTACTTAAAACATCAGCATTAAGAAGAATTACTTTATCAATCGACCCAGTATCCAATAACATAAATGCCTGCATAAGCCCAACCTCAAAACCTGCACACCCTTGATTAATATCCATACATATAACATCTTCATTTAACTTCAAATTTCCAGCAATAATACTAGATGTAGAAGGAATAAATTGATCTGGTGATTGTGTACATAAAACCAATGCTTGAAACGAATCTCTTTCTAATAAATTATTGTCAAATAAATAATTTATTCCATGGGTACACAAATCCGAAACACAAGTATCAGAGTTTGCTATTCTTCTTGTACCATATCCCATAATTTTTCCTAATTTAACACTCTGTTTTTCAGAAAAATTATAGTTAGAAATCTCATCTGCAAAATGAATTTCATTGCTAGGTAAGACAGATAAAATACCTGATATCCGTTTATTCTTAAACTTAAGATGCATTTTTCGAAACTTGAACTAAATTCATAATTGAATCAACACTTTGAAAACTTTCTGGAACAATCAATGCTCCATTAATCTTTGTGTCAAATGCACTTTCAATATCTGAAACAATAGTTATTAAATCAAATGAATCTAAATATCCTGCATCAATGAAATTTACATTTTCCTCGAATTCAAATTCAGGTCTAGTATCTTTCAAAATTTCTATAATTTTATCTTTCATAATTTTATTATTTATAAATATCTTATTTATTAACCTATCTTTTTTAAATCCATTTATCTCATAATTTTTTATCGCATTTAAATTTAAAATATCTACCCATAAAGTAAACCTAACTGTTTCTTTATTTGAATTTAAAAAATATTTCATTAATAAACTACCATAGCCTTTTTTTCTATATTCAGGTAATACTAACCAGTATCTTAATTCTTTAGTTTTACCTTTTATTTCAGAAATCAATAAAGATGCAATCTCACCATCTTCTTTAATTATATACGTACTGTTTTTAATCTCCACTAACTCTTCAATAGTGGGAATCCTTTCTGATAAAATATCAAAATTATTTTCTAATTTTTTTTGAATTTCATGAATATCTTCAAAAGAAGGGAATTGTACTTTAGTAAAATCAACATCACTATAATCCTCAGTAACAGTTTTAAACATTCTCACAAATGTCTTGTAGTGAAAATTATTATTTCTAATTAACCAATTAGAAATTAAATTTTCTTGGTCTTTTTGAGACTCTGAATATACAAACTCACTTACCAATAAATCTTCTTTTCTAAAAAAACCTACTTCCTCATTAAGCCTTACTTTATCTAAGAAAAAAAACATTCTTTTAAAAAAATAACCTGTATCTTTAAATATACAGATCACTCCATCCTGCTTCCTGAATTCATATTTACACTTACCATAATTATCAAATAATTCGGTATGAGTCGAATAATAATTAGAAAAAACAGATACTTGCAATAATTCATTTAAAAAAGATAATTCTAACATTCCAATTTCTTTTTTAATTCTAACCTATCAACTTTACCACTTGCATTAAGTGGAAAATCCTTTTCAACAAACCATTTAGTTGGAATCATATATTTAGGTAATACATTCATTAAGCTTTTTCTAATTTCTATATTTGAAATATCTCCTATGTAAAAGCCTACAATTTGTTTCAAAGTATCATCATATAATACACATGCATTTTTTACACCTTGTACACCTTGAATTGCCGTTTCTATTTCGCCTAATTCAATTCGGTAACCCATATGCTTAATTTGAGAATCTTTTCTACCCATGAAAATATACTCATCTAATTCATTCTCATATACCAAATCTCCTGTTTTATATATAATATCAGGATATAAATTGTGCAACGGATTTTGAATAAATGCGCTTTTAGTTTTTTCTGAATCATTATAATATCCAAACGCTAAAGAAGAACCTCTCACACATAATTCTCCTATTTCTCCCCTTTGTACTAATTTACCATTCTCAGATAAAATTAAAATTTGGGTGTTTTTACATGCTTTACCAATGGGCAAAGATTCATCATCATTAAATTTTCTATCAACAATATAATAAGTACAATCTACAGTGATTTCAGTTGGCCCATAAAGATTAGAATATAACGCATTTGGATATTTATTCCTCCAATAATTTAAATGTTTATTAGACATTGCTTCACCAGCAAATAATATTTTATTAAGATTTTTAGGTAAAATTGATGAGAAAGCATCGAAATTTGAAATACTATTTAAAACTGAAGGAACCCAGAATACAAAATTTATTTCTTTTTCATTTACATATTCAATTAATTTAATTGGAAAAGTAAACTTATCTTCGGGAATAATATTAAGGTTTGCCCCGGTAGCAAGCATTAAATATATATCTAAAGTAGAATTGTCAAAATAAAAAGGCGCTTGATTTCCTATAATCTCATTACTTGAAACATTGTATGTTTGTATTGCCCACTCTATGTAATCTATAACACCTCTATGAGAAATCAAAACCCCTTTTGGTGTTCCTGTTGAACCAGATGTAAATATTGAATATATTGGATCTAAATCTATTATGGAATTTTTAATTTTAGATAGTCTCATTACTTCATAATCAGTAATATTTAAATCTAATACATTCTCAATATTAATTATTCTTCCTTGATAACCGATTTCAATTAATTTATGTTCATGTTCTTTATCAGTTATAATACACTCCGATTTTAATGCCTCTAATATTTTTAGAGTTCTTTCTACTGGGGATTTAATATCTAAAGGCACATAAAAGTTACCTGATTTCATAATACCTAAAAAAGAAACCACAGACCATCTACTTTTAGGAATATAAACTGGAATTGGCTTTCTATAATCTTCAAATAAATTAAGAATTGAAATAGCAACTTTATCTGAATTAACATTTAACTCATTAAAAGTTAATTTGCTTTGATTATCATCAATAGCCACTTTACTTGAAAACTTATTTAAAGTTTTTTCAAAATATTCAATAAAATTATACCCCATAATTAATTATTCCCTTTAAAAGCTTCTGCTGAAACTGAATTTTCCGAAGTTATACCTTCTCGTTTAAAAACTTTTTTTATAGTTAAATATATAATTTTTAAATCTAATAAAAAAGTAAAATGATCCACATACCATACATCATACTCAAATTTTTGTTGCCAACTTATGGCATTTCGTCCATTGACCTGTGCCCAACCTGTAATACCTGGCTTGACTTCATGCCTTCTTCTTTGCGTTTCACTATACAATGGCAAATATTCTGGCAATAAAGGTCTAGGTCCTATTAAACTCATATCACCTTTCAACACATTAAGTAATTGAGGCAATTCATCCAATGAAGTTTTTCTTATAAATTCACCAATTTTAGTTAATCTTTGAACGTCTGGAAGTAGATTACCATCACTATCTCTCTTATCATTCATCGTTTTAAATTTCACAATTTGAAACAATTTTTCATTTTTCCCTGGACGGGTTTGAAAAAAGAATGGTTTTCCTTGATTAGCAACAAATAAAAACACAGTAGCTCCAAATATAATAGGCAAAAATAAAATCAACACTGTTAAAGATACGCAAAAATCTATTATTGTTTTAAATAGTAATCGATACATTTTATTTTTTAATTGATAAGGGTAATAAACTAATAATAAAAAATTGAAGTGCTTTTTTGGGATTTCTAATCAAAGAAAAATTATAACGCATTATCACATACAATCTAGTGAAATAGTTTTTTGAATAGAAGTTATATATTTTGTATTCATTAGAATTTGGATTGAGTAGAGACATAAAACCTTGGGCTTGCTTAAAATACCAACCCTCTTTAATCAACCTAAGCCTTTCTTTTATCGCATAAAGAGAAACTGTATTAAGTTGTCCATGCACATTAGTATCGTGTACACGATATAAAATATAGGCATTTTGATCTATAAAAACCCTATAATTTTCAATCCTTGCAACAAAATAAACAAACCAATCGTGGGAAAAAAATTCCCATTTTTTATAATTGATAGTCTTTAGTCTTTTCTTTAGTTTTTTTCCAAAAAATGTAGTAAAAACATAGGTACATCCTGCACTACCTCCCTCAAAAAGATAATCATATTTTTTTTGAGAATACGATTTATTGATAATTGATTTTTTATTTGTTTTTTCTTCCCATAAAATCAAATTTGACATATACAAATGTGACTGTTCCGATTGAAGTTTTTCTATTGCTACCTTCATTTTAGTAGGTAACCAAATATCGTCTTGATCAGCAAAGGCAATATAATCATACTTTTCTAATAAAGAATCTTCAAAACTTAATAAAGCATTAAAAAAATTATTAGCTGCACTACCTGTAGGAATTTCATTTTGAATTAACTCAAGTTGCTCATATTGCTTCCATGTAGAAACTAAATTAACTGTACCATCCTTACTCCCATCATCGAAAATCTTTAAAGTAACATTTACTTCTACTTGATTTAAGATAGAATCTACTTGTTCTTTGATATATTTTTCTCCATTATATGAAGCTAGAATTATTAAAATTTTCATAAAGAATGGGTATCTAAAAACGTAAAAATAAAGTACGGCAACATCAATAGTGAAATTAGATTTAAATATTTATTCCATTTTGAAATTTGTTTATTGCTAGAATTAAAAAACAAAACTGCCATTAATACATAGGGCGAAAATCTGAATCCTAGAACTGGATTAACAAAAAATGAAATATAATATAAAACACTTGTTGTTACTAAAATTGGATGAAAAACTTGTTTTCTATAAATAAACGTTGTTAAAACTAAAATAGCTGAAATAAAAACAAAATATAATTTATGAAAAACACTAACTACTTGCATTCCTTCAGAATATGAATCCACTTTATGCATTGAATTTTGAAATGCAATTAAATCATTAAGTAATGGAAGAATGTAGAGTAAAAAAATAGGAATTATAATAATTAATAACAGAAAAAATATTCTTAAATAATACTTGTTTTTATGAAAAAAAGTAACAACCAAAGAAATTGCACTCAAATGCATGAAAGGTGTAATCCAAACCTTATTGAATCTCTTATTACGATAACTGTAATAAAAAAAACAAGCAAATAAAATATAAACGGGTCCATTTCTTAATAATACAAAGCCAAATAAAAAATAGTAGAATACGAAAAGAAGCATTTTCTTCCAAATAGCTAAATCGAGTCTAGTAGCTAACCATATAAAAAAAACATTATTAACACTAAAATTAAACCAATAAATAGCTGTAAAAATCGTCTTTTTGTCTGAAATTATAAAATTAAAAAACTTATATATTAAATATAAATAAGGTTCGGAAAACAAAAATGAAAATATATCTTCTGGATCTTCAAAATTATGCAAATCAAAATAACCAAAATAATCTTTATTTAATTCTGGAGAAACTACTGTTCGAAATAATGTTGAAACTATTAAAAATAATCCTATAAAAATGATTTTATAATCAATTTTTAAACTATTAAAACAAGACAAGTAATAGAAAAAAAAAATAAATATTATTATTATAAAATTAACTGCCATTATCTAATAAAAAATAGTATTAACATTAAGCAGACATGAACTAATATTCTGCTGATTGTTAATAGCATTATTTCTCTGAAACCCTCTTCTTGATCAATATTACTCATTATTTTAGGATCAATAAAGAGTATCAAAATTAATGACCCAAACATATTAATTATCTGAGTAAAAGAACTTAACATTAAAGCTTTTTGCGGGAATGAAAAACTTAGATAATATAAAAATGTTATACTTATAGAAAACAAAAAACCCGCAATAAAAGTAACTGAAAAAAAAGAAATATTCTCTGAATTAAATTTATATTTTTCATCTGTAAATAATTCTTTTTGAACAAGTTGTGTTAAATTAATATTTTTTGATTTTCCAAAAATATAATTAAGAATTTGTACTACTTTAATAGAAAAATTAATAGAAAATCGATTATATAATAACGGAATCAAAAAAACTACTACTAAAAAGTGAGATAAGAAGGTAATATTCCATACTAGCAATTTATCTTTTAATGATTCTGTAACAAAAGCCATAACAGGCATAAATAACAAAACAAAAGCTCTTGCAGAATACTGAAAAATATTTATCAAAGAAAGTAAGTATCTAATATTTCTATTATCTTGAATTCTATATTTTAAATGGTAAACAGAAACATCTATAAAAATAGATATAGCATAAGATATAGCAGCTAAGAAATAAAGAACCATAATTTATTAAATCATTTTACAAAAAAATATAGATACCTTTTTGCATCATCTATTTTTTTCATATCCTTCAACCTAAATATACTCCCAAAACTTTTTTCAAAATTTATTTGAGTATAATCGATCTTGTGGTGTGGTTTATTTTGTAATAAAATTTGTGCTTGAGTATCCTCTGGATCAACAAATTCAATAATCAAATACTTGGTATGTTGTGATAACTTTTTAGCAATTTCTTCAAAACTGATATCATAAGTAATGACTAAATGATGAACAATAGCTAAAGCTTGTATCACATCTACCTGACAACGATCCCAAAATGATTTGCGTTCAATATTATTCCAACCAATAGCTGGTGTAGGATTGACTAAATTCATTTGTAAGGGATGAATTAAATCACTTTTACAATTAAAAGCTCTATCAACAGCTAATTCATCAATATCTACTACCAATGTGTACATCTCTTTATCAGCTAACAATTGAGAATACAATCCGTCATTGGCGCCAATATCCAATGCTTTTTTCCCATCAATTTGATCTAAAAAACCCTTAATAATTTCAACTTTATGCTGCTGACTCTCAATCTCGTAATTATTGTTTTGATTGTAATCATTCCAAACTGTTTGCTTTGGCTTTAGCTTTAAATTAGTAATAGTAGATTCTAAATGAGTAAAAATAGTACTCAACTGTTTTTTAGTTACTTTCTTTTTGATAGAACCAGTAACTGTTTTTCCTTCTCCTTTAGCATGTAAATACAAATGTAAAAAAGCGCCTGAATCTAAAAAATCATTCCAATTACACAATGAAACCACTTCTTTTAAAGGAATTCCATCAATAAAATACTGTAATAGTTTAGGTAATATACAATTCTTTTTAGCCGCTAGGAACAAAGGCCCAAAAAAATGTTTACAAAATTGGTAATAGGCTTTCCAAGGCGTATCTTCCTCATAAATTTCAAAAGAAGCCAAATCAATAAAAAATGGTTTACAACCTATAAATTGCACATTAAACATGGAAGCATCTTTCAAAATCATGCCATATTCTAAAGCGAGTTGATTGATTTTTAAGGTCAATAAAGCAGCCTCTTTGAATTGGCTAAAAGACCATTCATAGGGATAGGAAACAAAAGGAAGAATATCGGTTCGTAAAACTCGAGAAGAAAAACCTATTTCAGGAGATTCATCAATTATTTCTACAAAAGGCAAGATAAACCCTTCTTGTAGTAATCTGTCTTTTAAACCTGATGCTACAAGACAATTATAATGTACCTCATAATTAAGACTAATGCGTCTGTAATAATAAGAATTATCAAATGATAAACTAGAATCAGGATCTCTAAAAGAACTTACTTCCTTAATCATTTTTCTTTTTAAATTTTGCAAATACTGTAGCAAAAAAATTCATTACCACCATTTTAATATTTTTAAAAAATAATAATGTTGAAATAGCACCTGCTATTAAAGCTTGTAATAATAAACTTCCACTACCTGGATCAATATACAATTGTGGTAACATATAATTAATTGTTAATATGTTGAAAAATCTTTTTGAATACTAAACCTAAAACCACTAAAAATCCCGCAAGTATTCCACCAAACACAATTCCTTTTGCTTTTCCAAAACGTTCTTTAGGCAAAGGCAAAATCGGTCGGTCAATGACTTGAATTAAAGGGGTTTCTTTACGCAAAGTCACCTTAGCGAGTTCAGTTTGTTTCACTAATTCCGTTAATATGGCAGTATTAGCTTGTACATCCACTTGGCGTTTTGCCGAGGGCGCACGGTTTACATTCAAAGCTGGGTTCAACATAAAGGTATTGTCATTGGCAATTGCAACCCCAGTTATCGCTCCATTCAGTTCCGCACGAATGGAGTCCGTTTGCTTTTGTAAAATCGCCATATTCATTCGGGCTTTTTTGCTTTTGGTAGCTACATAAAAATCAGACACCTGCTTCGCTAAAGTTTCCGAGAAGGCTTTAGCAAACAATTCATTGGTCGAGTTCACATCAATACTAATAATCGAAACCTTTTTGTCTTTTTGGGCTACAGTCAAACTAGTCTTAGACAAATCTTCATACATCTTACCCATAATACTATCGTGTTCACGGGTAAAGTACTTGCGCTTGGTCAAAGGTGGAAACTGGATCCCTTTCAATTTGGGTTTTTCATTCCATTGGTCTCTCCATTCCTGCGTACGAATATACATTTCCGCTAAGGAAATGGTATCCGTTCCTGCTAGTACGGGCTGCATCAAGGTTTGCTCCACCATAGAGCGGGATTTGAACAGTTCCGTCAAGTTGGCCCCTGAGAAGGCACCGCCACCACTGCCGCCACCTAAATCCAATCCTAAGGAACTGGCTAGTCCCAAGGCTCCACCCATTCCTCCTCCTTTTTCATCTTCTAAGGCAAAAGATAATGTAGCAGTATAGATTGGTTTTTTACTAATGGAGTAGGCTAAACCTAAAGCCGCTCCTACTACTCCTGCTAACACAATGATCTTCCATTGTGACACCAAGTACGAATACCATTCTTTGGCTTTCTCGAGTAATTCTTTAAGGGTTATTTCGTCGTTTTGTGTTTCCATGTTATTTATTGCTGCTAAGGCGCGAAGGTGAGTCATTGCGAACGCAGTGAAGCAATCTATAACTCACTAATAATTCGCAGATTTATTATTGTATTGTTATCGGTTGTCCGTCATTGCGAACGTAGTGAAGTAATCTCAAGTCAACATTCGTTGTTCGTTGTTCTAATGTTGTCCATAAGCGTTGGGATCGTACCTCGTATATTAGTTAACCTAATTAAATTGCACTTATTTCTTTAATTTCTTCAATCTGTGTTTCTTTATATTCAAACATCGTAAATCCTAAATCGTACCTCGTAAATTTTCACACACCCCTAACCCCTATAACTCTAGTTTTTATTG
>JACCDG010476581.1_pt1 | contig 11151 bp, 11 predicted proteins | sample 7442471 | NCBI WGS metagenome assembly JACCDG01 (sample SAMN15323444, study PRJNA562643) | freshwater metagenome | isolation source: river surface water | place: USA:Blue River Watershed | collected 2017-08-17
AATAAAATGGGGATGTTAGTCGGTGATTATACCAGGTTTGCAATCCAATCAAGTATCAATACAGGATCTTATATTGGCGCTTCTGCAAATATCTTTGGCAATGGACTGCTTCCAAAAATGATTCCAAATTTTAGTTGGGGCATCACAAAAGGCTATATTTTGGAAAAAGCAATAGAAGATATACAAAATTGGAAAAAAATGAAGGGATTTCAAATTTCAAATGCCGAAAAGGAGGTCTTAACGGCCTTGTTTCATATGGAATAGCGCTATTTTTTAGTTACCTTTGTGCCTTGAAAGTGAATATTATGAGAAAACAAATAGCTGCAGCAAACTGGAAAATGAATTTAAGCCAAAAAGAGGCTGAAAACCTATTAGATCAGTTATTAGCTTCTGACTTTAATTTATCCGAAAATCAATCCGCTATTTTTGCTGTTCCAGCTATTTATATTCCTTTAGCAATTCAAAAATTTGCAGGTAAACAACATATGTTTGTTGCTGCACAAAATTGTCATCAAAAAACAAACGGAGCTTACACAGGTGAAATTGCTGCATCAATGTATGAAACTGTAGGAGTAAAACATATTGTCCTTGGACATTCTGAAAGACGTGAATATTTTAATGAATCAGATGCTTTATTAGCAGAAAAAACTGAAGCTGTATTAGCGATTGGAAGCACACCAATCTTTTGTTGTGGCGAACCTTTAGAAATTAGAGAAGCTGGTACACAGAATAGTTTTGTTGAAGCACAATTAAAAAATGCTTTATTTCAATTATCTGCAGAACAAATTGTAAGAGTAGTGATTGCCTATGAACCAATTTGGGCCATCGGAACAGGGAAAACTGCAACTAGTGCACAAGCCCAAGAAATTCATGCATATATAAGATCAGTATTTGCAGCTCAATATGGACAATCGATCGCAGAGCAAATTTCTATTTTATACGGTGGTAGTGTGAAAGCTGCAAATGCAAAAGAAATTTTTTCACAACCAGACGTAGACGGAGGATTAGTTGGTGGTGCCTCTTTAATTGCAACTGAATTTGCAGCCATCATCAACGCACTTAAATAGTTTTAAAAAGAACACGCATAATTACATGAAGCACATAAGAAATTTTTGTATCATCGCTCATATTGATCATGGTAAAAGTACTTTGGCAGATCGTTTGTTAGAACATACCAAAACGATTACAGAACGTGAGATGATGAACCAGGTATTAGATGATATGGATTTAGAGCGAGAGAAGGGGATTACGATCAAGAGCCACGCAATACAGATCAATTATATCCACAAAGGAGAAACCTATACTTTAAATTTAATTGACACACCGGGTCACGTTGACTTTAGTTATGAAGTGAGTCGAGCATTGGCTGCTTGTGAAGGTGCTTTATTATTAGTAGATGCATCACAAGGAATTCAAGCACAAACCATTAGTAATTTATATCTAGCACTTGATAATAATTTAGAGATCATCCCAGTCATCAATAAAATTGATATGGATGGTGCTAAGATTCCAGAGGTAACAGATCAAATTATTGACTTAATTGGGTGTAAACAAGAAGATATCTTATTGGCTAGCGGTCGTTCAGGTATTGGTATCGAAGAAATTTTACAAGCGATTGTAGAAAGAATCCCAGCTCCGACTGGTGATACAGAAGCCCCATTACAAGCATTGATTTTTGATAGTGTATTCAATAATTTTAGAGGAATTATTGTATACTACAGAATCATGAATGGGGTCTTAAAAAAGAACGATAAAATTAAATTTGTCGCATCAGGTAGAGAATATATTGCAGATGAAGTGGGCGTTTTAAAATTAGCCATGACCCCAAAGGCAGAAGTAAGAGCAGGAGACGTAGGCTATATTATTACTGGAATTAAAGTGGCTAAGGAAGTTAAAGTGGGGGATACCATTACTTTAGCCAATAATCCTGGGCCAATGATTCATGGCTTTGAGGAAGTAAAACCAATGGTCTTTTCTGGTATCTATCCAGTCAATACTGATGATTTTGAGGAGTTAAGAGAGTGTATGGATAAGTTACAATTGAATGATGCTTCATTAACATTTGAATTAGAAACTTCTCAAGCATTAGGATTTGGATTCCGTTGCGGATTCCTAGGTCTTTTGCATATGGAGATTGTACAAGAGCGTTTAGAACGTGAGTTCAATCAAACTGTGATCACTACTGTACCTAACGTAAGTTTTATTGCATACACAACAAGAGACGAAAAAATTATTGTTAATAATCCAACCGAGATGCCAGATCCAGTAAAGATCAAACGTATCGAAGAACCGTTTATTAGAGCACAGATTATTACCACACCAGACTATATTGGTAATATCATTACTTTATGTTTAGGGAAGAGAGGGATGCTGATCAATCAAAGCTATCTTACCCCAACAAGGGTTGAATTGATTTTTGAAATGCCATTGACTGAGATTGTATTTGATTTCTATGATAAATTAAAGAGTCAAACAAGAGGTTATGCATCTTTTGATTATACGCAGATTGGATTTAGAGATGCAGATATTGTGAAGATGGATATCTTATTGAACAATGAAAAAGTAGATGCCTTGAGTGCTTTAATTCATAGAGGAAAATCTGCTGAATTTGGACGTAAGCTATGTGAAAAATTAAAGGATTTATTGACAAAGCAACAATTCCAAATTGCTATTCAAGCAGCAATTGGAGCAAAGGTAGTCGCAAGAGAAAATATTTCTGCAATGCGTAAGGATGTAACTGCTAAATGTTATGGTGGTGATATCAGCCGTAAACGTAAATTATTAGAAAAGCAAAAAGAAGGTAAGAAGAGAATGCGTCAAATTGGGAGTGTAGAAATACCACAAGAAGCTTTCTTAGCAGTTTTAAAATTAGATTAATTTAAAGATTTTATAAAGCTTGAGCAAACTGGAGTAGATTATCATAACGATAATCTATTTTAGTATCAGGGAATCGCGCTTCCGGATGTGTGGTTGCTAAGTAAACGGTATGCATGCCTGCATTACGTCCAAATTCCATATCAGACATTCTATTACCAACCATAATAGATCTTTTTAAATCAATGGAAGGAAATTTCTCCTTGGCTTGAAAAGCCATACCAGGTTGAGGTTTTCTATTGATAGATAAATTATCCAAGTCAGCGCAATAAAAGATCGCGTCTATTCTACCTCCTAATTCAATAATATGTTTTGTCATATTTTGATGGATCAAATCTAAATCAGTTGCTGTCATCAAACCTTTACCAATACCTTTTTGATTGGTCGTAATGATAATTCGATCAAATTTTTGAGCGAGTAGGGGAAGGGCTGCTAAGCTTTCTGTGTAAAATTTAAATTCAGACCAATGACGAATATAATCCTCTTTTTTTTCATGATTAATAACGCCATCACGATCTAAAAATAATGTCCAATCTTTTGTGATATGTAAATTGTCTAGCATTTATTTGCCGAAAATATTTTCTTCAACTAATTCACAAATAATATGACCCACTAAAATATGAGATTCTTGAATTCTTGGTGTTGTTGTAGAAGGGATATTGATTAAAAAATCACTTAATGGTTGCATTTTCCCTCCCGATGCACCAGTGAATCCAACCGTAACTACACCAATTGTTTTTGCCATTTCAAATGCTTTGACAATATTACCTGAATTACCTGAAGTACTAATACCTACTAATACATCACCTGGTTTAGCTAGTCCCTCTAAAAGTCTTGCATAAATTACATCATAACTATAATCATTGGCAACAGCTGTTAAATAAGAACTATTGCAATGGAGAGCATCAGAAGGCAATGCTTTTCTGTCTTTATAAAAACGTCCAGAAAACTCTGCAGCTAGATGTTGTGCATCTGCTGCACTTCCTCCATTACCTGCAAAATAAACGGCGTTGCCTTTTTTAAATGCATCTGTAATGGCAAGTACAATTTTTTCAATCTCTGTAACCAAAACTTGATCATTCAATAAAGCTTGCTTTACTTGGATAGATCCTTCTATAATCGTCTTTATTTGTTGTAATGACATTGGTAATGAATTTAGTTGATCAAGTTTGTTGAATTGGATTAAATAATTTGTATAAATTATAATTGTTGGTACAAAGTTAAAAAAGATTGTCGCATTTGTTCCCAACTATATTTTTTCTTTTCTGAGATTAAGTGGGGCATAAAGTGCGCAGTGCCTCTTTCATATAATTGAAGGATCCCTTTTGCAATAGATTTTGGATTAGGATCAACTACTAAACCAACTTTATCATGAGGTACGGTATCAGCCAATCCACCTACATTGGTCACCAGCATAGGCTTTAAAAAATGATAGGCCATTGGTGTGACACCACTTTGTGTTGCATTGCGATAAGGTTGAATGATAAAATCTGCTGCTGAAACATATAATTTCACATCTCTTTCGCCAATATATTCGTTGTACACCGAGATACAATCTGACAATCCTAAGGCTTTAATTTGATCTAAATAAGGTGTAGGTGATTCGTAGAATTCACCCGCAATGACTAGCTTAATGCCAGCAGCCTGAATAGCTGAATCAGTCATCGCCTCAATTAATAAATCTAATCCTTTATAGGCCCTTACAAATCCAAAAAATAGAATAACCTTATCATTTTCTTGTAAATTCAATAATTTCCTGGCATCTGATGTTGGTAATGCTTCTCCAAAATGATCATAAATTGGATGGGGAGAAATACAAGAAGGTTTATAGGTAAAAAGACGTACATCTTCTTGTACTTTTTTGCTCATGGTTAAAAAGCCATCCACAGATCGCACAAAATACTTTGTGAATAAGGTATCTCCAATTCTTTTCTCATGTGGAATCATATTGTCCACAATAGCAATCACCTTGGTATGTTTGTTGCCTTTTACTATACTTAAAATTGTCCCTAAGCAAGGCGCTAAAAATGGAATCCAATAGCGCACTATAATTAAATCTGGACGTTCTTTCTTGATTTTAAAACCAACTTTAATCCAATTAAAAGGATTGATTGAATTCATTGCAACTTCTATAGAAAGTCCTTTTGGTGCTGGGTCGGAGGAATACTGTGTTTTTCCTGGAAATAAAAAAGCTGGATATTGTAAGGAGAATGTATAAATTTTGGTTTGGATCGAAGCTTGCATGAAATCTTGCGCTAGTTTTTCATCAAAAGCAGCAAGGTTGCCTCTTAATGGCCATGCTGGCCCCATAATGATCAATCGATCTACCATCCTTGTTTCTCCTCAATTAAATAAACATTCCTGTCTGCTGCATTGCGATTCATGATTTCGGCAATGAATCCTGCTAAAAATAATTGTGTACCAATGATCATGGAAGTCAATGCAATAAAAAAAGCAGGCTTGTTCGTGATACTTGAATCAGGGTCAATGAACTTAGCTACAATGATATAAAAAACAGAAACAAAACCTACTATAAAGAATAGGGTACCAATCAATCCAAAAAATTGCATTGGCTTTTTGCCAAATTTGGATAAAAATTGAATGGTTAATAAATCTAAAAAACCATTTACAAATCTTTCCCAACCAAATTTTGTATGTCCATATTTTCTTGCTTGGTGTTGTACTATTTTTTCACCAATTCTTTTAAATCCAGCCCATTTTGCAAGAATAGGAATATAACGGTGCATTTCACCAAAGACTTCAATACTCTTTACCACTTTTAATTGATATGCTTTAATGCCGCAATTAAAATCGTGTAAATGTATGCCTGAGCTTTTACTTGCAACAGTATTATACAATTTAGAAGGAATATTTTTAGTGAAGGTATTGTCGAAACGTTTCTTCTTCCATCCGCTCACTAAATGATACCCTTGATCCATGATCATAGTATAGAATTCAGGAATTTCATCTGGACTATCTTGTAAATCGGCATCCATCGTCATAACCATAGCGCCTTGAGCAGCTTTGAAGCCCTCATTTAATGCAGCAGACTTGCCATAATTACGCTGAAATTTAATACCCTTTAATTGAGGATATTGATTGCGCAAACTTGTAATCACATCCCAACTGCCGTCATCACTACCATCGTCAATCATAATCACTTCATATGAATATGAATTGGCCTCCATGACACGATGAATCCAAGCCATTAATTCTGGCAAAGACTCAGCTTCATTGTATAAAGGTATAACGACAGATATCTGCATGTTTAATTTATTGAGCTGTATCTTGTTTAAATGGATCTACTGGATTTTTCTTTGCAACAGCTGCACCAATTAAAGAACCAATCGCGCCTAAAAATCCAGTACCAAATATGGCGCCAGCTATCGCAAATGGAAGGAATAATTTCTTAGTCATAGTCATTGCTTGATCAATCATCTCATCCGTCATTTTTGGATTTTTTAGCATTTCTGTTCTAGAAAGCTCAATGATTTTATCTACCATGTCTGGAAATAAAACATACAATGCAAGTAAAGTATATAACACTGTAATCACTATTGTGACAGCAATTGTTTTAAACCCATGCGCAAAAATATTACCAAAACTGACGTTGTTATCATTTTGATTTGCAAATAAAATATTTCCGTAAATGATACCACCCACTAAAATAGCATAGCTTAACCAGTTTAACCATTGAGTAGTATATAAATTAAACACATAAATAATAACGCTAAATAAAATAGAAATACCGCCTAAAATAGCGCCTTTAACGATATGAGAAGTGATTTGTTTTTCCATAATTATGTTTATTTAAAAATAGGATTGTTGTTATTTATATTTTTTTAGAAATGATTATCCATAATTAAGATGTAATTGCCCTTTTGAATAAGTGCCAATAACTGTTCCTTTTAATGTTTTATCTAAGAAAGGATTGTTCACTGATTTGCTTTTAGATCCTGCTTTAGTTGGTGTAATTGAAGTTGTACGATTGAATAAAGTGAGATCTACTTTTTGACCTTCTTGAATTGTATTTGAGCCAAGGTTGAAAATCTGTCTAGCATGATTAGATAACAAATTAGCAATGGCTTCGTCCTTTAATTTCGGAAATAAATGGTTGATAGTTGCATAAGTAGTTTCTATACAAGCTATACCTGCTTTTGCATATTCAAATTCAATTGTTTTTCCATCCCAGTCCTGAGGTTGGTGATGGGAACTGATACAATCTACCACTCCGCGTTGAACTGCATCTTGCAAAGCTGCTTGATCTGCTATTGTTCTTAATGGCGGGTACACTTTCAACAAGGTATCGTAGGTATTTAAATCAGTTTCGTTAAAATACAAGTGGTATGGAGTAACACTACATGTGAGTGCTAAACCTGCTTTTTTACCAGCTTCAATTAATGCAATTCCCTTTGCCGTACTAACACCGGTAATATGTAGTTTAGAATTGGTATATTTTAACAATTCAATGTCTCTTGCAATCATCAACTCTTCTGCAATCGCAGGAATGCCTGGTAGACCAATTTGAGTTGATGTAATCCCTTCATTCATTAATCCAACAGCCCCCATACTTTTATCGATTGGCATTTGGATGACTACTCCATCAAAAGTTTTTACATATTGTAATGCTTTCAGAAAAAGTAAGTTGGATTGAACAGGGTATAAGCCATCACTTGATGCAACTGCTCCTGCTTGGTGCATATCTATCATCTCTGCTAAATCTTTTCCTTCAATTTTTTTGGACAATGCGCCAATAGGTAAAATTTCAATTGGAAGATGCTGCTGTTGTTGAACGATATAATTCACCTGAGTTTTATTGTCAATCACAGGCTGTGTATTTGGAACTACAAAAACAGTGGTGAAACCACCTGCTCGAGCAGCTGCGGCACCAGTCATTAATGTTTCTCGATGTTCATATCCTGGGTCACAAAAATGGGTAAATGGATCGACCCATCCCAAACTTACAATGGTACCTGGAAAATCTACTATTTGATCTGCTTTTCCATCATAATGATCTTGAATGGAAACTAATACTGCGTCTTGAAGAAGGATATCTTTTACTTTGCCGTTAAATGGCGAATGCTGATCAGCAATTTTGACTTGCCTGAGAAGAATTGTCATCGAGTCAATGAATTTGATGCAATATACTTTGTTTTTACTAATTGAAGGCTATTTAGGCCTTAAATAGCATGATTATGGTTGAAATAGCTATCCCCAATGTATGGGTTTATTGAGTTAACTTCGCCCTTATGACTTTTGACCAATTAAACATCAATTCTCCCTTAGCTAAGGCCTTAGAAGACTTAGGATATACCCATCCAACAACAATTCAACACCGTGTTTACCCTGTGGTAATGTCTGGAAGGGATGTTTGTGGTATTGCCCAAACTGGAACAGGTAAAACTTTCGCCTATTTGTTACCCTGTCTTAGACAATGGAAATTTGATAAAAATAAAGATCCTCAAATACTAATTATTGTACCTACTAGGGAATTGGTGGTACAGGTTGTAGAAGCTGTTAAAAAATTAACACCTTATATGAGTGTGATTACGGTAGGTGTATTTGGAGGTGTGAATATCAATACACAACAAATAGAAGTAGAAAAAGGGGTGGATGTTTTAGTGGCTACACCAGGTAGATTATTTGACTTAATTATGAATGGGGCGCTTAAAACAAAGTATATTAAAAAGGTAGTAATAGATGAAATGGACGAGATGTTGAATCTTGGTTTTAGAAAACAGATTACCAATATTTTAGAACTTATCCCTGCAAAAAGACAGAATTTATTATTTTCTGCCACCATCACAGAGGATGTTGAAAAATTAATAAACGATTATTTTAACGAACCAGTTAGGGTAGAAGCGGCACCTACAGGAACACCTTTAGAAAATATCATTCAAATTGGATATGACCTTCCAAATTTCAATACTAAAGTGAATTTATTAGAACATTTATTAATTGCTGACAAGAGCATGACTAAAGTATTGATTTTTGCAGCTACAAAAAGTTTAGCAGAACAATTATACGATCAATTGATTGAAAAATTTCCAGGTATTGTTGGCGTTATTCACTCTAATAAAGAACAAAATTATCGTTTCAATACAGTGAATCAATTTAAAGCAGGTATCTTTAAATATATCATTGCAACCGATGTAATGGCTCGTGGTATTGACGTTGCAGAGGTAACACATGTGATCAATTTTGATACACCTGATGTACCCGAAAATTATATTCATAGGATTGGCCGAACAGGAAGAGCAGATAAAAAAGGAATTTCAATCACATTTATTACTGCAAAAGAAGCAAAGCAAAAAATGGCTATCGAGACTTTAATGAAGCAATCAATACCAATGGAAGCATTACCTGAAGATCTTACAATATCAACTGTATTGACTGAGGATGAGATTCCAAAAGTGAAGATGAAAATCATTCAAATTAAGTTGCCTAAAAAAGAAGATGTAGGCCCAGCTTTTCATGAAAAATCTGAGAAGAATAAAAAAGTAAATGTGCGAAAGAACCATAAGGAAGCCATGCAGAAAAAATATGGTAAACCAAAGACTCGTGGCGCAAAAAAGTAATTCCTTGCTTGTTATTGTGTAAAAAAAATCTAGGCCACCGTTTATGGGTGGCCTAGAAAAAATCATTAGACGAAAATAAAATGGCCCTTAAATTAGCTTAAGGGCTATTTTATACACTTAAAACCTTTCTAATCCTGAAAAGAAGAAATTACCTTCGATTGCTGCATTCTCATCACTATCACTTCCGTGTACTGCATTTTCCCCAATTGATGCTGCAAACTTTTTACGGATAGTGCCTTCTTCTGCTTGAGCAGGGTTGGTTGCACCAATCAATGTTCTAAAATCTGCTACTGCATTGTCTTTTTCTAAAATCGCTGCAACAATAGGGCCACTACTCATAAAGTCAACTAATTCTTGGTAAAAAGGTCTTTCCTTATGTACTTCATAAAATGTACCAGCTTGTGCAGGTGATAAATGAATCCATTTCATTGCTTTAACAGTAAAACCAGCTTTGATGATTTGATCTAATATAGCACCAGTATACCCTTTAGAGGTTGCATCTGGTTTAATCATTGTGAATGTTTTGTTGTTCATATCTATTTTTTATATTGTTTCTAATTGTGGGCGCAAAATTACTGAAAAACATCCGATTTATGTTAATTTTGTGGTCTTATGCAATCAATCGAACAATTCTATCCACATTTACAAAAGCCTTTCAAAGCTATTATCACTGCCCATCAAAAACCAGATGGAGATGCGATGGGGTCAAGTTTAGCTTTATACCACTTTTTAATCCAACTCGGACATGATGTTACAGTGGTCTCTCCGACCAATTGGGCACCTTTTTTAGATTGGATGCCAGGTATTGATAAAGTGGTTGATTATGAGGGGAATAGAGCAAAAGCAGCTGCATTGATTCAAGCTGCTGATTATATATTTTGTTTAGATTTTAATATCCTACACCGTACTAAAAATATGGAGTCAGTGATAAGAGATGCAAAAGCAGTTAAAATATTAGTAGACCATCACCAACAACCCGATACCCCAAGTTTTGGATATGGCATTAGTGATGTAAAAATGAGCTCCACCTGTGAAATGATTTATGATATCATTGTACATTCAGGTCATAGTAATCTAATCAATATGGATATTGCTACTGCTTTATATACCGGCTTAATGACTGATACGGGCTCATTTAGATTCCCATCTACCACAGCATCCGTTCATAAAATTGTGGCACATTTGAAAGAAGTTGGTCTACAACATTCCATTATTCACGAAAACATCTACGACCAGTCCTCAGAAGGAAGATTGAAGTTTATGGGGAATGCTTTTTTAAATAGAATGCATGTTTTTCCTGAGTATAAGACTGCTGTAATGGTCATTCCTAAAACAGATATCTATAAATATGAACTAAAAACTGGGGATACAGAAGGGTTAGTGAACTATCTATTATCCATTCATGGGATCAAATTTGCCGCAATTGTAATTGACAGGGAAGAAGAAAGAAAATGGAGCTTTAGGAGCAAAGGTAACTTTGATGTTAATATATTTGCAAGAACGCATTTTGAGGGTGGAGGCCATGCAAATGCTGCTGGCGGAAGTTCGAAAAAATCTGTAGATGAAACTTTCCAAGATTTTAAAAACATATTAGAAACATATAAATCTCAATTAACACAATTAAACTAAAATGATCAAATCAACATTAAAATTAGTAGCTGCAATTGTATTGTTTGCAAGTTGTAACAGTTACGAAAAA